>Ga0307503_10000099_pt1 | contig 45583 bp, 85 predicted proteins | sample 17_S_MG_FD_194514 | JGI IMG/M metagenome (GOLD analysis project Ga0307503, IMG submission 194514) | Soil microbial communities from Populus trichocarpa stands in riparian zone in the Pacific Northwest, United States - 17_S | ecosystem: Environmental > Terrestrial > Soil > Riparian zone > Trees... | reverse complement strand
GTCCTCTGACCTGCCAGTTTCCCCGTCTCGACCCCGCCCCCCTCACCCTCTGTGACTGCCGACCCATCCGCGTCATGTGACGGAGAGTGACAATCACGCTGGGTCAGGTCTGTTCTATGCGAGGTCGTCGTGCTCCATGCTTCAAGCCAGCGATGGTGTCGTGACTCGACCACCAACCTGCGGCTATGAGCGCATCGCTTCTTGCCTGAGTGCCGCGCGCGCTGTTGCACGTCGCGCATGAGGGAACGAGGTTGTCGATGCGGTTGTCGTCGCCGATGGCGTTGAGGTGGTCGACTACGAGTCGGTCGGCCTCGCCCTTCGCTGCTTCCCATCGCACTGTGGATCCGCACCAGTGGCAAGGGTGACTGCCTGGACCGATGCTGCCGTACAGCACCACCTGGTGTTCCCATACCTTGTGGCTGGCCTTGGCGAGGGGATGACCTGGAAGCTCAAGCAGCCGGTATCGGCGTCCTTGACTGACGGAGACTCCGGATGTGCGAGCACTCCGGTTCACGTCTCCGTGCCGATACCAGCGGTGGTAGTGCATGGCGCACCACTCGGATCCGGGGGACCGGGTCGGCTTGTCGCATTCGGGCACGGTGCACGTACGCTGCTGCATGTTGTTCCTTCGTGAGAGGAATGGCCATAGCCCGGGAGCGGTGACACGCTCGCCGGGCTTCTTTGCTGGCTGGGGTCAGCGGTGTGCGGCTTGGCCGCCCGCTTGGTTGTTGCAGTACTTGTGGCTTGGGCCGAGGTAGCCGGTGCGCTCGTCGTTGTGGTCGAGGGCCCATTCGGCATCGCGCTGAATCGGCAGGCCGCAGCGTGCACAGGCGACTAGGCCGGCTTCTACCTTCGGCTTCCACTGCTCACGCAGCCGGACATGATCGGCGTCATAGCCGCGCTCGTGCCGGTTGCCGCGCTGTGCGTCCTTGGCCTGGTTACGTGCGCTGGCGCAGGTGGAGCAGCGGGAGCCAGCGCGGGTGGTGAGCCGGCCACAGTCGAGGCATGGCCGCTGGGGCATGGCTTCACCCAGCAGCTTCAGATCTTCTGGATGGCTGGGATGAGAACGGTCAGGATCCAGAAGAGCAGGCCGAGCGCGACCAGGTTGATCCTGCTGGCGACGTTGGCTGCGCCCAGCAGGAAGCACACGGCGCCCAGGATGAGGAGCACGAGGTTCAGGACGTGCATGCTGCTCACCTGTTCACCCCCGGAGACGACGAAGGCCCAGCTCAGTGGCCAGGCCTGGTCGAGGTTCCGCGTCTCAGGCTATAGAAACCTCAGAGCGATGGATGCAGTGTGGTGGGCACGGTTGACCTTGTCAAGCAACCGCGCCGCTCACGCCTTCCGGTCCGGCTCGTCGAGGAACTTGCGCTCAACCCAGATCGAGTCCTCCTCGGTCGGGTGCTCGGCGTAGTAGAGCCATCCGGTCGGCGGCTCCGGGTCTTCGACCAGCCAGTCCTGAGCCGTGTGCCGGGCGAAGTCCAGCGCAGCCTCCTGCGTGCTGAACACGTATGCGTCGGTGTCGGTGTGCCGGTCGTTGACCATGACGACGTACAACTCCATGCCGTTCATGCTGCCTGCTCCTTCCGACGGGCTCTCTCGGCCCGTGCTTCTTCGCGTCGTGCCGCCTCTTGTGCGGCGAGGTCGAGGACGTCTCCGACGAGGAACAGCGGCCTCTGGTCGCGGTCCCAGCCGTGCGGGTGGAGCTTGGCGGGCCGTGCGGCTTGGACGCAGGTGCCGCTGTGGTCGTAGCGGGCTTGGCGGTCGGTGGCCCAGGACCGGATGGTCTTGACGTTGATCCCGTAGGCGTTGGCGATCTCAGCGGCCCGGAAGGCGTGAGCCCTCACCTCAGCGTCCAGCCAGGCCCGGCGGTCCTCGGATGCCACCTCGGCCCCGCAAGTCCGGCAGCGGCCGTTCTGGGCACCCTCGCGGGCGTAAATGTCGCCTTCGCAGGCGAGCGTCTGGTCAGGATTGCCGAGAGTCCCGATGTCCCACGTGGCCCCGCACGGCCCGAGGTACTTCTGCGGCGCTGGTCCCCGCGCGATCCCGGCCACGACCCGCGCGCAGGCGTCCACGTCGGTCAGGAACTCCGCGACCTCGGGCCGGTGCCGCCACCACTCGAGGTGCTCGGTGAGCCACAACGCCGCGAACTGGATCGGGTCGTCGGCCATCGCGTACACCGAGTACGTCCCGGCCTGCGGCATCTTCAGCCCACGCTCCTCGGCCACATGCCGAACCCACGTGCCCAGCTCCCGCTCCACCGCGTCCAGCTTGGCCATGGCCGTGAGGTCGATGGGGATCTGCGAGCCCGGCTTGCCGCTGGCGTTCCCGCCGCCACCGCGCCGGCTGAGCCCGTGCGCGACGTCCCTCGCCGCGGGCAGCATGTCGCAGATGAGGCGCAGCTGCTCGGCGGCCCGGTTGGCGCAGGGCGAGCACGCGTAGGCCTGGTCGGCCATCGGACGCTCGCAGCGGAGGCAGGTGGCGCTCACGCGACTACCAGCCCGCGCGCCACGTTCGCGATGCCGCAGTGCTGGCACCAGACGAACACTCGGCGATCGGTGGACTCGGTGGCCCTGCTCTTGGAGTGTCGCCCGCAGTTGCCGCAGACGACGGTGAGCTTCGGTAGGCCGCCGAAGAACCCGGCCCAGGAGATGTCCCAGCCGCTGTAGCTGGTCGCGTAAACCCAGTTGATCGTGGTCACGCGTCCTCCCAGTCGGTGACGGTGACGGTGCGTTTGTGCAGGTGCGGGCCGTCGGTCCAGTTGGGGTCGTTGGCCTGTCGGGCGATGAAGGCGCGGGCGTCGGTCTCGGGCTGGGAGTAGCCGTCGTCGGGCAGGAACGTCTTCTCGAGCAGCTGCCCAGTCCAGGTGCCGGTGACCCGCCATTCCTCGTACCTGCTCACGCCGCGTCCGGTGATGAGTTCGGCGCGGAGTTCGTTGATCTCGGCGGGTGAGCAGTGGACGGTGAAGGTCTCACCGGGGGGGAACGGCCCTTGTTCGATGATCTGGTCGGCGATGCTCACGCGTCCTCCAGGTCGAATTCGCGGGTGACGACTTCGGCGGTGCGGTAGCTGACGGCGTGGGAGAGGCGGCCGTCGCGGTAGGTCTGGATGTGGGCGAGGCCGTCGGGGAAGTGCTGGACGGTGACTTGCTGGCCGGTGTGGGTGGCGCGGGTGACGGTGCCTGCGACGAGGTGGAGCACGGTGACGGTGACGCTCACGTCGTGGTCCTCCGGTCGGGGGTGAGGGCGCCGGCGGCGACGGCGCGGTAGTAGGCCTTGTTGAGGCCGTCGAAGGTCATGCCGAGGGTGTGGGCGACGTAGCGGAAGCTGTGGCCTTGGGCGCGCAGGCGGCGGTAGGTGGCGATGATTTCGGCGTCGGGCCTGCGGATGCGCGGGAACTGGTCGAGGGTGCCTGCGTCCATGTGGTGTTCGTAGCAGCCTGCGCAGAGGCGGCGGGCTTTGTGCCTGCGGTTGGGGTGGCAGATGGGTCGTGGGCGGCGTGCGGTGGTTTCGAAGTCGGCGAGCTGGTCGCGCAGGTCGGTCACGGCCGCTCACCCCGAGAGGGCTTGCAGGGCCAGAGTTCGCCGCATCCGACGCAGGGGCCGTAGCCGAGTCCGTCGCCGAGGCTGGACGGCCGGTGCTCGGCTCGGTTGACTATGCGGCGGCGCACGTCGGCCCATTCGTCGAACCTGGCATTTGCCTGCTCGACCTCGCGCCTGTCCTCGGCCTCCCGCTCGTTCATCGCCTCGACGACCTCGGCCGCGTCTTCGGCGGTGAACATGACGCCGATGTACTGGTCGTCGCGGTAGATGTTCTGCGGCTGGTGGTTGCCGACGCGGTACGTCACGGCGTCTCCTTGGGCTCGGCGGCGAGGCGGGCTTGGTGCTCGGCGGCGGTCCACGGCTTCGAGAGCGGCTCCGCTCCGGCGATGGGCCTGCGGGACGGCCGGTACCAGCCGAGCTCGGCGAGGACTTCACCGGCGGCATTCCAGGGGCAGTAGGGGTCGCCGCAGGAGCACGGCTTGTCGCTGACGGTCATGGTGCGGTCCTCCAGCTGTCGGGTGGGTTGGCGCCGGCGTGGCGGCTCACGGGGTGGGCTCGCGGGCGAGGCGCTCGATCTCGTATTGCTGCGCGATGTACCGCGCTCGGTGGGCCGGGCAGTCCTTCGCCGCTCGTGGCCGCCCGAAGATCAGGTCCGGCGGGTCGGTCGGGTTCCTGATCGCCGGGCAGGTGCAGCGGAACGGGTCGTCGGTCATACCGGCAGCGCCAGGGTCCGGCAGCCGATGACGGTGCCCTCGGGGTTGCGGATCTCACGGAACGGCACGAGCAGGTCGTTGCGGAAGCTGATCTTGTCGTCGGGGTTGCCGCAGGCCAGCGCCAGGGCGAGGGAGACGACGTACCAGTCGGTGTTCTTGTCCCAGTTCTCGTACTTGGGCGGGAGCCCGTTGGCGTGCCGGTATTCGACCAGCTCAACGGGGGCGTCGCAGCCGCGCAGGAGTCCGCCTCCTCCGAGTTCGATCTCACCGATGCGGGCGACGGTCCCGGACGGCTCGATGACGGTCAGGGGCTCGTGGTCGCCGAGGTTGAACCGGTCGGGGACGTCCCAGCCGTAGATGCGGATCGGGTGCGGGGTGAGGTTCGTGATCACGTGGTCTCTCCTGACGCGGGTCGGCAGTGGGCGTTGGTGGGGCTGGGCTTGACGCAGGTCGGCCGGCAGGTCACGGGGTCACCTCGGCTTGCGCGCGCCAGTCGGCGGCCCACTGGAAGTCCAGCCCGGCGGCCTCGGCGCATGCCTCGTCCTCGGACCGGTCGCCGACCATGAGGCCCATGTACGGCGGGTAGATCTCGCCGGGGTGCTGGGCTGCGAGGTCGAGCGCCGATTCGATGAGCAGCCCGGCCTTGGGCTTGCGACACCAGCAGCGCGCCATCTCCGGGTGCGGGGCGTCGGGGTGGTGCTTGCAGTAGGCGATCTTGTCGAAGAGCTGCTCGGCCTGCGCGTAGGTTGCGACCATGGCGGCGGCGACCTGACGCTCGTCCACGATGCCGAGAGCGATGCCGCCCTGGTTGCTGACGCCGATGATCCGGCCGCCGCCCTGCTTCCAGCGGCGCATCATCTCGACGGCCTCGGGGAACACGACGACGTCTTCGGGGCCGTTGACGAACCGGCCGAGGGCGTCGTCCTTGCCCTGCCGGACGGTGCCGTCGATGTCGAGGTAGAGCACGGGCGTCGGGCGTTCGGTGATCATGCGGGCCTCCGGGATCGGATCGGGGTGACGGTGGCGAGGCTCACGACGCCTCGCGGGTTCGGTCGAGCCATTCCTTGACGGCTTCCTCGGCGACGTCGGCGCAGCGTTCGGCCCCGAGGAACTTGCCGTTCTGCGGGTCGCTGCCCGCGTCCTTGAGGCGGCCGAGGACGTGGCGGACCATGTTCGCGCCGGTGCGGGAGCTGGCCTGCTGGCTGCGGATCGCTTCTTCGACTGCCTCGGTTCGCCCGGCGAGCTGCTTGCGCTTGGCCTGCTCGCGCTGCTGCTGGGCGTCGATGAGCCGGGCCCGCTCGCGCAGGTCGGCGGGTCGCGGCCAGTACGGCGACGACCGGGCCCATTCGACGACGGCTTGGCGGGCGAGGCCGAAGGGCAGGTCGCCGAGGGTGGCGGTCCAGATCATCTCGTCGCGCGGGTCGGCGGGCTGCCGATACGTGGCGACGCAGACGCCGATCAGTTCGCGGATCTCGTCGGTGTTCACGCGGGCCTCGTCAGGGTGTCGTAGAGCTGCTCGGTGGCGGTCTTGCCGGGTGGGGCGAGGCGTTCGGCGGCGGCCTGGTGCTGGGTGAGCCGCTGCGGCGGAAGCTCCGGTCCCTGCTGGACGCGGATCAGGTAGTTCTCCAATAGCGCCGGGCGGCTGACGACCTTGTCCCGAAACATTTCAGCGAGGGCGTGCTTGATGATCCGAATCTCGAAGCCTTGAGCGAGCGCGTTTTTGATGTGCCGCCCGTAGCGCTTTATCGCCGTGCTCGTGAGCTTGAGTTCGTTTTCGGTGCAGTAGTCGATCCATTGCCGGGTGAGCTGGCCTGCGTTTTCCGGTTCGGGAACGTCGAGATCGGAATTCTCGACGACGAAGAGTTCGACTTGTCCCGTCGACGCCGCGTCGAGCGAAGCGAGCGCGGGGGGAGCGACCGGAGGGAGCTCCCGGGGAACGGGGACCGGGGATCGAGGTACGGGGTACGGGGAAGCACTACCTACGGCCGTAACCATTCCCCGTTCCCCGGGAGATCTTGGACATCCCTTGCCGGAAGGGTTAGCGGAAGGGTTCCGGGAACCCTTATCACCTGCGGAAACTTGGGGGCCATCGCTTGCAGTCACAGGATCGTCAGCGGACGGTGATTCACCGCTGGAAGGGTTCACCGAAGGGTTCCCGGAAGCCTTGCCATCCCCGGGACCCTTCGGGGAAGGGTTACGGGAACCCTTCTCGGCGACGGCGACGATCTGGGCGAAAGCCTTCCGAGAACCCTCGGGAACGTCGTTCATGTCGGCGATCCGCGCCAACTCTGCGGCGATGACGGCGTGGATCTCGCGGCTGCTGACCGTGGCCAAATGATCGGCGGCCGACATGAGCACGTTCGGCTGCCGGTAGACCTTGTCTCCCCTGATGAACGACCGTATGAGCAGCTCTTCGGTATCGGCGTCCACAACTACGAAGCGGGCTGTGGACAACTCGTCGAGGGTGTCGGTCACTCGCTCGACGGAGAGGCCAGCGGCCTTCTTCGACCAGCGGCGCTCGCGCAGGGCAATGACGCCGTCGTGGGCCAGGTCGGGCTGCGAGATGAGGAACATGTACATCCGCTGCGACATCGGCGACAGAGCGAGGAAGTCGGGGTCGTCCCAGATCGAGACGAGCAGTCGCGCTTCGGATCGGGCCATCAGATGCCACCCATCCGAGCGGTGGCGAACTGCACAGCGTTGCGTTGGAGCCACAGAGGGCTCACCCATGGCATAGTCACGCCTAGGGCTCCTTCCGGTTCGTGAGGCGAATCGGGACGTGCCTTAGTCCCGGGATCTGGCGTCGCAAGCGCCTTTCCCGGGCACCCCAATTCTCTCAGCGACAGGCGGCTTTCGATCTCCGCCGCGCCGATTCCCTCTGTATTTCTGATCACCCGTATACCTCGGAAACGCTCGCACTGGTGGGGATGGCCGAATAGGCCGGGCGTATCAGACCCGGCCGCTATCGGAACGGTTCGGCCGGTGTCAGGCACCCTCCATTCCGAACGGAAGAACGCCCTGACAAAGGCGCTTGGCGATCAGCTCGCAGTACTTTTCGTCGGCCTCGATCAGCACGGCACGGCGGCCAAGCAGTCGGGCGGCGACAGCGGTCGAGCCGGAGCCGGCGAACGGGTCGAGGATCAGGCCGCCGGGCGGTGAGGCGTACTCGATCAGCGGGGTGAGGATCCGCCCGGCCTTCTCGGTCGGATGCAGCGCCTGACCGCGCATCGAGGGCGTGCGCAGCACCGACCGCATGAGGCGGGTATCGGTCGGCAGCCAGATGCTCGGCTTGCCATACGCGCCGTGGGTGACAGGCATGTGGCTCTTGATCGCCTTGCCGGGTCGCGCGTCGGGCGCTTCCGGCTCGCGTTGCGGCTCTTTCCAGATGGCGTCCCAGCGGCCCCGGTACCAATGTGTGACCAGTTCGTGGACGCGGCGGAAGCGGTCGTTGTGCATGCCCGCCCCGGCGCCCTTCTCGATGACAAGGTCCTGGCTGAGCTGCCAGGACGTGAATTCGTCGCGGCGCGTTAGGAACATGCGCATCGAGCCGAAGCACCACATCGAGCGGGCCGCGCCGATCAGCGCATCAGGCCAGCCGGAAGGCCACCGATCCCACGCCAGTGACGTCTCGCCGTACGGTGGGTCGGCGATCACGCAGTCGGCGGCTACGTCGAGCACCGGCAGGACCTGGCGCATGTCGCCGAGGTAGAGCACGGCGTCGGCGTCCTCGTAGTAAGGCTCCATCAGTCCCCCAGCGATACGAACTCGTGGTGGCCGCACGTGCCGCAGTCCCAGCTATCGCCCCAGGCTTCTGGGCGCATCCGGTAGTCAGTGGAACGGCAGGCCGGGCATGTCGGCTGAGGCGTGGCTGGATGCTCCGCGGGCTCGCCGTCGTGATCCCAGGTGGCGAGCCCGGACTGGGTCACGCCGGTCTTGACGATCGGGTCGCCGCAGGTCGCGCAGATGGTCACGCCTCGCCTCCGGTCTCGCCGGCCCGTAGCTGCTGCACGTCCAGCCCGGCCGGTCCGGTCTCGGGGTGGTGGGCGTCGCCTGCCTCACCGACCAGCCCGCAGCGGCACGTACGGCGGCCCTGGTGGTCGGGTGGCAGGTCCGGGTCGGGGGTGAAGATGCCGCCGCAGACACGGTGGGCGGGCTTCACGATGGGCCATCCGGGGAGTTGGTCCAGTCGTGCGGAGGCGTGTGCCCGTGAGGCTTCGTGCAGACCTTGCCCACCCAGAAGCGGTCTTCGCACGGGTGGCGGGCCGCGTAGTCCCGCTCGACGATGGCGAGGACAGCCCGAAGCGCCGCGAGTCGCCAGGGCATCGGGTCACGCAGCTCAGCGGCCACCATCTGCTCGACGTCAGGCTCGTCCATCCCGATGGCCCGGAACCAGGCCTCGGCATAGGCGCGCTGGATCTCGTCGGTCGGCTCGATCACCGGGCACCTCCCGGCTCGTCGTCGATGCTGACGAACTCCACCCGCCGGTACAGCCGCTCCGTGCCCGGTGTCTTGACGTAGCCGCGCCCGTCCGCGTGGATCTTCGCGTTGACCTCGCCGTCCGTCTCGAGCTTGTCGACGCGGACGGTGTCGTCGACGATGTGCCACACCTCGACCCGCGTCACCCGGCACCTCCGGCGACGACCCGCTCGTGGGTGGCCTTACGGCAGGCTTTCCGCCGGTTGCAGCCGCCGTGCGACGCCAGCCGGTGGTCGCAGACCGGGCACCGGCCCGGCTCCAGCGGGGGCAGGTTGTGGCCGTTGAACATCGCCCGGGCCTTCGCCGCGGTGCGTTCGGCAGCGACCGGGTCGGCGACCAGGCCGAGGGCTTCGAGGACGTCGGCGTTGCCGGTGCGGGTGATGTAGCGGATAGCGGCGGCCCGGGTCTCGGGCGCCAGGTAGCCACGGTCGATCTGGGTCTGCATGCTGCTGCTCACCGCTCACCGCCGAAGTCGCCGGGCTCGAGCGTGGTGTCGTGGACGACGATCCGGCCGTCGCACCAGCGCTCGGGGCCGTCGCCGTAGACGTCGGGGTGGATGACGCGCAGGTGGTCGAGCATCTCGACGTCGGGGATGTCCTGGTCGCCGGGCGGGCAGACGAAGCAGGTGGCCATCAGGCCTCGGCCACCTTCGCCGCCCAAGCGTCATGCTTCGCCAGATCGTCCTTCAGCTTGCTGGCCCGGCGCGGCCAGTAGTCGTCGCTGCGGGAGGCGGCCATCTCCCTCGCCTGCTCGATGCGCTGGACGAGATCGGCCCGGATGGCGGCCAGCTGCTCGGCGAAGGCCTCCCGCGTGCACCAGGCGTCGTCGTAGACCGGCAAAGCCGACGCCTCGTAGGCGAGCGTGCTGGCGTAGCCGTAGACGTTCTCCAGCCGCATGTCGGCGCGCCGGTCGTAGTAGGCGGCCTTGTAGAAGATGGCGACCCGTCGGCGGCCGAGCTGGTCGACGACGTAGGACCACATGTTGTGGTCGGAGCCCTCCTTGCGCCATCCCTCCGGCAGCGTGGCGGGCCGGAACAGCGGGTCGCGCGAGTCGGGTTCGCCGAAGATGAAGCCGAGCTTCACGAAGTCCTCGTCGGTCCCGGAGGACAGCTGGGTCGGCAGCGAGGTAGAGGCGACCAGCTCGCGTTGCCCGGCCGCCTCCATGCCGCCGATGTAGCCGTCGTTGCCCTCGCTGAGGAGGCCGAGCAGGTGGAGGTCTGCCGGGCGGGCGGTGGTGTTCTCGGGGGTCATGACTTCTCTTTCTCGGCGCGGAACTCGGCGATGGCGTCGTCGAGCTGGGCGCGGCTCAGGTCCCGTTCACGCATGGCGTCGACGGCGAGGTCCCGCCAGGCGCACGGCTTCTGGGCGTCGGTGAGCTCGGCGCGGAGCATGTCGGCGATGGCCGATACGGCGTCGCGGTCGGCTTGCATCCGGCTCAGGTCGGCCTGCGACGCGGCGAGGTCCCGCTGGGTCTGCCGTAGCTGGGCCGAGGTGGACATGCCGATGGTCTCCCGCCAGGTCTCGGTCGACGGGTCGCTCATCGCACACCTCGCCGCAGCGCCTCGGCACCCGCGATGAGACTGACGCCCAGGTGCTCGGCCTCCTCGGCCGTCAGCTCGACCATCGGACCCGAGAGGCTCATCAGCAGCCCCGATTCGGTCCGGCCGAACACGGCCTTGCGGCTGCTGTAGCGCAGGCCCTGGTAGTCGAGGTCAAAGGTGATTGTCTTGGTCTCGTCGGTCACGACTTGTTCCCCGTGAACAGGGCGATCGTGACGACGCACAGCACCGGCAGCAGGACCACCTGTCCGGCGCTCACGGGCTGACCTCCCATTGCAGAAGGTCCGGGATCTCCTCCGGCGCGGACACCATCACCTCAGGCAGGCACAGATTGATCCCGCCGGTGAACGGATCTTCACGACGCGTGGCCAGTCGCCCGCCGCACGATGCCCGGCTGACGATGCCCTCGGCCTCGGCGCGTTCGTAGCGGCCCGCCTCCTCGATGTATTGCGTGTAGCCGCGCTGGTTGGCCCGCCACCACATGGCGTGCTCGTTGGACCAGATCAGGAACATGGCGGTGGCCATTACGGGTTCTCCCAATAGTTGTCGATGATCGAGTCGACACGGCGCGTGCGGCGTGGCTTCTTCGCCGGCCAGGTATCCATCGCGTCCGGCGGGCGGATGTACAGGCGCGCGTCGAGCAGGTAGTCCACGCCCTCGGCCTTCGGCTCGTGACCGGCCCACGCGGACAGGTCACGGTCGATCGCGCGCAGCTCGGCGAGGACCTGACGGTCGAGGTTGCGCCAGACGCGGGAGGACATGCGCGGCTCGGCGGGCGGCGTCTGCCAGTCGATGTCGGCGGCGGTCAGGCGAGGCATCAGATCGACCCCGTTCCGTCGGTGAAGTCCGGCAGGGCGGGCTTGCCGTCGAGGCGGCCAAAGAGATGCAACGCGTACTCGTGGATGTTCACGTGGTCCGACGGTGGCGCGAACACCTGATAGGCCCAACCGTCACCGAAGACGGCGAGGTGCAGGAGCTTCAGGTCGTCGTAGTCCGGCATCGAGCGGGTCCGGGCGATCGAGGCGTGCACCCATTCGTCTCCCTCGTGGTCGGCGGCGGTGACGATGATCGAGGCAGCGCCGTCGAGCCGCTGCGTCCGCCAGCCGTCGGGCCCGAACGAGACAGGCGTCGACCAGTTCGAGCGTCCGAGCACGCGCCGGATTTGGAGTGCGTTGATCGAGGCGGTCATCGGCCCGCCCTCAGCTCGCGCGGGCTGTGCGGTTCCTCGGCCTCGACGGCGATGGTCACGTTGCCCTCGACGACGAAACCGGACAGGGCCAGGCACGGCTTGCCCAACTCAGCGCCGCAGACCTGCGAGCATTTCTGGTAGGCGGCCCAGTCGACGGTCATGCGGTCACCGCCTTGGCCGGCTTGTGCTTGCGGCTGACGGACCAGCGGTGATCCGACCGGGGGCGGCGGCAGTTCATGTACTCGCACGGCCGCTCGTAGTACGGGGGCCAGTCGCGGACCATCGAGCCACCACCGTTACCCATCGGCGGGCGCCAGGAGTGATCGAAAATGAGGGGCCGCTGAGTCATGACGCCTCACCGCCGATCCCGAGGCCGTCGAGGATCTGGCCGGCCAGCTTGGCGCCCACCTGGTCGGCCACGGCCATGGCGTCCGAGTTCGGCTTGAACCGCAGCGACTGCGGCAGCCCGCCCGGGCGTACGCCGAGACCGGGCACAACCTCACCGTTCGCCGGGTCCATCACGACCTCGCCGAGCGGCGTGAGCCGGGACAGCAGCGCCGTCTGGAACGCCGGGTTGACCACCTCGCGGATCTCGGACGGATACCGACCCTTCACCCACTCGGCCAGCGCGGTCGGGTCGGCGACGTACGGGGCCTCCTTCGACACCGGCAGCGACCAGGTGCCGAGGTCGGCGAGCCGCCACGTCGGCGCGGCGCCCTGCTCCTCGAACTCGTGTCGGGCGTCGGCGTCGAGTTGCAGGCGGACTGCCTTGGCGCGTTCGCGCAGCTGGGCGGCGGCGGCCTCGAGCTTCAGGACCTGCTGGGTTGCTTCCAGGCGGTTCACGATTGCTCTCCTTGGGGGTCGGCAGGCGCGACCTCGTCGCGGCGTTCCTTCCACGCCATGGCCAGCGCCTCGCCCTGCATGTCGGACACCTGCCCGGTCTTGCGGGCCAGCGCGATGTCCCTCCACGCGGCGGTCAGAGCGGCCTTGTCGCCGGCGTCGAGGATCGTGTCGTTGAGCCGGTCATAGGTGGACGGCCCGGCGGTCTCGCCCGCGTCGAGCCACGCCTTGAACGTCTCGGCGAACGCCACCCCGGGCCGGTCGACGATCTCGCCGGACAGAGCCGGGCAGCGGGACTTGCCGACGGTCAGCTCGTTGTTCAGGTCCATCGACGCGACGATGTCGAACTCGTACTCGAGGCCCTCGCGCTGCTCGGCCTTGGTGCCGACCTTCATCATCTGGCGCTTGCCGCGGGCGTTCTCGCCCTCGACCCAGTCCGTCTTGACCCGCAGCGTGCAGATCACGTGCCCGGGGTAGGCGAGCAGCGCTTCGACCATCTGCCGCTCGACCGGGCGCATCTCTTTCCAGCCGGACATGCCGTGCCCACCGGCGCGTTTGGCGGCCTTGTCGACCTGTTCGAGCATGCCGTCGGTGCCCATCCAGAAGTGGCTGAGCGAGTCGACGACGACGACGTCGTACCCGGCGTCCCCGGCGGCCTTGAGGGCGTCGATGAGGATCTGGGGGCTGTAGCGGTGCAGGTGGAGGGTGTCGAAGGTGAACAGGTCGGCGTACTTGCTGGCGCTGCCGTGTTCGGTGTCGATGACCGCGATCCGGTCGCCGAGCACTCCGGCGATGGTGAGCGCCGTGTAGGTCTTGCCGGAGCCGGACGGCCCGTCGAGGGCGATGCGGCCTTTGGCGGCCTTCTTGGTGGCCTTGGCGAACGCGAACTCAGCCATCACAACCTCGCCCACGTGCAGTCGCCCAGCAGCTTCAGCAGCCGGTCACCGGAGCCGACCGTGAACCGGTCGAAGCCGCCACGGTTCACGGTCCCGGAGTCGATCACCGACTTCGGCTTGTCGTCGTCGGCCTTCAGCCGGATCCACGAGCAGCCGAACGTGCTGGTGCTGCCCGCCGCGACGATGTACGAGCCCGGGGGCACCTGGTTCGGGACCTGGAACGTGCCGGACCCGACCCAGTTGATCCGCACGCCGGGGAAGGCGCGCTCGGCGATCGCGGTCGGGGCGGGCTGCTCGAACTGGCCGGCGGCGGGGGCGGGCTTGACTGCCCATCCGCCTGCCAGTCCGACGACGCCGCCGACGACGACCCACACGGCCGCGGCGGCCCAGTAAGTTTTCGGCGCCCGGTTCACGACGCCACCACCTCGCGCCGAACCTGCTCATCGGTGACGAGGTTCAGCAGCAGCGTCGTCAGCTCGGACTCGGGCTGAGCGGCGAGCCGCCGGATCTCGTAGACCAGCTCGGCGTCGGTGGCCTTCCCCCATCCCGCAGCGAGCTTCGGGACGAGGTAGTCGCCGATGAACTCCGCGGCGGCGTGGCGCTCGGCGGGGTCGAGCTGGTGGGCGATGACGTCGTGGTCGCCGGCGTGCTTGACCATGGTGATCACCGGGTCACCGCCTTCGTGAGCCCCGGCCGGTGCGCGGCGGCGGACGCCGCAACCCACGCGCCGCCCCGCGTCCACGTCCGGCCCCACGCCAGCGGCTCCCCGGTCGGCCCGGCGGTGATCTCCCAGTCGACGGACAGCGGGCCACGGCGGCGGACGGTGCCGTAGATGTCGGGCTCATCGCCCGCGCCGTAGACCAGCTCCTCGGCGGCGGTGATGACGGCGTAGAGGCCGTAGCGCAGCAGGCGCGTCTCGGTGGTCACGACGCAGCCTCCGGGCGCGGGCCGAAGATCTCGGCGACCAGACGGCCGAGGTCCTCGCGGTCGTTGTCCTGCGCGAACAGCCAATCGTTGCCGTCATGGAGCCACGACGCGTCCGCGCTGATACCGAGCACGCGGTAGGCGGCCTCCTCAACAGATCGGCCGCCCAGATCGCCGGGCCCCTCGACGACCAGCTCGTAGTCGAGGATCCCGCCGGAGAGCTGCACGGCATGCCCGGCGAAGCAGGCCGTCGTGTTGCAGCTCCAGATGGTCTGGTCCCAGCTCTCCGGGTCGGCGTCGATCCGGTCCAGTACTGCGTACGCCAACTCGGCGTTCGGCGCGGTCACCAGAACACCGCCAGCACGACCACGGACACGGCAGCCGCGAACGCGATGAACGCGCCCACACCCACCTGCACACGCAAGCGACGCGGCTCCCCGCCCGGCTTCGCAGCCTCGACCAGCCGACCCCACGCGGCCTCACCCTGGACCGCGTACCGGTCCAGCGGGTCACGGTGGCGTCCGACGTAGCCGTCCGGCCGAAGGTCACCGTCCAGCCCGGCCACGGTGCCCAGCAGCGACAGCCGCGCGGTCTCGGCTGCGCCGGCCACCCGCTCAAGCGGGGCGATCGGCTGCGCGTCAGCCATGTTGTACTTCGGCTGCGGCGGCGGGGGCGGCGGCACCGGGTCCGGAGTCGGCGGGATCTGCGGCCCGGTGAGGCCGGTAGCCACGTTCATCGGGCTGTGGAAGGTGACCGTGTCGTCGAGGTCGACGATGCGGCGCGGGATGGCGTCGAAGGGGACGTCGGGCCGGAAGTACTGGCCCAGGTTCTGCGTGGTCTCGCCGGTCGTGTCGCGGCGGAGGATGACGGTCAGCTTCTCGCCGACGGGGCGCGAGATCTCGCCGGAGTCGTTCGGGTCGTAGTCGAGCAGGGTGTCGGTCATGGCTATATGTCCTTCGATCAGAGGTTGCGAGGTAGGTGGCCCGGGGCGTCGTGCTGGGGGTCACGTACGCCCCGGGCCGGTCCGGTACGGCAGGGTGTCAGGCCGCCGCACCGGGGTCAGTGGCGGTGGAACAGGCGTCTCCACCACGGGGCGAGGGCGGCAGCCGTGCATGCCGCAGGACTCACACCAGGGCAGGAAGACGGCGGGCATCACTGCGCCTCGGGATGGGCGTGCGGAAATGAGCCGCCGCACAGCCAGCACACGCCGCTCTCGTCAACCAGGCCGTCGTCGGTCATCGCGCCCGTGTGCATCGGCTCACGGCCCCCGGACGGCTGCGGGTCGTCACTGTCGGCGGGCCGGGAGTAGTCCAGGCCGGTCGGAGCGGGCGCGGGCCAGATCTCCAGCGCCGACTCGGACAGCACCGTCGTGCTGTCGTGCTGGCCGTTCGGGTAGCGGAACGCGAAGAACGTGTGCCCCTCGCCGTCGTCCGCCACGAACCGCACCTCGGCCGGGCCCTTGTTGAACCGGTGCGGCAGGTACGCGTCGGGCACGAGGTCGCCGACCGAGAGCTGGTCGGCGCGCATCCGCACGGGCTCGGTCATCGCCCGGCCTCCGACTCGGCCGGACCGGAATCCGCGGTCGCCATCGGGGCCGCGTGGTTCGGGCAGCCGAGGAAGTGCACACCCCGATCCGGCCGGTTCGGGTCCTTGCAGGCGGCCGAGCACTCGGCGGTCTCCGGCGAGAGCTCGGCCGGGCGGCCGTCCTTGTGCCAGGTGAGCAGCTGGTACTCCACCATGCCGATGCGGAACTCCACCTCGGTGCGGTCATCGGCCGACTCGTCGGCTTCGACGCCCAGCTTGGCCGCAAGCTCACGGACCTTGGCCAGGCCTTCAGCGGGCGAGATCCCGTCGCTGAAGGCCGGAGAGGCGATCTGCTGCCACGCCCTCACGCCGTGCGGCAGCATCACCCACGGGTTCGCCTCCATCCAGTCCGCGAACCGGCGGATGTCGGCGATCGACTCGGCCCGGCGTGCGGCCTCGCGGTACCCGGCGAGGTCCTCGTCGCTTGCCAGCTCGGCCAGCCACCTGCCGGAGACGACGTCGGCATACGGCGCGACATGGCCGAGCTCGCGCACGACGAGGTGGACGTGGATGTCCTCGGCGATAGTGTCCTTCGGTAGGTACTTCAGCACGTGCAGCACCTGGGCCGCACCGTCGACGAGCTCACCGGGCGCGAGCCAGTCGCCAACGGCGAGCTGGTCACCCGACTTTTGCTTGCGTACCGTCTCGTTCATCGGATCGGTCCTTTCTTCGGGAGAGTTGATCCGGGCGGGCTGGCCGACGTGCATCGGCTGGCCCGCATCTGTCTCAGGGGTTCAGATCCACCACGCGGCCCAGGCCGTGTAGTCGATCGCGGCGAGCAGCAGCAGCGACGGCAACATCAGCGCCGGAAGCCACGCCAAGCCCGGCCGGGGAAACGGGTTCGGCGGGAACGGCTGCGGCGGAGGCGGCGGCGGATTCCCCGGACGCGGCGGGCCATCACCGAAAGACGGCAGGGCGGGCGTCGGCGGCAGGGTGAAGGGAACCGCGCCGGGCGGGGTCAACCCGGCACGGCCCTCCGAGTCAGCGGCCACGCGGGGCGGCGTGGGCGACTCCTCCCGGCCACCATGGCGGGAGTTCTGTGACGCCGAACGGATCGGCTTCGTGTTCGTCGGCTTCCGCGGCGGCTTCGACGGCGGCGCCGGCTTGTGCGGCCGGGCCAGGTCGACGCGCAACTGCGCGACCGCGAGGAAGATCCTGTCGTCGGCCAGCCGCTCGGCCGCGTCCCGCTTCGGGGGCTTCGTCGGAGGCGAGGGCGTCTTCGGCGGGCGAGACGGGGGATTGGCCGGCGGCGGCGGGGTCTTGGACTGGCCGGCCAGGTCGACGGCGGTCACGCCGACTGTCCATCCTCGAGGAAGCCCTGCTCTCGCAGGAACGCCTCGAACGTCAGCACGCGCGGATCGCGGCCCTTCGCCGACTCGGCCACCGACCAGTCGCCGAAGGCGTCGGCCTCACCCTGCTCCCGGCGTAGCCGCTCGGTTGCACGCTCGGCGGCCATCTCGGCGCGCCGGGCCTCCGCCTTCTTGTGGGCCGCCAGCGCCCGCGCGTTCTCGACGACGTTGCCGTTCTCGTCGGCCACCAGCCGGTCCGGCTCGAACTCGTACGCCTCCAGGCCGGGGATACACACCTTCCCGGCGGGCTCGGTCTGTCCAGGACGCTTGCGCCGGGACACGACGCGCTGGGCCAGGCCGAGGCGCTCCTTGTCCGGATCGAAGTCGATGGCCCGGGCCACGATCTCGACCAGCGACTCCTCGCGGACGCTGCCGTCGGTGTTGCGAGGCGCATTGGCCAGTGCGAACTTGTACGCCTGCTCGCCGTTCACTGGGTCGCCTCCATGCGGGCTTCGAGGATGTCGACGAGTGCACGGATGTCCGCGACCGCCTGCGGGGTGACGAGGTCGATCTCGCCGAGGTTGATACCGGCCACGACCTCGTTGATCAGGTCGCGGATCTCGTGGACCAGGCGCGGAGCACGCTTGCGGGCGCGCTCGACGATCTGCACGCGCTGGGTCTCCATGCGCTCGGCCTCGGCCTGCTCCGGGTCGTTGACTAGCCGCAGATCCGGACGTCCGGGCTCGGGGGAAGCCGAGCCCGGACCGGCCACCGGAACAGTCGGGGCAGCAGCCGGTCCGGGGGTCTGGGTTGGTGCGGTGCGCTCCTCGGCGACCTCGCGAACGACCTTCGCGGTCGGCCTTCCCTCGGTGCGCTCGACCGCCTCGCGCCACACCTCGGCGCGCTCCGGCTCGGGCACGGCAGCGAGGGCGCGCGCCTGGGACTCAACTACCGGAACGGGAAGGCCGGTCCCCAAAATTTTGGGGACCACAGAAGCGGCCTCGATGAACTGCGAGGCGCGACGATCGCTGAAGCCCCACCGCTCGCGGCAGTAGTCCTCGAACGTCGCGTGCGTCCGACGGTAGAGGCGACTGTCGCGGATCGTGGCCAGCGCCTCGCCGACATCGACGAAGCTCTTCAGGCCGCGCTCGATGCGCTGCTCGCAGTCGGCGAGCGTGACCAGGGCGGCCGGGTTGAGTGAGACGAGGGCGGCGGTCATGCCGAGGCCTGCTCAGTGTCGACTGGCTGGGTGACGAGGAGCGCATCGACATCGTCGGAGCGGAGGCGGTAGTAGCCGCCGGGGAGCGTGAGGGCGGGGACTTTCTTCTCGCGGCACCACCGCTGCACGGTGTCCCGGGAGACGGATAAGCCGGCGCTGTTGAGGCGCTCCGTCGCCTGGCTTACCGTGAGGAACGAGTGGTCCTGTGTCATGCACAGAACACTAGGGTTGGCATGCAACCCATGTCAAGCTGTGCGATGCACATCTTTCGTGGCACATGGCGTGCCAATCCATGTGCGTGAATTCGGACTACTCGTGTATGTCATGGGAAGTCATGTAGTCTGACCGCATGACACAGGCACCGGAACAGTCCACCGCGAGGGGCTGGATGCCGGACGACTCCACGTTCGGGGCCCGGCTGGCGCTCGTCCGCCAGCGCATGGGATGGGGAAACGTACGCGAGGCCGCAGTCGCATGCGGCATCCCGCCGGAGAGCTGGCGGACATGGGAACGGGACAACGTCGCCCCGCGCCGGGTCGTCGAGATGGCCAGCCTCATCGCCGACCGCACCGGCTGCGACTACGGATGGCTATTGGCCGGGCCCCGGATGGCGGGTCAGGCGGGCGAGGGTCGACCTATCCCCCGATATCTCGCCATGGCCGAACGGCCGGCTTTCCGGGATCGCCCAGATGACAATCGGCCGGACGGCCGAGGGCTGGTCGGCGCGGGCGCCGGACCTGGCCGAACGGCCTACCTCGAACGTGGCAAGCGGAGTAGACGGGACCGATGATCGATGTCGATCCGGATCGGTCAGGCCGAGCCTCAAGAGATGGAAATCATCGAGGCGTATCTACGCCACCTACACGACAAGGGGCGCACCGAGAAGACCATCCAGGGGCGGCGCGAGGTGCTGTACCGGCTCAACCGGGAGATGGAGTTCGGCATCGGCCAGGTCCGCGAAGCCGAGCTGCGCGAGTGGCTGTACCGCGATGACTGGTCGCAGAACACGCGGGCCACCTACTACGGGGCGCTCAAGTCGTTCTACGGCTGGGCGGCCGACCCCGACGACCCGTGGCTGAGCGCGGACCCGACCGAGCGGCTGCCGCCGGTCGCTTCGGCCGAGAGCATCGCCCGGGCCGCCACCGACGAGCAGGTTGGCCGCATCATCACGCAGGTGCCGGACCCGTACCGGTTGTGGGCGATCCTGGCCGCGTACCAGGGGTTCCGCTGCATCGAGATCAGCCGGGCGGACCGCAACCACTTCGACGCCCAGCAGACCATCGTGCCGCTCGGCAAGGGCAACCGGCCGCGGGTCCACGACACCGACCCCGCCGTGTGGCAGGCCGTGAAGGATCTGCCGGCCGGGCCGGTCGCGCGCCGGCCGGACAACGGCGAACGGGCGTCGGCGCACTACATCAGCGCGGAGGCCGCCTATCAGTTCCAGAAGGCGGGGATCGAGACGTCGATGCACCGGCTGCGGCATTGGCTCGGGACGACGGTGCAGCGGGAGTTCAAGGACATCCGGGTCACGCAGCGGCTCCTCGGCCACGCCCGGCTCTCGTCGACGCAGATCTACACCGACGCGACCGACGAGCAGCAGCGGGCGGCGCGGGCGACCCTGCCCCGCTTCGCCGGCTGAATCCGGCGGCACGCGTCCCGGGGTCTGGGGGACGCGCGGTCGTGCGGTCGTGCGGCTTACCTGATCGAGTTCCGGTTGATGATGCGGGTCCGCTCGTCCCAGAACTTGCCGCCGTTGGGCTGCTGGTGAGAGACGACCTCGATGCGCGGCTTGCGGTCGGGGTCCAGGTCGCGCCAGTCGGCGACGATGGCGCAGGTGACCTCCCCGTCGGTGAGCATCTGACGGACGGTGTTCCAGTCCCGGACGAGGCCTTTGAACTCGTAGCCCATGGCGCGGATGTAGTCGATGCAGCGGGCGGCGCTCCGTTCGTAGTTGGTGGACGGTATGAAGGCGACAGCTCGGGTCACGAGCTCCTCCCTTGTTCGGCTCCCCGCCCAGGGGTGGATGGGGCCGGGAGGTCTCCTGATCTTCTGCATTCACACCGTCCGGGCGACACAAGGTCACCCGTCCGGGTGAAGATCGGCTACGTCAGGGGTCGATCTTCGACACGTAGAACCGGCCCGGCTCGTACTCCTGGATACGGCCGTCGGACTCCGCCGCCAGCATCCTCAGCAGGGACATGCCCTGCTCGGGCTCGTCGTCGTCCGTCAGGTCGGGCTCGCCGGCGGCCCGCTCGGCGTCGGCGATCACCTTGCTGGTCAGTGGCCATTTCTCGTCGGTCATGGCTTTCCTCCGCTGCATCGAAGGGGCAGTCCGGGCCGGGCATGCAGGCACCGACCCGGACCGCCTTCGCCGCGGACGCTACACGTGGTGTTCACACGTGTGCAGGTGTGTAGCCGTTCACCATCAGTGCACACCGACAATGCATACCGTCAGGGGATGCCACCTCGGGGCAGGAAAGTGCAGCTCATGGGCGCGTGGGAGATCCGGCAGCGGCTCGGGTACTCACGCGAGTGGGTGCAGCGGCTGATCACCCGAAGGGATTTCCCCGAGCCGTACGCCGTGCTGAAGATGGGCAGCGTCTGGGCTGCTGAGGACGTCGAGGCGTGGATACGCGAGTACCGGCCGGAGATCAACGAGCCGGACGAGGGCGACTGACCCGGCCGATCATCCGATAGACCAGGCTTGCATCGATACCTCACCCTGTGATCGCCCCGTCACCGCGAGCAGGGATCCGCCATGACCTACCAGCCGCAGCAGCCGCCCGTCGTCGCCGGCCACACCGTCCAGCCGCCGCAGGGCGACTGGACGCCGCCGAAGCCGAAGAGCAAGGCCGTGCCGATCCTGATCGCCGTCATCATCCTGCTCGTGCTCGCCGCAGGCGGGCTGATCTACGCGCTGACCCAACGGCCCAGCGACAAGACGCCGGCCAAGACGACCGTGGTATCCGCAGCCCCGGCCACGTTCCAGGTCTCCGGCACCCTCACCCTGGCGGAGGGCCAGTTCATCACGACCGATGACATCGGGGGATGCCGCGGCCAGGGCGGCTTCGACGACCTGGCGCTCGGCGCCGCGGTCACGATCACCGACGCGTCCGGCGCGGTCGTCGCGGTGAGCCAGCTCAGCGGCATGAACGCCGGCGACGGGATGCAAGGCACCTGCGAGCTGGCCTTCTCGGTGCCGAACATCCCCGCAGGGAAGGGCTTCTACGGGGTCGAGGTGTCGCATCGCGGCGCGGTGAAGTACGAGGAGGCCAAGCTCAAGGCCGGCCCAGTCGAGCTGACGGTTGGCTGATCCAGACAGCAAGAAACGGCCCCCCATCCCGAAGGATGAGGGGCCGAAACTGTCGGTGGGTACGTATAGGGTGCGGCGCTATGCCGCCGCCGCGTTGGGCACCTTCCAGGTAGCCAGGCCTGCGGCGATGGCGGCGACGGCGAACGCGCCGACGGCCTGGCTGATCGTGGTGTCGTCGATTGTCCCGGCCTTGATGAGCACGGCGATCCCTGCGGCGAGCCCGGCGGTGACTGCGGCGACGAGCGCTTTGCGTACGCGAGCCATGATGTCCTCCCGAACACGTGTAGACTGGCTACATGACTGAGCTGACGTTGATCGAGTTGGGCCAGCGCCGCGTCGAGTTGCGCGAGCGGCTGGACGAGGTGACCGCTCTGATCAAGCCGCTTGCCCTGGCTGAGCTGGCGGCGGGGAAGCCTGAGGCGCAGGTGGCGCGCGAGTCCGGCATCGACCGGATGACGCTGCGGAAGTGGCAGGGCAAGCCTCGGAAAACTTCCTGAAGAACCTCGGCCCAACCCCTTGTAGACTGGCTACAGGCCCTGTAGACTATCTACATAAGGGCGAGCGAGACAGGGAGACGGAAGATGGACACGCTGGAGATCGAAGAGCAGACCACCGAGACGATCCTCCTGGCCGGGCTGCTGGCCGCGATCAAGACCAACCTGAAGGCCGGAGCGGACCTCTACGAGATCCTCGACCGGCTCCCCGGCGAGATCCACGCCGACATCGTCGAAGGCCTCGACCGGCTCGGACTGATCTAGGGCCGGGGGCTCAGGCCCCCGTCACTTCTCCGGGCAGCCGAACTCGTGGCGCAGTCGGTCGATCTCCGCCGCGAACCGCTTGCCGGACTCCGTCTTCGGCGGTACCGCCCGCTGCGAGTTGCCGATGTCGACGAGCAGCGAGCACCAGCGCCGGTCCGACTCCTGCCGGGCCACCTCGGCGCGGTGCTCCGCCTGCTTCTGGACGTAGTTGGTGTAGACCACGCCCGCTGTGGCGATCCCGACCACCGCGATGAACGCCACGGCGATCGCGTACCAGAAGCGCACGTACGGCGTGCTCACGACTCACCCTCCGCCGAGGAGGAGGACGACGGCGAGTGCGAGGCCGACGAGCGCGACGGCGACGACCGCCCGCGACCAGCCGAGCTCGAACCGGGCCGCAGCTGCCACACCCTGATCCCCCCGGCGATGCCCAGCAGGCCCATGCACGTGGTGAGCAGTTGCCCGTTCACGTTCCCGGAGACGATCTGATACGTGATCCCGCCCAGTCCCACCAGCACGCACCCCGCGTCCCGGACGTAGCCGATCAGCTTCTCGGGGCTCACTCATGATCCGCCTTGGTCCGAGGCCGGATCACGGCTTGGCCGGCGGCGCGGCGAGAACGGCGCGGGCAGCCATCGTCATCTGGCCGACCGGCGCGACGTCGGGGATCGCGGCATTCGAGGTGTCCGCGTTGTCGCCGACGAGGTAGCCGCGCAGCTTCGCCAGGTCGCGGTAGAGGTCGCCGACGGTGCGGTTCGGGTTGGCCTTGTCGTCGATCTTCACGGCGAGGAGGTCGTCGACCTTGGCGGTGTTGTCGGCCGCGACCTTCGTCACGGCGGCGGCGATCTGCCCGGTGATCCAGGTCTTGTCGGCGGCGGTCAGGGCCACGGGGATCTCCTCCAGGTGCCATGAGGCGGTCGATGCCTCGAGGTTGGTTTCGTACGAGGCGCTGAAGTGGGCGTGCTCGGTGTGCGGCGACGACCCGGTGTACGTCTTCTGTACCCAGCCAGAGCTCGCCGACCAGATCCTGCGGTTGTAGATGATGTAGCGCAGACGCTTCTCGGCGCCGGACCTGCAGCGGCCGAGCAGGAACTGGACGACCTTCTCCATGGTCAGGTCGGACTCGTTCAGGTTGTTGTCGACGTCGATCGCGTGGACCTCGTTGAGGTGGTCCGCGTCGTGGATCGGCACCTTCCCGGTCTCGTCCGGGTTGTGGTCCGAGACCTCCAGCCGGTGCGCCGCGTCGCCGAGGTCGCCGTCCGACGCGTGGTCACGGGACGGGGCGATCCGGTCGAACTCCATGAACAGCGCCCGCAGGCACGGGATCAGGATCCAGTCGGCCATGGTGATCTCCTAGTCCGCGTACTCGGCTTTGAGGGTCCGGGGCTGCGTCGAGCTGGCCTTCGCGGTCAGCGTGCCCGTGCCTGACGAGCGCCGGAACGTCGCCGTGAACGTCTGGCTGCCCGTGGCGGAGGCCGTGTAGTCGACCATCAGGATTGCCGCTTCGGTCGTGATCGTCGCAGCCCCGACCTTCACCGTGGTGAAGTCGAGCTGGTTGCCCGCGATCCCAGAGCCCTCCCGGATGAGCAGGAAGAAGACGTCAGCGGCGACCGTGCCGAGCCACTGCGTATCCCACGTGATCGTGTACCGGCGGCCCGCGATCAGAAACGCGGTGACCTGATCGATCGACAGCTCCGTCGTGCCGGAGGTCGCCGAACTGTCGGACAGTCCCGTGGTCGTGCCGACCCGCCGGTTCACGTCGGTCGCGGAGATGACATCGCCGGCGAAGACCGTCACAACGCCCACCTTCCCGAGTTGCTCACATGGACTGCCGCACCCACCGGCAGGCTCTTCGTGATCCCGTTGATGCCGCGGGTGAGCGTCGCCAGTTGCCGCCCGGACTGCGCGTCGGTGCGCAGGATGTCGACGTCGTCGACGTACAGCAGCGTCCCGTTCGCGGGTGAGCCGCCCAACGACGGCCCGTACTCCAGCCGGGTCGTCGTGGCCGGCGCAGTGCCGGACGCGGTGATCTCCGTCCAGGTGTTCGCGGTGACCGCAGTGACGGCGAACGCACTGCTGATGAAGCTGGCCCCGTTGTAGAAGTCGATCACCGCGGTGACGTTCGTGGAGATCGAGCAGAAGACCCACATCTTGGTGGTGAACGTCTGCCCGGCCGACGCCGCGACGGTGGTGTGATCGCGGATCAGGGCGGTGGTCGGCGACCCGGACACGGTGATCAGGGCGCTGGTGGTGCCGCGGTGGGCCTGCGCTGTGCTGGCCGCCAGGGTGCCGCCGGTCACCGCCCAGGTGCTGACGCCGAGCTCGAACGTGCCGTCGACGACCGCGACCGAGCCGGGCTGGCTCATGCCGAGAACCCGTTGCTTCTGGCCGGAGATCGTCAGCCCGTACGGCGGGCTCGTCCACGACCAGTACTCGCCCGGGTCCGCGGTGATCAGCCCGGCCAGCGCGTCGCTCGAGCTGAGACCGGCCTCGAGAGTCGTCGACCGGGAGTCGTAGCGGTAGTTCGGGTCGTCCCAGACGCCCACGTCCCAGGGTCTCGCCGGGGAGCAGTTGAGCGTGACCTTCCACGAGTCGGAGTTGATCTGCTGCGACCAGCCCTCAGCAGTCAGTGACGCGTCTTGCCCGACCGGGCCCTGCGACGGGATCCCGGTCAGCGCGATCCGGGGGGCGTAGCGCCGGCCGCGCCAGGCGGCGAGCAGGTCCGGCCGGTCCGTCAGGTCCAAGGTGATCTGCGGCCACCGGTACTCGCCCCAGGTGCCCAGTGACACCCGCCAGGCGGCGTGGCCGCCGAGCGGGCCGTCCGACTGGATGTTGATCGTCGTCTGGTCCGGGCGGCGGCCGCGGCGTGCCACGTCCGCCGGGTCGTAGTCGGTGGCCGAGGAGCCGTCGGTGCGGCTGACGGTCCAGTAGTTGCGGACTCGGGAGTCGTCCTTGGTGGGCTGCGGCGCCGGGTCGCCCAGGTCGAGTCCTGGGATCGATAGGGTCAGGTCGACGCGCCGGTTGTAGCGGGCGCCGCGCGGCCGGTAGCCGTTGCCCGCGCCGGCCTCGTAGAGGATGCCCATGTCGGCGGCCTCGGCCTCGCGGACGAGGCCGAGGAAGTCGCCGGCCTTCTGCACGCCGAGTGGTTCGCTGTCGCCGGGCTCGACCAGGATCGTCTCGCCCTGCTCGGTGTGCAGGCGGGCGATCCGGTCGGCGGCCAGCTCCCCCGCGTATCCGGCCGACACCTTCATGAAGACGGCATCGACGAAGGGGAGCAGGTCGTCGCCGAACCACAGGTTGCTCACCAGCGCGCCGTCGACCGGCGCCCACGCGGATACGTTGGGGATCCGGTCCGCGGTGCCCGTGTAGCTGCCCGAGCCACTGGAGAACGCCGTTGATCCGACCTGGTGCCAGATCAGCGCCCAGTTGACGGTGCCGCCCGTCTCCTGCGCCTCGAGCTGGATGGCGAACCATTGCAGCGGGTTGATGCCGTACGCGAATGAGCCGACGTTGACCAGCAGCGACCCGTCGCCCTGGTAGCCCTCCACATACCAGCCGGTCGACGTCGCGTAGATGATCCACCGGCTCACCGTTCCGGCGGCCGGGATCTCGAGGATCTTCTGGGTGCCGACCGGGGAGCTGGACGCCGGCAGGGCCGGGAATCGGGCGTAGATCATGGTCGCGTAGCCGTCTTGCGGGATCGACCAGGCCTTGCCGCGGCCTGACACCCGGGACACGCCGGCGGTGTTCAAGGTGACCGCCGACGAAGCGCCGGGCGGGCAATCGGAGTTGCCGAAGCTGCCGTCGACGACAGTTGCCGGTGCGCCGCGGGCGACCCCCGAGGCAGCCGATGTCGCGCCGCTGGCGTCCTCGAGGGGCCAGTAGCCCATCGGGTTCTGCGCGGACAGTTGCCGGTAGATCGGCGAGCGGAGGTCCTCGCTGCCCTGCCCGAGCCGGCGCATCGGGCCGGCGATCTCGATCGGCGACCAGGATTGCTGCGCGGTGTCGTCCCAGCGGATCGGGAAGTCCGGCACCTGGCCCGAGATCTCGACCGCCTCGATCTCGACGTCGTCGACGGCGAAGACAAGCGGCGAGCTGTTGCTGTTGCCGGAGACCCGCCAAAACTGCAGGCCGACCGCGGACCCGTCGCACTGGGTATCCGTCGCGGTGGCCAGCCAGGTGGTCGGCTCCTGGGATCCGTCCGTCCAGATCCGCATGCGCAGGTCCTGGCCGTCCCACACGCAGCGGGCCTTGATCCGCTGACCCGGCGTGTAGGTGCCGGCCGAAGGCGTGCCGGCGAGGTCCGTGGTCGTTCCGGCAACGTCGCGTTTGATCCGGGCGCCGAGCACGCCGGCGGTGCCGAAGTCGATGCAGAACCAGATCTGGCTGACGCCGGTCGTTCGGCGTGCGACGAGGCCGACGACGAGCGACGCGCCGGTAGCGGTCGCCGGGACCGAGGCGACGAAGGTGGCGTCTCCGTTACGGGCGTCCGCGCCGACCAGGATGGCGGTGCGGAACGCGTTGATCGTGGTCTGTGAGAGCTGGCCGACGCCGACGCTGGCCGACCAGTCCGCTGCGGTCCCGCTCAACGTCCAGCTGGTGCCGACGTCCGGCGTGCCCCAGCCGTTGGAGGCGCTGGCCGTGAACGCCTCGGCGCCGGAGATCGTGCCCCACCGGGCCGGGCAACCGTCGGACAGCAGCCCGTACCAGCGGCCGAGCGGGTTGTCGGTGCAGTAGTGTCCGCCCGCGTTGTCGATCTCCAGCGTGGCGCTACCCGCGTCGGCCTGGCTGGTCTCGTCGCCCCGGCCGCCGGTGATCTGGACGCCGCCGTTGATGTGGTTGACGTCCTGGCTGCGGTCGGTCCACACCCAGGTCGCGGGCAGCGACGGGTCGTAGCCGGGGGCAATGTGGAACCGGCCGAGCGTCGAGAGGTCCATCAGGCCGCCTGTACGCCGAGGGTCTTCGCGATCGTCTGCCGGATGCCGGGCCGGACCCGCAGGGTGTTCGCCATCAGCTGGCCGAACGCGTCGGGGCCGCCTGCGAACTCGATGGTGTTGCGGTTCTCGACGATGATCTTCTGCGGGCCGAAGTTCGAGGGCATCACCCGGGGCGACCCCGACAGCACCGACGCGCGCAGCGCTGACACGGCGGCCTGGCCGCCCGCCGCGGCGACCTCCCGCGCAGTCCACACGTGCTCGCCGCGGGACAGCATCATCGGGATCGAGTCCGAGGTGGTGGTGCCCGGGCCTTCGATCGGGCCACCCGTCGCGGCCCCGCCGATCCGGTGGCCGAGCGCGTCCAGCCTCTCGGTCCCGGTGACGGATACATGCACGGTGACGGTCTTGCCGTGCACGCCGCCGATGTGACCCTTCAGCGCGGCGATCCGGGCCTCGGCGTCGTGGGTGTTCGCGTAGAAGTTCGTCTTCTTGTTGGCCGGCAGCAGGCCCATCTCGGTGGCCAGGTCCTGGGCCTTCTTCGTGGTGATCCCGAACTGGCTCGCCAGACGGACGAACGCGTCCCGGTTGTTCTGGGCGACCTTCTGCGCGGCCCCCCCCTCACCGTTGACCTTCACGTAAGCGTCGTAGTTGGCCTGAAGCTTGCCCGCCAGATCGGACAGGACCTTACGGTTGTCGCGGCCCTTCTGGCTGTTGATGTCGAGGGTCCGGCCGTTCTCCTTGACCGCCTTCGTGGTATCGGCTTCCGCCTGCGCCAGATCAGTCTGCGCGTCGTACAGGCCGCGGCCCTTCGCGGAGGCCTCGTCCATGCTGTCGGCGTAGGTCTGCATCTGCATGCCCGCCTTGCCGGCGGCCTCGCCCGCAGACAGCGTCGTCACGGCGACGGTCTTCTGCACGTCGGCGAACACACCGGAGATCACCGACGCCACGTGCGTCTTCGCCGCCGCCTTGTCGACACCCGTGTAGTACTTGAACAGCGCATCGTTCGCCTTGTCCCACGGCCAGGACAGGACCCCGTACACCTCGGTCAGCGCCCGCACCAGTCCGCCGCTACCGGTGATCAGGTAGCCGACGTTCTCCGACAGGTCACCCAGCGCCCGTGCGGCAGGCTTGGACCCACCCGCGATCATCGACAGCGCGTGGCCGGTCGCATCGCCCAGTTCCGCCATGCTCTGCCCGAGCTGGTCAACGACCGGCTTGCCCTTGTGGACCAGGTCCTCGACGCCCTTGAGGATCCCGTGAGTCCCGTCGATCATCCCGTTGACCAGCGGGTCCAGGTCTTTGGCCGAGTCGGCGAAGATGTGCTTGATGTCGTCGTTCATGCCGTGGAACGCGACCTCGACCTTGCCGATCTGCTTCAGTACCGGCTCGACGAAGACGTTCGCATCCTTCTTCAGCTCGCCGAGCAGGTTCTCACCCAGCGACTTACCGGCCGCCTGCACCCGCGGGTCCTTCGCGACCAGCAGCAGACCGCCGAGGATGCCCGCGCCGGCGGCTCCGCCGATGATCGCGGCGGAGGCGACGCCGGCCAGCATCGGGGCGAGCGCCGCGATAGCCGGCCCCTTCAGCGAGGCCAGGCCGTCGGAGAAGCCCTCGAAGATGCCCGACGTGAACTTCTTCTTGAACTTGTCGTCAGGGACCAGATCGTCCAGCGCCTTGCCGACCTCGGCCTTGTCCGGGAGGAGGTCCTTCAGGACCATCTTGTTCTTCTTGAGCTTGGTCAGCTCCCGGTTGCTGCGAGCGATCGCACCGTCCAGGTCCGCCCGCTCGGCCGCAGTGCCCGCCTCGGCGTATGCGACCGCCAGCTGCCGCAGCTCCTTCTCCACCGAGTTGATCTCCCGGTCGAGCTTCTCGACGTGCTGGGCGGCCGACTTGGCGGTCTTGCCGAAGACCTCGGTCGCCATCGCGGTCTCGTCGCCCGCCTTGGCCGCCTTCTCAAGGTCGTCGACGAGATCGCCGGTGGCCTTCGACGACGTCTTCATCCCGGCGACGTAGCTCTGGAACTCCGCCATCAGCTTCACGCCGACCGTGCGTAGCGCCATGTCAGGATCACCTCCGGACGGTGGTCGTGAACCAGGCGAGCGCCTCGGGACGGTCGGTGTTCTGCAGCGCCGACTGGGCGGCCATCACCGCATCGGTGCGCCGGCAGCGCAGCCGCGACGGCTTGAACGTCAGGCCGGTGTTTTCGTGCGACTGGCATTCGGCGGCCGGCCCGCCGCACACCGAGCACAGCCCGTCGCGGTAGACGCCGAGGGCCAGCAATTCCGCCCGGTCCTGCTCGGTGTAGAGCGGCTCCCGGGTCGTCATCGACCGGACCAGGCGGCCGTCGGCGTCGTACTCGTACACGGTGATCTCGGCGGATTCCCGGCCGTCCAACTGCGACGGCGGGACGCCTAGTCGTTCGGCCAGTTCTACTCGGGCTCGGAAGTCCCGTTCTGCCGCCATGCGGCGGGCGAGAAAGGGACGTCCACGTCCCGCCGGTTCAGGCCCCACGCCGCATCGGAGAGGGAATCGAACTGTCGGTCGGTGAGCTTCTCGAATAGTTCCGGCCATCGGCCGTCGGGAAGGTTCGGGGACGGCGATCCGCTGGCCTTGGCCGCGACGAGCGCCTTCAGGTAGGCCTCGACGTCGATGCCCATGTCCGGATCGACCGTGGAGACCTTGATAAGCGCCTCGAAGAACGTCTCGGTGTTTACGCCGATTGCCGCGTCCTGCTCGTTGTCCGGGCGCGGTACGTGCTCGGCGACGAACGCATGCCATACGGTGCGCCCCAGGGCGCGCAGGCGGAAGTCGTAGGTACCGGCCCGCATCTGCTCTTCGAGGTCGCGGATACGTGCCTGCAGCTCGCCGCTGCCGTCGCCGCCGAACCGGGTCACCGGCTTCTCGGCAAGCACCTCCAATTCCCGGTCGGCGGCCTCGTGCTCGGCGACCAGGTCACCGCGCAGGCACACCGGCACGGTGCGCTCGGGCAGCTTCGCGCCGGCCAGAAGTGCGGCGAAGTCAGACTTGGCGGCTTCGGTCTTGCGGGGTCGTGCGGGCATAGCGGGTCTCCTGGCGGTTGAGCGCCCGGACCCAGCCACCGCCAGGCGGGCCGGATCCGGGCACGAAAAAGCCACCCCGGCCGGGGTGGCGTGAGAGAAGGGGTCAGGCCACGACGGCGTTGAGGTTCGGCTGCGCGTTGAAGAACAGCGGACACTCCCACCGGTGGTAGGAGTTCGGCTCCGGATCCACGTGGACCCGCTCCCCGGTCGTACCCGGGTAGATCTCGAGCGGCTGAGTCGACGTCCACGCCGTTGTCGTGATCAGGTCGCGGCGGACCGCCAGGAATCCGTCGGTGCCGTACGGCAGCGCGATGAACGCCGTGTCGGTCGCCGTCTGCTTGAACAGCCTGAGCTTGGTGCCGCTGTAGGACACGCGGCCGGGCCGGTTGGTGTCGAAGCGGCCGGAGAACTTCGACGTCGACACGGCGGCGGTGTCCGGGTTGAAGCCCGTGAAACCGTCGACGGTCATCACGTCGTGCAGCAGCAGCCCGGCGTTCAGTTCGGCGACGGTGGGGGCGGCGATGTTCGCAATCGTGGTGATCCACGCGACCCGGGTGAATCCATCGGCGGTGATATCAGCCACGCGCCTGCTCCTTCTCGGTTGGGCCGGCCGCAACCGGCGCGTTCACGGGCGCTTGCTCGCGAGTCGGGTCGACCGGTTCCGGCGGCGGCCCGGCAGCCCAGCCCAGGTCGGCGCTGAAGGCAGCCAGTGCGCCGTACGGCATGCGGCCGGACATGTCGCCGTTGACGACTTGCACCTGGTCGGTCACGCCCGGCTCGGTGGCGTCGCGCCAGCCTCGCGCGCGGACCCACAGGTCACGCTGGCCGGCGTCGATCAGGGCGTGCACGCCGTGCGGGTCGGCGATCCAGATCCGCGTCACGGTCACTTCCACAGCTGAACCGTGAACGCGGCGTTCGTCGTCGACGCCCCGACCTTGACGTTGTTGTTCGCCTTGTTGACGTTGTTCGGGCCGATGAACACGCCCCGGCTCTGCGTGTTCGGCACAGTCACCGTCGTGTAGCCGTTCGCCGCCGGGTTGCCGGCCGGGGTCGTGTTGGGGTCCTCGACGCGGAAATCGAGGGAGCCGCCGGAGGTGTTGCTCACGACGGCGGTGACGCCGTCGGTGCCGATGTCCGCCTGGTTGATGGTGTCCCCGGTCGACCAGGCGGTGATCTGGGCCGGAGCGACCGGCGTCATGCCGACACCCGTCGAGACGTTGGTGGTGAGCACGGCCATGCGCCGCTCCCCTTTCGATGGATGATGATCAGCCCGGAACTGTTACGAGGCCGTACACGTCGACCTGATCCATGACCAGTCGCCCCGTCGTCTCGTCCCGCTGCGCAGGCTGGCCCTCACGCCAGCGGATCGGCAGGCACACCCGGTTCGCGATGGTCGGGCGCACGTTCAGCAGCAACGCCCGCACTCGCCCGGATATCGCCCGGGCCGCGGCCGCGTTCCCGCCGACGCAGTGACAGACGACCGACAGGTCCAGCACGTCGGAGTCGTTGCTTAGCCGCACCTTGTCCGGCGCGACCGACCCGTCCGGCGTCGACCCGGACATGTAGACCAGGACGTACTGCTGCGCTGGCACGGCCGGCGGATCCGGCACCTTCCCGTCGTACGTCACCAGTTGCGCATCGGCGGCCAGCAGCGCCAGCACCGCGTTCGCATGGTCCTGCAGCGGCCAGCTCACCGCGGATCCTCGATCAGCTTCACTGCGAGGTCGCCCAGCGCCTTCTCGAAACGGGGCAGCTCCGCGTCGCCGGCCGGGCCGACGTGCGGGCGCGGCGCATTGTGGACGCTGCCGTACTCCAGCAGGTTCCCCAGCGCGCCCTGCCGCTTCGCCTTGTCCGGGCCGATCTCCGCCCACGCTGACGTGGCATTGCTACCCGTGTCGTAGCTGATGGCCCGCGGATAGGCGGGGGCGTGCGCCAGGCCGGAGACGCGTTTCTTGGCGTCGTTCTTCACGTTCAGGGCGCCCTTGCCGACGACCTTGCGGACCTCGCCCGGCGCGGCGTCGGCCGCGTGGGCGAGGATCACGCGGAACTCCTCGACCTCTCTGGAATCGACGTCGATGCCCATCAGGTCGTCCGCTCCGTCACGCCGATCCGCCGGGCGCTGGCGTCGGTCTTGTGCGCCAGCTCGCGGACCAGGAAGGAGCGGCCGATCAGGTCGGCATCCCGCGACGCGGAGATGAGCACCTCGTCGCCGACCAGGACGCCGGTCACGGCCATTGGGATCTGCACCTCAAGCATGAGCAGCAGTTCCTGGTCCTCGCCCGCGTCGTGCTGCCTGGCGATCGACGCGCGCTGCTGGGTCCGGCACTTTCCGGCATACACCGTGGTGTAGGCCGGGGTGATGACGCCGGTGTCCTGATTCGTCGACGTGCCGGTGACCCTGCGGATCGTGCACGTGTCGACCATGCTCGCCACGGCGGCAGCCTGACCTCGGGCGAGGACGGAGTCGCGGCTCATGCGAGCCCGATGCTGATCCCACCGACCGCGATCTGGAAGGTGTTGCCGTTCGCCACGCTGATCGGCGCGCCGTTGAAGTCGCCGAACCAGGACCGGGCCGCGGCCGAGTCGGTCAGGTCGAACGACTGGATCGACCACGAGCCGCCCGAGCCATTCGTCCACGACAGTGCCGACGACGCCGGGAGGGTCACGTTGCTGCCCGAGCTGGACGCGGTCGACGCGGCCGGGACGGCGGTGCCGCCGGCGGTGTAGCCGGTGCCTGTGAGCTGGGTGCCGTTCGCCGAGGCGGTCGAGCTGGTCGAGTTGAGCCGGACCTTCATCGCCGAGCCCGCGAACGCGGTGAACGAGCCGGGCGCACCCGAGGTGCCGGTCGGCGTGGTGGCGTTGAGAACGTTCGAGATCAACGTGTTGGGAAGACCGGCCATTACTCCTGCTCTCCTTCGGTGCTGAACTGCTCGATGAGCTGGGCAAGTTGGCCGTCAGCCAGGGCGATCGAGATGCCACCGGACTGCACGACGTTCCCGTCGGCGTCGAGCACCCGCCAGCCCTGCCCTTCGTCGAACTCCGGCGATTCGCTCTGGTCGGTCATGGCGCTCCTCAGGGGCGAGCGGTGGTGCCCGCGAACGGTCGTGGCGTGATGCCGGAGTTCGGGCGGGACGTGGTGCCCGAGAACGGGCGCGGGGTGATCCGCGAGTTGGAGCTCGCGGTGACGAAGCCTTGCCCAGCGACGGTCGCGGTGCCGGTGATGACCAGGCCGCCGGAAGCCGAGACGGAGCCCGCGCCGGTCCGGCCCGCGGTGGCCTGAAGCCGAGCCAGTGCGGTGACCGCTCCGGCTCCCGTGACGGTGGCCGAGCCGACGATCGAGCCGGACGCGCTGACCGATCCAGCGCCCGTGACCGTCGCAGTGCCGGAGCTTGCCGCGCCTGAGTTCGCGGTGACCGAGCCGACGCCCGCGATCGTGGCGGTGGCGATCTGGACAGCGACGGCAGTGACCGAACCCGATCCGGAGACCGTCTTGCCTGCCGCGACCGTTGCCAGGGCCGAAACCGACCCTGCGCCGGTGGCGGAGGCTGGGGCGGCGGCCGTAGCGAGCGCCGCGGTGGAGCCGGCCCCGGTAACGGTGGCTGTGCCCGACGTGGTGCCGCCGGAGTTCGCCGAGACCGAGCCCGCGCCCGTGACGGTTGCGCTGGCCACCTCGGTGACGAGGGCAGCCGTCGTTCCGGTGCCGATTGCCGTTGCGGAGCCGGGCAGGGTCGCCAGGGCGGTTACGGACCCTGCGCCGGCGACGGTCGCCGTGGCGATGATCGTGATGGCGGCGGACGTGGCGCCAGTGCCGGTGACGGTCTGGCCGGCGGCCTGAGTCGCCAGCGCGGTGACTGTACCGGCGCCGGTGACCGTGGCGGTGCCGTTGCTGGTGGACGTCGTGGCGAGCGGCTGGATGATGACCGGATGCCGGACGCTCGTGGCTCCGGCCTGCGGAAGCGGGTAACGGACGAACTGGCTCATCGGCTAGCCCTCTCGCCCGGTTCGGTCACTCGTCCCAGGTCAGCGAGAGGTCGCAGATCTGGCCGGTGCCGGTGAGCACGGAGACGACGATCCCGTCGCCGGTCGTGTTCGGGATGACCAGGCCGCCCGCGGGTCCGCCGAACGTCCAAATGATTCCGGAGCCGATCGCCGCGCCCAGCGACGCCACCCGGATGTTGCCGGACACGAACGTCGGCGTGACCGTCCACGTGTCCTTCGGGGTGGCCAGGGCCGTCTGCGCCGAGTCGGACTCGTACAGCACCGACTGCGTGGAACCGGACGTTCCCGCCGCGGTCACCCGGCGCAGCGCAACCGCACACGCCGTAGTGGTCGTGTTGAAGACGCCGACCTCGACCAGCCGGGGGCGGCAGCCGGACACCGACATCAGGCCGCCGATCGGCAGGGTCGTCGACCCGGCGCCGCCCGTGCGCCACGACGAGGAGAAACGCGCCATCGGATCAATCTCCCTAACGTCGTGGAGCCATGATCAAGATCGGTGGGATGGCGGGTGCGCCGCCGGAGTCCTGGACCTCGATGGCAGCGGTCACATAGGCCATACCGGTCGGGGCGGACAGCCCGTAGCTCTGGCTGCCTGTGCCGGTAGACGACTGGTAGGCGTGGTAGTCGACGCCGTTCGAGCCCACATGGTCGTCCCGTAGGCCGTCCTGGGTGGCCGAGGCCAGATACGTGCGCGTGGCCGGGTCGACCGAGTTAACGTCCCCAGCGGTCCAGGAGATGATGCTCGACCCCGACGACGGGGTGATCGAGCCGGACGCCGCACCGGTGGAGGCCGAGGTCGCCGTCACCGGCGTTGCGGCCAGTTGGGCGCCGGACCAGCGCTCGACAACCATGCTGCCGCGCAGGCTGATCGACGGCGTTGAACTGACCGTCATCGACCCGGGCGAGCCGCTGATGACGCAGGTGTAGATGGCGCACCACTGGTTGAATCCGCCAGGCGCGTTCGTGACGCGCGCCGTGTAGGTCTGGCTTCCACCGGTCGGCGCGCCCAGCGGCGAGTTGGTGTCCCAGGTGCCCAGCTTGATCACGAGGACTTCGCCGTTGCTGGGCGTAAAACTCGTTGTCGTCAGCGCCGAGGTGCCCTGCGGGGAGATCTGGACGTAGTACGGAGTGGTGACCAGCGTCGGAGCCACGGCCTACCCCTCGCCGGTCTAGCCCGCGTAATTTTCGCCAGTGATCTGCTGGCCGTTGAAGAAGAAGTTGTTGGTCGCCAGCACGGTCTTCTGGTTGTGCGCGACACCCCAAAGGCCGTTAGCCGAACCGAGGTCGTTGATTGCGGCCCGGAGCAGCGTGACCTCGTTTGTCGGAGTGGTCTGGTAGCCGAGGCTGACGAGGAACGCATCGTTCGGGATGATGTTCGTGTTCGCCAGCCACAGCGACGCCCGGTTGGCCAGGTCGAGCGCTCCCCAGACCTGCTCGACGACCGACGCCATCCGCAGGTCGATGCCGTTCTTGGTGATGCCTCGTCCGACGGACATGCGCCCTCCCGGGGCAGTGAGAAGGGGTCAGGCGACGAGAGTGCCGCGGTACATGTACGCGAGATCCCGCGCCGACGCGGTGAGCTGCAGGCCGCCGGCAGTGGCGTATTTGACCGCGTAGTCATCAATGGACTCACTGATCACGGCACTGGGCGGGACCTCATATGCCTGAGCCGCCGTCTCCAGGACCGCGCCTTTGACGTCGTCGGTCGGGGCCGCGTAGCCGTGGGTCAGGTCGATGTCGACCTCGTCCGGCGGGATCACGCACGAGACCCCGAACCCGCCGGTACGCCACAGCGTCCGCTTGATCAGCGTCCAGCCGGTGACGGCCACCCCGTTGATCCGCACCGCCGTGACCGCGCTGATCGGCCGGAACGGCAGGGCGATCGACGGGCAGAACGTCCCGAGGACCGTGTAGGTGACGGTCGTTGCTTCCCACCACGTGTCCGCTGTCCGGGAGAACAGGCTGGAGGTGAGGGTGAGGACCTGGTTGGCGCTGTACGTGTCGAGGTCCTTCTGCAGCCTGCCGGCCAGCTCAGTGGCGGTCGCGTACTGGGTCACAGCCCGCCCCCAATCCGCTCGGCTACCTTGGAATGCATGACGACGGCGGAAGAACTGCGGGAACTGATCCACCAGGCGAAGAACCATCCAACGGCCGACCAGATCTACACGCAGCTTCAGGTGGCGCGTGCGGAGTCCGGCTTCGCGGCAGGGCAGTGTCCCGACTGCGGTAACTTCCGGTCGGACGGGCTACCGCCAGTCCTGCATCATCCCGGCTGTTCGCATGCCGACGATTGGAAGGCCGACCCGCTCAGCTTTCTGTAGCGAGTGACTTGATCGTTGCCACGTCCGCATCACGGCCGGAACCGCACCACTGCCGGTAGGCCGCCTCGTCACGCTGGAACTGCTCGGCCCGGTTGACCCGCGCGTACCCGGTGTCCCACTCCGCCTTACCGGCGAGCGGGTGGCAATGCTCGATGACCACGTCCGGCAGGTAACGCAGGCAGCCGGCATCCCGGCCCAGGTCCATCACCGAGTTGTCGCAGTACATGTGGTCCACCGGCGCCGGGACCATCCGGCCGAGCGCCCGCACGATGTCCGACGTCATTGCCCACGACGTGCACAGCCGCTCGCCCTGCAGCAGGTCGTTGCCGTAGGCGATCCCGGTTCCCATCTCGCGCAGGGTCTCGAGGTAGCGGGCGGCCCAGCCGGTCGTGCGGGGTAGGTGGTCGTCGCCTGCGAAACCGAGTGCGAAGTGGCCCTGACCGGCGAACATGGTGGCGGCGTGGTTGAGTTTGGCCACCATCGGCTGCCACGGGCCGCAGTTCATCAGGTTGATGGTCCTAGGGCCGGGACTGGCCGCCGCCAGGCGATCCAGGGCGGCGCGGTAGCCCGGCATGCGCGGGTCGTCGACGTCGACGGCGAAGATGAGACCCGCTGACTCAGCGAATGCCCCGGTGGCGTCCCAGGCATCAGCGACCCGTTCCAGGGAGTCCGGGCGGCCCCGCGACGGGACGATGACCAGCAGGTCAGACCCCATCGGGATCCTCAGTGCCGACTTTCCACTGAACTACGCGCCACATGCTCATGTCGCCATCAGCGGCTTCATCGAGCTTCTCCTCGCGCCTGAGGGCGAGGTCCTCCGTGGCCCACAGCGAATCCACCTCGGCGGGCTCGTAGTTTCCGTAGACGACAGCCCAGATGTTCACGACGCCACCGCGTCGGCCGACTGCCGCACGAACAGGGTGTCGGCGAAGTGGGCCTCGTGCTCCCAGCGGATCGCCGGGACGAAACCCACCTTCCCGAGCGCCTCCACCGCGTCCGGCCAGAACGCGGCGTACAGATCCCGGGACAGCTCCTGCGTCTCCACCACCAGCAGGTCGACGCCGCCCAGGTCGGCCGATGCCAGGGCCGCCAGTTCGGTGCCCTGGGTATCGACGACCAGCACGTTCGCGGCATGATCGGCCTGGATCTCGCGCAACGGCAGGACCGCCACCTCGACCTGGCCGACAGTCGGGACACCCGCGTCGGCCTTCAGTCCGCTGAACACGCTGTCGACGGCGCGGTGCAAAGTGGCTGCGCCGAGTTCGGGCCCGACGGCGCACTCGACGACGGCGCAGTCCGGGAACTCGGTCCGCAGGAACGCGGCGTTGTCCGGGTCCGGCTCCACCAGGGTGATCTGCTCGAAGCCGCACTTGCGGTAGACCGGGATCTCCTCACCACGGTGCGCTCCGACGTGCAGGATCGCCTTCGCGGTGATGTCCAACTCGGCCAGCGCGTCCGGCAGCAGGTCGAACGTCCAGGCCTGCTCGCGGGTCATCGCGACCCGCTTCAACCCGGAGATGTCCGGCCGGCGCTCCAGGATGGCCAGCGCGGCCCGCTCCCGGACGTAGAAGTCCTCGGACACCCAGATCGGCTTCAGGTGCGTCGTCTTCACCCGCGTGTCGACGAATACCGGGATGTCCAGGGCGCCGGCGCGGACGCAGAACGACAGGTCCTCGGAGAACAGCTGCTGCGTGCTGGGGTTCGGCACCCGGTCGTACCAGGTCCCGAATTCGTCCCGGATGCGCTCCAGGGCGCTGCGGTGAATCAGGATGCACGCCGAACCGGTCGCATGGCACTGGGTCACCGTGTCACGCGGGTAGTCCCAGCGCACCGCGTACCCGGACTGGTCATCGACGGTGATCCAGTCGTAGATGACCGGGGTCGGCTGGACGCGGCGGCCACCCATACCGTCGGACTCGATCTCCTGCTGCGAGAAGCACAGCGCGCCGACGATCGGCCGCTCGACCGGGTCCGCCGCTTCGAGGAGTTGCTCGAGCGCGTTTTCGGGGAAGCCCATGTCGGTGTCGATCCAGAACAGCCAGTCGGCGTCCGGGTAGTCGTTGAGGAAGTCGTAGGCGGCCTGGTTGCGGGCCTGGATCAGCCCGCCGGTGCCGTAGCGCAGGGCCAGGAACCCGCCGCGGCCGTCGCCGAGCCGCTGGTTGGTCTGGGCGTCGTAGCCGATCAGCTGGACCATCGACCGGTGCCACGAGTAGGCGACCTCGTTGCCGCACACGTAGGCCAGGACGACCGCGTCGGCCGGAGCGTCGGGAGCCTCAGCCACGCCGGACGCTCCGCTTCTCGCCGGGAGCGGCGGTGGCCTGCTCCACCGGCGGGTCGTTGTAGCCGGGCGGCTCCGCGCTGTACCGCATCCCGTACCGCGCATCGGTCGAGAACAGGGTCGGGGCGGCCTTCACCACCGGGTCGTCCGCCGCCCAGTGCTCGCCCTTGTTGACCAGGACGACGCCGCACGCCTCGGTCGGTATCTGCGCGGTGTCCACCGCGTAGACCACATCCATCTCTTTACCTCCCACGTAGGTGAGGCGGCCCGGAACGTGGGTCCGGGCCGCCCCGTCTATCAGCAGTAGCCGAGTGCGGCCAGCTGCTTGCTCAGCTCGGCGACCTTCATCTCGTCGCCGTTCATCTGCGCCGTCTGCAGCTCCGCCATGATCTGGTGGACTGCCGGATCACCGGACTCGGCCGCGCGGGCCAGGACCGGCTTCGGGTCAGGCGCCTTGCGGGGTTCCGGCTTCGGGTCGGGCATCAGCTCGACACCAGCAGCCGGAACGCGAGGTCGTTCGCCGACGACCCACCGATCCGGGAGTAGGCGAACAGGCCGCGCTGGCCGGTCGGCATGCCGTACGCGGAACCCGCCGTGGCCTGCTGGAAGATCTGCGGGATCAGCTCGACCGACATGCCGCCGCGGCGGGCGATCACGTAGTTGGAGAAGTCACCCGCGATGGCGTAGCCCTCGGTCGCCGTGGTCACCGTGGTCGTGGTCGGCATGTACGGCGACTCGTAGACCGGCCGCTGGAACAGCTCCTCGACCGCGCCCTGCGGCAGGTTCACCGTGTACGCGTGGTAGACGTTGGCCGCGCCGAGCTGCCGGATGGAGTTGTTCACGGCCACGTTCATCAGCCACGACGCGTTGCGCCGGTTGCGCTGCGGGATGGCCTGCCACACGTTGTACGGGTCGTTGACGGTGATGCCCGGGTTGGTCGCCACCTTAACCCGCACGTTCGTGTTCGCCGACAGGCAGGTCAGGATGCCCTTCGGCTCGCCGGTGCCGGAGCCGCGGGTGAACTTGTCGACCAGCAGCTCGTCGTAGCCGGACGCCAGCAGCGCCTGCATCTCGCTCGCGAAGCCGGGGTAGTCCATCCCCACCTCGATCGAGTACGGGATGAAGCCGCGGGCCATGAACACCGACACGATCGGCTGCGCCAGGGTCGGGCTGTCGTCGCTGACCGCCGACGCCTCGGAGTCGAACGACCAGGACACGCCGGCCGAGCTGACGCCCTTCCAGACGTTGGTGTTGACGTCGACCTGCTTCGCGATGGACAGGAACGGGTTCCCGCTGCCCTGCGCCGTCATGATGATCGACGGGTCGATGAAGACCGGGATGCCGAAGCCGCCGGCGGTGGTGGTGCCCTCGCTTGCCGCCCGGTACTCCTGGTAGGCGCGGACCGCCTGCCGCTCGTCGTCGGACAGGAGGCCGACGGCGTTGGGGTCGGTGACGAGCTTCATCCACGCTTCGCGGTAGTGCTCGTTCTCGGTGACGAGGATCCGCCGGGCGATGTCGGGGTTACGGCGGATCTGCTGCTCGACGTGGTCCTTCTCGTCGGAGCGCAGGTGCGATGCGGCGTTGCGGTCGTCGAGCGTGCGCAGGGCCCGGTCGCGGGCCTCGGCGTTCGGCATCCGGCGGACGTCGCCGTACGCGTCGTCGCCGCCGGTCTTGATGTTCGCCAGCGCCCGCTGCACCGCGGCGGGCTTGCGGCGGAAGATCTCCTGAATGTTGCGGTGCTCGTCGATCTTCGCGATGGCCTTGTCGCGCAGCTTCAGGCCGTAGTCGAAGGCCTTCTGCTCGTCGGCGCTCTTCTCGCGAAGCTCGCCAGTGTCCTCGTCCTGGTGCAGCGAACGCAGGTGCGCGTCGAGCACCTCGACGTACCGGGCCAGCTCGTCGGGGGTCTTGCCGCGCAGCTCATCGGGCGTGCCGTCGCCGAGGCTGGTCACGTCCTTGCCGCGGAAGCTCTCGATGAGGTCGTCGGAGTCGGGGGCGCCACCCTGGGCCAGCCAGATCGGGGCGCCGTTCTTGCGGTAGCCGAGCAGGGTCGGCTTGCGGCGGAGGTTCACAGGATGCCTCTCAGGCGAAGCGCGTCGGTATCGGCGCGCGAACGGGTCGGAACGGGTGGCCGCTCGCCGTTTCCTGGCTGCGTACCTGCAAGGTCACCGCCGTCGGCACTCCGCGCGCCGGTGGCGGTGAGGTCGTTGACGCGCTCCGCGAGCGCGCTCAGCTCCGAAGGCTGGAGCTGTTCGAGGCGGTCGAGCATCGAGCGGACGCCGACCGACGTATCGGTGTAGGCCGGGAAGACCACCGGCCCGAGTTCGGGGACGCGCATCTCCTGGAGGGTCCGGGTAAGCAGCTCCTCGTCGGGGACGTCCTCGATCCACGTGCGCCGCAGCAACTGCTGCAGCTCGTCCTCGTTGCGGATCTGCCGCCCGGCCGCGTCGGCCCACTTCTCGCGGACGACGGTGAACCGGAAGCTCATGCCGTTGACGGAGCGGTTCGCGATGGCGTCCCGGACCGGCTGGATCAGCCAGTTATCGGTGAGCCGCCCGACCACGTGCGCGCCGCCGTCGGGGGCGAGTTCGGGGTCGGAGGCTTCCTCGATGCGGGTCAGTTCGGCGATCGGCATGGACCCGATCAGCGGGTGGCGGCCGTGCTCGAACTGGATGACCGGCGGGGCCTCACGGAAGCTCTTCTTCATCGAGCCGGGGGCGATCTGCTCGAAGAATCGCCCCTCCCAAGAGTCGATGAGGGTCTTGCGGTTGAAGACCGCGGCGAACCCATCGAGGGTGAGCCCGTCGTCCGGCTCACCGTCGGCGGCGGCGCGGACCGCGAACGGCATCGAGCGCAGAACGTCGGTTCGCGGCGGGACGTCGGCCCGCGCTGCTGTCGTGGTCATGCTGAGCCTCCCGGCGGAGTCGAAGTTGGAGTACTGCCGGGCACCTGTAGCTGCACGCTCACGAGGCCGGTGTGGACGAGAAGCGACATGTCGTTGGCGATCACGGCCGCCTTCGCCGAGTCGGAGGTGTAGCCGTCGCGGACGAGCTGACCGACGGTCGACGCCTGAACGGACGTGATCTCGGCGGCGTCCTTAGCGTCCTCGCGCAGGATCGGCATGTCCGCCGTGTCGAACCACAGCTCGGCGTCCTGCTGACCGGTCCGCGGGTTCTTCGGCCGGACCATGATCGATTCGATCGACGCGCACAGGTCCTGCAGCGACGGATAGATCCACGAGTCGGCGAAGATCCGCCGCGCCATGCCGAAGTTGCCCGCGTTCAGCGACGACCCGGCCAGGCCCTCCGAGATGCCCAGCAGCGGCGCAGGGACGCGTCCGAGCATCGCGATCCGGGTCTCACCCGCGCCTTGGGTGGATTTGAAGTCCAGCTGCTTGAGGTCGGAGCCGACGACCGTCGCATCAGCACCGGCGGCCAGGTACAGCGTCCGGTAGGCGTTCGCGACGCCGGCGTGGCCCCGCTCGAGCTGGTCGACGATTTCCTTGAACTGCTCCTGCGACGCCGCAGAGATGCCCTTGACCACCATGTTCGGGGTGGCCCCGTTGGTGAAGAACTTCAGCTTGTGCTCGGTCGCGGCCCGGTCGCCCTGGATGTCGGTCAGCGCAGCCGTGATCCACGACTGGCCCATGCCGGGGCATGCCGGGTCGGGGATCTGCGACCAGTGCGCGAACTCGTCGGGCAGCAGAGTGTTCATCTGCCCGCGGCCGACCCCGATACCGCCGTTCTGGTACACCAGGCCGAGCAGCTCGCCGTCGAGGGCGGTGGCCGCGATCTCCTCCGGGTCCTGGTTCGACCCGAAGATCAGGCCGCACCAGTCCGGGCGCAGCACCCGCAGCCGGTCCGGACGGCGCGCCACGAACGCGTTGCCGGCCAGACCCGAGTGCCACTCCATGGTTGCGACCAGGTCGCCGGTGGTTGCCTTCGGCCACGGCCGCTCGAGCACTCCGAGCTCGCGGTTGCCGAACAGCCGCCGCGGCGTCGGCGACGACGGGAGGTTCCGCCAGGTGAACCGCATCCCGGACAGCACCAGCGCCCGGACCATCTGCGCGGCGAATGCCGGCGGGCACCAGCGCAGTGCGGCCTCGTAGCCGGGCAGCGTCGCGGCGATCCGCTGGACCTTCTGCCCGGCCATGGTCTGGGTCAGGCCGGTCACGGTCTGGTTCAGGCCGACCGGGTAGGTGCTGCCGTTGTACTGAAACTGCGACGGGATCAGGTATTCGCTGATCCACTGGTCGGCTGAGAAGCGGCTCTCGTCGCGACCGCGGGCAGCGGCAATTCTTTCCAGCAGGCCCACCGGTCACTCCGTTTCTGTCACGTGCGAGCGGCGGTGCGGGCCTCCTGCCAGCCCACCTTCACGGCGGCGGCACACCAGGCCACGACGAGCCACAGCCCGGCGACGGCCTTGTAGCTGATCCAGCCCAGCCCGAACAGCAATCCGGCGACGACGGTCAGGACGGTGCGCCAGAAGTGGATCTGACGGGCTTCGGCGGTGATCCGGTCGGTCATGACCTGATCGATGAACGTCACGGGGGTCTCCTCAGCGCCAGGACGCGAAGAACGGCTGTGTTTCTTCAGGGATCAGCGCGCCGTCCTCGATGGCCTGCCCGCGTGCCGCGTAGGCCAGCACGGAGGCGACCGCGGCGTCGATGAGCTGGCCGGTGCCGCGCTTGGCCATCTTCAGGTAGTGCGAGGCGATGTCCTGCTCCTCGCCGGGCCGCTGCTTCTTCCGCGACCCCTTCACCAGCACCGCGTTCTTCGCGTGCCGGGTCAGGACCTCGTCGCCGTCGTTCGGGATCTCACCGGCGCCGAACGCGGTCGTGAACCGCTCGATCGCCTTGTCCATGCGCTGCTCGACGTTCGTCGGGAACTCGACGACCTGCTTCGGCCAGCGGCCCGCCCACGCGGCGAGGTAGTCCTGCCATCGGTACGGGTCGGCGAACATCAGCACAACCTCGTACGCGGCGAACGTGGCCTGCACGGTCTGATCGACCTCGGCGTGCGGCACCCGCCACCCGATCGCATCCGACGGGCGCTCCCAGGTGCGCAGGTTGAACAGCTTTCCGTCCGACAGGCGGCAGCCGACCAGTGTCGTCGCGTCCCGGGCGTTCGAGCCATCGAAGCCCAGCGCGATCGCCTCGCCCGGCCGCAGCGTCTCCTCCGCCGCCAGGGCATCCCAGCGGATCGGATCCACGAACACGGACTCGCCGACGACGATCTCGTTCAGGAAGAACCGGCGCCGGTCCGCCTCGAGGTGCCGCGGCGAGCGGACCTCGTGCATGATCCGGCCCCTGAGGTTCACCCAGCCGCCGCGCTCCCGCGCACTGTCGCCGTACTGGCGCAGCAGCTCGGCGTAGAGCGCCTCGTCGTCGTTGAGATCCTCGACCCGCTGCGGTTCGATCGTGTCGATCAGCACCCGGTCGTCCGGGTTGTCGTGCGTGACCTGCGCCTCGGAGCCCTCGGTGGGGTCCCATGCGTTGGTGAGCTCGAGCCAGCGGCCGTCCATGCCGGCGACGTTCCGCTTCACCGCGCCGGCCACCTTGCGGTAGCCGCCCTGCAGCGTGAACAGGTGCGACTCGGTCATCGTCAGGAATGTCAGCGGGGCGCCGAGGCGGGCCTTCGCGCTGGTGGTGACGGGCTCGACTTTGCCGCCGCCGGGCAGCAGGCACCGGGTCAGGCCGATATCCAGGCCGGACATATTCGCGAGCGGGCCGAGTTGGCCCATGGCGACGAACGGACGCCACGTGTTGTCGGTCTGCTCCTCCGACGTGCCCAGGCAGACGATCAGCGGCGTCGGGTACGGCGCGCCCACCGGATCGCCGTTCGCGTTCCAGCCGTCGAAGCGGGTCGGGCCCTCAGCTTCCGCCCAGATGACTGCCGCCCCAAATGGGTCTTTCCCCCACTTTTGGGAGCGGCGCAGCTGCCCGCCCGTGTAGCGCAGCGAGTCGGGGGCCGGCCAGGGCTCGGCGTACGAGTAGAGCCGGTAGAAGTGGATCAGGAAGTTCCACATCTCGTCGGTGAGCTTGTACGGCTGGCCCTGCAGATAGCCGTCGGGGACGACGCAATGCGCCTCGATCCATTTGCCGACATCGAAGCCGAGCGTGGGGAACTCTCTAGGCTCGGACGGGCCACGCCACGGCATCAGCCGAGCGCCTTGAATCGCTTTCGCGGGTCGTCGTCCGCCGCCTCGGTCTTCTCGGCGCGCTTCTCGGCGAGATCGTCAGCGGAGATCGTCCACAGCAGCATGCGCATAGCCTTCGGCGTAAGCCCGAGACGGTCCTCAAGCTGCCGGGCCTCGGCCAGCGCGTTCTTCTCGAGCTCCTCGGCCATCAGCGCACAGCGCACGTAGCGAGCCACGACGCGCGTCCAGCCGTGATGTTCCCAGGCCACGGCCTGCGGAGTGGCCCACAGCTCGGCCCAGAGCGTCGCCTCGGCGGACGACGCGCCGCCGGCGAGCGGCCAGTTCGGGGCGAGACCCCGGCGGCCTTCAGCGGGCAGCACCAGCGGGCCGACGCGGGCGTTACGGCGCACCGGATTCTCGGACGGAAGACGGCCCACGACGGCACCTCCCGACGGCAAGTAACACAGGGTGAAGTCACGGACAGTGAAGGCGGGAGAGGGTCACGCAGGGAAACTACCTAGAGTTAGGGAAATCCGTACAGATTGCGAGGTGCC
>Ga0307503_10000098_pt1 | contig 45732 bp, 41 predicted proteins | sample 17_S_MG_FD_194514 | JGI IMG/M metagenome (GOLD analysis project Ga0307503, IMG submission 194514) | Soil microbial communities from Populus trichocarpa stands in riparian zone in the Pacific Northwest, United States - 17_S | ecosystem: Environmental > Terrestrial > Soil > Riparian zone > Trees... | reverse complement strand
TCGGCGAGCATCGAGGCCCCCTTCGGGTCGGCGCTGATAATTGAGCACCGCCGACTTCGACCCTGTTGCTTATCTCCCCTGCGTGGCGCTCTTGGGCGTCGTGGTCGTGGAACTACTCATCTAGGACTCCCCCCGGCTCCAGCTCGAAGGGCCCCTCCTGCCGGAGGGGCCCTTCGTCGTATCGCGGCGATATAACCGCCGGGTGGGAGAACCTTCGATCGGCTCCACCCTCGCCGGATACCGGCTCGACGCGCTGATCGCCCGCGGCGGCATGGGGGTCGTGTACAGGGCGACCCAGCTTGCGCTGGAGCGCCCCGTGGCGCTCAAGGTGATCGCCCGTGAGTTGGCCGACAAGGACGGCTTTCGCGAGCGCTTCCTGCGCGAGTCACGCCTCGCCGCCCGGCTAGATCACCCCAGCGTCGTCCCCGTCTACGACGCCCGCGAGGAGGACGGCGAGCTGATCGTCGCCATGCGCCTGGTCGAGGGCGGCGACCTGCGCCAGCTGATCCGGCGCGAAGGTCAGCTTGCGACGGCTCGGGCGATCGGCCTGCTGGGCCAGGTCGCCGACGCGCTCGATGCCGCTCATGCGGCGGGCATCGTCCACCGCGACGTCAAGCCGCACAACATCCTGGTCGAGGGCGACCGCGCCTACCTCTCGGACTTCGGCCTGGCCAAGGCGATCGAAGGGACGGGCGACGGCAGTAGCGCCTCGATCGTCGGTACGGTCGAGTACATGGCGCCCGAGCAGTGGCGGGGGGAGAAGGCCGGCCCCGCCGCCGACATTTATTCGCTCGGCTGCGTCCTCTACGAGGCGCTTACCGGGATCGCCCCCTTCGCCCGCAAGGAGGCCGATACCGAGCCCGAGATACCGAAGGGGATCGACACGGTGATCGAGCGGGCGGTGGCCAAGGACCCCGACGACCGCTACCGAACGGCGGGGGGGCTGATCGCCGCGGCGGCCACACGCGAGGGCGCCACCCCGGCCGCGACCCGGGTGCTCTCCGCGGGGGCAGAGCGGCCGACGATTCGCATCGGCGCCCCCGCGTCGTCTCGGTGGCGGTTTGGATCCAGGACGGCGCAGTGGCTTGGGGCCGGCATTGCGGTCGTCGCCGGCGCGGTCGTCCTGGCGCTGGCACTGACGAGTGGCGAAGACATTTCGGTCTCGGCCCCGATCCCGGTCGGCCGGGGCCCGCTCAGGGTGGCGACCGGCGACGGCGAAGTCTGGGTGACCAGCGCGCCGGACGGGACGCTCTCGAAGATCGACCCGCGGACCGGGTCCGTCGTCGGCGCTCCGCTGAACGTTGGAGCCGGAGTTTCCGGAGTGGCGGTCGGCGGCGGTTCGGTCTGGGTGTCGAGTCCGCGCACCGGCCGTGTCCTCCGGGTCGATCCCGATAGCGGCCGGGTGCTGGCACGGATCGACGCCGGCGGTCGCCCCGGCGCGATCGTCTACGGCGGCCGGCGGGTCTGGGTGGCCGACGAGGACGGCGCGGGTGTGACCGCGATCAACGGCGTCAACGGGCGGGTCTACAGGCACGGCATCGTCCCCCACGCTGCCCCGCTGCGGCTTGCCGTCGGTGCCGGCGGCCTCTGGGTGAGCAGTGCCTCGACCGGGGCGATCCGCCGCATCGACCTCGGCAGCGCCCTGGCCGGGGCGCCGATCCCGGTCGGCCGCGGGCCCGCCGGGATCACCGTCGGCAACGGTCTCGTCTGGGTCGCCAACAGCCGCTCAGCCACCGTGGCCCGGGTCGACCCGTCGCTCAACGGCAGGCTCGGCGACCCGATCGAGATCGGCGGCCGCCCGGGGGGGATCGACGCCGGCACCGATTTCATATGGGTCGCCAATGCCACCGACGGCAGCGTCAGTCGCCTCGATCTCGACAGCGGCGAAACGGTTGGCGATCCGATCGAGGTAGGACCAAACCCCGGTGCCGTAGCGGTAGGCGCGGAAGCCGTCTGGATAGCCAACAACGGAGACGGCACAGTGAGCCGCATCGAGCCCTGAGCCCTCAATAGGATCGACATCGGTGAGCCGCGACATCGACCAGCTCTGCATCGACACGATCCGGACGCTCTCGATCGACGCGATCCAGAAGGCGAACTCCGGGCACCCGGGAACGCCGATGGCGCTGGCCCCGGTCGCCTACACGCTCTGGCAGCGCTTCCTCCGCTTCGACCCCGTCGATCCGATCTGGCCCGGGCGCGACCGCTTCGTCCTCTCCGCCGGCCACGCCTCGATGTTGCTCTACTCGCTGCTTCACCTTGCCGGCGTGAGGGCGGTCGACCCCGACTACGAGATCGTCGGCGACCCCGCCGTCTCGCTCAAGGACATCGAGAGCTTCCGCCAGCTCGGCTCGCGTGCCCCCGGGCATCCCGAGTACCGCTGGACCTCAGGGGTGGAGACGACCACCGGCCCGCTCGGTCAAGGGGTCGCAACCTCGATCGGGATGGCGATCGCCTCCAAGTGGCAGGGAGCCCGCTACAACCGGCCCGGCTTCGACCTCTTCGACTTCGACGTCTACGCGATCGCCGGCGACGGCTGCCTGATGGAGGGCGTTTCCGGCGAAGCCGCCTCGATCGCCGGCCACCTCAAGCTCGACAACCTCTGCTGGATTTACGACAACAACCACATCACGATCGACGGCAAAACCGACCTCGCCTACGACGACGACGTCCCCGCCCGCTTCATGGGCTACGGCTGGAACGTCACCCGCGTCGGCGACGCCAACGACACAGGCCTGATCGCGACTGCGTTCGAGGAGTTCAAGGGCGAGGAAGGGCGCCCGACCCTGATCGTCGTCGACAGTCACATCGGCTACGGCTCGCCGCACAAGGTCGACACCTCCGCCGCCCACGGCGAGCCGCTCGGCGAGGAGGAGGTGCGGGAGACCAAGCGCGCCTACGGCTGGCCCGAGGACGCGCAGTTCCTCGTTCCCGACGGCGTCCGGGTGCACTTCGCCGACGGGATCGGCAAGCGCGGCGCCGAGCTGCGCGGCAGGTGGGAGGAGCTCCTTGCCGAGTACGCAAAGGACAACGCCGACCTCGCCGCAGAGATCGAGGCGATGCAGGAGCGCGCGTTGCCGGAGGGCTGGGACGCCACGATTCCCAGCTTCGACGCCGACGAGAAGGGCCTCGCCACCCGCAAGGCCTCCCAGCAGGTCGAGAACGCGATCGGCGAGCGAGTGCCCTGGCTGATCGCCGGCTCCGCCGACCTCACCGACTCGACCTCGGTGCGACTCTCCTTCGACGACGCCCACGACTTCGAGCCCGGCGCCTACGACGGCCGCCAACTCCACTTCGGCATCCGCGAGCACGAGTCGGCGGCGATCTCCAACGGCCTCTCGCTCTCCAAGCTGCGCCCGCTCTGGTCGACCTACCTCACCTTTTCCGACTACGCGCGGCCGGCGATCCGGCTCTCGGCGCTGATGGAGCTGCCGGTGATCCACGTCTTCACCCACGACTCGATCGGCCTCGGCGAGGACGGCCCGACCCACCAGCCGGTCGAGCAGCTCGCCTCGCTGCGGGCGATCCCCGGCCTCGACGTGATCCGGCCCGCCGACGCCAACGAGGTCGCCGAGGCCTGGCGGGTCGCGCTCGGCCGCACCCACCAGCCCGTCGCCCTGGTTCTTACCCGCCAGAACGTGCCGGTCTTCGATCGCGCCCGCTACGGCTCGGCTGAGGGCCTGCGCCGCGGCGGCTACGTGCTCGCCGACGCCGACGGGGACGGCGATCCCGACGTCATCCTGATCGCCACCGGAAGCGAGGTCGCGCTGGCCCTAGCGGCACACGAGGAGCTGAAGGGTGAGAGCGTTCGCGCGCGTGTGGTGAGCCTGCCCTGCTGGGAGATCTTCGATCGCCAGGACGAGGCCTACCGCGACGAGGTGCTGCCGCCGAGCGTCACCGCCCGGGTCTCGGTCGAGGAGGCCTCGACCCTGGGCTGGGATCGCTACGTTGGGTCTGTCGGCGCGAAGATCGGGATGCATACCTTCGGCACCTCGGCGCCGCTGAAAGATGTCCAAACCAAGTTCGGCTTCACCCCCGACCGGGTGGCCGAAGCCGCAAAGGAGTTGCTCTGATGAAGCCGACCACCGAACTGCACGACCTTGGCCAGAGCCTTTGGCTCGACAACATCACCCGCACGATGCTGGCCGACGGCACCCTGCGCGGCTATATCGACGAACTCTCGGTCACCGGCCTCACCTCCAACCCGACGATCTTCGACAAGGCGATTTCGGGCGGCGACGCCTACGACGAGCAGATCGCCGAGCTCAGCGCCAGCGCGGTTCCCGAGCAGGGGATCGGCGCCACCCCGACTGAGCGCATCTTCTTCGAGCTGGCGCTTGCCGACCTGCGCGAGGCCACCGATCTTTTCAGGGGCGTCCACGAGCGGACCGCCGGGGTCGACGGCTTCTGCTCGCTCGAGGTCTCCCCGCTGATCGCCGACGACGCCGAGGCGACGATCGAGGAGGCGGCTGCCCTTCACGCCAAAGCGGAGCGCGACAACCTCTTCATCAAGATCCCCGGCACCGAGGCCGGCCTCACGGCGATCGAAGAGTCGATCTTCGCCGGCATTCCGATCAACGTCACGCTGCTGTTCGACGCGGAGCAATATCTCGCCGCGGCCGACGCCTACATGAAGGGGATCGAACGGCGGATAAAGGCAGGGCGCAGCGCCGACGTCGCCTCGGTCGCCTCGATCTTCATGAGCCGCTGGGATGTCGCCGTCAGCGGCGAGGTGCCGGACGAGCTGCACAATCGTCTTGGCCTGGCGATCGGCTTCCAGGCCTACCGCGCCTACCGCGAGCTGCTCGACTCCGGCCGCATGCAGAAGCTGATGAACGAGGGCGCGCGGCCGCAGCGCCTGCTCTGGGCCAGCACGGGCACCAAGGACCCCGACGCATCCGACACCCTCTACATAGAGGGGTTCGCCTCCCCCTTCACCGTCAACACGATGCCGGAGCCGACCCTGCACGCATTCGCCGACCACGGCAAGGTCGGTGCCCCGGTCCCCGCTGACGGCGGTGACTGCGATCGCGTGCTAGTGGAGTTCGAGGACGCGGGAATCGACGTCGGCGCTCTCGCCAAGCGGCTGCAAGAGGAGGGCAAGGAGGCCTTTGCCAAGTCCTGGGACGAGATGCTGAAGACGATCGAGTCGCAGGCCGGGGCGCGCGCGTGAGCGAAGTGCCGGCGCTGCGCCAGCGGCTTGCCTGGCAGGCGCTGCAGCGCCACCACGGGGAGATCGAGGGCCGGCACCTGCGCGATCTTTTCGCCGCCGACCCCCGGCGCGGCGAGCGCCTGGTCGCCGACGGCGCCGGCCTCCACCTCGACTTCTCCAAGAACCGGATCACCGACGAGACGTTGCTGCTGCTCGGCCGGCTCGCCGGCGAGTGTGGCCTCGAGGAGCGCCGCGAAGCGATGTTCTCCGGCGAGCACATCAACGTCTCCGAGGATCGCGCCGTGCTGCACGTGGCGCTGCGGATGCCGCGCGAGCGCTCGCTGATCGTCGATGGCGTCGACGTGGTCAAGCAGGTGCATGAGGTGCTCGACCGCATGGGCTCCTTCGCCGAGCGCGTCCGCTCGGGGGAGTGGACGGGCCACACGGGCAAGCCGATCCGAAACGTCGTCAACGTCGGCATCGGCGGCTCGGACCTCGGGCCGGTGATGGCCTACGAGGCGCTTCGCCACTACAGCCGCCGCGAGATGACCTTCCGCTTCGTCTCCAACGTCGACGGCACCGACTTCGCCGAGTGCACCCGCGACCTCGACCCGGAGGAGACCCTCTTCACGATCTCCTCGAAGACCTTCACCACGCTGGAGACGATGACCAACGCCCGCACGGCGCGCGAGTGGACCCTGGCCGGGCTCGGCGACGACGAGGCGGCGGTCGCCAAGCACTTCGTCGCCGTCTCGACCAATGCCGAGGAGGTTGCCAAGTTCGGCATCGACACCGAGAACATGTTCGGCTTCTGGGAGTGGGTGGGGGGCCGCTACTCGATGGACTCGGCGATCGGCCTCTCGACCATGCTGGCGATCGGCCCGGCCCGCTTCGCCGAGATGCTGGCCGGCTTCAACGCCATGGACGAGCACTTCCGCGAGGCGCCGCCGGCGTCGAACCTGCCGGCCCTGATGGGGCTGCTCTCGGTCTGGTATGGCGACTTCTTCGGCGCCCAGACCTGCGGCGTCTTCCCCTACGACCAGTACCTGCACCGCTTCCCCGCCTACCTGCAGCAGCTGACGATGGAGTCCAACGGCAAGCACGTCACCCTCGACGGCGCCCGGGTCGACTATGACACCGGGGCGATCTTCTGGGGTGAGCCGGGGACCAACGGCCAGCACTCCTTCTACCAGCTGATCCACCAGGGCACGCGGCTGATCCCCTGCGACTTCATCGGCTTCATGCAGAGCAACAACCCACTCGGCAACCACCACGACCTGCTGATGTCCAACGTCTTCGCCCAGAGCGAGGCGCTCGCCTTCGGCAAGACGGCCGAGCAGGTGCGCGCCGAGGGCACGCCCGAGGCGGTCGTGCCGCACCGGGTGATGGAGGGCAACCGCCCCTCGAACACGATCCTCGCCGAGCGGCTCGATCCCCACACGCTGGGCACCCTCGTCGCCCTCTACGAGCACAGCACCTTCACCCAGGGGGCGATCTGGGGAATCGACTCCTTCGACCAGTGGGGGGTCGAGCTGGGCAAGGCCCTGGCGGTGGCGATCATCCCCGAGCTGGAGGCAGAGGAGGAGCCGAAGCTCGAGCACGACAGCTCGACCAACGCGCTGATCCGCCGGTACCGCAGCGCCCGCCGCGGGGAGTAGGCTCGCGCCCATGCTCTCGCTCGACCCGCTCCCCCTGGCGGCGTCGGCATCGAATCTGCTCGCGGCGCGCGAGCAGATGGCCTTCACCCTCGGCTTCCACATCGTCCTCTCCTGCCTCGGCGTCGCCCTGCCGGCGACGATCCTCGTCGCCAACTACATCGGCCTCAAGCGCGGAGACGACGCGGCGATGGAGCTGGCACGGCGCTGGTCGAAGGCGATGGCAGTCACCTTCGCCGTCGGCGCCGTCACCGGCACCGTGCTGAGCTTCGAGTTCGGCCTGCTCTGGCCGCACTTCATGGACCGCTTCGGCGCCGCCTTCGGCATCGCCTTCGCGATCGAGGGGATCTTCTTCTTCCTCGAGGCGATCTTCCTCGCGATCTACATCTACGGCTGGAAGCGGCTCTCCGGCTGGGCCCATTTCTGGTCCGGGGTGCCGATGTTCGTCACCGGCATCGGCGGCGCCTTTGCGGTCGTCGCCGCCAACTCCTGGATGAACCAGCCGCAGGGCTTCACCCTCGATGCGGCGGGCAAGATCGTCGATACCGATCCGTTCAAGATCCTCTTCAACCCGGCGACCGGCTACGAGGCGCCGCACATGATCCTCGCCGCCTACATGGTGGTCGGCTTCCTCGTCGCCTCGATCTACGCGATCGGGATGCTGAAGGGCCGGCGCGACCGCCTGCACCGGCTCGGCCTGCTGATCCCGCTGACGATCGCCTGCATCGCGACGCCGATCCAGCTCTTCGTCGGCGACACCGCGGCGCGGGAAGTGGCGGACCACCAGCCGGCGAAGTTCGCCGGCATGGAGTGCATCCAGAAGACCGGCACCGACCAGACCGAGTACATCGGCGGCATCTGCACCTCCAGCGGGGTCAAGGGTGCGATCCCGATCCCGGGCCTCGATTCGTTCCTGGTCGGCTTCAACACCGATACGAAGGTGGTCGGCCTCGCCGAAATTCCCGCCGACCAACGCCCGCCCGACAACACCTTGCTGCACCTCGCCTTCGACGGGATGGTGGGGATCGGCAGCGCCCTCCTCCTGCTCGGGGCCTGGCTCGCCTTCATCTGGTGGCGCCGGCGCGACATCCCCCGCACCCCGTGGTTCCTGCGCGCGGTGGCGGTCTCAGGCGCGGGCGCGATCCTCGCCCTCTGGGCCGGCTGGATCGTCACCGAGGTCGGCCGCCAGCCCTGGATTGTGCAGGGCTACATGCGCACCTCCGAAGCGGTCACCGATGCCGGTGGCATCTGGTTCGCCTTTGCCCTCACCCTTGGCCTATACGCGGCGATCGGGATGATCGCGGTCCTCGTCCTGCGCGGCATGTCGCGCCGCTGGCGCGAGGGTGCCCCCGAGCCCGACGGCACTCCCTACGCACCGCCGGTCGCGGAGGCGTCGCGATGACCCGGGCGGATCTGTGCGCCGGGATCCTTTGGGCGGGGGCGACTGCCTACGCGCTCTTCGGCGGCGCCGACTTCGGCGCCGGGTTCTGGGACCTCGTCGCCGGGGGCGCGGAGCGCGGGGAGCGGCCTCGGGGCCTGATCCAGCGCTCGCTCACTCCCGTCTGGGAGGCCAACCACGTCTGGCTGATCTTCATCCTCGTCGTCCTCTGGACCGCCTTCCCACCGGCCTTCAGCGCCGTGATGACGACCCTCTACGTGCCGATCGCCCTGGCTGCCGTCGGGATCGTCCTGCGCGGCTCGGGCTTCGCCTTCCGCAAGTCGATCGAGGGCCTCTCCGGACGGCGCGCCGCCGGCGCCACCTTCGCGATCTCCTCGTTGCTGACGCCTTTTTTCATGGGCGCCGTGGTGGGCGCGATCGCCGACGGCAACGTCCCGGCCGACGGCAACGGCGCCCCGTTCTCCAGCTGGCTTCAGCCGCTGCCGCTGCTGACCGGCGCGATGTTCGTCGCCAGCGGCGCCTATCTGTCCGCCGTCTTCCTGATCGGCGATGCACGCCGCGCCGGGGACGATGAGCTGGAGCGCTATTTCGCCCGCCGTGCCCTGGGGGCTGCGGGCGTCGCGGGTGTCGCGGCCGCCTTTGGCCTGGTTGAGCTCCATGCCGAAACCCACTACGTCTTCGACCGCCTCATCCACCAGGGATTGCCTCTGGTCGTCCTCTCGGCCCTCTGCGGCGTCGGAGTCCTCGTCGCCCTCGTCTCCTCCGCCCGCCGTCCTGCGGCCGGCTCGTCCCGGCTTTTGCGCCCGCTTGCCGCCGGCGCCGTGATCGCTGTGATCTGGGGCTGGGGCGTGGCCCAGTTCCCCTACCTGCTGCCGACCTCGCTGAAGATCTCCGAAGCGGCAGCGCCTCCCGACACCCTCGCGACCGTGATCGTCGTCTTCATCGTCGCCGCGATTCTCGTCCTGCCGGCCCTCGGCCTGCTCTACTGGCTCAGCCAGAAGGAGCTTCTCGGTGAGTGACTCCGGCGGCGCGATCCGTGCCGTGCTCTTCGACATCGACGGGACCCTCTTGGTGACAGGCGGAGCCGGCGCCGTCGCCTGGCAGCGCGCCTTCGAGGAGCTGCACGGTGTAGAGGCCGACATCGCCGAGCACACCGACGCCGGCATGACCGACCCCGAGATAGCGGCGATCGTCTTCCGCGAGACGATCGGTCGCGAGGGCACGCAGGAGGAGCGCTCGAGAGCGATCGGCTGCTACCTAAAGCACCTGCCAGACGCCGTCGCCGAGTCGGCGGGCTACCAGGTGATGCCGGGTATCGAGGAGCTGTTGCCTCGCCTGATCGAGGAGGGTGTGCTGCTTGGTCTCGTAACCGGCAACATCGAGGCAGCAGCCCACATAAAGCTCGCCCGCGGACATCTAAACCGCTTCTTCAGCTTCGGCGGCTATGGCTCCGACTCGGCCGACCGCACCGAGGTGACGAAGACTGCCTTGAAGCGCGGTGCCCTGGTCTCCGGTGGCACCCTGAGCGATGGTGCCTGTATCGCGGTCGGGGATACGCCTCGCGACGTCAAGGCCGGCCACGGCGCCGGGATCAAAGTGGTCGGTGTCGCAACAGGCAGCTACACGGTTGATCAGCTCCAAAAAGCTGACGCCGACTGGGCGATAACCCAGGTCTCCGACGGCTTCCCGGCATAGAGGCCATCCCGGCTGGGGTGGAGCGTCTTGTACTTTTTCGTCAGCTGCGTTTGAGCGCCAGCCCAACCCCGATCCACCGAAAAAGTTAAGCGGAACCCCTGCCGGGATGGCCTCTCACGCCAGTGTGCAGCGGGCCTGGTAGATGCTCAGGAAGCCTGTCTCGAAGCCGCGTCGCGCCATGCGCAGATACAGGCGCCAGACGCGGACACGTTCGGGACCTGCGAGCCGGACTGCGTCGTCGAGGTTTTCATCCAGTTTCCGGGCCCAGTGGCGCAGGGTCTCGGCGTAGTCGTCGCCGAACTCCTCGACGTGACGGGTGACGAAGCCGGCTCGCTCCAGTGCCAGCAGTACTCGCGAGAGGTGCAGCGGTTCGGCGTCGGGGAAGACGTAGCGCTCCGAGAAGGGGCCGGCGGCGGGGTCGGTGTGGCGGAGGCGGGCTATGCCGTGGTTGAGCAGCCGTCCATCTGGCTCCAATAGCCGCGCCAGGGTCTCTGCGTAGACGTCGATTTGGGCCTCGCCGACGTGCTCGACCATGCCGATGCTGGAGATCGCGTCGAAGCGCTCGCCGGCGAGGTCGCGGTAGTCCATGACCCGGATCTCGACCCGGTCGGCGACACCGGCAGCCTCGGCCCGCTGTCGCGCCCGCTCCGCCTGGGGAGGGGAGAGGGTGATGCCGACCACGCTGGCCCCATGGCGCGTGGCCGCCCAGAGCGGGAAGCTGCCCCAGCCGCAGCCGACGTCGAGCACTCGCTCACCCTCTTTCAGGGCCAGCTTGCGGGCGACCATCTCGAGCTTGGCCTCCTGGGCTTCCTCCAGGGTCTCGGCGCCGTGGGAGAAGATCGCGCAGCTGTAGGTCATCGAGTCGTCGAGGAAGAGCGAGAAGAACTCGTTGGAGACGTCGTAGTGGTGGCGCACGGCCTTGGCGTCGCGCTCCTTGCTGTGGCGATGCCCGCTCGGTCGCAGCTCGGCGGCGGGGCGGGGCGGCGGTGTCGTGAGGCCGGCTGCGCGCACTGCCCCGAGCAGCAGGCGCGCCTTGTCGGTTCCCTCCAGCTCAGGCGGTTGCCAGCCGTCGAGCAACTCGATCACAGCGTCGATGTCGTCGACCTCGAGCTGGCCGCTGACGTAAGCGCGTCCCAGGCCGAGTTGCCCAGGCGCCCTCAACACATGGCCGGCGGCACGGGGCGAGCGCACGAAGAAGGTCGGGCCGCCCCCGTTCGTCGCTGCCAGCCGGGTCCCGTCCCAGAACTCGACCGAGAAGGGGCGCTCGGGGATGCACCCCTCGATCTCTCTGCGTAGCTTCGCGGTGCTGGCGAATGCCATCGCCGTGAACTTATACCCGCGATGGACCTAAAGCTCACGCATACGTGGAAAGCCGCACACCTCGGGGCAGGCGACGTCTTCCGTCGATTTCAGTCGTATGATCGCGGGGCGTGGCCGACCTTCTCCCATCCGACATCCAGCCGGTCGCCAACGAGACCCGCGACCGGATCATCACCGGCCTGGTCACGCTGATCCCGTTCGTCGCGCTGGGCCTGGCGGCCTGGCAAGTCTGGGGCAAGGCCCTGCACTGGAGCGACGTCTTCCTCTTCCTTGGCATGTATCTGTTCACCGGGCTAGGGATAACGGTCGGCTTCCACCGCCACCTCACCCACCGCAGCTTCAAGGCGAAGAGATGGCTGCACGGCTTGTTTGGGATCCTCGGCTCGGCGGCGATCGAGGGCCCGGTGATCTCCTGGGTCGCCGACCATCGCAAGCACCACGCCTTCTCCGACGAAGAGGGTGACCCGCACAGCCCTCACGTCGATCACGGCCACGGCCTCAGCGGCGCCATGCGCGGCCTCTTCCACGCTCACATGGGCTGGCTCTTCATCCACACCCAGCGCGGCAACAAGGAACGCTTCGCCCCCGACCTGATCGCCGACCCCGTGATCAACTGGGTCGACCGCACCTTCCTGCTCTGGGCGATCGGCGGCCTGCTGCTCCCCTTCGCGCTGGGCTGGGTCATCGGCGGAACGCTCTTCGCAGCCTTCACTGGCCTGCTCTGGGGCGGTCTGGTCCGCGTCTTCGTCCTGCACCACTTCACCTACAGCATCAATTCGCTCTGCCACGTCTTCGGCAACCGTGACTACGAGACCGCCGACGAGTCCCGCAACCTCGCCCTGATCGCGATCCCGACCTTTGGCGAGGCCTGGCACAACAACCACCACGCCTTCCCCACCTCTGCCACCCACGGCCTCGGCCGCTGGCAGGTGGATATCTCGGCCGTCGTCATCGACAGCCTCGAGCGGGTGGGACTCGTCTGGGACGTCGTTCGGGTCTCTTCTGAGCGCCGGGCCGCCAAGGTCGCGACTTAGGGCGCTTCTTCCGCCTCGTACCAGTCGATCCAGCCATTGCAGGCTTTGCTTAGCGGCACGATCCGGTGCGGCCTGTCCGGCACCGCCACCAGCTCGCCCAGCGTCGCTTTGCCGGTGTAGCCCGTCAGGCGCTGTAGCGTGCTCGCATCGGCAGCGGTGACCGTGAAGCGGATCGGGCTGCCATTGCTGGAAATTTTCCCAGCGGGCCAGAACTGGCCCTCGTTGGCGAGGCTGATCGTATTGGGGCGCTGGCCGTCTAGCGCCGCGAACAGCGGTTGGTGGAGGCCGGGAGCCGAGAGGGTCAGGTCGAAGGGCGAGAAGTACTGCAGGGAGAGGAGCCACCGCCCCGGCGGCAGGCTCAGCGTTTGGGTCGCGCTGTCCCCGGTTTCCAGGGCAGCCTCGGGGCTCCACCGCCCCTTGCCGCCGATCACGGCGCCGGGGAAGAGCGAGGCTCGTCCCCGGTTCGAGGTGAGGATGCGGATCTCCGGCGAGGCGCAATCTGCGTGCGCCGCGGGTTCTGTCCCCTCGAGCAAGACGTGGCGATTCTCGGGCGGCGATCCCGTTCGCTTCCAGAGGATGTAAGAGGGGGTGGAGGCGACTCGCCGGAACCCGGAGGGCGCTTCGCTGTTCCAGGCGGCGCGCCCGGTGATCACGTAGGGGGAGCGGTTGAGCGTCGCCCGCGAGAAGGAGTCGAAGTCGATCGGGCTGTAGGCGTCGCCGGTGTCGAACGGCTTTTCGGGGCTCGGCGAGACCTCGGCGTCTGGGAACTCGACCAGCGGCACATGAGCATCGGCCCCCATCAGCTCGTAGGCGGCATAGCGGTCCTGGCCGGCGTAGAGAACCGACTTTCCTTCGATCTTGGGAATGAACGCCTGCAACTCCGCGCCATGGCCGGGCGGCCCCACCGGAGCGTCCCGCAGCACCAGCAGGCTCGAGTACACGGCTCCCGCGACGAACGCCACCGCTAGCGCCCCCCAGCCCAACCGCCACGCACCACTTGACGCTTCCAGCGCGGCTGACTCCCCCCCAACCGCGGCCGTCGTTTCTGCCGCTTGGCGAGAGAAATGACGACCGCGGTGGCCGTGAAGCTTGTAGAGCAGGGGGCGGATTGCGATCAGCATCGCCAGCGGCGCGGCGATGATCAGGGCCTTGGCCTGGGAGTACTCGCCGCTGGTCGCCAGCGCGGCGAGATAGAGGACTGTGCAGGCGCCGAGTGCGACCGGAACCGCGTACTGGCGTCGCCGCAGCCACCAGATCGCGCCAACGATCAGCGCCAAGGCCGCGACGGCCGTGGCTAGCCCGGAGAGATGGGCGCCGCCGACCGCGTTGAGGCGATAGTTGGACGCCGGCCAGACTCCCAGCGCCTCGGCCGGGGAGACCGGTCCATAAGTGTTGGTGCCGGCAACCCGGTTGAAGCCGTGGACGAAGGCAAATGGGCCGACCAGCATTGCCGTCGCCGCCAGCCCGCCCAGCACTGCCACCGGGACCAGGATCTTGGGACGCAGCACGGTCCGCAGCAGCGCTCGTGGCCGGAGCGCCTGCCGCACCTCGGGAACCGTCGCCCCCCAGAGGACCAGGATCGCCAGCGGCCAGGCGAGCCCGGCGAAGCTGTATGAAAAGAAGATCCCCCCAGCGAGCGCCAGCGGCGCCAGCACCCCCATCCACGGACCGAAAACCGGCGATATACGCGGGTTTTCGTCTCGTCGACGGTCGAAATCGTGGAGATAAACGGCGAAGGCGAGGACGAAGAGCGCCTCGGCGGTCTCCTTGAAGGCGCCCTGGGCGAAGTAGGAGGCGCCGAGGTAGGGGATCGCGACGAGCGCTGCGGCGAGCGCCCTGCGCCCGGGGCCGAGTTCGCCCAGCGCTGCCAGCGCGGTCAGCGCGGTGAGGATCCCGATCGCGAATATCTCGCCGACGAAGGCCTGGCCGAGGCCGATCCCGGGCAGCGCCGCCACAGCCGCGGCGAGCGCATGCGGTCCCAGCGGGTAGCCGGCTTCCGGCGCCGGGCCGAGGCCGCTGCGCAGCCACTCCGCCCAGGCCAGGTGCAGGCCGAGGTCGTTGTTGAAGCCGACCCCGATGATCCCCCAGCGCCCGCTGACCGCGAAGGGGATCGAGAGCGCCAGCCCGACGATCGCGGCAACCGGCAACCCCTCTCGCAGCATGGCGCCGGGGGAGCGCCGTGGCTGCCACCAGAGCAGAAGGGCCGCGGCCACGAGCAGGGCCAGCAAGCCCACGGTCGCGCTGGTCGCATGCCCCGGAGCCCGGGCGAGGAAGCCGGTGACGGTGAGCACGGCGCCGAAGCCGACGGCCGGCGCAAGCCACCTGCGCGACTCGTCCCCTCCTGCGAGGCCGAGGACAGCGCGTCCCACCAGCAGCGAGGCGGCGCAGATCAGCGCTGCCGAGGCGTAGGTCCCGATCATCAGGGGCGGAAACTATGGCAGCGGGGGCGGCGAGCGCCGCCTCGGCCTAATACTTTTCCGCCGCTCGTTCCAACGTGGGGCGCAGGTTCTCGCCGCGAAGCGGCTCGTCGTGCCCCGTGCAGACCAGGGCCGGCTCCAGCGCCGCCAGCTTGCGCACCGACTCTTTGGCCTTGGCGTGGTCCCAGCCCCAGGCGGGGTGGGGGACGCTTGCCTCACCCTTTGGCAGGGGTTTTCCCAGCCGGATCGAGTCGATCAGGTAGACCACGTCGCTGACGATCGCCAAGCGGTCGCGCTCGCGCCAGAGTCCGATCTGGCCCGGCGCGTGGCCGGGGAAATGAATGACGCGAAAGCCCGCTATCTCGTCGCCCTCGGAGACGGTCCCGTCGATCTTCACCGCGCCGCCGTCCCAGCGTCGCAGCAGCATGGGGTAGATCCAGCGCGCCGGCAGCGGCAGCTGGGCGATATCGAGGTAGTCCCACTGCACCGCGTCGCTTTCGGCGTAGGCCACCTCGTCGGGATGGCAATAGACCGGAGCGTCGAGCGCGGGCGCCGTGCCGCGGTGGTCGGCGTGGGCGTGCCCGAGCACGATCCGCGTCAGGCCGCCCAGCTGTTCCCCTGCTGCACGCGCCTTCTTCGCCATCGTCCTGGTGCCGGCATCGAACTGCACCACCCCGTCCTCGTCCTCGAGGAAGTAGATGTTCATCGAGTTGCGGGCATCCCCGCGCAGCAGCCAAACCCCGTCGGTGACCTTCTCCATGATGAGATCAGCCTAATGCCAAGCCTCTGGAAAGCCGGAATGGCCGTGCTGATCGTCTGCCTCGTGGCCTCGATGGCGATCGCGATCTACCGCCTCGCGACCACGCCGACCGAAATCCTCGGCGACGGCTTCCGCGGCCTGCCGGTTCACGCCCACTCGCAGCGTTAGTATCGGCTCCGTTCAGCGACCGAGCCCAAGCAGGAGGAGGCGGCGTGTTCACTCGCATCGTTGTTGGAACCGATGGGTCCGAGACGGCCGCGGAGGCTGTCCGCCAAGCCATCGACCTGGCGAAGCTCGCCGGCGCCGAGCTCAGCATCGTCAGCGCCTACGAGCCGCTGCCGAAGCGCCAGGTCGAGGCGGAGAAGCTCGACGCCCCGGCTGACGTCCAGTACGAGATCGGTCCGCGCGAGGACGTCAACCTCGTCCTCGACGCCGCTGCGGCGAGCGCTCGCAAGGAGGGGTTGGAGGTGCAGACACACCCGGTCGAGGCCGAACCGGCAGAAGCGATCCTCAACGTCGCCGAAGAGACCAAGGCCGACCTGATCGTCGTCGGCAACAAGGGCATGACCGGAGCGCGTCGCTTCCTTCTCGGCAGCGTCCCCAACAACGTCTCCCACCACGCGCCATGCAGCGTAATCATCGTCCGCACTACCTGACGGCATCTGACCGGCGCATCTCTGCGTCCTCAGTCGCTTGCGTGCGGAGCACGCGGCGCTCCCTGCGTCCTTGACCTGCTTGGTCAGCTGCCGTCAGGGGGTTGGGGATGTGGCTGCTGAAGCGTCGATCAGGCCGGCGCCTTGGCGAGTTACGGGCAGGCCGAGGTCGCGTGCCGTCCCGCGCAGGCGCTTGGTCACGGCGGCGACGCGACCCTTCTTCTTCGCTTTGGGATCGAGCGTGCCGCTGGCGAGGATCATCGCGGCGACGCCGGAGACGTGCGCTGCTGCCATCGAGGTTCCGATGTAGTTGCTTGGCTCGGCGAAGCGGCGGGTGTTATGGCCGTCGAGCGTCACCTGATAGATCGGGCCGGAAGAGATCGATGGGCAACCCGTCGCCGGGTCTCCGCCGCCCGGGGCGAGGACGTCGACGTATATGCCCGCCAGCGAGTAATCGCCAAGGCAGCCGCCCTCGGTGCTGCCACCGACCCCGATCGTGTGGGGACCGGTTGCCGGCGGGGCGACGCACGCCTCCGATCCGAGGTTGCCGACGGAGGCAACGGTGACGACGCCCTGGCGGTAGGCCTGGCGCAGCGCTTCGTCTACCCCCGGCACCTGCTTGCCGCATTCGAAGTTGAAGCTCATGTTGATCACGTCGGCGCCGTGGCTCACGGCGAAGCGGATGCCCTTGGCGATCTCGTCCGCCTGCCCGCGGCCGTGCTTGTCGAGTACGCGTACCGGCATCAGTTTCGCCCTGTAGGCGAGGCCGGTGAGCCCGATGCCGTTGTTGGTCTTCTCGGCGATCGTCCCGGCGACGTGGGTCCCATGCCCGTTTTCGTCGAGCGGGACCCGATCGTTTTCGACGAAGTCGTAGCCCGGAACGAACTGACCGGCGGTGAAGTCGGGGCTGCGCAGGAAGCGAGGGCCCTTGTTGCGGTAGGCGATCCCGGTGTCGAGAACCGCAACGACGATCCCTTCCGCGCCGGGATGGCCGGCCGCAGCCAGGTGTTCCCAGGCGCCCACGGCGTCGATGCCGCCAAGAGAGATGGGTAGCAGTGGCGCCGGTGTGCCCTGCCAGGGGAGGAAATTCCACTGCTTCTCCACCCAGCCGCCCGGCGGCCCGATCGGCAGGTCGATCGTCCCGGGATCGTTGGGGAGGTCGGTCGCGGTCTCGGACTTTGTCGCGGAAGCGGTGGCGACGAAGTTGGGAGCCGCATAGGAGACGCCGGGATTGCGGCGCAGGGCTGCGGCGGCGGCCCGCACTCCTACGTTGTCGGGCAGCGTCACGGTCCTTGCCGCACGCGCCCCAGCGAGCTTGACCACGAGCTGGTGCGGGGCGAAGCCGCGGGCCGGCGCAACGCTTGCCGCACCCGCGTACGAAGGCGCGAGCCAGAGCGCCGCTTGCAGGGTCGTGGCGGCAGCGATCGGAAGGAGTCGGTTCATCTTGCTCTGCGCGTTCGCTCGAATCCCTGCAACCGAGCGGGCTCCCCCCTAACACGAGCCCGCTCGCGAAGTTGTCGGTGCACATACTCTCCGATGCATGCAGAGAGATGCATCGACGCCAACCGACGAGTCGATGATGGCACTGGCGATCGAGCGCGCCCGCGAAGCGGAGCGCCACGGCGACGTGCCGATCGGGGCAGTGATTGCCCGTGACGGCGAGCCGCTTTCCAGCGCCGGCAACGAGCGCGAACTGCGCGGCGACCCCACCGCCCACGCCGAGATCCTCGCGATTCGCGCCGCCGCCGAGGCGCTGGGTGGCTGGCGCCTCCCCGGCACGACCCTCTACGTCACGCTCGAGCCCTGCGCGATGTGCGCGGGCGCGATCGTCCTCGCCCGCATCCCGGCAGTCGTCTATGGCGCCGCAGACCCCAAGGCCGGGGCCGCCGGCAGCGTCCTCGACGTTCTCGCCGAGCCGGCCTTGAACCACAGGCCCGAGGTCAGCGGAGGCGTGCTCGGAGCCGAGTGCGCCGCCCTGCTCACCGGCTTCTTCGCTGCCCGGCGCTGAATTGTCGCCCCCCTGGGGGAGAGATTTTGTTTGACCGGCCTTATACGAGGGCATGCCCTCCCCGATACCGAAATAGGTGCCGCACTTCCTCAACTTGGTGCTACACTCGTGCCTATGCCCACCAGCAAGCCCCGCTACACCCTGACCGATACCGGTGAGCTGAGCGACCTGCTTGACGCTGCGCACCGGCGCTGGCCCGAGGTGACCGATCGCAAGGCGCTCCTGCTCCGACTTGCCGCTACCGGCAGCAGGGCGATCGCCGCCGAAGCGGGCGAGCGACGCGCCGCGATCGTCGACACCGCCGGCGTGCTCAGCGGCGTCTACGAGCCCGGCGAACTCGAACGGCTGCGCAAGGACTGGCCGGAGTGATCGTCCTCGACGCGAGCGTGCTGATCGGGCATCTCGATGGCAATGACCCGCACCACCGGAGTTCCCGTGCCTTGCTCGAAGGCAGCGGCATCTCCCCCCTGGGAGCTAGCCCTATCAGTCTCGCCGAGACGCTGATCGCGCCCGCTCGGGCCGGACAGCTGGAAGTCGCGCTCGATGCGCTGAAACGGATCGGCGTCGCCGAGCTGGCGCTGGGCGTCGGCGCTCCGGCAGAGCTCGCTCGGCTCCGAGCGGACACGGGCTGCAAGCTCCCGGACTGCTGTGTGCTTCTCGCGGCGCAGCATCACGAGGGAGCAGTTGCGAGCTTCGACGCCGATCTGGTTCGGGCGGCCAGAGCAGTCGGGCTCGAGGTCGCCTAGAAGCGGAGAGGGTGGGATTCGAACCCACGAGGCGGGTTAACCCCGCCCACGCGATTTCCAGTCGCGCTCCTTAAGCCGCTCGGACACCTCTCCGTGGTCCGTCAAGGGTATTGCTTCGGCTGCGACGGCCGCCAGACCGTAGAATCATCCTCCTGGCTGAGCCTCGGAGGGGTGCCGGAGCGGTTGAACGGGGCAGTCTCGAAAACTGTTGGCGTCGCAAGGCGCTCGTGGGTTCGAATCCCACCCCCTCCGCTTTGTTGTGTCTCGGGACATCGGAGACAGATGTCTCGGGACATCGTAGACACCTCAACCTCCTCCGATTCGCTGGTAGTCGCGACTCGGATCGAGGGTGAGCCGGCGGATCAGCTCACCGGTGTGGAGGTCGAGGACCCGGATGTCTCGGTCGGCGACGAGGAGCTTGACCGGCTTGCCTTTGTGGGCCCGGCCGAGGCCGATGTGATGGAGCTTTGAGTCGTGGCGCAGGGTGACCGTTCCCGCGGTGTCGACCTTGTCGTGGCGGACGCGGAAGTGGGTATCGGGATCGGCCGCGGCCCCCGGCCGGGCTTTGATCCGGGCGCCATAGGCCTGCAGGGGAGTGCGCCCGCCCAGCGCCCGGTGGGGCCGGGTTGAGTTGTAGTAGCCGGTGAAGCCGTCCAGTTGGGCTTGCAGGCCGGCGAGCGTCCTCGCGGGGGCCTGCCTGGACAGGTAGCGCTTGAGCGTCTGGTGCAGGCGCTCGACCTTGCCGCAGGTCTGGGGGTGGTAGGGGCGCGAGTTCTTGGCGGCGATCCCGAGTCGCTCGAGTTCGATCTGCAAGAGCACCTTGCCACCGCGCGGTGTGGCGGTGAAGACGGCGCCGTTGTCGCAGAGCAGGCTGGCTGGGGCGCCGTGCAGGGCAATAGCCATGCGGAAAACGTCGACTACGTCTGCCGCCTTGACGGTCGGGAAGGCCCGGGAGGCCAAGAACAGGCGGGAGTGGTCGTCGATCATGTTGAGGATCTCGGCATGCCCATGCCCGGCGAGGGGCCAGTGGGTGACGTCGGCCTGCCACATCTCGTTGGGCAGCTCTGCTTCGAAGCGGATCAGCGAGGAGCGTGGGCGCTTTTGGGGCTGGGGAGAGACCAGGCCCTCCCTTTTGAGGACCCGCCAGATCGTGGAGACAGATGGCACCACCTCGCTGCGGTGGGCGAGGTGGTGGGCGATCGTCTGAGCCCCGCAGTCATGGCCTTCTGCGCTCAGCTGCTCTCGCAGGGAGAGGATCGCCTCCACCGTCTCGGCGGGCGTCCGGTTCGGCGAGCTGCGCGGCGCCCTGGAGCGCCGCTCCAGGGCGCCATAGCCACCGGCCTTGTAGCGGGCCAAGAGCTTGTAGATCCAGCTGCGATGAACTCCGTGGGCCGCTGCCAGCTCGCTGACCGAGCGGCCCTCCAGAAGATGTGTCTCGACCAGATACTGCGCCTTGTCCACAGGAGAGCTCCTTCATTCGGTGTCTCCTATGTCCTGACACAGGTGTCGCCTATGTGCTGAAACCGGACACCACCCCCTCCGCTTCTTAACCGTCCACTAAAGTGCCGAACCTCTACAGACTCCGGTGTGTTTGGGAAGATGGGAGCATGGGTCCGAACGCCAAGAAAGGGAGATGCGCGGTGGGGAAGAAGAGCTTCGGTGCGATGAGCGTGGTTGTCCTGGTCCTGTCAGCGCTGGCCACGCCGGTCGCTCAGGCGGAAGTCACGCGCGAAAGCTACAAGGCGGCAGTCGAGCCGATCTGCAAGTCCAACACCGAAGCCAACGAACGGATCCTTAAAGGCGTCCGCGGCAAAGTCAAGGCGGGCAAGCTCAAAGCGGCCGGGACGCAGTTCGCGCGAGCCTCCAGCGCCCTGAACAAGACGCACGGCGAACTCGTGGCAGTGCCCCAGCCCCCCGCCGACCAGGCCAAGCTCACGAAGTGGCTGGGATACGTCAAAACCGAGGCAACCCTGTTCCAGAAAACGGCGACGAAGCTCAAGGCCGGGGACAAGAACGGCGCCCAGTCGATGGTGATCAAGCTCACCCACAACGCCAACCAGGCCAACAACCTGGTGCTCGGCTTCGAATTCCGCTACTGCCGCTTCGAACCGTCCAAGTTCACCTAGGCCGGCGCATCGCCGAGGCCGGGTCTGGGCTAGCCTTGGACCCGCGCTGCATCCCGCCCAGGTAGCTCAGTTGGTAGAGCACTTCCATGGTAAGGAAGGGGTCACGAGTTCGAGTCTCGTCCTGGGCTTCGGCGGCGGCTCTAAAAGAGCCCTTCAAAGCCGGTAGGAATGCGGGTTGCCCTGCGAGCTCCGAGCAGGCGGATTCTCAAGCCAGATCTTGCAATTTGCTAGCTCCAGCTTCAGATTTGATCTCAGTGGTCCTGGTCGGTTTGGGTAGCTTCCTTTGGCGCTCGAAGACAGCAACAAGAGCAGGGACCAACAAGGTGCGTGCGACCAGCGTGTCGAGCAATAGCCCGACGCAGAGCGCGAAGGCGATCTCACGGAATCCTTGAATCGGGATCAACGCTACGGCTGCGAAGGAGAGGGCGAGGATGAAGCCCGCCACGGTGATCGTCCGGCCGGCGCGAATGCCGGCGCCGCGTATCGCAGGCCGCAGCTCTTTCTCGTCGGCCTCGCGCCAGATGCGACTGATCAGGAAGACGTTGTAGTCGGCTCCAAGCGCTAGCAGCAGGATCGCGCTGGAGACCGGAACGAAGAAGGACAGCTCGCCGTAGCCGAGCAGGTCCTGGAAGACGTAGACCGTGAGGCCGAGCGCCGCCGCGACGACGAGGAGGCTGCTCCCGACGAGGTACAAGGGCGCACTCCAACTCCTCAGGAGAATCCAGAGCAGGACGAGCAGCACCACCAGCGCAGCCGGCGTGACGCGCGCGAACGCGGCGGTCGTCTCTTCGCTCAGTTCGGATGCGATCGTCGTGTCGCCGGCGATCCCGGTATGTGCCCCCGGCAGGCCGCTGCGCGCGAGCATGGCCGGGAGGTCGGCTTCCACCTTTGAGAGCGCGTCGATGGAGGTGGCGCCGTCGGGATCGCCCTCGAGCACCAGGACGTAGCGCGCGGCAGCACCGTCGGGGGCAAGCATCACCCCGGCGCGTGATGGGATCGGCTGATCGGCCGGTCCGAGCGTGCCGACGATTCCCGCCTCCCGTTCGAGCTGGACCTGGAAGCTCGCCAGCCTTCCTGCGCGCTTGGCGATGCCCGGTTCTTCGAGGACGAGCATGGTCGGGCCGAGAACGCCGGGACCGATGCCGGCAGCCGCTGCGTCATAGCCTTGCCGGGGTTCGGTCGTCTTCGGCAGGCCACGCATCACCGGGTTGCCCAGCTCCAGATGGCGCAACCCGGTCGCGGCTGTGAGCAGGGTCGCGACGCAAACCGCTGCGGTCAGCACCGGCAGCTTGACGGCGATGCCGATGAGACGACCCCGCGCCCCGGGTCCTGTGGCCTCCTGAGCTTGGAGGCCTTCTCCCTCGGGGGGCCGTCCGAGTCCGCGCGGCCACAGCAACGCCCTGCCGAAGATCGCAAGTGCTGCCGGTACAAGTGTCAGCGCCACCAAAGCCGCCACGATCACCGCGACCGCCATGCTCGGCCCGAAGGCGCTGAGGAAACGTACCCCGGAGAGCAGCAAGGTCAGCGTGGCCCCGGCAATCATCAACGCAGCGGTCAAGATCACCGGCACCAGCTCGCCGGTCGTCTCGCCGACGGCTTCGATCGTCGGTGCGCCTGCGCGCACACGCTGCCTGTAACCAGAGACGAAGAAGACGAGGTAATCGGTGAGGACGCCGAAGATCAAGGCGACGATCACGGGCTCCGCCTCGCGTGGGATCGAGAGGCCGTTGCGTTCGGCTACCCAGCCCAGAATCCGGTCGGCGCAAAGGTAGGCGACGGCAACCGTCGACACTCCGAGCAGGGGGATCCCGAGCGAGCGGAAGTAGAGCGCGAGGATCGCCACCACGAGCAGGGCCGTCGCCAGCTCGACCCAGATCAGATGGCTTTCGGCGATCTTGGTTTCCGATCTGGTCCCAGGCAGGGCACCGGTCACCTTGACCAGAGGCGCCGAAGTCGCGCGGCTCAACCCTGCCGCGAAGCGTTCCGCGCTTTCCTGGGATTCGTCTTCGCTCAGCGCGGGGTCGAGATAGAGATAGGCGACGATCGTCGTCCCTGGGCGCCCACTGCCGAACACCCGTGGCATATCGGAAATCGGCACCGCCTTGATGGCGTGCGGACCCTCACTCCGGTCGGTCGCGGCGATGTAGCGGGCGGCAGCCGAAGCCTGGGTGATTGAGAACCCGTGTGGCTGGCGGGCAACGACCAGCGTGTGACTGAGCAGGGGAAGGCCGAACGTCTTGATCGCCGTGCGTTCGACTTCGAGTGCCTCGGATGGTTGAGGCAGAAGGCCCCCGATCTGATCGGCTTCGGCTTCGAAGGCGGACGGCAGGAAGCTGACCGCCATGACGGTGGCGGCGATCCAGGCAGGGACGATCAAGAAACGCAGCCGGACGATCGCCAGGCCGCTGCGGGTCCACCTGAGCCCGCCCCGCGAAGGACGAGAATTCTTTCGCGACACCAACCTCGGCTACCCGGCGGATGCCCAACCCAAGCGGCAAAAATGTTCCCAGCTGGCCGAGGAGGTCCTTGCTGCGCTGCAGCCCATGTCGACGGAGGACAGTCTCGTTTTTCGCCCGGCAGGTTCGGGTAGTAGATAGGACGCTGCCAGCCTGGGTCCCGGCGGCTTTCACTGGGCTTCGGCCAGTTCCCGCTTGGGGTGAGATGACCAACCGCCGCACGGCGGAGAGGCGCCTGGGCTGGCGGCGCCGCAATCCAGATCGAATCAAGGAGCGTTTAGATGTCAGACCAGTTGCAGGGCAAGAGAATTGCGATCCTCGTCGCCAACGAGGGGGTCGAGCAGGTCGAGTTGACCAGCCCGTTCGATGCCGTGCGCGACGCCGGCGCCGAGGTCGAGCTGCTCGCTCCTGCAGGCGACGAGATCCAGGCCTTCAACCATCTCGACAAGGGCGACACGTTTACGCCGGACAAGGTCGTGGGCGAGGCGGACCCCGACGACTACGACGGCCTGGTTCTTCCGGGCGGCGTCGCCAATGCGGACCAGCTGCGCACCGATACCGATGCGGTCCAGTTCGTCCGCTCCTTCTTCGAGGCGGGCAAGCCGGTCGGGGCGATCTGCCACGGGCCATGGACCCTGATCAACGCAGACGTGGTGGATGGCCGTACGCTCACCTCGTGGCCGAGCCTGCAGGCCGATCTCCGCAACGCCGGCGCCGAGTGGGTCGACGAGGAAGTCCACGTCGACCAAGGCCTGGTGAGCAGCCGCAAGCCCGACGACCTCGATGCCTTCAACGCGAAGATCGTCGAGGAGTTCGCCGAGGGCGTGCACGAGGGCCAGCGAGAGAGCGCCTCCGCCGGCGCGTAAGGCATGAACTAGGGATCGGCCCGGGGCTCCAGCTGAATCTCCCCCTCTGCCCCGGGCCTTCCCTCCTCGATCTCGGCGGCCCGCTCCAACTCCGCGTTCAACTCGTGGCCGAAGAGGATCGCCACGTTGCTGATCCAGAGCCAGACAAGCAGCGCGACCAGCCCGGCGAGCGTGCCGTAGGTCTTGTCGTAGGAGCCGAAGTTGGCGAGGTAGATTGCGAAGCCCGCCGAGGCGACCGCCCAGGCGACGATCGCGACCAGGCTGCCGGGAGTGATCCACTTGAAGCCGCGGATCTTCACGTTCGGCGAGGCGTAGTAGAGGACGCCGACCATCAGTACGAAGACGCCGGCCATAGCCGGCCACTTGAGGATGTTCCAAGCCGTCACCGCGGTCGAGCTCACACCGAGTGGTCCAGCCACCGCACCGGCCACCGGCCCGGTCAGGACGAGGCCGACGACGAGCATTACCCCGAGCAGGACCATCGTCAGGGTGATCGCGATTTGCAGAGGCCGCAGCTTCCAGAACGGACGTCCCTCGCGGGTCTCATAGATCACGTTGGAGGCGCGGATGAAGGCGCCGACGTAGCCCGACGCCGACCACAGCGCCACCGCCAGGCCGAGGACGAAAGCGGTGCCGGCGGTCTCCTGATCGGAGGCGATCGATTCGATCGGGCCGGCGAAGGTCTGTGCGGCTGACTGCGGCCCGATCGCCGTGACGATTTCGGTGATCGTCTGCGTCGCACCCCTAGGGTCTCCCACCAGGCCGACGATCGAGATGAGGGCGATCAGGCCGGGGAAGAGCGAGAGCAGGCCGTAGTAGGTGAGCGCCGCCGCCCAGTCGGCGAGGTTGTCGTCTCGGAACTCGGCGATTGCCCTCTTCAGCGCCGGCCAGAGCCGCAGCATCGGAGTCGATCTACCCTTGTCTCAGCCGATTAAAACGGCTTCCGCGAGGCTTAATCCGGACCTCAAGAGGGTAGGAGCGAGGAGAGCGACGAAAGGAGCTGACGATGCCACCTCGTGGAGTGAAAAAAGGCACCAAGCGAGCGCACCAGTACGAGCACATCAAGAAGAGCGAGAAGGAAGCGGGGCGGTCGGAGGACCGGGCCGAGGAGATCGCGGCCCGTGCCGTCAACAAGGAAAAGGCGCGTTCAGGCGAATCGAAAAGCTCCTCCCGCAGCTCGACCCGTGGCCGATCGGCCAGCAGCCGTGGCGGCAAGCGCTCGGGCAGCGGCCCTGGCGGGCGCACCCGCGAGCAGCTCTACAACGACGCCAAGAAGATGGGCATCGAAGGTCGCTCCAACATGAGCAAGGCCCAACTCCAGCGCGTCGTCGCCAGCGCGGAAAGCTGAGGCAGGGAGATGGTCGGCTGGATCATCGGCGTCCTCGTCCTGATCGCGCTCGTCCTCGTCCTACTCAAGGTCGCGATCGCCGGGGGCATTCTCGGTTTGATCGCCTTGGTCCTTTTGATTCTTCTGCTGCTTGGGCGCATCTAACCGGGCACAGGCGATGCTCGATCTCGGAGGGGCGAGGCCGTGAAAGACAGCCCGAAATCTCTCGATCGCACGCTCGACCTCGAACTGCAGGGCCGAGGCCACCACGCGCTCTTTATCGACGTTCGGCTTGGCAATCCTCGGCTTGGTCGCCGCCGCCGCGCTGCTGAGCGTCTTCGGACAGGATCGCCGCCAGCGGGTCGGCGCCCGAAGCTCTCCTACCCGTTGGGGCGCAGGTACTCGCCCGCATGTGGCCTCCGTTGGGGCCGATCAGTAACGCGGCGGCAGGTCGCGGCGTTCTTGGGCAGCGAGGGCGTCGCGCTGTTCGGTGGCGGCAACTTCCCGACGACGGGTCCGGTCGGACCAGATCGCCTCTTGGAAGAAGGAGAGGAGCAGGCCGACGGCGCCGGCGATCATCAGGATCACTCCGACCGTGTCGACGCTGACGCCCTGGACGTGGAAGTTGGTCGCGAACTTGAGGATCGCGCCAACGGCGATTAGGAATACCGCTGCGGCGATGGTCATGGACCGTTGCTACCCCGGATCTAGCTCCGTAAACGGTTGCCCAAGCGCGCGACCGCGGACCGAGTCGCTCTTGGCCGCGACTCAGCGGAAGCCGAGTCTCCACGCGCGTCTTCCCAGCGTCAGCCGTTGAGTCGCTGGGCCAACATCTCCTTGCCATGCTCGGCGCCCTTGCGGCTGGTCTCCTGGGCCCGCCGGAAGAAGTCGGCCAGTTCAGAGTCTCCCTCCCGCTCTGCGTCCCCGACGTAGGTCTCCAGTCGCAGGACGTTGCTCAGGCACTGCTCGGTGAACCAGATCACGTTGTAGTCCTTGTCCTTGGTGCCGGTGATCTGACCAGTCTCTTGCGTTCCCATTTCTTTGCCTCCTATTGGTTTGTCGTACTCGGCGAGCTACCCGACGCGTCGGCGAACAAACGATTCCAGCGGGGGAGGGGACGAGTTTGGTCCGAGGTCCGCCCTGGGATGGATGTAATCCGCAACCTCAGACGGTCGGTCTGATTCAACCCGCGATCTCAAAGTCGAGTTCGCCCTGATCCCGTGCCTCTGTCGCAGTCCAGCCTCTTTGGCGGCTGTTCGAATCAACTACCCTCGGTCGAGGGGAGCTGAGCTGAGCCGCCGCCGCAGCGGCAGTGCTCCCCAGAAGACCGCGAAAAGCACCACCGCAGCGGTGCTGAAGACGATCGTGGCGGCGGTGCCGAAGAGGACATTGGTGATCAGCATGATTGCGCCGGTCATCGCCAGCGCCAGGAAAATCATGCCCGCGATCGCGAGCCGGTTCGAGACCAGCACCAACTCCTCCTTGTTCTGCCGGCGGAAGTTCAGCCGGTGGTACGTCGTCGGCGAGATCAGCAGCGCAGCAGAGATCGCGGTAAAGAGCAGGGTCGCGAAGTAGACCCGCTCCTGAAACGGGGTGATTTCATTGAAGTTCTGCTGGAACGGGACCGCAAGCAGGAAAGCGAAGAGGACCTGCACGCCCGGCAGCGCCACCCGCAGCTCCTGCAGGAGCTCGCCGAGGTTGCGATCGAGGCGCTCGCCCTCGCTCTCCTCTCTCCCCGAAGGTGGATCCGACATGTGCTCCTTCTACCCGGATGGGAGAGAGTACGGCGCGCTTGCTCACACAGCTCACGCCGGGTGGCCGTATGGGGCTCCAGCCGCGATCAAGACGCCGGGAGGTAGGTGAGGAGGACTACTCCGGAATCGAATCGTTTCACGTCGTCGAGTTCCATCCGGATGGTGCCTCTGTCGCCGAGCACGTGGACGTTCATTTGCCCGACTGGCTCGGCCAATACCCCGCCAGCCCCTCGTAGGTCTTGCGGCCCAAAACACCAGTCCGCTGGATCTGGCCTGTCGCTCGAACGAGTAGTCGCCGTGGTCCCCGTCCGCCTGCACCCACTCGCCGACCGGGTCTATGACGCCGTCGACGGTGGCTTGCGTGGTCGCGATCAGCTTTCCCATCTCGATCCCACTTCAGCTCACAAGAAGCGCAAAAGCGATCACCACCGCGAGTGGCGTGCCGATCAGTGAGAGGTAGCGGAAGAACTTGGCAAAGCCGCCGCGATAGCGGACGCTCTCCATCAGTGTCAGGCCGACGACATGCGCCAGGTTGACCAGCGCGATTCCGATCGCGATCAGAATCGCGACGGCGGCCCGGCCGGTCACGTCGCCGTTGTCGACCGCGACCGCGCCGGCGAGGATGGCGACGACGACAGTGCCGAAGATGCCCACGGCAATGCTGGCGAAATCCCCACGGGAGAGGCCCGGAAGATAGGCGAAGCCGACCTCCTTGTCCTCATCCGGATGACGCGTGCCTGGCCCGGCGGTCTCGACGCCGACGACGTGCTCCTCGCCGTCTTGGCTGCCGTGCACAACCACAAGCCGGAACGGTGGGTCGAGCCCCGCTTCGGCTCTTTCCAGCAGGCCGTCCTCGAACCAGCGAGCCTGCTCACGGTCGTGCTCGAAGATCACGATCTCGTCGGCCGGCGCCATCAGCAGGGCGTCCTGCGCCGCCTGGATGGGGTCGGGATCGCCCACCTCCCCGGCGGCCTCGAGACCGTACGCGCGGAGCTCCGCGAGCACGCGTCCCAGTCGGGCCTCGGCCTCCCGGTTTGGTTCATCGACGTCGCCCAGTGTGTGACGGAAGGCATTTGCCTCGACCGCTGGCACTATCACTCGCAGGTCGAACTCCCTGCCTCGATCACCGGTGCCGTTTGGACGGATCTCACGCAGCGACTCGAGGCCAAGCGGGTCGTCGGTGACTATTGCCAGCAGTCGACGTTCCATCGGTCCGCGAATCGATCTGGGTCCATAGGCCTCGTCTACCCTCGGTCCGACCGGCGAAAACGTGATCGCGATCAGCGACAGACCCGGACGGGGGGACTCCTGCGGTGGGGCCGTTAGGTCTAAATCGTCTGCCCAGAGGCCCGATTTCGTAGGTTCCCCGTGGTAAGGAGGGGGTCACGAGTTCGAGTCTCGTCCTGGGCTTCGCGGACCGTCGTCGCGCCCATGCTCAAGAGGCCCCTGAGCAGGCAGTTTGACGGGATGGACCGCTAGGCTGCCGCTTCGTGGACTTCGCCCTGACTGACGAGCAGGAGGATTTCGTCGACGCGATCCGGCGCTACTGCGATCACGAGTGCGGCACGCCGGACCAGCGCGAGCGCCTCACCGACGGTTACCGCGATCACCACAACGCGACGATCTACAAAGAAATGGCCGAGCTGGGCTGGACTGGGATCACGATCCCGGAGGAGTACGGCGGCTCCGGCGGCACCATGCTCGACGCCTGCATCTTCATGGAAGAGACCTCGCGTGCCCTCGCCCCGATCGGCGGCTACGCGACGACCCTGATCGTCGCCGGCGCGACCAAGCGGTTCGGCACCGAGGAGCAGAAGGAAGAGATCCTCGGCGGCGTCGCCGACGGCGCGGTCGAGGCGATCGCGATGACGGAGCCCGAGGCCGGCTCGGACGTCGGCGCGCTCACCACCTCGGCCGAAAGCGTCGATGGCGGCTACGTGCTCAACGGCCAGAAGGTCTTCTGCTCCAACGCCCACATCGCCGACCACATCCTCGTCGTCTGCCGCACTACCCGCTCGGCCTCCAAGCACGAGGGAATGACGATGATCTGGGTGCCACGCGAGGCCGAGGGCCTCGAGGTCGTCCCGATCGACACGATGGGCGGCCGCGACACCAACCACCTCTACTTCACCGACGTCGAGGCGCCGGCAGATGCCGTTCTCGGCCAAGTCGACCAGGGCTGGACCCAGCTGATGGCCGGGCTCAACGTCGAGCGCCTGATCCTCGCCGCGACGATGCTAGGCATCGCCCAGCGCGTCTTCGACGACGTCATCGTCTACGTCAAAGAACGCGAGCAGTTTGGTCGGCCGATCGGCTCCTTCCAGTCGCTCCAGCACCGCATCGCCGACATGGCGACCGACATCGAGGCGGCCCGCCTGATGACCCGCTGGGTCGCCACCCTCACCGACGAGGACCCCGACAAGATGCTGCCCCGCGAGGCCTCGATGGTGAAGCTCTTCGTCACCGAAGTGGCAAAGCGCGCCGCCCTCGACGGCATGCAGATGATGGGCGGCTACGGCTACGCCTCCGAGTACGACATGGAGCGCCTCGTCCGCAGCAGCCTGGTCTCGACCATCTACGGCGGCACCTCCGAGATCCAGCGCAACATCATCGCCAAGACGTTCGGGCTCTAATCCCGGCATACTTCCGTGCGCAGGAAGCGAGCGCCCGTAGCTCAGTGGTCAACGGGCTTTTAACGAGGCCCAAAGAGCGTCGGTCTTTCAAGCCGAAGGTCGAGAGTTCGATTCTCTCCGGGCGCATTCCGCTGCTTTCCAGGCAGCGGCGCCTCGACCTTTGCTCCGTTTGGGCTCCTATGCAGCCCAAACGGAGCAGCCATACTGGGGGATCCCGAGTGGGCGGCGCGTATGAGCCCGAACGCTTGGGACTTTGAACGGGTGCCCGGTCTCGCCGTGGTGCCTGTCTGAGTCTTCGAGACGGCCGTCTAGAGGGCGCGCCGTCGCCACTCGCCGAGCGCTATCCTTCCCTCCAGCCTCGTGCCTCGGCCCGGGGTTTTCTCTTGTAACGGCTCGTAAGTAATCGAGGAGAACATGGCTCGCGGAGATGTCCGCATCGCGGTGACGCTGGCTTGCGAAGACTGCAAGCGGCGCAATTATCAGACGAATAAGTCCCGGCGGAACTCGCCGGATCGCGTCGAGCTGCGCAAGTTCTGCCGCTGGTGCGGCAAGCACACCGCGCATAAGGAGACGCGCTAGCGGCGATGGCCAAGAGTCGCGCACAGCGGAAGGCCGAGCGCCGGGAACGCGAAGAACAGGAGCTCAAGCGCGCCGGCGCCGAGCGCACCCTCGAGTCGCGCGCTCAGCACAGCACCCAGGTTCCGGTCTCGGGCGACATCGCCGAGATCGAGGCGGTCGAGGCCGGGATCGCAGTCGGGGCTTCCGAGGCCCAGCTCGAGACGCCCGACGTGCCCCGCAGCTCCCGCGCGGAGCGCCGCGCCGAGGCCAAGGCTCTGAAGGAAAGCGAGAAGCGCCAGCGCGCGGACCAGAAGCGCCGCGAGCGTGAGCAGCTCGACCGCAAGCAAAAGCAGGCCGCGGCGGAACGCTCGCGCGGCGGCGTTATCGGCTTCCTCGCCTCTTGTTGGGCGGAGCTCAAAAAGGTGCAGTGGCCGGACCGCGACACACTGGTCCAGGCGACTGCGGTCACGATCATCTTCGTCGCCGTCGCGGCCACCTACCTCGGTTTTCTCGACTTCGTCTTCAACGAACTCGTCAAGCAGATCCTCTAGCGGGATCTCCGAACAAAGGCTTCCTACAGATGTATCGCTGGTACGTGATCAACACCTACTCGGGGCACGAGAACAAGGTCAAGCACAACCTCGAGCACCGGGTTCAGACGATGAGCCAGAACCGCAACGTGCGGCAGGTCGTCGTCCCCACCGAGCAGGTGATGGAGCTGGGCAAAGACGGCCAGAAAGTGCCGAAAGAGAAACGGACGATGCCCGGCTACGTCCTGGTCAACATGGAGATGACCGACGACGCCTGGGGCTTGGTCAAGAACACCCCCGGCGTCACCGGCTTCGTCGGCTCACGCAACAAGCCGGTGCCGCTCTCCAAACCGGAGGTCGACCGCCTGCTCCACCGCGAGACGGCCGAGCGCCCCCGCACCCAGGCGCAGTTCTCGATCGGCGAGTCGGTCAAGGTCGTCTCCGGGCCGCTCTCGGACTTCTCCGGCGAGATCGCCGAGATCAACGAGGACGCCGCCAAACTCAAGGTCCTGGTCTCGATCTTCGGCCGAGAGACGCCGGTCGAGGTCGGCTACGACCAGGTAAAGAAGATTTAGGCGGGCGACCGCTACCCTCTCCGATCCCGATGGCAAAGAAAGTCCTCACACAGATCAAGCTGCAGATCTCGGCCGGCTCGGCCAACCCGGCCCCGCCGGTGGGCCCGGCGCTGGGCCAGCACGGGGTCAACATCATGGAGTTCTGCAAGGCGTTCAACGCCCAGACCCAGTCCGAAGGCGGCACGATCATCCCGGTCGAAATCACCGTCTACGAGGACCGGTCCTTCACCTTCATCACCAAGACGCCCCCGGCCGCGGTGCTGATCAAGGAGGCGATCGGGATCAAGAAGGGCTCGGGCGAGCCCCACGTCAACAAGGTGGGGACGATCACGATGGACCAGGTGCGCCAGATCGCCGAGCGCAAGATGCCCGACCTCAACGCCAACGACCTCGACGCGGCCTCGAAAATCATCGCCGGCACCGCCCGCTCGATGGGTGTGGACGTCAACTAAGACGATGGCTCACGGCAAGCGCTACCGCAAACAGCTCGGCAAGGTCCAGCGCGACCAGGCCTACCCGCCGGCCGAGGCGATCTCGCTGATCAAGGAGACCGCCAGCACCAACTTCGACGAGACGGTCGAGCTGCACGCCCTGCTCGGCGTCAACGTCCGCCATGCCGAGGAGCAGCTGCGCGGCACCCTGGCGCTGCCCCATGGCCTCGGCAAGGACGTCACCATCGCCGTCTTCGCACAGGGCCAGCAAGCCCGCGACGCCGAGGCGGCCGGTGCCGACTTCGTCGGCGGCGACGACTTGGCGAAGAAAGTCGAGGAGGAGGGCTGGACCGACTTCGACGTCGCGATCGCGACGCCTCAGATGATGGGAACGGTCGGCAAGCTCGGCCGCGTCCTCGGCCCTCAGGGCAAGATGCCCAACCCCAAGGTCGGCACCGTCACCGACGACATCGAGAAGGCGGTGACCGAGTCCAAGGCGGGCAAGGTCGAGTACCGCACCGACCGCCAGGCGATCGTCCACATGGCGATCGGCAAGGTGAGCCTCGATCCGAGCCAGCTGCTCGACAACTTCAATGCCGTGATGGAGGAGATCATCCGCGCCAAGCCCGCTGCGGCGAAAGGGCGCTACATCGTTTCCTGCACGGTGACGACGACCATGGGCCCTGGGATCCGGGTGGATGCCTCCAAGGTCGGCAAACGCGACGAAGACGCCGCACCCGAACCCGCACCGGAGCCCGCAACCGCCTAAACTCCCCCGCCGCGCAACCCGAGACCACCGGCAGCCGCCGACGGGCCGATACGTCAAGCCCACCTTGACATTTAGGCCCATCGGCAGTGGAAGCCCGGTGCAGGTGAGACATGAACCGAGACGAGAAGCTAGCCACAATCGAGGAGATCGCCGCCCAAATCGAGGCGTCGGAGGCGATCTTCGCGGTCGATTACCGGGGAATCAGCGTTCCCCAGGCTGCCGAACTGCGCTCGCAACTGCGCGAGGCCGACGCCAGCTTCCGGATCGTCAAGAACCGGCTGACCAAAATCGCCGCCGAGAAAGCCGGCGAGGAGCGCCTCGCCGAGCTGTTGCAGGGGCCGACGGCTCTTGCTTTCGTCCGCGGCGACACCGCCCAGGCCGCCAAGGCGCTTTCGAACTTCAACAAAGAGCACGACGTGGTCGCCTTCAAGGGCGGCTTCATGGACAGCCTCAGCCTGGACGAGGAACGCTTCAAGGCGATCGCCAAGCTGCCGGCCCGCGAAGTGCTGATCGGCCAGTTCGCCGGAATCGTCGCCAGCCCGCTGACCGGCCTCGTCCGCGGGCTCGGCTCGATGATCCAGGGACTTGCGCTGCAGCTCGGCCAGATTGCCGAGCAGGGCTTGGTATCCGGAGAGGCTCCGGCCGCAGAGGCCGCGGGTCCTGTCGCGGCAGAGGACTCCTCGTCCTCGCAAGCTGCGGGCGAGGAGCCCACCGCCGCGCCACCCGCGGACGAAGCGGGCGAGGAGCCTGCCGAGACTTCGGCCGAGGCCGATGACCAGCCGGCTTCTGAGGCTGAAGCTGAGCAGCCCGCCGCGGAGGAGAAAGCTGACGAGACGCCCGCTGAGGCGGAGAAAAAAGCGGAGGAGGCGGCCGACGCGGACGCCGACGATGAGACTTCTAAGACAGAGGAGGAGTAACCAGTGGCAACCAAGATTTCAACCGAGGACTGGATCGAGGAGCTGAAGAGCATCTCGGTCCTTGAGCTCTCCGAGCGGATCAAGGCGCTGGAGGAGGAGTTCGGCGTCTCGGCGACGGCTGTCGCCGCCGCGGCACCCGCCGCGGCAGGTGCTCCCGCCGACGACGGCGGTGGCGAGGAGGAGTCCTCCACGGTCGACGTCGTCCTGACCGAGGTCGGCGGCCAGAAGGTGCCCGTGATCAAGGTCGTGCGCGCCGCTACCGGGCTTGGCCTGAAAGAGGCCAAGGCGATGGTGGACGAGGCGCCGAAGGCGATCAAGGAGGGGGTCGAGCGCGAGGAGGCCGACAAGCTCAAGGCCGAACTCGAGGAGGCCGGCGCCACCGTCGAGCTCAAGTAAAGCCCGCAAAGACCGCGCTTGGAACCCAGGCAGGGAGCCAAGTTCGCGGTCGGGTGCGGCCGTGTGTTATTTTTCGCGGTCGCGCCCAGTTGTGTCCCCTGCCCAATATCTGCGCTGTACTTAACGTCCCTCTGACCGCCTGAGGAGTCGCCAACTTTGGCACGTTCGAACGCTGCCCCCGTAACCCGCAGGAGTTTTTCCCGACTACAGAACCCCCTCGAAGTCCCCCATCTGATCGATATTCAGCGTCGCTCTTTCGAAGAGCTGACGGATCCGAAGAAGGGTGGACTGCGAGAGACGATTGACGACATATCCCCGATCGAGGACTACACGGGGAATCTCGCCATCGTCTTTGGTGAGTTCAAATTCGAGGATCCGCCACACACGATCGAGGAGTGCCGCGAGAAGGACATGACCTACTCGCGGCCGCTGTCTGCCACGGTCGCGTTCCAGAACAAAGAGACCGGTGAGATCCGCGAGCAGTCCGTCTTCATGGGCGATTTCCCATGGATGACCGATCGCGGCACCTTCGTCATCAACGGCACCGAGCGCGTCGTCGTCACCCAGCTCGTGCGCTCGCCCGGGGCCTACGTGATGGCGCCCAAGGACGCCGAAAAGCAGGTCTTCATCGCCAACCTGATGCCGGCCCGCGGTTCCTGGCTGGAGCTCGAGATCGACAAAAAAGGCAAGGTTTTCGTCCGCATCGACCGCAAGCGCAAGCTGCCGGTGACGGTGCTGCTGCGTGCGATGGGCTACGTCGAGGACGAGAAGCTGCTCGACATGTTCGACAACTCGATCTACATGCGCCACACGCTGGAGGCCGACACCGAGGCCACCCAGACCGAGGAGGGCGCCCTGATCGAGCTGTTCAAGAAGCAGCGCCCAGGCGAGCCGCCGTCGGTGGACGCCGCCCGCAACCTGCTCGAGCAGCTCTTCTTCGACCCCAAGCGCTACGACCTGACCCGGGTCGGTCGTTACAAGCTGAACGCGAGGCTCGACCTCGACATCGACCTCGACACCAGGGTCCTCACCCACGACGACATCATCGCCCTGGTCAAGGAGCTGATCAGCCTCCCCAAGCTGCTCGGCATCCCCGAGGAGATCGACGAGGAGAACCCGATCAAGGACTACGCGGCGGAGGCGATCACCTACCCCCGCGAGCCGGTCAGCGAGCACCTCGACGAGTACGAGCACTTCGGCAACCGCCGCCTGCGTACGGTCGGCGAGCTGATCCAGGAGGCCTTCCGCATCGGCCTCTACCGGATGGAGCGCGTCGTCCGCGAGCGGCTGACGACCGAAGACTCGGATGCGATCACGCCGCAGACGATCATCAATATCCGCCCTGTGGTGGCGGCGATGAAGGAGTTCTTCGGCTCCTCGCAGCTCTCTCAGTTCATGGACCAGACCAACTCGCTTGCCGGGCTGACCCACCGGCGTCGCCTCTCGGCGCTCGGCGCCGGCGGCCTCACCCGCGAGCGCGCTCCGATCGAGGTCCGCGACGTGCACCCGACCCACTACGGTCGAATGTGCCCGATCGAGACGCCGGAGGGACCGAACATCGGCCTGATCGGCTCGCTTTCCTCCTACGCCCAGATCTCAGAACACGGCTTCGTCACCACCCCCTACCGGGTGGTCAAGGACGGCGTCGTCACCAAAGAGATCGTCCACATGGACGCGACCCAGGAGGAAGACAAGGTGATCGCCCAGGCGAACGCCGAGCTCGACGAGAAAACTCAGAAGCTGAAGGGCCCGACCGTCCTCGTGCGTTCCGGCGAGGACGAGTACGCGACCGCGACGCCCAAGGAAGTCGACCTGATGGACGTCTCGCCGACCCAGATCTGGTCGGTGGCGACGGCGCTGATCCCCTTCCTCGAGCACGACGATGCCAACCGCGCCCTGATGGGCTCCAACATGCAGCGCCAGGCCGTGCCGCTGCTGAAGCCCGACCCGCCGCTTATCGGCACGGGCATGGAGCGCCGCGCCGCGGTCGACACCGGCGACGTCGTTCTGGCCGCCAACGACGGCGAAGTCACGCACGTCGACTCGGAGCGGATCGTGGTCACTCACGGCGCCAAGAAAGACGAGTACCCGCTGCATAAGTTCATGCGCTCGAACCAGGGCACGATCATCCACCAGCGCCCGATCGTCAACTCTGGCCAGCAGGTGAAGAACGGCGACGTGCTCGCCGACGGATCCTCGACCGGCGGCGGCGAGATCGCCCTGGGCAAGAACTGCCTGGTCGCGTTCATGTCCTGGGAGGGCTACAACTTCGAGGACGCGATCATCCTCTCCGAGCGCCTGGTCAAGGACGACGAGCTCACCTCGATCCACATCGAGGAGTACGAGATCGATGCCCGCACGACCAAGCTCGGCGACGAGGAGATCACCCGCGACATCCCCAACCGCTCCGAGGAGAGCCTGCGCAACCTCGACGAGCGCGGCATCGTCCGCGTCGGCGCCGAGGTCGTCTCCGGCGACCTCCTGGTCGGCAAGGTGACGCCCAAGGGCGAGACCGAGCTGACGGCGGAGGAGAAGCTGATCCGCGCGATCTTCAAGGAGAAGGCTCGCGAGGTCCGCGACACCTCGCTGAAGGTCCCGCACGGCGAGGGCGGTGTCGTCACGGAGGTGCTGACCTTCAGCCGCGACGACGGCGACGATCTCGCCGCCGGCGTCAACGACCTGGTTCGCGTCTTCGTCGCGACCAAGCGCAAGATCGCCGAGGGCGACAAGCTTGCGGGCCGCCACGGGAACAAGGGTGTGATCTCCAAGATCGTGCCCGAGGAGGACATGCCCCACCTTGCCGACGGTACTCCCGTCGACGTCATCCTCAACCCGCTCGGCGTGCCGAGCCGGATGAACATCGGCCAGATCCTCGAGACGCACCTCGGCTGGGTCGCCGGCAACGGCTGGTACGACGACGGTTCCGAGGCCTACAAGCAGGCCCACTCCGAGGAAGGGGACGGCCGCGTCTACGTGGCGACCTCGGTCTTCGACGGGGCCACCGTCGAGGACGTCGACGAGGCGCTCTGCAAGTGGCAGGAGGAGAACGCCGAGCGCGGCATCGACCTCGGCATCGACATGCGCGAGCGCCCCGGTGCCCGCGCTGACGGCAGCGCCCAGCTGTACAACGGCCGCACCGGCGAGCCCTACGAGGGCAAAGTCACGGTCGGCTACATGTACATCCTCAAGCTGCTGCATCTGGTCGACGACAAGATCCACGCCCGCTCGACCGGCCCCTACTCGCTCGTCACCCAGCAGCCGCTGGGCGGCAAGGCGCAGTTCGGTGGCCAGCGCTTCGGCGAGATGGAGGTTTGGGCCTTGGAGGCCTACGGCGCTGCCTACACGCTGCAGGAGATGCTCACGGTCAAGTCCGACGACACAGTCGGGCGCGTCAAGGCCTACGAGGCGATCGTCAAGGGGGAGAACATCCCCGAGCCGTCGATCCCGGAGTCCTTCAAAGTGCTGCTGAAGGAGATCCAGAGCCTCTCGCTCGACGCCAACGTCGTCTCCGAAGGCGGGGACGTAGAGATCGCCGAGGAGGACGACGACCTACTCAAAGCCGCCGAGGAGCTGGGCATGGACCTGACCGGCGTCCGCGCCGACTCCCCCAACGGGGCGAGCACGGCCGCTGATGAGCAGGAGGAGCAGGTGGTCGCCGAGGGCGAGGGCGGCACTGACGGGGCCGGCGAGGCCGAGCAAGCTAAAGAGGCCGAAGAGGCAAAGGTGGAGGACTGATGATCGACATCAACAACTTCGACGCAATCGAGATCGGCCTCGCGTCGTCGAAGAAGATCCGCTCCTGGAGTTGGGGCGAGGTCACCAAGCCGGAGACGATCAACTACCGGACCCTGAAGCCCGAGAAAGACGGGCTCTTCTGCGAGCGCATTTTCGGCCCGACCAAGGACTGGGAGTGCTACTGCGGCAAGTACAAGCGAGTCCGCTACAAGGGCATCGTCTGCGAGCGCTGCGGCGTCGAGGTAACCCGCTCGAAGGTTCGCCGTGAGCGCATGGGCCACGTCGACCTCGCCGCTCCGGTCTCCCACATCTGGTTCTTCAAGGGTGTGCCGAGCCGGATCGGCTACCTGATCGACATGGCTCCCAAGGAGCTGGAGAAGGTCCTCTACTTCGCCGCGTCGATGATCACCTGGGTCGACGTCGAGGCTCGTGACAAGGACCTCGGCGAGCTCGAGAAAGAGGTCAAAAAGGTCACCGACTCATACGAGGCCGAAAGGCAGAAAAGGACCCAGGAGCTGAGCGAGTCGCTGGAGCGCCGGGTCGCCTACCTCGAAGACGGCACGCAGACCAAATTCGACGACGACGACCACATCTGGGCCGACTCGCTGAAGCTGACCGCGGCGCAGCTGCGCAAGCTGAAGGACGACGAGCGCTCGAAAATGATCAAAGAGCTGCGCAAGGCCTTCGACGCTGAGATCTCCGACACCGAGGCCTATATCGACGAGGCGATCGAGCGGATGGCCGAAGTTTGGAAGATCTTCACCGAGATGAAGCCGAAGGACGTCGTCAACGACGAGACCGTCTTCCGTGAGCTCAAGGATCGCTTCGGCTCGCCGTTCGGCTGGGGCGAGTACTTCCGCGGCAGCATGGGCGCCGAGGCAGTGCGCGACCTGCTCGAACAGGTCGACCTCGCGGCCGACTGCGAGGAACTGGAGCAGATCATCAACAGCTCCAAAGGCCAGAAACAGGCCCGCGCGGTGAAGCGGCTGAAGGTCGCTTCCGCCTTCCTCAACTCCGAGAACAAACCCGACTGGATGATCCTCGACTCCGTGCCGGTGATCCCGCCGGAGCTGCGGCCGATGGTCCAGCTCGACGGTGGCCGCTTCGCGACGTCTGACCTCAACGACCTCTACCGGCGTGTGATCAACCGCAACAACCGGCTCAAGCGCCTGCTCGATCTGGGCGCGCCCGAGATCATCGTCAACAACGAGAAGCGGATGCTGCAGGAGGCCGTCGACGCGCTGTTCGACAACGGCCGCCGCGGTCGCCCCGTCACCGGCCCGGGCAACCGGCCGCTGAAGTCGCTCTCCGACATGCTCAAGGGCAAGCAGGGCCGCTTCCGCCAGAACCTGCTCGGCAAGCGCGTCGACTACTCCGGCCGCTCGGTGATCGTCTCCGGCCCGAGCCTGAGGCTGCACCAGTGCGGCCTCCCCAAGCTCATGGCGCTGGAGCTCTTCAAGCCCTTCATCATGGCCCAGCTGGTCGAGCGCAAGGCCGTGCAGAACATCAAGGCGGCCAAGAAGATGGTCGAGTCGATGATCCCCGAGGTCTGGGACGTGCTCGAGGAAGTCATCCACGAGCACCCGGTGCTGCTCAACCGGGCGCCGACCCTGCACCGCCTCGGCATCCAGGCCTTCGAGCCAGTACTGGTCGAGGGCAAGGCGATCCAGGTCCACCCGCTGGTCTGCCACGCCTTCAACGCCGACTTCGACGGCGACCAGATGGCCGTGCACGTGCCGCTCTCCGCCGAGGCCCAGTCCGAGGCGCGGATCCTGATGCTCTCGGCGAACAACATCCTCTCGCCGGCTCACGGCGCGCCGCTGGCGACGCCGACCCAGGACATGGTGCTCGGCATCTACTACCTGACCTATGGCCCCGACGCCGAGGAGCTGGCGAAGATTGACGCCGAGCTCAAGGCCGGCAAGGGCGCCAAGCGGAACGGCTCCTCGCCGAAGGTGTTCCGATCCGCCCAGGAGGCCGAGCTCGTCTACGAGAACGGCGGCTGCAAGCTGCACGACCAGGCCGAGTACCGCCGAGCCGGGCACGAGCACTTCCTGACCACGGTCGGGCGGATCATCTTCAACGAAAAGATCGAGCGCGCCCTCGCCGAGGCGCTTGGAGACGACTTCGACCCCGAGCGGTTCGAGTTCGTCAACCACGCGCTGAAGAAGCGCAACGTCAACGAGATGGTCTCCGACCTGGTCGAGGCCTACGGGGCACCGGCCGTGTCCCAGGTGCTCGACGCGTTCAAGGACCTCGGGTTCCACTACGCCAGCCAGGCAGGGATCACCGTGTCCAAGAACAACGTCATCTCACCGCCCGACAAGGAGAAGATCCTCGAGCGCTACGAGAAGCAGACGGCCGAGATCCAGGGCCAGTACGACGACGGCTACATCACCGCCGAGGAGCGCCATGAGGCGGTCACGTCTCATTGGAACAAAGCGACGGACGAGGTCGCCCAGGCGATGGAGGACAACCTCGACGAGCTGAACCCGATCTTCATGATGGCCAACTCGGGAGCCCGTGGCTCGTTCAAGCAGATCCGCCAGCTGGCCGGGATGCGCGGCCTGATGGCCAATCCGAAGGGCGAAATCATCGAGCGGCCGATCAAGGCCAACTTCATGGAGGGCCTCTCGGTCCTCGAGTACTTCATCTCCACCCACGGCGCTCGAAAGGGGCTCGCCGACACGGCGCTGCGTACGGCCGACTCGGGTTACCTGACCCGGCGCCTGGTCGACGTCGCCCAGGACGTGATCGTCCGCGAGGAGGACTGCAAAACCAAGGACCACATCGAGATGGCGATCCGCAAGGACGACAACTCGCTCAACGACAACCTGATCGGCCGCCTGGCGGCGAAGAAATTCGAAACCAAGCGCAGCCGCGAGCTGCTCAAGCGAAACCAGGAGATCACCCTGGCCGACGTCGAAGCGATCGCCGAGGCGTTCGACGACGACGAGACCAAGGTCCCGGTCCGCTCGGCGCTCAAGTGCGACGCCGACTCGGGTGTGTGCCGGTCCTGCTACGGCGTCGCCCCGGCGACTGGCTCGACCGTCGACATCGGCGACGCGGTGGGGATCATCGCCGCCCAGTCGATCGGCGAGCCCGGCACGCAGCTGACCATGCGCACCTTCCACACCGGTGGTGTCGCCGGCCAGGACATCACCCAGGGCCTGCCCCGCATCGTCGAGCTCTTCGAGGCTCGTAAACCGAAGGGCCTGGCACAGATGTCAGAGGCGGCCGGCAAGGTCAGCGTCGAGGAAACCGACAAAGCGCTGAAAGTGATCGTCACCGAGTCCAGCGGCGAGGAGCACGCCTACAGCTTCCCGCCCCGGACCCGCTTGCACGTCTCCGACGGAGAGAAAGTGGAGGTTGGACAGCAGCTCAACGAGGGCTCGCTGTACCCGGCGGACCTGCTGGCGATCCGCGGTCGCACCGATGTCGAGCTCTACCTGGTGGCCGAGGTGCAGAGGGTCTACCGCGCCCAGGGCGTCGACATCAACGACAAGCACATCGAGCTGATCGCGCGCCAGATGCTGAAGAAGGTGCGAATCGAATCGAAGGGCTCGACCAGCCTGCTGCCGGGCCAGCTCGAAGATCGCGGCGCGCTGAAGCGGCTCAACAAGAAGACGAAGGAAGAAGGGGGCACGCCGGCCAAGGCCGAGGAGGTCATCCTCGGCATCACCAAGGCCTCGCTCGCCACCGAGTCCTTCCTCTCCGCCGCCTCCTTCCAGGAGACGACCAAGGTGCTGACCGATGCCGCGCTCGAGGGCAAGCGAGACAAACTCGTCGGCCTCAAGGAGAACGTGATCATCGGCAAGCTGATCCCTGCCGCCACCGGTCTCAAGCACTACCGCACGCTTGCGGTCGAGCCGGCGGTTCCGATCGAACCGCCGAGCGAGGAAGGGCTGCTTGACGAGGAAGAGCTTGCTGCCGAGCTTGGGCTGGACGGCGAAGACTCTCCTGTCGAGAGCTTTGGGCCTTCGTTTGCGGAGGAGCTTGAGGAGCTGGCGCAGGAGATCGAGCAGACTTCTGAGGAGTCGTAGGACGAAGGGGGCGGGGGACCTCTCTGGGGAACCCGCTCCCTTCGGTCGCTCACAAGTTCCCCAGAGAGGTCCCCCGCCCCCTTTTGCTCTACCAGTCCCTCTTGGTTGAGCTTGATGTGCTCAGTTGTGAGTTGTTTGCCAAGTTGTCTAAGAACCGGGTTGTTTTTTGGCCTTAGCGTGATACGGTCGGCTTGTTATCGGGGGAAGTCGGGGGACAGGGAGAGTGCGGTGGTCGTCGGTTGGCTTGGCGGCGGTCTTCTTGCTGCTCGTTTTCGCCGGTAGCGCATCTGCGGCGAACAGGACCTGGGACGGGGGCTGCGGGGCTGAAACGGCTTGGAGCTGTGCGGCGAACTGGAGCGAAAACACGGTGCCGGGGGTGGAAGACACGGCTACCTTCAACGCCACGTCGAACCACAACTCGACCGTGGACGAAGGCTTTGCCGGATCGATCGCGACGGTCAAGATCAACGCCGGCTACACGGGAACGATCAGCCTGGCTCGGAGCCTTGCCGTCACCACCTCCTTTACGCAGGCGACTGGCACGTTCACAGCCGGCAGCCAGGCCCTGATGCTGAAGGCCCTGACCCTCACTGGAGGCAGCTTCACCGCTTCCAGCGGCACCACTTCCCTCAGCGGCGCCCTGAAAATCTCGGGCAGCCCCAGTTTCAACGCCAACGGCGGCACGCTGAACCTCAACGGCACCGCCAGCGCGACCCTGAGTTGCAACAGCGTCACCTTCAACCTGGTCACCATCACCAGCACGGCGGGTACGAAGACCCTCGGCTCGGATTGCTCGCTGCCGCTTGGAGCCAGCCCCACTGCGGGCAGTGGGGGCTCGATTGCCCTGAACGGCACCCTGTCTGGCAGCGGCACCCTGACGACTTCCAAGACCTTGACGCTTGGTGCCGGAGGCAGCCTGTCGGGCTTCTCCGGGCTCGTCGCCAGCACCCTGACCGTGAGCGGCTCTTACGACTTCAGCTCGTACTCGCCATTTACGGTTACGGGGGTCTTCACAGTCACCGAAGGCGCGAGCTTCACGGCGCCGGCCGGCACGGCCTCGTTCGCCAGTAACTTCTCCGTTAGCAGCGCCGCCGAATTCGATGCGAACGAAGGTACGGTCGTCTTTAGCAGCAAAGTGACCTTCAAAGTGAGCTGCGGCGGCCAGACGTTCAACGCCGTCAGCTTCGAATCCAGCGGGCACAAGACCATCGCCAGCGACTGTACGTTGCCGCTGGGCGAAGACCCAAGCCTCGGCACGGCGGGTGGCACGACGCTGAACGGCACCTTGGTCGGCAGCGGCACGCTGACCCAGATCGGCACCTTCGAAATCGGCAGCGCCTCGCCGGGGCTCGACTCCTTCACCGACGTCTTCGACAACGGCTCGTTCCTGATGATCACGGGCGCCGCCGTCACCGCGCCCGAAGGGACCCTGACGGTCCAGGGCAACTTCACGATCGGCAGCGGTACGGAATTCGCCGCCAACAAAGGAACGGTCAACTTCCAGGCGTTGCCCAAAACGACCAAGACCATTGCCTGCGACGAAGCGACCTTCAACCTGGTCACCTTCACCAATACCTCCAAGCAGGTCGTGAACAGCGATTGCACATTGCCGCTCGGCGCTAATCCCGAAATCGGCGAAGGCGGCCAGATCGTCCTCGACGGCGAATTGACCGGCTCCGGAACGCTGACTGCCAACTCGCTGCTCTTCACCCTGGGACCGACCGGCAGCCTCGCCGGCTTCACGGGCCTGGAAACCGGTGCCCTGACCGTCGAAGGCGCCTACGACTTCAGCGCCTACGAACCGTTCGCCGTAAGCGGCGATTTCAGCCTCAGCCCCGGCGCAGAACTCACCGCCCCGGAAGGAACTGCGAAATTCGCCGGCGACTTTGCCAACGGCGGCACCTTCAAAGCCAACGAAGGAACCGTCGAGCTGAACGGAACCGGCCAGGCCCTCAGCGGGAGCACCACCTTCGAAAATCTCACGAAGATTGCCGAAGCAAAAGAAACGCTGACCTTTGCGGCGGGTGCTACCCAGACGGTCAAAGGCACTTTGACGTTGGAAGGTGCCAGCGCCGAAAAACTTCTGAGCCTGGTTTCGTCCAGTTCGGGCACACCGTGGCTCCTTGCTGGCGAAGGCCCCCGGGAAGTCCGATGGGTCTCGGTCAAGGACAGCACTAACACCGGCACCGAAATTTCCACCATCGAAAGCACCGACAAAGGCGGCAACACCGGCTGGGCTTTCTAGCGGCGCTGAAGGCCGGGGCGCCCTTCTGGGGAACCCGCTCCCTTCGGTCGCTCACAAGTTCCCCAGAAGGGCGCCCCGGCCTTCTTCCGGTTGGCTAGATTGCCGGTCATGCCCGCAGCTCAGAAAGTTTGCGTGATCGGTGCCGGAAGCTCGGGGATCGCGGCCTCTCAGGTGCTCAACGCGCGGGGGATTGCCTTCGACTGCTTTGAGAAGGGCTCGGAGGTGGGGGGGAACTGGCGCTTCGAGAACGACAATGGGATGTCGTCGGCGTACCGGTCGCTGCACATCAACACGTCGCGTGGGTTGATGGCGTACGCGACCTACCCGATGCCGGATGACTATCCGGACTACCCCAACCATTTCCAGATTGCCCGCTATTTCGACGACTACGTCGATCACTTCGGGCTGCGGGAGAGGATTCGCTTTCGCTCCGAGGTGAAGAGCGTCGTCCCGGTCGAAGGGGAGTGGGAGGTGACCGTCGAGGGAGCCGATGGCGGAACTGAGACGCATCGCTACCGCGCGGTGCTCGTAGCCAACGGCCACCACTGGGACCCGCGCTGGCCCGAGCCGCCCTTCCCCGGCGCCGATGAGTTCGAGGGCGAGCAGATACACGCTCACCACTACCGCGAGCCCGAGGTGCTTCGGGGCAAGCGGGTGCTGGTGCTGGGGATCGGCAACTCTGCCACCGACATCGCCGTCGAGGCGTCGCGGATCGCCGAGAAGACCTTTCTGGCGATGCGCCGGGGCGCATATGTCATGCCCAAGTACCTGAACGGCAAGCCGACCGACGAAGCGGCCTCGAAGCTGTTGACGACGATGCCCCTGCCCGTGCAGCGCTTCGTGCTGGCACGGATGCTGGGCCTGAGTGCCGGCGACATGACCTCCTACGGCCTTCCCAAGCCCGACCATAAGCTGCTCGAGGCCCACCCGACTGTCTCCGCCGAGCTGCTCTCACGCCTCGGTCATGGCGACATCGCGGTCGAGCCCAACATCGACCGCTTCGCCGGCGGGCGCACGGTTCGCTTCGCCGGGGGCAGCGAGGAGGAGATCGATCTCGTCGTCTACTGCACCGGCTACCGGATCAGCTTCCCCTTCTTCGACGAGAGCGTCGTCGAGGCCGCCGACAACCGGTTGCCGCTCTACCGCCGGGTCGCCTCGGTCGAGCATCCCGGCCTCTACTTCATCGGCTTGATCCAGCCGCTCGGGGCGATCATGCCGCTCGCCGAGGCGCAGTCGGAGTGGGTGGCGGACCTGCTCGGCGGCCGCGGGACGCTGCCCTCGCCGGCAGAGATGCGGGCGGAGATCGCCGAGGCGGAACGGAAGATGCGGAAGCGGTACGTGGCCTCCAAGCGGCACACGATCCAGGTGGATTTCCAGCCGTACTTGCGCGAGATCCGGCGAGAGCGGAAACGAGCAGCGCAGCGCGTGTGACTCAGGGGGTGTGAGGGGAGGCGGCGGGGGGGGGGGGGCGGGGGGGGGGGGGGGGGGGGGGGGGGGGGGGGGGGGGGGGGGGGGGGGGGGGGGGGGGGGCG
>Ga0307503_10000097_pt1 | contig 46985 bp, 49 predicted proteins | sample 17_S_MG_FD_194514 | JGI IMG/M metagenome (GOLD analysis project Ga0307503, IMG submission 194514) | Soil microbial communities from Populus trichocarpa stands in riparian zone in the Pacific Northwest, United States - 17_S | ecosystem: Environmental > Terrestrial > Soil > Riparian zone > Trees... | reverse complement strand
CTCGGTGGCTTCCTTGTCCACGACGTTGTCCTTGCCGATGAACTCGCCGAGCGAGTACGCCGTGGCCTGAAGGGCATGCTCGGGGTACGTGTTCTTACCCGACTTGACGTCCACGATGTGGACGTCCTTGTTGGCGTAGCCGAGGATGTCGAACGACCCGGCGTAGCCCTTCGACAGGTTGAAAATCTGGGCCTCACTGCGCAACACGTTGAAGCCGGTGCTGTCGAGCCAGTGCTTGTAGTGCTTGATGTAGGGCAGGACGTCCTTGTCCACCGAGCCGAGGTTCTTGCTCTCCTCGACGGCGGAGTGGACGCGCTTGCCCAGTGTGGCTGCCCGGTCACGCTCTTCGGTCTGCGCAGCGCGGAGCCACGTCTTGGCCGCTTGGACAACGAGCGGGTCGTTGCTGGTCAGCATCCGGTTCAGGTCGTTGATGTTATCGACGGCCCGGTTGACGACCTGCGACACGGCCCACTGGTGGAGCGGGAAGGACATCCCGGCCATGCGACGCAGGGTGGTGACGGACGGGTACTCGACGCCGTCCCATTCATAGAAACGCATCCCGGTTTCCCGGTCGGTGCGTGCGTTGGCGGGGCCGACTTCGGCGAGTGGACTCATAGCCCGAACCAGTCGAGCAGTCGCTGCCAAGGTGACCGGAAGTCCCGACCGCTTGGGTCGAGGACACGGTTGATGTGCGCGACTTCGCGCCTTGTGCGTGCGTTCACAGTGCTGTCTCCTATCTCTTCTTGGCGCAGCCGGTATGCCAGATGCGCCACGTTCCGTTGGGTTGGACGATGAAACCGAAGTGCTGCCACGGCCAGATGTAGCGCTGGCACATGACGCACTTACTTATGCCACGCAAGGCGTGCGACCTCGATGGCGGTGATGACGGCGGCAACTGCGCCGATGATGTTGAACGGGAGTGGGGCCAAGACGACGCACGCACCCGTGAGTGCAAGCGAGAGCAAGGCCCGGAAGTTGAGCCGCTCGTCGGTGCCCGCTGCTTGCAGCATCTTCCGACTGACGATGACGACCGGGTTGTCGTTGGGGAGGCGCGGCTCCTCAATCTCAGAGGTTGCCATCACTTACCCCACGGCTGGACGGTGATGATGACCCCGGGCTGTTGCCCGTTCGGGTCGTAGGCATCCGAGTAGAGTTTCGTGGCGATGGCCTTGACCACCTGACCGTCGTCATGCCAGACGTCGGCGTCGGTGAGTGCATCGAACACGGCACGGATGAGTTTGTCGAGGTCGGGTGCCGTTGCCACGTACCCGGGCACACCCGGCTTGAGTTCGGGTGTCGTGCGCTTTGAGTTCACCGGGAAGTAGTGGTCGGCGGGACGCTTGAACCAGAACTCAAGTCTGATGGCGACGGGTCCGTGGATGGTTGATGCCCCGTCCTTGGCCTTGCGCTCCATCGCATAGGCGCACACCTGTGCCCGCCAGTGGGCGAGGCCGATGCGGTTGGCGTCGAGGACGATGGGGATGTTCGTGCCCTTGCGCAGGATGGCCCGCTTGCTGCCCTGAGGGACAGGATTACCGGGCACGAACAGGTTCACGCCGTCTCCTTGCGGTGGCCTTGGTGAAGGCCCGCTGCGCAGGACTCGCAGCGGTCGTTCCGGTTCTTGGGTGATGCCCGACCGGCGCTGCATCGCACGCCATCCTTGACGCAGGTGCAGCGGTCCCGGTGGGGCAGTTCCTCGGTCACTGGCTGACTACCCGGCTGGTGATGTACGCCTCAAGGTCAGCCGTCTTGTAGCGCCGGTTCCTGCCAATCAGGTAGAAGGGAAGTTCGGCGGGCGGGATGGTGCGGAGGAAGTTGACGTGAACGCCGACGAACTGCGCCGCCTGATGGCTGGTCTTCCAGTCATACGGGCTGCGCTCGTGCGAGTGCGGCTTGCTTGGCTCGATTGTCATGGTGTCTCCTTATGGGATGGGATAGGTCTGAGTGTAGCAGAAAGGTGACGCCGTGACACACCGTTGTCACAGCGCTGGAAAGAGAACAACGCTTGGCACCACGGTGGCACCAAGCGTTGCCCTCAAGCATTAGCAATATTGCTAATGCTCTGGGTTCAGCGTCCGCCGAACGTGTGCTGCCACACCTTCTTGGTGTGGACCGTGCGACCGATGGCGTCAGCCACCCATGCACCCAAGTCCTTGCCGAACAGCGGAGAGGCAATCCCCCTCGCCACGGCTTCAGCATGGATGTACTGGGCCAGCATGGTCAGCGACAGGGGCTGGACGTCATACGAGAGACGCCCACCGCTAGTGTCGATGACCACCTGACGAGAACCAACCTGCCCGACGAACGCGGACACGTCCGGGTCCTTGCTCATCGCGGCCCGGTACTTCAGGACGTAGTTGCCGACGCCCGCAAGGAACGCCGCCTCCGTCCGAGGCTTCAGGGTCGAGAGCACCGGGTCGCCCGACACGTACGGCCACGCCGACGTGATGAGGCCCAGCGTCTGGTCGATGACCGGGCTCTTGCCCGTCGCCAACTTCTTGGCGGCGGACACGGCAGCGATGTGCTCGATGCCCTGCTTCTCGCCGATGACGAGCCCGTACTTCTTCGTGGTCGCATCGACCAGAAGAGCGACGGGCTTCTTCGCGGCGAGTTCGCCCTCGTACGTTTCGAACGGGGACAACGCCCACCGCTCGCCGTTCAGGCGGACATACCAGTCCGCCGCCTCGGCGTACGTCTTGACCGGGATGATGCGGGTCGGCACCTTCTTGAGGTCAATCCCCAAGATGGCAGCCTTCACCGGGTCGGTCCTCTGGATGCGCTGCATCGCCTTGAAGGTGTGCTGCCCGTCGATGACCCACATCGTCCCGTTCTGGGCGATGGTGATGGGCTTGAACAACTCCCACGTAAAGCCCGCAGCGATACGGCTCACGCGTGACTCCTTCTCCTTCCGCTGGAAACCAGCGGGCTTGAAGGAAGCCGAGTCCACTTCGTTGACTTGATACCCGGTCAACACGGGGGTCTTTCCGGCCACTCTAGGGCCACTCCTGTACTTCTCCGGGCTGTCGCATGTGACGGTCCCGGTATGAGGTCGTCTGCCTCGTCAGTCCGTGGGAAACACCCCACGGATACGCCCCCCCGCGATGGGGGCGTTTCGGCTAGGAACGTAGCGGGATGAGTGACCGCAGACGGTTCAACTCGTGGTCCGTGAGCGGGTTGCGCTTGGTCACGGACTTGACGAGAGCCGTCAACTCGGGTCGCTCGACCGGGGCCACGGCCACCGGGGCAGTAACCTCGGCGACGGGAGCCAGCGCAGCATTGATGGCTGCGATGTCGGCATCCAAGTCATCCTGCGTGTAGGGGGTGCCGGTGGCGAGTGTTGCCTCGTCCTCGTCCTCGGCAGGTGTTCCATTCGGAACGGCTGCAAGCACGGCAGGTGTTCCATTCGGAACAGCCTTGGCCTTCGGTCTTAGGTCAGCGTGGACCGTCGTCGTCGGCGTCCCAGTCGTGGCGGCAATCTGCCGGATGGACATGCCCTTGGCTTGGAGCGCCTTGTGCACGTCACGCCGGATGACCTTGCTCCCGAAGGTGAGGCCGAGGTTGAAGTCACCGTAGCGGGCGAGCAGTCGCGGGTCCTCGGCCAGTTTCCTGAACGCGTCCTCCGCAATCTTCATGTTCGCCCCGGCGGTGGCGATGATGTCGGCGACGAGGTCATCGATGATGGCCCCGTCATCCGGGATGGGTGCCGTTGTCATGTGCTGTCTCCTTGTCATGTGCTGTCTCCTTGTGTGGTGTGCAGTGTATCAGGAACTAACGATAACGCAATGCTCGCTTGATGCGCTCGATGAGCGACATCCGATGGGCTTGCTTCACCGGGGGGTAGTAAGTTGCTTTGACACGGGTGACCTTGGGGTCCATTGCTGTCTCCTTTGTGGACAAGTTGTTGGTAAGTACTAGTCGGGCAGAGCGCCCGTCTCGCACATCTTCTTGTAGAGGCCATGCTCCATCGAGCAGTCACGCTCGACGGTGACGTTCATGGTGTCGGGTGGGAACCACGGTGGTTCCCGCCACGTTGTTGGTTCCTGTTGCTCGCCCCACCCAAGGGCAGTGACGAGCAGCAGGATGGTGACGATGACCGCAATCCAAGCGAGTGCGGCGACACCGATGACGACGAGCAGCCGGTTCATGCTGCCTCCCACTTGGCGTCGTACTCCCGGTGCAACTCGGCGTCGGTCTTGGCGATGACCCGGGCATACCACTTGGCATGCTCCGCAAAGCCCATCGCAGCGAGGGTTCGCTGCCAGCGGATACCGTGCGGGGCGTACCACTTGCCGTCCGTCTCGTCGTACGGCGTGTGGCTGTCGCTGACCAGTGCATGAGCCAACTCATGCGCCGCCTCAACAACATCGGGTGTCTCATTGTCGAAGCAGATGAACCGACGATGCCAGTCCCCGACGATGTGAGTCGCGTGATGGGCGGAGTTCGGCCCGCCATTAGATGCGAGGTCGTCAGGATGAGCGTCCCGGACCCGGTCGAACAGCCCGCCCGGGGTGGGGTGGTCGCCGATGCAGCCGCCGACCGCCATCGCATCGGGCAACCGGGACCGGATGTCCTCGGCGCTCAGTAGCCAGCCGTGGCGGCAATCCTTGCGATGGCATCGGCGACATAAGCCAGCCCGAAGCAAACTCTTGAGCATCGGAGCGATGTTGGCGCGGACTGTCTCCTGATGGAGGCCCGTGCCTTCCTTGTTCCAGATGACGGTCGCGCTCATCGGTCGCCGTCCAGTGCCCGGGCTTCGGACTCGGTGATGCGCCGACCGAGAAGCATCTCGACCAGCGACAGGCGGTCGGCCCCGGAGAGCGTGACCTCAACGGTCAGGTTGCCGATGGTCAGGCTGACCTCGGCACCCCGGCGCATGGACCCCGGCTCGATGGTGATGACCGGGTTGGCAGCGGCAGCCAGTACCGTGCCGGTGTTCTCACGGATGACGCTGGCCGCAGTAGCCAGCGTGGTGGACTTGTCGATGACGACGGGGCTCATTGCTTCTCCAACATGGAACCCTCGACCCAACCGGCATCGAGCATCTGCTTGATGTACCAGTAGGAGCAAGAGGACGACGGGCGGAACCCGAACTTGCCGGTGCATTCGCCGACGAACTTGTCGCCGGGGCCGAGGATGTTGACCCGGCTGACGTACGGGTCGCCGTGTCCGACGACCTCGACGGTGACCTTCAACTTCCACTCACCGTTGCCCTCTTCGGGCAGCGCGTCGGCCAGTATCTGAAGGTCGATGAGCGGGTACTTCAGTGCGAGCGGCATCACTGCACCTCGTACTGGTCCGACGAGCGGACCTCGACGCGCTCGTCAACCACGCGGAGCATCGCTGCGCCGCAGAGGGTGGAGCAGATGTGACCCATCTTCCCGTGGGTCTTGTCGGTGCTGTTGAGTCGGGCCATCTCGGCCCGACTCAGTCGGCGGAACTTCTTCATGGTGCTGTCTCCTTGCTCTCGGTCAGACCGAGTGGATTGGGTCAACCCAGAGCGGGCTGTCCTCGGTTGATGTCACCGCTGGCTGCCTTGCGGCCACGGTGTGGTTGTCCTTGGGCTCACGCCCTTGGATGAGGCCACCGGCATGGCAGTCTTCACACGGACACCAGAGCGTCCCGCTCCGGGGGAGTGCGATGACTGCATGCGGGCAGTGGCTGCATGTGTTGGCCGGGTCGAGCGTCTCGACCCGGGAGTGACGCTGTCTCATCGACGCTTGCCTCGTGCTGCGACCGTCAACGTGCGACCAAGCGTGTTCGCAATCTCGACGGCGAGTTTGTTCCAGTCCCCGGTGAACGGGATGACTCCCTCTTCCGAGTACATCTGGGCTTGGTTGTCGTTGGGGGCGATGGCGATTGCCATCACCTGCGTGCCCTGCTTGCGCAGGTCCTCGACCACGTTGTAGACGAGGGCCACGCCGTCGTACTGGTTGTTCCGGTACGCCTCGTCGGTCAGCCACGACGGGAGCCCGTCGCTGATGACGATGAGCAGGTCAACCTCGCCCTTGCGATGGCCGTGCCTGACCTTCTCGCCGACTGCCTTGATGGCGTAGCCGTCGCCGTTGCCACCACCGATTGCCATGCCCATCAGCCCGATGTACTGGCGACCATGACCGGCGGTGACGACGGGCCAGAGGGCGATGTTGCCCTTGTCCGACACCGTGTTGTGCATCGTGATGTTGATGCGGACCTGCGGCTGCCGATGAAACGCATCGAACAGGGTGGCGGTGATGTCCATCGCCGCGTCGATGCGTCGCACCTTCTCGTCGGGGTTGCTCGGCGAGACTTGGTCCGGCGAGGTCATCGACCCGCTGCCATCCACGAGGATGTGCAGGTTGACCTTGGTCGCACCCGGTGCGGTGCGGTCCCGGAAGATGTCGGTCCGGTCGGTGGCCTGTTGTCGCCACACGTTGCGCGGGTCGATGCGTCCCTCGTTGACGCGATGCTTCCAGTTGGACGGCGAGGTGCGGGACCGGGCGAACGCCGTGCGAACGGCGCTGACCACGGCGTTGTTGACCTTGGGTTCGTAGTATCCGTAGCGCGATGACATGGTGTGCTGTCTCCTGTGATGTAGCGGCGTGGCACAGAGTGTACCACGCCGTGGGATTAGCGGCGGGTCCGCTGCATGAACTGTTCCATCGAGCGGACCTCGACCCGGGCAGCGCCCCACTTGAGGGTGGTCACGCGCTCGGTTGACTGGACGCTGTCGAGTTGACGCTGGACGATGACGCTCTCGTTCTGTGCCCGATAGTCGTCCTCGTTCCGGTTCATCGCATCGACGTTGCCCTTCAGGTTGTGAGCGTCGAAGTCCTGCGGGAACTTGGATGCCTCGCGCTCCTTCTCGTCACCACCCACCTTGCCCTCACCGGGCTTGGTGTCGTCGGGCTCGCCGTCCTTGTCACCGGCCTCGTCCTTGCCGCTGCCCGTGGGGGCATCAACCTTGGACTCACCGGGTTCAGTCTCGTCGTCGTCCGCACCGGGACCGGGCTCGTCCTCGTCCGACTCGTCGTCGTCCGCATCCTCGCTGTCGTCCCAGAAGTCGTCGCCGTCCTCGCCGTCCTCGTCCTCGTCCTCGTCCGCATCCTCGTCGTCCGAGTCAGCGTCCTCGTCCTTGTCGAAGTCGTCGCCGAACGGTTCGCCCTTGCCCTCACCGGGCTGCGGGTTCTCGTCGGGCTCGTCGTCGTCCTCGTCCTCGACTCCCGGCTTGCGCTGGGGCTCGGGTCCGGGACCGGGCGGCATCTTGGGCTGCTTGATGGTCGGCTCGTCGTCTTCCTCGTCGTCATCAACGAGGTCCTCGGCGTTGCGCAGTCGCTCGACTGCGGTCTTGATGAGGGCGACCATGCCGTCCGCATCACGGTCATCGAGGGCGATGTACTCAGCGCCCCAGTTGACCCACCATGCCCGCTCGCTGCGGGTGTTGGCGTCCGTGGCCCAGCGTGCCGTCCACGGATAGCGGACCGACCGACCGGCGAAGTTGACCCGGTCGGACATCGGCATGCCCTTGCCCTTCCAGCGGAAGCCCTCGCCCACCATCCCGGAGGTGATGGCAACCCAGTGGAGCATGGTCGGGAAGATGCCCGCCGCAACGGGCAGGTTCTCCACCATCCGTGCTTCCAAGCGAGCATCGTCGCCGATGTTCAGCATGGTCCACGCCAGTTGGTCCCACCCCTTCTCTGTCTCCCACGAGTAGTTCGACCCGGGCTTCTGGACGTAGGTCCCGGGCGTACCGAACGCCTCGATGATGGTCGCGTGATTGGGGAAGGTGTAGAGCGTGTGCCCAATCTCGTGCAGCACGAGGCCGGTCATCACGGTGCAGACCGTGCTGACCTTGAGCCCCTTGTCGTAGATGGGCTTGTACGAAACGACGATGCGCTTCGTGGTCGGGTCGGACCATGCCTCGGTGTTGGCCGAGAGTCCGACGATGAACCGCTGGCCGGTGTTGGGGTCACGGAATGTATCCACGACCTTCTGCACGGCGCTGGTGATGGCGGCGAGATGCTCGGCGTTCGCCTCGCGCTTCGACACCTTGCCGAAGCGGACACGCTCGGTGCCGAACGTCTCTTCGAAGATGGTTAGTCCCACGTTGCTGTCTCCTGTCTGTCTGGGTGGGGGCAACGACCTCGGTTAGAGGTCGTCGTCCTCGTTGATGGCGCTCACGTCCACGTCGAGCGTGTCGTTCGCGGTCCGGGGGAAGTAGGTGTCAACCACGATGGTCAACTGGGTCATGTCCTCGACCTTGAACTGCGCTTCGAACGCGCTGTCGATGACATCGCGAGGGTCGCGACCCTTCTTCGTGATGCGGTCGGCGATACCGACCAGCATCCGAGTCGAGATGCCCGTCCCTGAGGGGAAGGCCATCATGTCGTCCTTGAGCGGACGCTGGTGGTTCGCCATCGCGACCAGTTTCTTGGCGAGTGCCTTGTCGCACCCGGTGAGGTCAAGCAGGACCTCAGTCTCGACCGCCGGAGTCAGGTAGTCGAGGCGAACCCCGATGCCCAGACGCTGCAACACTGCCGCGTCCATCTCCTGCGTGCCGACGTACTCAGCGCCGACGTTGGCCGTGACCACGACGAGCAGCCCATCGGGCAGCGTGACGTACTCACCGGCGTCCGGCACCCAGACCTGCTTCATGTCATCGAGCAGACCCAGCACCGCGTTGAGCGCGGCGGCAGTCTCAGCCCGGTTCGCCTCGTCCAGCAGGACGACGCACCTGACGCCCGACTTGAGCGCCTGACCGAACGGGTTCCAGCGGAAGTGCCACTGGCCTGTCGTGTGGTCCTGCTTGAGGCCACCGAACCAGTCGTCGGCAGTCCTAATCTTCCCGCCGTCAATCTTGATGAACGGGACCTGAAGTTCAGCCGCGATGGCCTGAACCATCAGCGTCTTGGACGTGCCCGACGGGCCGGTGATGATGACCGACGCGGTGTCGCCGTTCTGACGTGCGTCCCACGCATCGTGGACGTCGTCGTAGTGGCGGACCTTCATCGTGATGCGGTCAACGGTGACCATGTCCTGACCGGCGATGGTGCGGCGCTTGACCTTGACCTTCGGGGCAACAGCCGGGATGGCCTCGGTGATGCTGACCGGCAGCGTTGCGACCACAGGTGTGGGTGCAACCTGCTGCACGACGGGTGCAGCGACCGGTGCGATGACCTGCGGTGCGACCGGCTTGACCGGCGTCGGCACCGCGACGACGGCCTCGACCTCGGTCGCGAGCGACTCGGTGATGCCGGACTTGACGCTGTACGCCTTCGTGCGCCAGTTGCGCTCGACCCGGCCCCAGTCCGCGATGAAGCGGTTCACGTAGCCGATGTTGTTCGGCCCGATGTTGGAGGCGTGAACGACGTACGCCCCACCGGCTGCCGTGACGGCAACTATGCGCTTGTACTCGTTGGTGAGAACAACCTCACCCTCGGGTGTGCGTTGGACCGTGCAGCCACCGGGGCCGTACGGATTGACGACGCCCGTGACTGCCTTGCCACGGGTCAGGATGATGTGGCCGCTCGGAAGGGCCGGGATGTTCGCCATGTTGTGCTGTCTCCTTGTGAGTAGGTCGGTGGCACCTAGTGTACCACCGTGGGTTGATGTGTGCCTAACGTCCTTCGTCGGCATCAAGTTGAGCGGCCAACGCATCGAGCGTGGGCCGGTGGAAGACGACGACGATGGGACCGGGCGTGATGAGCGCCGCGATGATTGGCCCGCCGTCGGACCAATCGGACTTGACCTCGACGCTGCGACCACCGTCCTTGCGCAGTCCTGCGCTGACGATGAACGGGCCGACGTTGAGGTTGTGCAGGGTGGCGCTCATCCGAACACCTTGGAACCCTTCTTGGGCCGCATCGCGACCGCACCGCCGATGCCCGGGCCGAAGCGCGGGTCCGGTTCGAAGTTGTCGTCCAGCCAGTCAGCCATCGACTGCTTCATGGCAGCGTGGTTGTCGCGCTGGACCTGAGCGAGGGCCGGGTCCTCGACCCGGCATGCCTTGCACATCCCGGTGATGCCACCAGCCTTCACGAGGCGGGTCTTGCACCGGATGCACGGACGAGGGGACATGTCCATGAACTGCATGTCAGCGAACCTCTAGGTTGCCCTTCTTCAGGTCGGCCATGACCTGCTGGAGTGAGTTGCGCTCGTCCGTGGCGAGGACGGCGTGCTTCAGGACGTAGGCGATGGCCGTCTCGACCTTGCCGTGAACGTCAGCGAGGCGCTGATGCTCGGCAGCGGCGGCGACGGTGGCCTCGCGGTCCTTGGCGACCTGTGCCGCATCGAACACGGCGTAGTCACGAGCGCCGTAGCCACGGTTGGCTGCGGTGCGCTCATCGATGGCACGGTGCCGATGGCAGCGCAGTTGCGGGTAGTCCCCGATGTGGACGGTGCCGTCCTGACCGGTCCACGCCTCGGCCCAGTGGGCGAGGTTGTCGCACGACCGGGCGTAGTACGAGCCGGAGCCTGACGCGACGAAGCGGCATTCAACCCGGCGCTGGATGTCACGGTCACGGCTGACCGTGTAGGACGAGACGTCGGTCCCGTACTTGGCGAGTGCTGGCATTGCTGTCTCCTGTGTGTGGCACCAAGCGGTGCGGTCAGACCTGAGCGCCGTGCGGCACACTGACACTCGGCCCCGGCCCGTTGCCCCCACCCCGGGGGACGTGAGCGGTCGGTCGCCCCGGGACTTCAACCCGGTCTTGCGTCAGGTCTGACCGGACCGCTGGGGTCCGGGCGAGGGCATCAGTCGTTGTAGGCGATGCCCGTCTGCGGGTTGTGACCACGGTCTTCCTTGGGCCGTGTGTCGAGGTAGTGGCCGAAGTCGGCCTTGACGTCGTGAACGAGGCACCAGTCGTCGTAGTTGACGGCGCACTGGTCAGTGGCTCGGCGCTCGGCGAGCGTGTCCTCGGTCCAGTTGCCGAGGTTGCGGTCACGGCTCATCGTCAGACGGCCATGGTCAGGGCGACGATGACGCGCTCGGCGGTGGCGTACTTCGCCTCGGCGATGCTGCGCCGGTACTCGTTCGTGCCGGACTCCACGATGGCCCGGGCAGCGGCGTCCTTGACGCCCAGCATGGCCTGATAGATGACCCACGCTTCGCCCTGCTTCAGGGTGACGGCGATTGTCGGCTCCATTGGTTCTCCTTGATGTCGGCGCTTGTCTGGCGCTCGCTTGAGCCCTCGACAGGGCTCAGGTGAGGGTCAGCGGCGGTCCTCGATGACGATGCTGCCGTCAGCCTTGAACGTGAGTCCAAAGGTCTGCTCGCTGCATTCGGCGATTGCACCCACGTAGGTGCTGCCGTCGCGCTGCGGCTCGGTGATGCCCTCGACCGGGCAGCCCGTCACGGACTGACCGAGCAGCCACTGGCTGATTGCGAGGACGAGCGGGAAGAGTGCGGACATTGCTGTCTCCTGATTGGCTTGTGAGCAACCTGATTGGCGCTCGCTTGAGCCCTTTGTGCAGGGCTCAGGTGAGGGTCAAGCAGCGGGGGAGTTGAGGCTCATCGTGAACAGCCCCTCGGCCTCGTCGTACGACTCATTGGCCGAGTAGACGTAGGTCGAGTCGCCGACCTGATGGCCCTCGCTGTCGGAGTAGGACACGACCCAATCTTTGGTCGTGTGGTTGAACCAGCGGCAGACGTGAGTCGCACGGCTGTACTGGACGATGATTGGCCGGGGCAGTTCCATGACGTAGGTCCGACCACGCCCGTCCTTGATTGTTGTCCACACGGTGCTGTCTCCTTGAGTTTGTGAGGCCAAAGTCTGGCGCTCGCTTGAGCCCTCATCAGGGCTCAGGTGAGGGTCAGAACGCGCCGGTCAGGGTCCCGGTCGTGGCGAGTGCTTCCTGAACCGTCTCGGCCCAGTTGATGCGACGCTCGCACTCGGCGTCGATTGACGCGACGAGCGTGTCGCTCACGGCGAGGGCATCCTCGCTGGCGTTCTCCCACGTCCTGACTTCCATCGCCTCGGCCTTGATGGCCTCCAGCGTGTTCAGCGTCAGGACCGAGAAGAGGCCACGATTGCCGATGCGTGCTGCGGGTGTCTTCATGGTGGATTGTCTCCATCGGCGCTACTGCGCCTCATCAGCGGGTCAGATTGCAGACCCGTACGATTGGCCGGACATTCGTCGCGCCCAATCGTTCCATGTTCGCGTCTTGGCCCCCCGCTGCTCGGTTGCTAGCCGTCGGGGAACTGTGCGCTTCTTGATTGCCTTGCTGACCTCAGTGTCCGCATCCTGCGCCGTAGCCTCGATGACCGAGGGACCGTTCGCGGGTCGTCTTGCAGAGGAGTTCGGGCCTCGCAGCGCTTTCGTTCCGGTCATCCCGGAGCGCTGCTCGTGTGCCCTTCTTTCGGCTGGCCGCACCTTTGGCTGTTGCTGCTGTCATCGCCCCTCGCGGTTCCTGATTGGTCCGGGTTCGCGGCTGGCGCGTCTCCCTTCCCCCAATCAGGCCCGTCCTTCGGGGTCCTGACCGAGCCGGTCCTCTCGGGCCGTCGGTGCCTCAGCGACCGCTGTTCGGTGGCTGATGCCAGAAGTATGCGGCATGTGGTAGCAAGTTGTCAAGTCAAGCGTGGCCTGAGCGTGGGGCATCACCGCCGTCGGACCCCCAGCCGGGGCATGTCCGCCTTCTCCCCGCGCTTGGTGCCACGGGTGGGGTCAAGCCGCGCAGTCAGGACGTGCTTGGTTGTGTGTGCTGGTGGTGGGTGCCCTCTTATATGTGCTGCGTGCGGCGGCGTGCGTGCATGGCCCCGCCCCCCGGTGACATTCCACGAGGGGAAGCCCGGTCCCCCCCTACTCTTCCGGCTGAGTGACAGCGCTAAGGGGATGAGGGCCTCTCTGAAAAGCAGGGGAGGGGTCCTAAGAGGCCGACCGAACACGCACCGAACACGCTTTCAGACACCTCGCGGCAGTGTCAGACCGAACAGACCGGACAACTCACCGGTTTGTGCGTGAAACGGACCGAACAACCAGACCGAACACCGCCGAACAACGGGGCAGGGACATGACCGAACAACCGGGGATGCCACTTGTGGCACCCCGTTCGGTGTCCGTCCGGTTCAAACCCGGTGGATGGGGTCCGTCCACGACTCGTCATCCGAGTCCCCAACCGGGAGGATGACGTCCGGCTGCTGGTACGGAGCGAACCCGTCCGCGAACCACAGCCCGTTCTCGTACACGGTCTTGCCCGCACGCTCCAGACGCTTGACCTGCGTCCGCGCATTGTCGTCACTGATGCCGCACATCTCGCTGATGACCTTGACCGTTCCGCCACCGACACCGAACCCGCGCACGACATCAAGCACCGCGTCGCGCCCTGTCCCCGGCAACGCTCGCCCAGTCGCCGTCTCGACCCGCCCGACACCGGACACGATGCGACCCTCGCTCTGGTCGTAGCGCCAGCGGCCCTTGAACGGGGCTTCGCCACGGGACTCGACGCGGTAGGTCCCGAACATCTCGGACACGGACACGAGCGCAGGTGAGTCCTCGTCCTCGTCGGTGTCTTCCTTCCGCGCCTTCCAGATGATGGTGCTGTCAACGGCCCCGTACATCGCACCGGACCCAGACATCTCTAACCCGGTCGAACCGGACGCCGACTTGCGCAGGTGATGCACCAAGACGATGCCGAGGAACGGGAAGTCCGCAATCAGCGACCGGCACCAGCGCTTCACGACGGCCATCGTCTTGGCTTCGTTCTCGTCACCGTCCATCGGCATCAGGTCGCGCAGCGGGTCCAGCACGAGCATGACCCGCAACTTCCGGCCCGGGAGGACCGAGAACTCGGACTCGATGTCGAACAAGGCGAACGACACCTTCCGGTACGACGCGTCGTTGAACTCGATAGGCTGCTCGTACGCAAACCGGAGGCGATTACCGAGGGAGAGTCCGTGCCGCTCATCAAGCGCGTCGGCCCGGGCGAGCATTTCCGAATGCGAGCCCTCGCGGGTCAGGTACAGCCCGACCCGGACCTCCGTCCCGCCGATGTCGCGTCCGAGCCACTCCCCGCCCCCGACGAACGCCCCGAGCATCTGGAGCGCAGCCAGCGACTTCATGCTCTTCGGGTGGCCCGCGAGGACCGTCAGGCCCGCCGCCGGTACCCAACCCTCAATCAGGTAGGCGATGGGCTCACGCGCCCGCAACTCAGCGCTGAACGCCGCAAGCGGCACAAACAGCGCTTGCTCCTCCTTGCTCTCACCGGGGGCTTGACTTGTGCTGTCATACTCGGCGTCATCGCTCGCATCGCTGACCGATGACGCCGCCGGGGCAACCGGAAAGTCGATGATAGAACGCACCGCTTTGGGCTCACCAAGTCGCACGCCGATGTCACGAACGGCACGTTCGAAGCGGTCCTTCAACTCACGAAGTGAAAGTGCTTCGATGAACTTGGGTGCGAGTTCGGCCTGAACGAGCGGCCACATCTCGTTGGAACTCAAACCCCGGTTGTACAGGTGCGCCGTGTACGCCCGGATGGCGTCATAGCGCTGACCGGCCTCGACCGACTCCGGCAGTTCGTACTTGGGCGCACCGACCTCGACCAGCGGACCGGACGACTTGACCTCACGCGGTGCCTTGAACGCCAGCGCTGCTTCGGCCCACATGCGCGGGAAGTCGGCGATGGGTTCGTCGTCATCGAACGCGAACGAGTGATACACCCCGAGCGTCCCGTTCTCCTGCACGACGACGGACCCGGGCCCGACCAAGTAGCCCTGCCCCTCGTCACCGAACGGCCAGCGCGTGACGACGCCACCGAACATCGGTCCCTTGGGACGGGGCAGGTCCTCGGGCCAGCGATAGAACTTGTGCTGCCCGTTGGGCGTGAACGTCGTCAGCGTCTCGGGCAGGACCAGCCCCAGCGAGTCCGACACCTTGAGTAGCAACTCGGGCGCGGTCTTGTCAACGTCCCAGCCGAAGCAACCCGGTGGCGGCAGCAGCGCATAGTTATGCGTGCCCGGGTTCTGGAGGAACACCGCCGGGTTGTTCTTGACCGCCGACTCCCAGTTCGACGGTGGCGGCGACTTGGCGTTCGTCGGCAGGGGCATGACCGTGAAGCCCCAGCCCTTGAGGCGCAGCGCCTCGACGGCGACGTCGGGCAGTGCAGCCTCGTTGCGCGTGGCGCGGCGCTTCTCGACAACATCCGCGTCCGACTCGTCAATGGGTGAGTCGAGCGACGAGATAGGCGGACGACGTTCTTCGTCGTCGGGTGGTTCGTTTGAAGCCATGTTGACCTTTCTTGGGGTGGTTCTTTGACTGTCTCCCGGGACTGAGCGTGCTGTCTCGGCACGTAGTCTAGCACCGCGTGTGGTACGATGTGGCTCGCCTTTCGTGGTTCTCTTGTTCTCGGCTGGAAGCGTTGCTGTCTCCCGCCCCCGGAACTGAGAGAGATGGGCAGCAAGAAGCCCCGACCGTTCCCGGTCGGGGCTTCTGCATTCACTGGCCGGATACCCGGCCAGTTGGACTAGAAGGGGAGGTCGCCAGCGGCGGCGAGGTCGTCCTCTTCGGCGACCGGAGCCGCAGCGGCAGCCGGACGGCGGACCGGCATCCCGGACACGCCATCGACGCGGGGCCACCCGTCGTCATTGATGGAGATGGTCACGAGGCACTTCTTCCCGACGAGGTCCTCCGTCTCGGCAGCCAGCCAAGCCTTCTTGTCCGACCCGAGCAGGGCGACGAAGTACTTGAACAGGTTGGACTTCTCGGAGGAGGGGTCGCGCCCCGTGATGGACTCGATTTTGTCATCGACGCCATCGACGGTGAAGCCCCATCGCAGGATGGGCACGTCCTGACCGGCATTGCGACCAGTGCGCGGGACGATGATGTCCTTCTCCACGGCGGAGACGACTGCTTCGTAGGTTCCGGGCTGGACTTCGGCCCGGGGCTGGACTTCAACAAGAGGCAAGGTAGGTTCTCCTTGAGGTGTTCCATTTGGAACAGGCGTAAGCACGCCTAGCGTTCCGTTTGGAACAGTGGGTAGATGGTTGGGTCGGCGTGGTAGGGTCGGTAGGCTCCTCCGTGGTGGGTAAGTCGTTGAGACGAGTGTAGGTGTTGTGGTAGAGGCTGTCAACCGCCGACAAGTGGCGAAGAAGGGCCAGAAGCGCATCCGCCGCGTGACCGGTGACCTCGCCGAGTTGGTCCGGGACAAGACGCTCGCTGACGTCAAGTCCGGCAAGTTGAAGCCGACGCTCCAGCATGGCTTGCTCGCACAGTCGATGATTGACAAGCGCGAGGAACGAGCCGCCGACCGGCAACTCGCCATCAAACTGGCGGCGATGCTAGGGGGGTCGGCACCGCCGCCGGGTGTCATCTTGAACGTCACCCCCGAGTCACGTCTACTGACCGACGGCGAGGAGATGTTCGACCCAGATGACCTCGATGGAGCCTGACGACCCGGTATCAGACGCCATCGAGGTCGTTGCCGCCCTCGTTGAGTCGTCTATCGCGTTCAAACTGAGCGCCGCACGCTGGAACATGCGCATGTTCGCGTCGGACATCCTCGGCATTGACGCGCACACCGGTCAGCAAGCCCTCTTCGACCTCGCACTCGCCCGTTTGACCGACGGTTACTCCCCCGCCTACCTGACTCTGTGCTGTAGTGCGGGTAACCGGGCCGGAAAGACGCTGGGTCTGGCGATAATCGTGGCCCATCAGACGCTCTACAAGATGGGCATGCCCGCACCCGTGCTGGGCGACGACTCATCCCTCAAAACGTGGGCCAACGCCCCGTATGACTGGTATCACTTCGGCATTTCGCAGGAAGTGACCGAGTTGCTGCACCTAGAACTCCGTCGCATCCTCTTGGGCGTGCATGAGGCCCAGAAAGGGGCCGGTTGCCCGCTCACCGAGGCTCTCGGCACCGATGTGGCCGAGTACGACCGCAAGGAACGCGGTGAATGGGCGTGGTTCAAGTGGGCTCCGCTCCTCGGCGGGGCAGAAATCCACTTCCGAACCACGGGCGAGAAGGCTCTCAGCACCCTCGGTCGTGACATGAACGGCTGGTCGTGGGACGAACCGGCCTTCGACCCGAACCTGACCTTCGTCTTCGATGAGGTCCTGAACCTGCGGCGCATGTCTACCGGCGGTCAGGCCATCCTGATTGCCACTGCCACCGAGGGTTCTGTCGCCTACGAGGACCTGTTCCTCCGTGGCGACCCTCTGGCACCCGACCGGCAGCCTGATTACGCCAGTCTGCGGATGTCCACCCGCCAGAACGTGGGATATGGGATTACACAGCAGCAGTTCGACCGGATGCTGCGCACTATTCCCGAGGGTTTGGTCCCACAGAACATCGACGGCTACTTCATCGAGGCCCGTCAGTCCTACTTTGCCAAGGTCAGCGTGAGTGCGGCCTTCAAACACACGCTTCCGGCGCGTGTGCCTTGGACTGCAAGGCATAGGTACGTTCATGGGGTGGACCCGGCCATCTCCTACGACTCGACGTGGTCCATCGTGCTTGACATCACCGACCCGGAGACGTGGGTCGGTGTGAGTGCAAGGCGCAAGTCGGGCAGACAGACAGCCGAGAGCATCATCGGGCTGTGTGCTGACGTCCACCATGAGTACGCACAGGGCGGGATGTGCGCCACGGCCATCGACGCGACCGGTTTCGGGGGCAAGGTCTTCCGCTCACTGCTCCAGAGCGCCCGGGTTCCGGTCACAGCGGTCGAGTTCGGCGGTCGAGCGTCGGTCAAGCAGAAGATGCTCGCGAATCTGCGCACTGCACTGGACTCGGGACGCCTGTACCTCCCCCAGACCGACGAGTGGTTGCTGTTGCGCCGTCAACTGCTGGCCTACAAGTTGGCAGACAGGAAACTTGACACCGATGCTGTCATGGCCCTGATGTTGGCGGTCAAAATGGCGTCTCGCAGCATCTACGGCGACGGACGACCCTTGCCTTTTGACTACTTCGGTGAGAACATCCCGTCGCGGGTCCCGCCGTCACCCACGGCACCCGAGGTTCCACAGCGTTACGTGGACGACCGAGCCCTCCGGCTGGGCACGCTCGACACGGCGACTGTCGTCCCCCTGAGCGGTGTGTTCAAGAGGTGACGTGTGGCGGTCGCCGTTCTGGACATCAATCGGGCAGCGATGCTGGCCGGTGGGTCGATGTCGGAAGACGAACTGCGGACGTTCGACCAGATGCGGCGGCGCATCCGGGACAGCGACCCCGAGATGAACGTCCTGCGCAATCTGTGCGACAGGTACGACAACCTCTACTTCCCGCAAGGCTTCACTGAGGGCGGCGCGTCGCACTGGGCGTACCACAAGAGCGCCAACACACCCGGGCGCTCGCACGTGTCCATCAACGCCTACACCGGTTACGTGGACATCCCGGCCTCGCTCACGTCGGTGCCGCCGGTCGAGAACTTCGTCGCTTCTGCCGAGGAGGACGAGGAGAGTTCGCACGCCCGCGACGTCGCCAACATGGCCGAGCGCCTGTACACGACGTGGAAGGACACCGAGAACGTCGAGTTCAAGGGTCACATGGCGTGCCTCGTCAAGGCGCTCTATGGCCGGACCGCCGCCAAGGTCTGGTTCTCCGACGACTTGAAGCGTCCGGTCATGTCCATCGTGGAGCAGCCGCGCAACCTGCGGCTGGGCTGGACCAGTTCCGACCACACCAAGTTGAGTTGGGCGGTCTACACCTACCTCATCAGCGCCGACGCAGCCGAGGAGGAGTACGGGCTGCGCATCGAGACGGGCCGCAACGAGGCCGATGGCTCGCTGTACCCGTACGTGGCCGGGGTCGGCTCGCACGAGACGACCCGGGCGTTCTTCCCCGGCGAGGCCGAACTCCAGTTGGAGGTCTACGACTACTGGTACCGCAAGCCGGTCGAGGGTGCGACCTTCGAACTGGGCAAGGGCATCCAGATGGAGACGTGGAACGCGCTGTTCGTGGGTAACGCGCTCATCGTGCGCAAGAAGCACTCGGAGTACGAGGGCCGCTTGCCCTACGTTCCCCTCACCAACACGTTCATCCCGGGCACGACCATCGGTCGGCCAGCGTTCTACGACATCGAGCAACTCATCCGGGAGAAGGACGAGCGCATGTCCGAGGCGGCTCAGATGATGAGCCGTGCCATCAACGGCCAGTACTGGCAGTTGGTCGGACCCGAAGCGCCGGACGTCGTGGGCCAGTCGGTGCGGCCAACGCCGAACCAAGTCGTGGCCCCCGGTGCGGGTAACCGCATCGAGGCCATCAGCCCGTGGATGCCCGCCTTCCAGATTGAGCAACACCTTGGTCGTATCGACCGGGAGTTGGCCGATGTCTCGGGACTCAGTGACCTGTTACGCGGGTTGGCTCCTCCGCAGGTCCTGAGTTCCGGCAAGGCCATCAACGCGCTTGTCGCTAACTACGAAGCCCGCATCCGCATGCCGCGTGACCTCTACTACCAGTGGCGGCGCGACATCTGGTCGCTGGTCAAGGTGCTGTGGGGTGCCAAGGAACGTGACATCAAGGAGATTTTGAACAGCGCCTACCGGCACGACATCCAGCCGCCGACCCTGACGCCGCGTGACGACATGGAGACGGCGACGATGGCTGGCAACCTCGTCGGCCAGAAGTTGTGGTCGATGGCTCGCGGCATGGACCGGGTCGGCGTGGACGACCCCGAACTGGAGCAGGACATCATCCGTGAGGAGCAGACGGACGCGACGCTGAACCCGGCGGCGGTCATGACGATGGCCCAGATGCTGACGGTCCTGAAGCAGTTGCAGATTCCGGCACCAGAAGCCGCCGCCGAAGCCGCAGGGCGGCAGCAGGAAGCGCTGTCCGCTGAACGGGTCTTGGGCGGCGGCGCTGAAGGCCAGCCGATGCTCAACGCCGAGGGCGAGCAGCCGATGGCACCGCCCGAGGAGGGCGAGCCACCGCCGGAGGGCGCTCCCTTGGGCGCACCGACGATGGGGCCGGAGGGAGCGACCGCTCCGCCCGGTGGGGTCGAGGGTCAACTCCTGATGCAGCAGATGACGCCGACGGAGGGCGAGCCCCGCACACGGATGCTGTCGCAGCAAAAGATAGTCGGCTGACGTGGCACGCCGAGGCCGCTTCGGTCGCCGCCCCCGCTCATCGCCGGACCTGACCGCGACCATCGTGTCGATGGCTCGCGAGTACCAGTCCACCCGTGACCGCAACATCCTCAACTCGTGGGACAAGGGCGGCAAGTTCGAAGGCAAGCAGGTCACCGACCAAGTCCTGCTCAAGCATCTCGCCGACCGGCGCAATGGACTGGCGAAGGACGACCCGCTGTACGACGAGATGGACCAGCGCCTGACCGAGTACACGTTCGCCGTGGACAACTCCAAGATGGAGTTGAAGTACGCCGAGGGCAAGGTCAGCGACGGCGGCATGGCTGCGTTCTACGCCCGGGCTGCGACCAAGTTGCCGCAGAACTCCGAGGCGTGGCGGAAGATGAAGACGCTCGCTGCCCAGTACAAGGACCGGGCCCACAGTGGCGGTGGTGGTGGTGGCGGTGGTGGGCGCAAGTCCACCTACAACAGCGAGGCCAACAAGATTCCGCTCAAGAAGGAAGTCGCCTACGACGCGATGATGGAAACCCTGACCGGCGTCGCGCTGCGCGAGGGCATCCTCCAGACGACCACGGAAGACCTCGGTGACCTGCGTGCGTTCGAAGGTGACGCCACCCGGTTGCAGCAACTGATGGAGGTCTTCAACTCCGACCCGAAGTACGCCCCCGAGCGCGACCGCCTGAAGGCCCACGTCAAGAAGTGGGGCAACCCGAACTTCAGCGGCGTCCTGACGTGGGACACCCTGCATGCCGAGAAGACCAACAAGGACGCGGGCTTGGAGGCACGCATCAGGAAGGCCCAGAAGGCGGGCAACAAGGGCGATGCTAAGACTCTCCTCGCCCAGTACGAGAAGGGCAACACGGCGTTCAACACCGCGACCGCCGCCGGTCCGCTGGCCGACTACGAGAACGCGCACAAGGAGTACGAGATTGACACGGGCGGCGAGGATGTCACGCCCCTCGATACGTGGATGGCGGCACAGAAGTACGCCGCGAAACTGACCGGCATCCACGACCAAGTGCGCGAAGCGGCCATCAACTCCCAAGACCCCCGGTTGAGTGACATGACCGGGCGGCTCAACAACGAACTCGTCTCGTTGTCGGGGCAGGGCGACATCAACGCTCCGACGCTGTGGGAGTCGTCGCGCGGTGTCGTGGCCGGGTCGCTGGGTGGCGAGAACAAGGGCGACACGGCCAAGAACGTCGAGGCGTACGCCGGTCTGCGCGAGCAGGTGGGTCTGCTGCTGTCGGGTGACGGGGTCATCATGCGCGTGGACAACAACGGGCAGCAGACCGACGACCCGAAGGCTGGCTACGGCGTCGTACCGCGCAAGGATGTCGAGGCCGGGGCGGCGTGGGTCCCGACTGGCGGGCACATGGACGCGAGCGTCAGGTTCGAAGGCAAGGATTACCCGACCAGTCAGGTCATGACGGCGGTCATCCCGACCCGGGTGTTCGCGACTGCGTCTGGTGAACTTGACTACACCGGGCGACCAACGCGCAGTTCGGCGACGCCCAAGTCCAACGAGAACATCGCCAACTTCTTCGAGATGCCCGACGGCACGCGCTTGGCCCAGTACTGGGACAGCGACGGCAAGAAGCGTTGGACCAACGACCCCGATGGGATGTTCACCGGTGGGGCCAAGCCCGAACTCACCCGTGAGGGCTACGTCATCACCGTCGAGAACCCCAACAAGAGTTCGAAGACGTACGACCCGACCTTGGCTATCGATGACGACTTCCGCATCAGTAGTCAGGCCGACAAGTTGGTCAACAAGGTTGGGCTCACATCGTTCGCGACGTGGCTCAACAGCAACCGGACCAACAAGTCCGACCCCGGCGTTGCCTACGCGATGGACCCCAACGTCGTGCGGGCTGCCATCACCGCCGAGGTCGGCACGGCCAAGCCGCTGGAACTGGCTGCTGCCCTGCACGAAGCCGAGGGTGCCCGGACCGATTACCTGCGCAAGACGACCGATGTGGACCGCCGCATCCGGGAGATTGCCAAGGCCGGTGACCCGCAGACCATCGCCGACAAGTTGACCAAGCAGGGCTACGGTGACGCCGCCGGTCTGGCCCGCGATGTGCGTGACTTCTACGGTCGGCTGGAGGCTCGCAAGAAGGGCGAGATGCTGGAGGACCCGCGTGGCGCGGAGGCGGCGTTCACGCGTGACCAGACGACCGAGCGCGACAAGATTATCCACGACGCCCTCGACGCCGACCCGGCCACGCGCAACCGGCTGCTGGCTATCGAGAACCCGGATGCCCTGCTGCCCAGCCACATCAAGGACCTGATGCACCAGCAGCAGGTCAAGGACCTCGGCCCCGGGTTCGTGACGATGGACCAGTGGAACCGCGAGAACCAGATGATTCGAAACTTCAAGGACTTGCAGCAGGGCGTGATGGGCGGTTGGGCCAAGGCTCTCTCGCAGGGCACCATCCCGGCTACCTTCCCGACCGGTCCACAGGCGGGCCCGAATGCGTCCGGCAAGCCGACCACGTCGCCGCCGCCGCCCAAGGCTCCGCCGCCCCTCGCGCCCGTGAAGTCGGCCAAGGCCGACGGTGGCAAGGACGACCTTATCGTCGCTCCGCCCACGCTGTACGCCCCGCCCCGGCGTGAGAAGAAGGCCACCGGCATCCGGGAGTTCTGATGGGCATCTACGAGTCGATGCAGCGCATTGGCAAGGTCGGTGGGGGCAAGGGGACCTCCGGCGGGTTCAGTGCGTCGCGCTACTACTCGCGCAACGCGATGTCCGCGACGTCGCACCTGCCGCCCGCCCCGAGTACCAGTTCAGCCGACCAGCCGCTCGACGTTCGTCGCCCGTACTCCAACATCGGCAAGATGTCGGTCAACCTGATGGGCCGTCCCGTGACCGCAAAGTCGCAGGAACTCCAAGGCAAGCCCGGTGCGTTCGAAGGTGTGCCTGTTCTCGGGGGCATTGCCGGAGCGATTGGCAATCTGGGTAACATGCCGCTCCCGCTGGAGGCCGTCCCCGGCATCGGGCCGGTCATCGCCATGCAGCGCAAGGCCGCTGCTGACATGGCCCGCGAACGTGGCTTTGAGTACACCGAATGGGCCGCTGCCGAGGCCAAGCGTCAGGGACTGCCCGACCAGAACAACTGGTTTGAGAACACCCGGATGATGGTGGACTTCGCCCGGATGCAGACGGTCAAGGACCACCGCATCTCCGAGTTGGGCGCGGCGATGGCCTTCTCGCCCTACGACGACAACCTCGGTGGCCTGACGGCGTCTGTTATCGGTGGTCTGTCGAACCTGACCTATAGCAGCCAGCGTCTCCTCGCCGGGGCGCAGTTCGGACCCATTGGTGGCACCCGTGTCGAGGACTTGCTGTCACGCACCGACGAGCAGTTGGAGGGCAACGAGGAACTCATCAAGATTCGGGAGGACTACCGGGCGGGGAACATCACCCGCGACACGGCGCTTGACCGGCTGACCCTTGAGGGCCACGCCATCACCGACCCGTTCGGTCAGTCCGGTCCTATCCGGGCCATCCGTGGGTTCGGCGACAACACGCCGTTCGAACTGGTCGGCGACATTGCGGCCAACACCATCGCCGCCGGGGCGTCGTTGGGACTGGACCTTGCGACTGACATCACGACCTACACCCCACTCATCGTTGGCAAGGCGGCGATGATAACGGCCAAGGGGTCGGCCAAGGTCATCGTGCAGGTCGGCAAGGTCGCTGCCCGGGAGGCCGTCAAGGAAGCCGCCGAGCGGGGCATCATCAGCGCCGCCGAGGCAGCAGCCGAGGCCGGGGCCAAGAGCGCTGCCGTCAAGGAGATTGAGAACACGGCGATTGCCGCTGCCGAGCGGCAGTTGTACGGGCACCTGCCCGAGGGCGTTGCTGCCACCGACATGAACGTTGTCAAGTACGGACTCAAGGCGAACGACGCTGCTGTGCGCGAGGCGATGCAAGCGACGAGTCTGGTGGAGCGCCCGTTCGTCGCCAACCAGCACGTCCTCAAGTGGATGCAGATGGTCGAGATTGCGCTCGACCCGCTGACCTTGTTCGGTGGCGACAAGTTGGGTCGGATGGCGAACAAGGCCGTCGGCGTCCACATCGTCAACGGTGGCACCGACGCGCTGGGCAAGCGCCAGATTGGCAAGGTCATGTCGGCGCTGGAGAAGGCCGGTATCTCGCAGGAGCGGTCGGGCGGTCATCTCGGCACCGGTCTTGCCAACGTCGGTCAGCAGATTGGGGGTGAGCAGGTTGCTCGCTCGCACCTGAAGTTGGGTATCGGGGCCGACTCGTTGGACGAAGTTGCCCTCACCAACCTCGGTATGGACATGCTGTCGCGCCACGGCAAGGACGTCGCGACGATGACCAAGCACAAGGTCAGCAAGGTCCTGCTTCAAATCCAGCCACGACAGGGCGAGAAGATGGCTGATGCCGTCAAGCGCGTCCGGGTCGAGACAGCCGACGACCTCGTCAAGATGTACGGCATCTCCATCGATGATGCCCTTGCTGCCACCAAGAACATGGGCGAGCGGGAACTGGGCGTCGTCCACTTCATGCGCTACGGCAGCATGGCCGATGACCTCATCACCGCCCGGGCCAAGAGCATCGCCGACGGGCTCAAGAAGGGGCAGTCGCCCGAGTGGGTGAACCGCATTATCTTCCTTGGTCCCACCCAGTTGACCCGGGCTAAGGCTCTGGAACTGCGCAAACTGCTCAAGGCCAAGAAGTACGCCGAGGTGCGTGACATGGTCCAGCAGTACGACCTGCTGGAGTGGAACATCTCGCTGTCGCAGGTGGACAAGGACCTGAAGACGTCCATCGAGCGATTGCTCGACTCGCACTTCGACCAGTTGCCGACGGCACTGGAGCCAGCCAACCTGACCCCGGCCATGCGTGAGTTCAAGGCCAAGTACGGTGACTCGGTCGAACTCGGTGTGCGTCACGAGGACCTGTTCAGCACCGGGCGCAACGCCGACGGCCAGATTGTCTCGGCTGACCCGTTCATGGACTACATCCGGGCGGGCCAGATTGGGATGGGCGACGTGATGCCCGCCAACATCCTGCGCCAGCACCTGCACAAGATGACCCAGAGAATCTCGGGTTCGCAGATTGTCATCGAGCAGAACCGCCGCTTCGCCCAGCGCATGGCCGAGCAGTTCGGGATGACCCGCGAGCAGTCGGACGCGGTCATGTCCGTGGTCCGGGCTGCCGCCAACACGGCCAAGGTCGCCTCGGCTCGTGGCATGGAGCAGGAGGAGTTGTATCAGGCTGCCGCCGTCGCCATCCCGCGCCACCTGAAGAACACGGTCACCTCGCGTGAGGTGCAGCGGGCCATCTTCTTCGCGCACGAGGGCTCGTTGGGCAAGGTCGGCCTGAGCCAGAAGGTGACCGGGCGCATCAAGGCGTTCGAAGTCAACCGCATCGGGTCGAACGTGGCGGGCACCATCTCCGAGCGCTACTACCCGATGGTGCGCTTCAAGTGGAACCTGTTCTTCCAGTTGCAGGAAGGCATCGAGACGCCCGTCCTGCTGGTCGCACGCGGGATGATTTCTCCCGGCCAGTTCGCCGGTCCGTTGACCGGTTCGACGGCTGGTGTGAAGTCGGCCATCCGGCAGCGTGGCGGGGTCATGGAGCGGGCGCAAGCGTTCCGGCGGGGCAGGGCGCTGCGCACCGCCGAGATTCGCAACGCCGAGTTTGAGACTGCCGTGATGATGGATGCCTTCCGTGGGGGCATCCGCTACAACGGCGACATGATTGAGGCCACCAACCTCATCCGGGCCGGTGGCGCGGCGGCTGGTGCGATGTCATCGAGCGAGCCCGGTCGTGCCCTGACGGCGCTGTTGACCGACACCAAGGTCGCCCGCATCAAGACACGCGGGCAGTTGCTGGCCTTCCGCTCGTCCGTCGGCGACGACATGGCCCGGATGATGAAGGCCGAGTCGCCCGTGTCGTGGGCCACGGCTCGTGCGTTCTACAACGACGGTGCCAAGTTGGGCGACGGCGAGGTGGCCGTCCGCTGGTTCAACGACTTGCTCGCACGCAACAACCCGGACAGCGCGTTCGACGCCGTGCTGGCCCATCAGGGTGGCTTCCCCGAACCGGGTCACTTCTTCCGGCCATCGTTCGTCGGTCGCCAGACACGCTGGTCGGAGAAGGTCGTCATGTTCGCGCTGCGCGGGGAGATGGACGAGAAGTACTCCAAGATGTCCTTCCGCCAGTTGCGCCAGCGCTACCTCAACCCGAACGACACGGTCATCACCGAGGAGTGGTTGGACAAGCGGCTCCGGGCGATGGGGGCCGACGAGACGTACATCGAGCGGACCAAGTGGCGGATGACCTATCCCGACGAGAAGGAGTGGGAGAGGGCCATCGACAGTTTCTACAAGGGCAACCGCGAGTTGGTGTCGGCGCACATGGACTACCACCGGTCCATCGCCCGGATGGAGGGACTGCCGCTCATCGAGTCGCTGGCCGACAAGTTCTCCGGCCACCCGCAGGTGCTGAACGAACACGGTGAGTGGAAGGACACGACGCTCTTCCAACTCATCGCCGACGCGACCGAGGCCCGGGGACTGGAGACGCTGCCCGCCAACCACATGCACGTGGCGGTCGGCGGGACCATGTCGCAGATTGGTGCCCCGCACATGCCCGACATCGGGCTGCCTGATGCCGTCGCCGAACTGTCGTGGGAGCGTCATGCCCTCGCCCAGCACACCGAGTTGGTCCCACTGTCGCTGCTCAAGGACATCAAGGTCGGCAATGAACTGCGCCTGACCGACAAGGAACTCACCACGCTGGCGCGTGACATCAAGAGCCGGGGCATGGATGAGCCCATCCAGTTGACCTACAGCAGCGTGGACCGGACCGTTGCCGTGGATGAGGGAAACCACCGGGTCGCTGGTCTGCTCCAGTTGGCGCGTGAGAGGCCCGAGTCCCTGACCGGCATCAATGTTCCGACCACCGTCTTCCTGCACAAGGAGTACGCCCGGGGCGGGACGGCTGTTCGCGGCATCGAGCCGGACGAGTTCGGCTATATCTCCAACAACCTGCGTCCCTCGGACATCGGCATCGGTGACGCTGAGACGGCGGCTATCCGGCGGCACGAGACGGCAGCCCGCAAGACCAGTGCGGTCAAGAACCTGACCCCGGGCCAGAAGAAGGGTCGCGAGTACCAGCAAGCGCGGGCCAAGCGTGCAGCCGACCCCGAACTGGGCACGCCGGACAGCATCAGTGGTGTGGCGGGTGGGCGCTTGGTTGCCAAGAACGCCGACGGCGTGGTGACCCATCGCATCGGTGGGCGCAAGACGATGGACGAATGGGTCGGAGAACTCCGCGCCAACATGACCGACGAAGAGATGGCGGAACATGCTGGCTGGTACGTTGACATGCGGCGCGGCTTCATGGCGCTCAACGACAACGACCAGCACTTGGCGACTCAACTGCTGATGGCCTTTGGTGTCACGCAGATGAACACCAGCCCGGTGGACGGCATGAAGTTCATGCTCAACGTGGTCGAGAGTCTGAAGGCTGGCAAGGGTCTGCCAGACGAGGCCAAGGCGCTGACCAAGGTGGCTGGCCTGAACGGCGTGAACCTCAAGAACCTGATGGAGACGGGCTACGTCAGCGAAGCCGGGATGGGGCAGAAACTCATCGACTTCGTGGACTCGCTCATCGGCGTGAACGGACGGACGGTACCGGTCCGTGGCCCCAACGGCACGTGGACGGCTGCGGCGGGCGACGTCTGGGCCAAGCGCGACGTCGGCTTCGTGGACCAGAAGATGCTCAACCACCTGAAGGCTGCGTACGGTGACCAGTACGACATCACCAAGGTCAACAACACCACCTTCCGCTTCTTCGACCGGGAGACGAACGAGTCATTCACCGTCCCGGCGGGTAACTCTCAGCCGAGCAGCCTTGAGTACGACCACATCGTGGAGTTCTACAACGACGCTGCCGACCACCTGAATACGCTGGACGACGGCAAGGGCTTCCTCGGTCGCAATGACTGGGTCGCTGCCGAGGCTCAGGCGCTCGGCTGGTTCAAGGCCAAGAAGGTCTACAAGGACCCGACAGGTGACCCGCGCACGGCGTTCTTCGACAGCGTCTATCAGACCCGGGTCGATGCCTTGCCCTCACGCAACGCCGTCATGGACCGGATGTACCCGTCGCTGGCCGAAGACACCAGCAACAACATCGCCGGTCGCATCGGCAGTCAGGTCAGCGACGAGGCAGCCCGCCTGTCCGGCGTCCACGTCATAACATCCCACGGCTCAGTCGTCCGTTGGCCGGACGGACGGCTGGGCTCTGCCACGAACTTCGAAGTCATGGCCTCGCCAACCGGCATCCGCCATCACCTCGCCATCTTGGCTTCACTGGGTCACCAGTCCCGAGTGCGGGCAACCCGGTCCACGGCGACCAAGCCGACGGCTGCCAACGGCGTGCGCCACATGGTCGAGTTGTCCTTCCCGCCGTCGATGCCCAAGGCCGAGATGGACGCCATCCACAAGACACTGTCCGAGGGCGTCGGCGGCAGGGGCGACGTCAACTTCTTCGGTGACTCCGACCTTATCGTCCGGCCCGACGGGTCGTACGCCATCCGGGTGGTGGCAAACAAGGGCGAGGGACTGCCCGCCTTCACTAAGCGGATGGACGACGTCCAGTTGCGGGAGTGGCATACGCAGGTCTACGGCGCGGACGGCTTCGCCCGTGGTCGCTACATCGACCCGAACGAGCCGATGGGCACGGGTGCCCGCAAGGTGGCGATGCAGAAGCGCGGGCAGGGCGTCATCGACGGCTCGTTCCGTGACCCCAAGCCCATCACGTGGGCCGACGACAACATCGAGGACCTCGCCGACGACCTGTGGAAGGCCGTCCAGCCAGACCAGAACGGTGGCTGGGGCGGGGCGACCATCGACCTCCACAATGGGTCACGGCCCAAGGCGTACGGTGACAAGCGGGGCGGTGGCCCGTTCTCGACCGGCATCACACCCAAGGGCGGGACCATCAGTCTGCCGCTGAACGTCGGCGAGGAGGAGTTCAAGCAAGCGGTCCGCGACTTCGTGGCCGCAAACCGGGGCGACCTTCAGCGCCCGAACGCGCACCTCGGCGTGTTCCGCGACATCGACCCTAAGCACAACCGCATCGACATCGACACCAATCTCGTGGTTGACTCGTACGACGACGTCGAGGCCGTGCAGTTGGTCCTTGAGCGCGAGGGCGGGGCGTACGACTTCAGCAGCAACAACGGCGTGTACTCTCCGCACTTCGACCCGAACCGTGCCAACGACGTGGACCGTGGCTTCGCCGAAGTCATCGAGATGGAGAACGACTGGAAGGTCAACCCGAACGGGGAGGGCTACACCCAGCACCTTGGAGGTGACGAGTATGGAACCCGAGTCCGAGGAGACTTGGAGCGTGAAGGTATCCAGTGGGGGCGCATGGTCCGGGAAGAAGCCTATCAGCGAGTGGCAAGCCGGGAGACTGCCGCCCACCGAGCAGCCCGAGCCAGTGCAGGAGACGCCGACTTTGACGTCGGAAACCCCGCCGGGTATTTCGAATCCCACCCCCGTGGAACCCGAGCCGCCGCTACCGCCGCAGGAGACGCTACCCGAGGAGGCCGTCGGTTCTACCAGCGAACCTCCCGAGGAGCCGCTCCTTCCGGTGCCATCACAGACCCCGGACGCGCTCTAAGCACCAGTGCCCCGGGCCGTCCGGTCCGGGCTCAGGTGTACATCAACCCGAAGCGGCGGCTTGATGACACGCTCGCGCACGAGGAGGCGCACGACTTCATCAATCGCTACCTGCACCCGTCCGCGTTGCGGCGGGCGAAGGCTGCGTACGCCGGTCGTGAGGGGGCGTTGCCGCAACTGGGGGCCAAGTCCCGCTCGCACGTCCTGACGACTGACGAGCAGGAGTACCTCGCCGACCAGTTGGTCGAGTATCTGCGCCTTGGCCCGAAGGCCATGAAGAACCCTGCCTTGGAGCCACTGGCTGCCTACTACAGCAAGGTCCTCAAGGACAAGAAGCGGCGCATCGAGCCGGACCTGACCAAGTACACCGCCGAGGAGCGGATGCACCGCGAGGCGATGGGTGCCTACGAGGCCCGTCGTGTTGCACATGAAACAGAGCGAGCCCGACAACTGGCTCCGGTCGAGGAGGTTGCTCCCCCCGTCGCAGCCGCTGCCCCGGCTGGTGCTGGGCTGGACGAGGTCACCGCTCAGGCCAACGCTATCCGGGCGATGCACACCAAGTGGGACAACGCTGGTGCCCGCAACGGGCCGCGCATGGAGAACGACCTCGTCTCGCTGGAGCAGCAGGGCATCGACGTCACCGACGAACTGAACCTGCTGGACGAGTACCGGAGCATGGAGCGCGGGGACTTCGATGATGCTGAGGAGTTCAGTCAAGCCCGCTCCGACACGTGGGACGACCTGCTTGACTCGCTCGACTCCAAGGCCGAGAACCACGTCTTGGACAATCCCCCCGAGGAGGCCATTGAGATGGCTCCGCCACCGGCTGCACCGGCTGCTCCGGCGCGTGTCCCGGTGGACATCGGGGAGTTCGCGGAAGCAGCGCCAGTCGCGCCGGTGAGGCCGAGCGCGACCAGCGCACCGGTAACTCTAGACCCCCAGACGAAGGCTCTGTTCGACTCCATCGACCAGTCCACCGTGGGCAAGAACCCGTACGGCTACGACGTGGACGAGGAGAACGCCATCAAGTGGATGTACGCCGCCCATCGGCGTGCCGACCAGACCAGCAAGGACCTCGTCCACTTCAAGGGCGACCGCTCGTGGCTGGAGCGCTCGCTCAACCACCCGTACTTCGGGCTCTACCCGCTGTCCTACATGTGGGGCAAGGTCCTGCCCGAGATGGTCGAGTTCCTGATGGCCCGCCCGTTCGGGATGAAGACCCCGCTGGTCGCCTTCCAACTGACCAACAAGATGTACCAGCACACGATGAACGCCATCGAGAACGACGAGGAACTGCGGGCGTTCATGGCCGAGAACGAGGACATGCTGCGGGCCATCAGCATGCTGGTCCCGGGCGTGCCATGGGACCTGCCGGTCAACAGTCCGCTGTGGGTCCGGCGCTACATCGAGGGCGTGGCGACCAACCTTCAGAAGGACCAGAACGGCGAGCAGCCCGAGGGCTACAACGCATGGAACGCGTTCATCAGCGACATCGACTACCAGCGGATGATTGGGGACACCCTGTCGTACACCGCCGGTCCGGCCCGTGGTGCCGAGACGCTGCTGTCCTACCCGGGACTCATCGGCAAGACGGTCGGTGCGTTGCAGGGCGAGAACGTGCGGGCAACCGAGGAAGAAATCAACGCCAACCCGGACTTCAACCCGCCGGTCGTCAACCACGTCCCCGCCGAGCAGCAGCAGTTCCAGCAGTCCAGTTCCGTTCAGCAGGTCACACCGGACCGCGAGCAGCCCGCGAGCGACGTCTCGCCCGACACCGTGCAGGAACTTCAAAACACGCTGGGCGATGAGTACGAGAATGTTGTCGAGCGTATTGGTGGCGGGGGTTAGACTCACTTGGCACCACGCCAGTGGTGTGGTATCAAGTGGAGGTAACAGCGGTGGCCCTATCGCCCGACAATCCGGCCCTGACGAACGGTCAGGCGCAGCCCGACGCAGCAGCCCCAGCAGAGGCGGCTCCCGAGGGTTCCGCTCCCCCCGTTCCTCAGACACCCGAAGATGTCGAGGCCATCTGGCGTAACCGGTTCAGCCAGCGCGACCGTGCGCACAACGCCGAGGTTGAGAGTCTGCGTTCGCAGATGGAGCAACTCCAGCGTTCTGTCGAGGCACGCGCAGACGGGCAGCCCGTTCAGAGCAACGGGGAGCCCTCGTACAAGGCACGCTACGAAGCGACGCAGCGAGAACTGGAAGTCGAACGTCAGGCCCGACAGACCACAGAGCGAAGGCTCAAGTTCCCGGCACTGGCCGGGGAGGTCGCACCCGATGACCCCATGTGGGTGTCATCCCGCGACGAGACGCTGGCCCGACTGAACGCAACCTTTGCCGCGCCGCCTCGACCGGAACCAACTGGTCACGTCGATGCAAACAACCCGGTGCGGCAGACCGTCACGAACAAGCCCATCGCTGAGATGACCAAGGACGAACTCCTCAACGAGTTGAGGAACCTCGCCCCCAGTCAGGATGCACGGGACCGTGCAAGGATGACCGGCTCCGGGTTCTGATAGGAGAACCCAATGGCGAATACGACTGGCACTGCCAGCGGCGCTGGCTCCAGCCAAGGCGGTATGCAGGGCTGGGATGCTGCGGTAAACATCCAGCCCATTCCGATGTCCAATGCGGGCACGACCGCAGCGGGCGTCGCGGGCGTGGCGTACAACCCGAACTCGTCCGGTGGCAACACCGATGCGAAGTTCGCGGCCATCGTCACGAACCTCGTCGTCAAGAACATCATCGAGAACCTGCGCAGCAAGCCCGTCATCGCGCAGTTCGGGTCCTACATCAGGGCCAAGTCCGTCCCGGGCACCAAGGGCTTCACCTTCTCCGCCTTCGCGGACCTCTCTCCGGCAGTACCCCTGCTGGAAGGCGTCCCGCCCGAGTCGGAGCGGATGCAGTTCGACAGCCAGACCTTCTTCGGCACCCAGAAGGGGAAGTTGGTCGCCATCTCCGACCTCGCCGACATGATTTCCCCGTTCGACCTCTACTCTCAGGCTGCTGAGAGGGTCGCGTGGAACGCCATCGACACGCTGGAGAAGGACATCGCGACGCTGCTGTCCAGCACGGACAACGGCATCGGCATCACCTCGTCCAAGACGACCGCTGTCGGTCGCATCGTGGACGTCGTGACGGCAATGAAGATTGCCGAGGTCCCGATGTTCCCCGACCAGACCTATCACGCGGTCATCAGCCCGACCGACGCGAGCCTCATCATGGCCGAGGTCGGTGAGTTGGGCTGGACCGACACCATGAAGTACGCCAACACGACGGCGCTTCTCAACGGGGAGATTGGGAAGTTCCGGGGCATCCGCTTCATGGAGTCCACCCGGGTCCTCAACGACAAGTCCATCATCTTCGGCCCCGAGTTCTTCGCTTGGGGCGACTACCAGACCATTCAGGCGTACCGGGTTGCTCCCGGTGGCGACCACGCGGACCCGTTGGCCCAGCGTGGACTGGTGGGCTGGAAGGGGATGTGGGGACTCTCGACCATCAAGTTCAGCGGCACGCCAGCAGTTGGCCCCGCGACGAACCTCGTGGGCGAGCGCTGGACCCAGACCGACCTGACCCCGTAGCCGAACCATGTGGGGGCAGGGTCAGTCCTTGCCCCCACATCAGCACGAGGGAAGGTCGTCATGCCGAAGTCACCGACATACAGTCCGCTCACGCTCGCCGAGATGCGGGCCATCGTTGCCCGCACCCTGCGTGACACCGATGGCGCTGTCTTCGGCACCGACGCACTCAACGACTTCATCATCGAGGGGCTGGCCGGGATGTCCGGCTACCGCCCTATCGAGGCCATCGAGTCGCTGACCTACGACCCCGTCAACTACGGCGACGTCCAGTACATCGAGCCCGCCGTCCTGACCTACATCTGGCAGGTCGTGGCGACGAACGACAACGTCGTGACGGAGTTGTCGTCAAGCGGCGTCCTGCCCTACGGCAACCCGGGCGAGTCCGCGCTGTCCAACGGCTGGGACTTCTACAGCGGGCGGGTCTGGCTCGGTCGCTGGTTGGTGTCACGGCTGGACGCATGGAACGCACAGGCCGGTGTCCCGCTGACCATCACCCTGTACGGCTACCGCGACCGGCTCCTGCCCGACGCCACCGCCGACGCCAACTACCTCGACCTTGAGGACGCGGTAGACCAGTTGTGCCTGACCCGGGAGTGCAGGGCTCTGGGCTTCCAACTGCTCAACAACGACCGGGCTCTGTACCAGCAGTGGCTTGCTGCCACCAACAACACCGACGTGAGTCCAACCCAGTTGAACGGGATGCTCAACGGGGCGGTCAGTGACGTCGAGCGTCAGCGCAAGCGCTCGGCCATCTACCGGCGCTCGCCCGTCATCGGGCCGCAGTACGTCTGATGGACCTTGAGCGCCCAGTTCGTTACCGCTACCCGACGCACGCCTTCGACCTCAACACCGTCGAGATTCTGGGCGGTGATGGCAAGCGTCGTGGCGTCATTCTGGAAGAGGCCGACTTCGGTCAGGTCCAAGGCGTCGGCTACGTCGAGAAGCGGGCCCAAGGTGACGGCAACGATGCCTCGGATGTCTGGCTGTCCGCTCGGCAGATACGGCTGCGAGGCTTCGTCTACGGCGAGACGCGAGCCGATGCCTTTGACCGGCTTCAGGACCTGCGCTCGGCGCTGACACCGACGGCAGCCTATGCCGCCAGCCCCAGCCAGAAGGGCTACCTGCCGCTGGAGTTCGACGTCCCGACGCAGGACTTCGTCAACTTCGGTGAGGGGCAGGGCGACGGCTGGCGCTTGATGCAGATGTATGCCCGCCCCAAGGGCCAGCCCGCGTTCTCCGTCCGGCGTGACGCGGGCAGTGGCGGCAACCACTACAAGGGCGGGGCCATCCAGTGGTCCTGCGACTTGGAGTGCAAGGACCCGCGTATCTATCTGCGCCAGCAGCAGTGGGTGTACTTCAACGGAAGCAAGAGCGGCGTCCTAACCAACCGGGGCGACTACCCGGCACCGCTCGACATCCTGCTCATCGTCGCGTCCTGCACCGTGGCCGGAACCCTGCGCGTCCAGTTGGGTCCGGCTGACCTGACCATCACCGTGCCGGTCAGTGCGGTCCAGCAGATATTCCGCTACTCGGCCACGCTCGGCGGCATCCTGACCGTCGAGGCCAACACCATCGAGGCGCTGCGGATGGACCTGCTGTCCGCCACCAGCAACGCCAACCGATTGCTCGTCGGCAGCCCGTCGTCTTCCTACACCCTGACCAAGACCGGGACGTACACCATCACGGGTGACGGCTCTACTACCGGCAGTCGCTTGATGTACAACGAGGCGTTCGCCTAGATGGCGGAGTTGCTGGTCAACGCGACCCGGGATACGGCCATGCGCCGTACGCGCTCCAGCGAGGGCGCTGCGTGGAGTGCGTGGAAGCAAGCCCAGACCGAACAGCACCTGCTCGCGGGCTACGAAACCAACCACAACAACCAGCACGTCTCCATCGTGCAGTTCGACCCGGACTGGGCGCAGGTCGGGAAAATCACCAAGGTCGAACTGCTGCTCCACTCGATGACCGACCACTCCTCGATGAAGCCGGACAGTCGCCACCCGACCGAGTCCGACATCATGATTACGCGCAAGCCCAACTCGTGGACACCGAGGGGTGGCGGGGAGAACGGCTGGACCGGGACCGTTGACTCCAACGACCTGACCGAGGACCCGAACTACAAGGTCTGGTACAAGGTCAACACCGGCAACGGGGCACTCACCGCCCTGAATGTCACGTCGCACTACAAGGGACTCGCCCCGAAGACGGTGCTGGGTGCCGACGGCAAGGCGTGCCTTGGCCTCACCAACTGGGGCTTGCTGATGCGCGTCGCGCACAGCGTCCCCGAGGCGTACTACCACGACAACGTGTTCGCCTCCAAGGACCACCCGACGGTGGCGATGCGCCCGGTCTTGCGCATCACCTACGAGCCCAAGGGTGGGCCCGGGGTCACGCTGGCCGACGGTCCGGTCGGTGACTTCTCGCCGGTCGAGCAGACGTACTTCACCGGGACGTACGAGCCGGGTCGGCCCGAGGACCACCTGTCCTACACGCACGTCGCGGTCATGAACCCCGGAGGAGGAGTCGCATGGGACTCAGGCTGGGTCGCTGGGTCGGGAAACGATACGGCAACGAACACTTTTTCGGTTCCGCTCCCCCCCGGGTCACTCAAATCGCTGACCTACTACGACTGGAAGGTGCAGGTCAGGAACCAGCGCAACGAGGACACGCCGTGGACCAGCCTCCTCTCGGTCCGCATGTTGTCAAACCCACCAGTGCTAACCAGCCCCTCCCCGGTGGCGGGGAACTTCGCGACCTTGGCCGAAGCGACATTCCAAGCCACGTATTCGGACCCCGACGGTCCGGCCCACCCATCGCGGGTGCGGGTCCAAGTGAGGGCTACTACCCCTCCCGGCGACCCTATCTGGGACAGCGCCCCACCACTCTGGGACAGCGACCTGTTGCCATACCCCCCGGGAGTCCCGGAGAACATCATCAAGGTCCTGTACAACGGGGCCGCACTCGGCGCGGGCGCTTACTCATGGAGGATGAGGGCCGCTGACGAGTACAGCGCCCAGTCAGGCTGGGTGTACGGCGCGTTCACCCTGACCAAGGGCTACGAGGAAGCGCCCGGTGACACCAACTTCCTGACCGGCTACGACCGGGGCACCCATCGCTTCCGCATCCGCATCTACGGCCACGGGGCCAACCATGCACCGGGCCCGCTGCGGGCTGAAATCTATGACGCCGCCAGCGTGGGGGCAAGCGAGTACTACAACTCTCCCGGCGAGTTCTTCTTCACGCTTCCTGCCACCCATCCGCAGATTGCTGGCATCGAGCCGTTCCAGACCCACTTCTCGCTGGAGTTGTACCGGGGCGAGGGCTGGAAGCCCATCCTCAACGGCTTGATGGTGGACTTCGATGCCGACGAGGACGAGGTCGTCTTCTACGGCATGGACTACCTCGGCTGCTTGGCCCTGCTGAGTGACGAGCGCTTCGACCTTGCCCTCCCGGACAAGCCCGTCGAGCAGGGTGGTGGCAAGTACGTGGACGACACCGTCCAGTACGTCATCACCGACCAGTTGAACCGGGTCAAGACAGGCGTCAACAACCCGCTCCGGTTCATCAACGTCGGCGACATCTCGTCGCTGATGACCGAGAAAATCACCATCCATGCCACGTTCAAGGAGCGGCTCGGCTTCATCTCCGGGCTCATCGACAGCCACCGGGCGGGCACCGGGCGGCGAACCCGGCTCATCTGCCAGCGCAACGCCGACTCGTCGTTCACGTGGCGGGTCATCAACGGTGGGCTGGACCGGCCCAACATCCGGCTGGAGTACGGCGGACTCATTCAGGGCTTTCAGGTCGTCCCGTTCGGGGAATGGGGGACCAAGGTCCACGGCATCGGGCGCACGCCCGAGGGCATCAAGCCGTCGTACGCGCTGGAGCCCGCACCGGGCATCGATGAGGCCGTCTGGGGTGCGTTCCCGCGCATCAACATGTGGCCGGACATCATCGACCAGAACGACCTCATCCGGCGGACCAAGCAAGCGGCCATCAACGTCGGCAAGGTGGGCAAGCGCATCGCTCTGGGCATCCGTGTCGATGCGCTCGACATCAAGGATGGCTGGGACATCTGCGACAGCATCCCGGTCACCATCAAGCGCGGTGTTGTTGACACCACGCGTTACGGCTCCGGCTACTGGACCATCTGGGGCTGGTCGTGGGTGTCCTACCCGGACGGGCACACCGACACCAACCTGACCATCCTCCCGCGTGAGGACAACACCCCGCCGAACCCCGACCTCATCCCGTCGGTGCCCATCCTTGCCACCCCGGGCTGGGGCGTGGACGACCGACCGCCGACCGTCACCGACCCGGAGAACTGGTGGCTGGATAGTTCGACCGGCATCATCTATGTGAAGCAACCCGACGGGACGTGGTCCGTGTCGGGCACGCCCATCATCGGTGCGCCGGGTCCGCCCGGAGTCCCGGGGCCACCCGGCGACACGGGGAAGATTGGGACATACAACTGGAAGACGGCACCGTCCGGCACGGTCGCGTCGGGGCAGGGGACGGCCACGGGCACGCCCACTCCCGGTGCCAACAACACGCTGTTGCTGCACACGACCAACAGTGTCGGGGCGGACGAGGGCGCGACCATCGGGGCGGCGCTGCCCGGTGACATCCTGCTGCTGGAGTGGACGGGCGGTGTCCTGCGTCTGCCGGTGCTGGCTGCCCCGACCGGGACGACCACGCGCTCCGTGTCTGTCGGCCCGTGGCCCGCCACCACGCCCTCACAGCCGCCCAGTCTGGCCGTGGTGGACGTTTCCTTCGTCTACCCCGGCCCGCCCGGTCCTGAGGGTCCTGACGGCCCACCGGGTGTACCCGGGCCTCCGGGCAACGACGGCAGTCAGGGACCACCCGGCATCACTGGTCCGCAGGGACCGCCCGGTGTGCCCGGAACCGACGCTACCCGGGACACGACCGCGCCTCCGGTGCCCATCTTCAAGCCACCGGCTCCCGGTCCCAACCCGTCCAGCGCCCTGACTCAGCAAGCGGATGGCTCGATGGCTGTTGCCATCACCGCCATCGTCGGCTACACCTCGCCGCCCAGTGGCCTGACCGACCTCGCTTATTACATCCTCCAGTCCACCCGCTTCGCGACCGGCGGTGTGCCTGACTGGACGCTCGCCACCCAGTGGCAGGTCAGGGCTGCCGACTCGACCGGTGCGCTTGACCTCACTGGTGCGGCCAACACCACCATCGTCCAGCCGAACGCCCTTGCTGCCACGTCGTACTGGCTGCGGGTCGCGGCGCAGGACCTGTCGAACAATCGCTCGGCCTACTCGGCTGCTGTCCAGATGACCACGCTCGGCGACGTTGTTGGTCCACCGCAGCCCGCTGACATCGTCGTCGGTGGCGGGTATCAGGTGGCGGGCGTGCGCTGGAGTGCGAACACCGCCGACGACTACGCCTACACCGAGGTGCAGTGGCGCGTCGCTTCCCCCGCTGGTAACTGGACCAGCATCGAGGTGCCGGGTACGTCCATCGTCATCGTTGGCCTCACCAACGGCACGCTCTACAACGTGCGCCTCCGGTCGGTGGACCGGTCGGGCAACACACTCGACGCCGACGGCCTGACGTATCAGGTGGCGGACCAGCCGGACAAGGGCTGGGTGACGGCAACCGACGTTACCCCCACCAACATCCCCGGCAGCACCCTGTTCTGGGACCAAGCGCAGGTCAACGCTGTTATGGCGGGCAAGGTCAACGCCGACTGGATTACGGCGGGCAACCTGAAGGTCGGCAGCGGGGGTGCATCGGGCATCACGGTGGTGGATGCCAAGGGCCAGACCATCGGTCTGTGGAACAACACTGGCATCACCCTGTTGGACCCACCACAGGCAGCCGGACCGGGCGGCGTGCCTCCTGCTTACGCGGGCAACCCGAACTACAAGATGACCATCGATGAGGCCGGTCTGTTCATCTTCGACATCAGCGACGCGCTCAACCCCATCGCTGTGGTCAGCATCACTCCCACTGGTATCGATGCTTCGTCCATCACCTTCGGCTCGGCCCGTGGTGGGCATAACCTCATCCCGAACTCGTCGTACGAACTGGGTGCCTTCGGTCAGGTCGTCGTGACAACCTACACGTGGGACCTCGCGGCTGACTGGAACGCCACTCGCAACGGCGCAGACACGAACATCACGACCGGAGCCAGCGCCCTCACCATGACGACTATCTGATGCCCAGCACAGGGAAAATCTACGCAGAGGCCGATGTTGCGACATGGTCGTCGGGCATCGCGGCTGGCGCTGGGCTGCACCTGCCCGTCGGTGACTACTCGACGGCTGACTACCGGTCAGCCATCCGCTTCCCGGCTCCTCCCGGCTGGGCTACGTGGACCGCTATCACCAAGGCGACCATCACGGTCTTCATCAGTGACTTCAACCACGTCAGCCCGGACAGCAGCACCATCTATTGCTCGCCCATGTACGTCACTGCGCCCATCTGGACGAAGTCCGAGGGCACCCAGTCATGCGAGTCGGGCTTTACCGGCAGCAACAACACCCAGTACGACGACATCGCCCCGCGCAGCATCGACCGCGTCTCGTTCTCGTCGGGCACCACTGCCAACGCAGCCAAGACCCTCGATGTCACGGCAGCGATGCGCTACTACTGGGGCAACGGCGCGAACCCGACGCTCAAGCCCGTCTTCGTGTTCGACAACAACGGCACGAACCAGTGGACGGAACTGTGGTCGCGCAACAAGGGCGGCAACTACGTCGCCTACCTGTCCATCGACTACGAGTCGAACACCCCGCCGAACGCGCCGACCCTCAACTCGCCCAACGGGGCGGTCGTCCTGTCTGCCACTCCCACCCTCAACTTCACACCGAGTGACCCGCAAGGTGATGCCGCCGCTGCCTACCACTATCAGGTGGCGACCGACCCCGGATTCGGCTCACTGTACGAAGACCTTGCTGTCACCGGCCCGTTCACCAACGGCGTTGCCATCAACCGGGTCGTTCAGAACGCACTGTCTCGTGGCTCGACGTACTACTGGCGGGTCCAGACCAGCGATGCCGAGGGCTACGGTCCGTGGGCCACCGGCCTGTCGTTCAGCATCAAGGCCAACCCGACCGTCACCGTCAAGACGCCCCGGAAGATGACGTACGACACTGCGCCCCGACTCATCGTTGAGTGGACGTGCGACCAACCCCAGTATCAGTGGCGGGTGACGGCCACGGGCGGCTACACCAGCGGCATCCAGACCGGCGGGGACCAGAGCCACACACTGAACCTTGCCCTCACCAACGGCAGTGCAGTTTCCGTCACGGTGGAGGTATGGACGACAGAGGGTCTGTACAACTATTCCAGCCGCTCTTTCACTCCCCGCTGGGGACTGACGACTCATAAGCGCACGCTCGCTGACACGCCCATCAACTGGCAAGCGCCGACGGTGGTGGCAACCGTGCCGCAGGATGCGACGAACGGTAACTGTCAACTCATCGTGGAGTACGGCACGGCGGCTGCTGCTGCTGACGCTGTCCCGACGGGGTGGTACACGTCGTTCTCGTCGGTGCCCAAGACCCCGTACCTGCACTGGCGTGCGTGGTTCATCCCCAACCATGTGACCGGGCCGACCCTCGATACCCTCACCATCGCCTACGACAAGACCGTTGCCACGCTGGACAAGTGGGGGGTGCAAGCGGTCTGGCCGTGGGAGGCCAACGGTGGCATCCCCGCCCGGTTCAGTGTGGACCCCGGCGAGGCTGTGTATGGCACCCGCTCGTTGCGCCTCGACTGTGACGGGGGGCTGCGGTACATCTGCTCGACCAAGGTCAAGGTCCGCGAAGGGCGGTCGTATGTCTTGTCCGGGTTGATGCGCTCACAGGGGAACTCGGGCGCGTACTTCCGGCTTCAGGATGCCGGGACGGTCTATGCCACATCGAGGGACCCCAAGAACCCCAACTTGGGGAACACGTGGACTCCGGGTGTGCTGACCGACTGGGAGCGATACAAGACACAGGTCTGGAAAGCGCCCGCCGACATGGACGTGTTCGTGCTGTGCCTGTCTGACACCAGTGTGAGCGGAAGCACGGCGTGGTTCGACGGCATCAAGTTGGAGGAGAGCATCGTCGCTACCCCGTGGAACCCGTCCACGGTGGGGGCAACGGTGGTCGATACCGGCGGCGTCCAGATTGACGGACCCAAGGGCGGCGTCTTCCGTTACAAGGGCACGGGCGGTGCGCTGCGCGACGTGGTCGAGGGTGGGGCCAACGGGCTGGTGTTCGGCGGCGACACGCCGGTCTACTCCCCGAAGGCCAACACCATCCGAATCGGCAGCGGGTCGGGGTCCGACGAGGCGGTTCAGGTCGGTGACGATGCCGAGTTGTTCGACGTGGATGTTGCGAATGCGATGGGTATCCGTGGCATCACCACCCCTGCCGACGCGCAGTTCTTCCTTGGTGGCAACAAGGACGTGTCCCTCTATCGCAGTGGCGCGGGGATGCTGCGCACGCCCAACTCGTTCCAAGTTGACGGGGAGTTGCGACCGGGCGTCAACACGTGGCACCGCACTACCGACAACTACAACCGCTTCCACTTCGCCAGCGGCGGGCGTTCGTACTACGAGTCGGGTAACGGGCACGAGTTCCGTGGTGCGAGCGACAACTTGCTCGCACTGCTCGATGCAGGTGGGTCGCTTCAGGTGCAGGGTGGGCTGTTTGAGGCGGCTGGCCGTGTCCTCCAGCCGATGGGCCTGACTGTGCAGCGTGGTATCTATGCCTGTCCGGGCGGGACGGGAGCCAGCGCCTACGGCGGGGTCGTTACCTACCCGTTCGCCTTCTCCGTGGCACCAACCGTGATTGTGTCGATGTACACCCACAACGGGTGGTACGCCGTCGTCAACACGGACCCGCTGCCGTCCTACTTCAACTGCGTTGTCGCCTACCGGCTTGGTACCACTGCCACGCTGGCTGCGTGCAGGGTCGGCTGGCTTGCCATCGGTATCACGTAGGAGGAGACATGAGTTTCAACGAAGCCGTCGTCGTTATCTTGGCAGCGGTCGCGCTCATCATCGCGCTGGTCGAGGAAGCCCGGGCTCAGGCGCAGTCGCTCACGCACTGGGCCATCGTGCTGCTGGCCGTCGCCATCATCTGGTTGATGCTGGCTCCCTCGTGAACGTCGCCGATGCCGCGCTCTGGGCACTCATCGCCATCTGCTTGGTGTTGATAGGTGCCTTGCTCACACCCGGTTCCGTCGGGATAGCCGAGCGTGGTACGGTGCTGGCTGGCATCGTTGCGGTGCTGTTCGCCGTCGGCTGGCGCATCAGGCACAGGAAGGACGAGTAGATGGCACGTTCATACCCCTATGGCAAGGTGCCCTCAAGCGTGGGCACGGTCATATCGGAGCGCTTCGAAACGCCGATGGTCTGCTGCGGCTACTGCTCCACGCACTTCGCCATGCGTGCGGCCAAGGCTGGCTTCAGCAGCAACGGCAAGTTGGAAGGGCACAAGGTGCGCTCAAGCGGCGGGCGTGCGCACAACGCGGGCAGCAACGCGGGCGAAGAGCGGCTCGGTGCCAAGCGTGCGTACGGGGTTGTCCTCACTGGCATCACGACGGGCGCTGTCCTTGCCCGGGTGAAGGCGGGCTACGCCGTCACCATCGCCATCTCGTACGCCAAGTTGCCCGGGTACCTGAAGGTCCAGAGCAACGACTTCGGCCACAAGGTCACGCTCAAGGGCTATCGCTCCGGCGGGTACGTCGGCTTCTTTGACCCGCTCTACTCGCAGGGTTCGCAGGGGACGTGGGCCAAGTGGACCGACATCGACCAAGCGCTGTGGTCCTCCGGCCACAACACCACGACCACGAAGAGGTAGACGATGGGACCCGACGACACCGAGTACACCACCGTGGATGACGAGGACACCATCCCCGCCGACCCGGACGAGGAGGAGGTTCCCCTCACCGAGGCGGACCTCGATGACAGCGACGGCGATGACGTTGGCGAGAACACGGATGAGTAACGGCCCGGGCACCCCGGGAGGTGTCGGCAGTTCGCAAGGTGGTCAAGCAGGGTGGGAGGATGGCAATCAGAACCAGCCCATCCCACCATCAAGAGAAGGCACGACGTCTGCCGGGATGACCGGCACCGTGTACGACCCAAGCAAGGAGGCCCAGACAATGGCAACCAAGACCGACAAGGAAAAGGCAGACGAGGCCGAGGCCAAGGCCAAGGCTGACAAGAGCGCCGAGGGCCGTCAGGCCACGACTGCCGAAGAGGCACCTGACCTGACTGTCAAGAACGTGGGCGGCGAGTCCATCTCGACCGACCCGGCTGACCAGCCCAACTTCGGACTGCCCGAAGGCGTCAGCACCAGCCAGACCCGTGGCGAGACGGACGTCGAGGACGCCGGTGAGCCCAAGGAAGTCCCGAACCCGACCGTCGAGGAGCAACTCGCCGGGTCCGGTGAGTTCGAAGAGAAGCACCCCGAGGCGTAGTCCATGCCGCTGAAGAGCGGCTCGTCCAAGAAGGTCATCTCGGACAACATCCGCACCGAGATGCACGCGGGCAAGCCGCAGAAGCAAGCGATAGCCATCGCCATGCGGAAGGCAGGGAAGAGCAAGAAGGGGAAGTGATGAGCGCTTACGGCGTCCGGGCGGGGTACTTCGGCTGGGCCGGGGCTGGCCTCGCCGGGGAGAAGGCAACCTTCCAGAGCGGAGGGTCGTCTCAGGTCCAACTCGATTACGCCCGGGCGCTGCGGGCTGGCCCCGACTTCGCCCAGTTCACCTGCACCGTCAACGGTGTCAGTCGTGGCATCACGGCAGTGAGTGTCGGCAACGGGCCGTGGGGGACCAACACCCGGTTGTCCCTCACCTTGGCGTCGGCGACCAGCGCTGCTCCGCCCAAGGATAAACTCATCATCACCTACGTCCCGGGCGCGACCGCCGGGACCCGCTTTGCCTTCGCACCCAACGAGGAGATTGCGGGCGGGTCCGTCCCCGTCCAGTCCATGTAAACGAAGAAGGGGCTGCCCCAAACGGGACAGCCCCTTCGCTCGTTCCTATTGACGACGTCATCCCGGTGCTTCCCCCGGACACCGGGATGACGCTCATCTGGTCACGCGGTCATCCGCATCCTGCACCGTGCGTGACCCGACGACCGTCTCTTGGTCGTCCAGTCCCAGCCAGCCACGAGCCCAGACCACGGCGCGTCCGTGCCCCGTCTCGCGCATGCCCTTGGCATCCTTGACGATGGCCCAGCACACGGACGTCAGGCAGTACTCGCACTCAGTCTCGTACCTCCCGTGCTTGCACGTCAGGTCGAGCGGCTTCGGGGTGGGCTTCGGCATAGCGGACGTACTCCAGTTCCAGCGGTGAGGGATAGGTGACGCTGAACTCCAGCGCCTTCTCCAGCAGGGCATCAGCCGCTGCGTCATCGATGCCCCGGAGAGCGTCGGCTGCGGTGATGTAAGCCAGCGCCTTCGGGTCGTCGGTCGTGCGCTTGCGCTCACGCTCCAACAGGTCAGTCAGCAACGGATATGCTGCGTCATCGAGTCCGGGTGCTGACGCGAGGGGAGCAGTCGCCTCGGACTCGATGTCCTTGGCTTGGGCACTCAGTTCCTGCTCGTACTCCTGTCGGCTGATGACAGGCATCGGAGCAGACTGCGTCTCCATCTTCGGGTCGTGGTCCAGTGCGACTGAAGCCACGGCATCGGCGATAGCCGGATGCAGTCCGTTCTTCTTGCCCGTCTTCTTCGGCAGCCGGATGTTGATAACCGTTGCCGTGCCCATCCCGTTGCCCCTCTCCGTGAACTCAACCTTCCCGGCTGCGTGCAGTGCGTGCAACACGTGCAGGACGTTGTGTTCGTCGTCGGCCATGCCAAGGGCACGGCGCAGGTCGCCGACATCCTTGAACATGCCGACGTCGGTGATGCAGTTGAGGATGCGCCGTCGCAGCGAGCCCTCGACCTTGCCCTCACCGTTGTGGATGCGGCGCAGTCGGGGGAGTTCAACGAGGACGTACTTGACCGTGCGTTCGGGCAGGTCAGCCCGCTCGGCGATGTCGGTGTACGACACCGGGCCGAGTATCTCCCGGGCAGCGAGGACCCGGGACTCAATCTCAGGTGTGACCCGTGTGTAGGGTCGGCGCTTCTCTTCTTCTTCTGTCATGGCTGTCTCCTATCGACGCATGAGGACGACCTTGCCGTGGGTGAAGCAACGGCCCGTCGTGTACCTGCCGTCGAAGCCGGACACTTGGTCCGGGATGACGCCACTGATACATCCGGGTCGGCTGCACTCCCAGTGCGGGTCGGCCTTCTCTTCTATGGGTGCGGGCTGGCGCTTGGGGTCCACTCGACGGAGTTGTCCCGGTGCCAGCATCTCAGGCTTTGACACCACCCGGTAGTGGGCGACGCCAGCCTCGTCCTTCTCGGTCGTGATGACCCAGCCGGAGTTACGGAGGGTGAAGATGAGCGGTGCGACCCGCTCAATCTTCACCTTGTGGTTGTAGTCCTCGCGTGTGGGCAAGCCAGCCTTGGCCTGAGCGAGGTTGATGGTGTCGTACTGTTCGAACCAGTAGATGAGCGCGTCCAACTGGGTGGTGTCAGGCATGGCCCGCCTCCTTGGTGAGGAGGTCGTACTGCTCGGTGATGTCCTCGGCGTAGCCGTCGAACCACTCGGGCTCCGGTCCCTCCCACACGTAGCCCTCGATGTTGGCCCGGGTTGCTTCAACGAAGCGGATGGCCTGAGCCAGCATCCTGATGTCGATGAGCGGGACGACCCGGTCGTAGCGTTGCTTGACGTCACGCAAGCAGTCGGCTTCGGTGTCGAGTGGCTCGGCTACGCCGTGCTGTTCCTGTTCGTGGACCTTGAACACGTTGTTCAGGACGGTGGTATCAAGCCCGCTCATCCCGCCTCTCCCGCCGTCTCGGTGTCAGGGGACCGAAGACGTTGCGCGGTGATGTGCATCTGGCCGATACGTTCCGCCGTCAGGCCGCAGTCGGGGCATGTCTCGGTGTCAGGGGAACGGAGGGCGACGCGGACCTGAGCGATACGCGGCAGATGCTTCATGCACCACTCGTTGTCCTCGTCATCGGCGGCGTTGGGGTGGGCCTCGAAGTACGGTGCGAATAGCACATCGAGCGGTGCCGCTTCTGCTGCTGCCTTGCCCGCCTTCCAGCCGCGTTCGTAGTACGGCGAACACAGGTCATCGAGCGGTGCCGCTTCTGCTGCTGCGTCGTCCACGATGTAGTCCGTTTCGCCGCAGTTAGTGCATCTCTGACGGAGAGGCGGTGCCGCTTCTGCTGCTGCGAGGCGGTCGTAGATGACCTGTAGGGCTGCGCCGCGCCCGTCATACCAGCCGTTTTCGTAGGCAGCGGACACGCTTCCCGGCTCGTACTTGTAGCGCAGCGCCTCGACCTCATCCTTTAGCGCCCGCAGCGCGGGGTCGGTCGGTCCGTTCATGCCGGTGCCTTGCCTTCCTGCACGTCGAGCAGCAACTCTTCCATGTCGGGATGCGCGTGTGCCCACTTGGCGAAGGCGAGCAGCCCGTTGAAGGCGATGACCATGTAACGGTCGATGTCGATGTGCTGCCACTTCCAGCCCATCGGCGTGAGGTGAAGCAACGAGATGCTGTTCACCCGGTGGAGCAACTCGGTGGCTTCCTTGTCCACGACGTTGTCCTTGCCGATGAACTCGCCGAGCGAGTACGCCGTGGCCTGAAGGGCATGCTCGGGGTACGTGTTCTTACCCGACTTGACGTCCACGATGTGGACGTCT
>Ga0307503_10000096_pt1 | contig 47282 bp, 34 predicted proteins | sample 17_S_MG_FD_194514 | JGI IMG/M metagenome (GOLD analysis project Ga0307503, IMG submission 194514) | Soil microbial communities from Populus trichocarpa stands in riparian zone in the Pacific Northwest, United States - 17_S | ecosystem: Environmental > Terrestrial > Soil > Riparian zone > Trees... | reverse complement strand
AGGAGCGGTGGAAGATCGTTCCGGCCGTGGGATGCAGGTGGTGGCCGCAGCCAGTGCAGCACCAAGACTGGCGCTGCTGTTTGGTCGCGTAGCGCTTGAAGACCCGCTCGCAGTCGCAGCGCGGGCAATGGGCGTGTTCGCCATCCGCCGAGTGCCGGGTCCGCCACAGATGCTCCAGGCAGGCGGCGTCATCGGGGAAATCCCGCAGGAACTCAGTGACCGAGTAGTCGGAGGTCGAAGACTTCGCTCGGCGTGGTGCGTGGCGGTTGGCCGGGGGCATGTTGTAAAGCTACTTGACAGTCGAATACTTGTCAAGTCTCTTGACAGAGAACCGAAGTTTGCAAAAAATGTCCTCGTACCGACGAAAGGCCGCTAGCAAACACGCCGGACGTATTTCTTGCGACAGCTATTTTGACATTTGCTTTGACAGCGTGGTGCGTTATCCTGCAATAGATCCGCTCTGGAAAGGGGTTTTATGGCGTCAACTGCGCTGTCATCCGGTGCGTCAAATGGCCGGACATTTCAAGAGACGCATCCGTGGATCAATTTTCGCCTTGACCTAAAAAAAGCTGGCCCGGAATTCTGGATGCTCCTAGGGGAGGCCAACTCGAAAGTCCAGCACATCGCTGGCTCGCTCCTCCGACCGGACAGGGCCCATGAGATGAACGCTGTCTATCTCGCCAAGGGAGTTTTGGGCACGACGGCGATTGAGGGGAACACCCTCTCCGAGGAGGAGGTTCGGGGGCTTGTCGAGGGAGACCTTGAGCTACCGCCCTCGCAGGAGTATTTGCGCCAGGCGACCGACAACATCATCGCCGCTTACAACAGGATCAAAGATGATCTCTTGGCTGGCGTCAGCCTCCCCCTTGATCCAGCCGTCTTGGCGGACTACAACTGCGCGGTCCTGCGCGATCTCCCCTTGGAAGATGGAGTTGTGCCAGGGAAGATTCCGGAGCATTCCGTGGTAGTCGGCCGCTATCGCGCGGCCCCACGCGAGGACTGTCTGCATCTGCTTGAGACTCTTTGCGATTGGCTGAATAGCGGCGACTTCACGCCACCATCGCAGGACTGGATAGTCCCAATGGCCCTGATCAAGTCGGTGGTCGCCCACATCTACATCGCCTGGATTCACCCCTTTGGCGATGGGAACGGACGAACCGCCCGAATGGTCGAGCTGCGAATCCTCATGGAGGCTGGCGTCCCGATGCCAGCAGCTCATCTGCTGAGCAATTACTACAACCTCACGCGAGAGCAGTATTACCGGGAGTTGGACGCCGCGAGTCGCGAGTCGCGTGGGGCAATTGGTTTTCTCGAATACGCCGTACGCGGTTTCGTTGACGGCCTTTGCGACCAGCTGAAAATTGTTCGCGATCAGCAGTTTGCTGATCGCTGGGAGCAATACATCTACGAGCAATTCTCCGGCCGGGACGCTGCTCCTGACCGCCGCCGACGTGCGCTCGCTCTCGGTATCTCAGAAGCAACCGAGCCGGTGCGCCCGACGGATATGCGCCGACTCAGCCCCAAGCTCGCCGAGGAGTACGCGGGGAAGGCAGAGAGGACCGTTTACCGAGACGTCGAGGCCTTGCTTGAGATGAACCTGATCGAAAAGGTTGAGGGCGGGTTCTCCCCCGCAAAGGGACAGTTGCTCGGCTTCCTTCCACTTGCGGCCGTGGAGCTTCCGGTGGCCCCGACCTACCCGGTCTAGGCGGACTTTTCGGTAATAGAGAGGTGTCAGACGAAAATGAAACGGCTTCGATTCGAGGCCCAGAACTAAAACTGGATCGGGCCAAGGACCACCTCCGCGACCTCGAAGTGGCGCGTAAACGGTTCTTCGATTCCGACCCTTACGAGATGGGGGAGAACGAAAACCTGGAGACCGGCCAGCGAGAGCTTGTTGTCACGCGAGCCGACCCCGTGCCGGACGATCTTGCCCTCATCAGCGGCGACGTTATCCACAACCTCAGGTCCACCTTGGACCATCTCATCTGGCAACTGGTCGTCGCCAACGGCGGACAGCCGAACGACAAGACCGCCTTCCCAATCTGGCCATCGGAGGCCCGATACAAAGCCGGCGGACCTGGTTATGCAAAGGGAGTCAGCGAGGCGGCTCTGACAGTCCTTGACGGTCTCAAGCCTTACAAGGGAGGCAATCCGGCCCTTTGGCGACTGCACAAGCTCGACATCATCGACAAGCACCGCCTGCTCTTGGCTGTGGCTGCAAGGCAAGAGCACGTCACCGTTGACTTTGGGCTGCTTGCCGGGGAAAGGCTCGGCGATGACACCTGGCCGTCGATGCCCGTCACCTTCAATCCGGCCGAGCGGGACATGATCGAGGTGGGCACCGTTGTCTTCGCCGCTCCCCTTGAGGAGGAGAGCAAGATGCACCTCGAGCTTGCCTTCGGAGTAGCGCTCTACGAGCCCGAGATCTCCCTCTATGAGCCGGTTGGCAAAGCGCTCCACGAGTTGACCAGCTTTGTGGGCGAGGTCATCGACCTCTTTAAGCCTCTCCTGCCCTGACGGGTGATCAGAGACTGCTAGCGCGGTCACGGCTGGCTCCTTTCGCTTCTACAGAGAAGGGATATGTGTGATCGGGATCACCCAGGCCATCACGGGACCAATCGCTTCCCGAAGCTCCGAGCGCCACGGCCCCGAGGCGTACACCGCGAAGGCAACGTAGGTAGCGGTCAGGCAGAGTGCCGCCGCGAAGCGAACGACGGAGGGAGCTCTCGGTGGCGGTTCCGAAGGAGGAGCCTCTCCGCGACGCATTAACAAAGTATCCTGATTGATCAGGAGTCTCGCCACCACCCCTACATGACATGTCGCGGGGGGCCGGGCCCGGTGCCGCCAGATCCCGACCCCCCACTATCCAGTGCGGCGCCCCTGTCTGCCGCAGTGCGGGGCCACCCCTTCGCTTGCCGCATTGCGGCCGTCGCGGCGCCGCAGGAGCGAGCATCGAGCCCCGCCGAGGGTTAGGCAAGCGCCGAGGGGAAGCGGTTTCTATCTATGACGTCGATCGCCGCCGCGCCGCCGAGGGCCGGCGCAAGGGCGAGATAGGAAAGAACCGGCGCCGCGAGCGGCAGCTGGGCGCCGTGCCCGGTGGCGACGAAGTGGTGGATCACTCCCCACATCGCCCCAACCGAAGCTTCCGCCGCGAACTGGCTCGGCTGCTGCGCCGGCGGTGCTCCCCGCCGCAGTTTTGCCGCCAGCTTGGCGATCATCTCGCTGCGCCACTGGATCGCCTCCGGGCCGGGTGAGAAGACCTCGAGGAAGGCGAGGCTGGTGAAGGTGGGGTCGGAGGCGAGGCGCTGGCAGAGGCTGGCGATCATCCCGTCGACGCCGCTCGCCCAGTCGTCGGCGTCGAAGTAGGGCGCAGCCGATGTATCGAGGGTGCGACCGCTGAGCGTCCCGAGCGTCGCATGGAAACAGTCCCCTACGCCCTCGAAGTGGGCGTCGAAGCTGCGCCTGGAGATGCCGGCGGCCGCGCAGATCCGCGGCACGGTCAGGGTCGCGAACCCCTCCTTGCTCGCCAGCCTCGCCGTCGCCGCCAGGATCAGCGCCCGCTCGTCCACCAGCGGCAGCTCGGCGGCGGTCGCCGACAGCGGCGGTGGCGCCGTGACCTCGAGGCCGCGCAGGCGGACGGCGTCGTCGACGCAGAAGGAGAGCGCCCACTCGATCAGCTCGTCCCCGTCGAGGATCAGCTGCTGCGGGTCGCCCGAGAGCAGCCGCGCCCGGGCCACCCGACCGCCGCCGGCGACGATGCCTTTCACCACCAGCCGCGGCAGCCGCGGGTGTCCCTCGACCAGGGCCAGGTCCGTCGCGACCAGTGCCTCGAAGCGCCGGTTCGTGTGCAGTATCCGCTCGACCGCGATGGCGCCGGCGGCAAACACCTCGACCAACGTCAGCCGCGCCGCCCCCGGGTTCCTGGCGACCTGGCCTGCCATGGCGAGGAACCCGAGCTGAAGCCGCTCGCGCCACTCCTCCTCGCCCTCGGCGGCGGCGATGATCCCTTGCACCGAGTTGTCAACGATGAAGTCATAGGTGGCGAGGAAGCACTCCTCCTTACCGTCGAAGCGCCGGTAGAAATCTCGCTTCGAGACGCTGGCGTGGTTGCACAACGCCGCCACGGTGACGCCGTTGTAGCCGTGCTCGGCAACGAGCTCGACCATCGCTTTCTGCAACCGCATCCTCTGGTGCGCCGCAACGTCCCGGGCCGAACGCCCCGGTCCGGGCTTCAGCTTCGGATAACGGGTGCTCCGCGAACGTGCACCGCGCGATGAGTTGGATCGACTGGACAATTTGGCACCGGGTTCCTAAAGAAGAACTCTGAGTACCAAACCGGGAGGTGACCATAAGTTGCACTCCAGCTAGACGCGGTACTCCGGATTGGGGAAGTCGAGGCTGCAGCCGGCGTCCCAGGCGGGGCGCTGGTTGCCGTGGGTGGGGATGCCGCCGGCGTCTTTGAGCATCCGCGCCAGGTGCAGCATGTTCCAGGCGGCGAAGGTGGTGTTGCGGTTGGTGAAGTCGTTCTCGGGGCCGCCCGAGCCCTCGTCGAGGTAGGACGGGCCGGGGCCGGCCGCGCCGATCCAGCCCGAGTCGGCCTGCGGCGGGATCGTGTAGCCGAGGTGCTGCAGCGAGTAGAGGGTATTCATCGCGCAGTGCTTGACCCCGTCCTCGTTGCCGGTCACCAGGCAGCCGCCGACGCGGCCGTAGTACGCGTACTGGCCGGCCTCGTTGAGCAGGTGCGAGTTGCCGTAGAGGCGCTCGACGACCTGGGTCGCGACCGAGGACTTCTCCCCCAGCCAGATCGACATCCCGAGCACGAGGATGTCGGCCGCCATCACCCGCTCGAAGAGCTCGGGCCACTCGTCCTGCTCCCACCCGTGTTCGGTCATGTCGGGCCAGACGCCGGTGGCGATCTCGTGGTCGACCGCGCGGATGCACTCGACCTCGACCCCGTTGCGCCGCATGATCTCCATCGAGATGTCCATCAGCCCCTGCGTGTTGGAGACCTCGGGGCTGCGCTTCAGCGTGCAGTTGATGAAGAAGGCGCGCAGGTCGGAGTAGTCGGTCTCACTCTTCTCGCACAGCTCGGCCTGCATCGGGGTCAGCTCAGTCACTTGGTCTCCTTTGTTGGGTACACGTCCGGGTCGACCTCGAGGGACTGCAGCTCCCTCTCTGGAAGGGCGGGGTCGGCGAGCGCGCGCCGGGCGAGCTCGCGGGCCGAAGCGAACTCGACGTCTCCGCGCCCCAGCGCGTGCTCGATTACCCCACGCAGGGCCTCGATCCTCGAAGGGCGCCCAGAGAGAAACGGGTGGCAGGTCAGGATCATCGAGCACCCGTGGCGCGCCATCGCGTCGATCTCCCCGCTCCACATCGCACGGACCTTCGCCGGGTCCTCGATGACCTGACCGATCGCCGGGTCGGGAAGGAATCCGTACTGCTGCCAGTCGTCGAGGCTCCAGTGCACGGGCAGCTCCGCGATCGTCCCTGCAGTCGTCCGCAGGCGGTAGGGCCGGTCGTCGTCCATCAACGAGGAGTCGTAGCTCAGCCCGTTCTCAGCGACCAGGCCGGCGGTCCGCCAGCTCGCCTCCCAGCCGGCGGCGCGGTGTCCCTCCGGCCGCACACCGAGCTTGTCCAGCGCCGCCAGCCCTCGCTCGAAATCGCTCCGCTCTTCGTCGGCAGACTGTCGCGCCGGGGAACGGTGGGCGTATGAGTGGTGGCCGACCTCATGCCCGGCCTCGAGGATTTCTTCGACGGCACCTGGATGCAACTCGGCGGTCAGTCCCGGGACGAAAAAGCTGGCCGGCAGCTCGTACTCGGCGAGCAACCCCAGGATCCTCGGCACACCCACGCGCGGACCATAGGCCTGGTGGGTCATCGCGCTCGCATTTGCGGCATGGCGGCGCCCGCGGGCGAGGATTGGGGACTCCGCGTCGACGTCGAAGGTGAGGACTGCTACCGCGGCGGCTCCTTGGCGCCAACTTGGCATGACGCGAGATTCGCATGTTTGTCCTCCCAGGCGCGCTGGCTGTCGATGTCGGCGCGCGGCTGCAGCACCTGCCCGTCGAACTCGCGCAGCGACAGGCCCTCGCGGACCCGGCTCGGCCAGTCCGGGTTGGCGATCGCACCGCGGGCGATCGAGACCAGGTCCGCCTCGCCCTGGGAGACGATCGCGATCGCCTGCTCGGGGTCGTGCATACCGCCGTTGGCGATCACCGGCTTGCCGCAGATCTCCCGTGCCAGGCTCGTCACGGTCTGCCCGTCGTCGAGCCGGTCGGTCGCCCTCCAGTCTCGTCCCTCGCTGGCGATGTGAAGGAAGTCGGGGCCCGCGGAACCGACGGCGCTGAGGATCGCCAGGGCCTCCTCTCTGCCGCGCCAGCGGTGGCTGAAATCGTTGACCTTCGTCTGCGAGAGCCGGATGCCGACGAGGAAATCGGGACCGACCGCCGCCCGGATCGCCGTCACGACCTCTACGGCCAGCCGCGCCCGCCCGGTGGCGTCGCCGCCGTAGCGATCCGCACGCCGGTTGGTGTAGTCGGTGAGGAATTGATCGATCAGGTATCCGTTGGCCCCGTGGACCTCGACCCCGTCGAACGCCGCCTCGCGCGCAGCGGAGGCGGCGGAGGCAAACCCTTCGATCGCGGCATGCAGTTGGGCCTCCGTTGCCTCTTGCGGGATCGGGAAGGGTCCGCGACCGCCGTACTCCGGCATCTTCTCGCCGAGCGGAACGACCGCCGAGGGGCCGACGGTCTCCTCCAGGTGCTGCGAAAGCGCGCCGGCGTGCATCAGCTGCGCGACGATGCGGCCGCCCGCGGAATGGACTGCCTCGACCGCCGCTCTCCACCCCTCGACCTGCTCGCGCGTGACCAGGCCGGGCTGGAACTCATATGCCTGACTGTGGAAGGCGTCGGTATAGGTCCCCTCGGTGACGATCAGCCCGAAGCCGGCTCGGCGCCGGGATTCTCCCAACGGTGAGGCGTACGGCAGGGAAAGGTCACCGCGTCGCCCACCTCCAGCTCGTGGCGCGTGCCATCGAGCCAGACCGTCAGCCGGCCCTCGAGCAGGAGCACGCACTCTTCGTCGCCGGGGTGGTGATACGGCTTCTCGCCACTGCCGGCGCCGGGCTCGATCGTGGTCTCGAGGACCTCCAGACGGGCCGCCCGCGCCGGCGTGACGATCTCGTCGGCGACCCCTCGATTGCGGTCCGCGCGGCGGTCCGCGCGGCGCACGAGCGGGCCGGCCTCGCCGTCTCCGAAGACCCGCGCGACCGACTCGCCCATCGCCCCGACGACCCGCACCAGAGTCGCGACCGTGGGGCTGACCTTGCCGTGCTCCAGCCTGCTCAGATAGGCGGGGCTGACCTTTGCCGCCTCGGCGACCTCACGTGCCGACATGTTGCGCTCGCGGCGCAATTCCCGCAACCGGGCGCCAACGTCCCCGTCGACCTGGGTGAAGTTCCCCTCATCGCTCACCGCGCGAAGTTTACGACGGTTGTTGCCTAATAGAGCAAGTGCGGTCTAGTCGTCGGAGCCGTGACCGCCGCTGCCATGGTCGTCGCCGGGACCGTCGTCGGAGCCGACCCCAACCGCCGTCCCCGAGAGGGTTTGGGTGATTCGACTTGAGTTCATAACTCCTCGATATTCGAAGTTTCTGATCTGACTTTCAGCAGCCCGTACCCCTATTGGTATGGGCACAGATCCTTTTCTCATCTCGATTACAAAAATCCCTGATCGCTCTAAGGAATTTCCCGCAGCATTTGGGCCCTTCTGTCGGCTAAAGACGCCTCTCGAAAACGCCGATGCGAGAGGACTGAGCCGAGGCAAGCTTGGCTTTGAAAAAGGAGACAGGATGGACTCGCTCGCTAAGAGGCGCGCACTAATGGCACTGGCCGGGCTGTGTGTGTTCGGTATTGCCGCTGCCGCCTACGCGTACTTCACGACCACCGGCTCGGGGACGGCGACCGCCACCGTCGGGACCAGCTCCGCCGTGGTGCTGAAAGGGACCGTGACCGGGAACCTCTACCCGGGCTCGTCCTCGCCGGTAACGCTGACCGTCGACAACCCCTCCTCCGGGAAACAGCGGGTGGGAACGATCTCGCTGGAAAAAATCACGCCTGACGCGGGCCACGCCAGCTGCAGCGTGCTGATCAGCGGCGGCAACCCCGACTTCACGATGGCCGACGTCGTCGTCAACAAAGTCTTCGGGCCGGGCAATGCCCAGGCGGTGACGCCGGGTGGGACCCTCGCGATGAACGACACCGGGGTGAGCCAGGACGCCTGCCAGGGCGCGACGCTGACCCTGACGCTGAAAAACAACTAGCGGGAACACAGAGCAGTCCGATGTCTCCTAGCCGCATCGCGGCAGGCCGCGGGCGCTGGCTGAGGGCGGTACTCGCTCTCGCCATCGCCTCGGCCTGCCTCGGCGCGGTCGCCTACGCGGCGATCAAGCCGAAGCGGCCGGCAACGGGAGAACGGCTGCTGCAGGCCCGCTTCCTCGAAGTCCCGCAGGCAAGCTCGACCGCAGCCGAACCGCAGTTCAAGTTTCACGTCCCGCCGCGGGCGCATGGCGACAACCCACCCCTGCTGCCGGGGTCGGGAGGTGGGCGGAAGTCGACGCGGCACTTCCAGTGCCGGCTCGACAACGGCGTCTGGGAGAGATGCGACTCGCCATACCGTCCCAGCGGACTCGCCGCCGGCGAGCACTGGCTCGCGGTCCGCGCGTTCAATCGCGACGGACGCGCCGGGCCCGCCGCGAGTTACAGCTGGCGCCAGGTTGCCCCGGCCTCGGCCCCAGCGGAGGTCGATCCGAAGCAGTTCACGATCGAGGCACGCGAAGCGCTCGCCGACCTCTACCCCGGCGACCCGGCGCAGCCTGTGCAGTTGCTGATCGCCAACCCCAACCCGGAGGCGATCGAAGTCACCGACCTCACCGTCGCCATTGCCGGCGGCACCCCCAACTGCCCCGCCGAGAACTTCGAGCTGACTCAGCCGGGCGTCTCGCCAGCGGCGCCTTTGACGGTGCCGGCGAACGGCTCGATCGGCCTGCCCGCCACGGCGGCGCCGACGATCGCCATGCTCAACCTCCCGGTCAACCAGGACGCCTGCCGGGGCGCCGAGGTCCCGCTCCTCTTCAGCGGTGAGGCGCACGGATGAGGCGGCTCTGCGCAGCCGCGCTGGCGACCGCGCTGCTGGCGGCGCTCGCCGTTTGCTTCGGCGGCAACGCCCTCGCCTACTTCTCCAGCGTCGGCAGCGGCACCGCCTCGGCGGCGGTGACGAAACTGAACGCGCCGACGCTCAGCAGCGCCACTCCCGCCATCGGCGGCACCGTCACCGTGACCTGGGGCGCGGTGACCCCTCCCGGCGCCGGCGCGGTCACCTACTACGTGACCCGCGACGGCGGCAAACCCGCCGGCAACTGCCCCACCGTCTCCGCCCCGACCACGGTGCTGACCTGCAAAGACAGCGGCCTCTCGGTCGCCGAACACACCTACACGGTGACGGCGGTGTGGGAGACCTGGACCGCGGTGAGCGGCACCAAAACGGCCAAAGTGACGGTCGGCGAAGCGACCAAATTCGCGATCTCCGCCAGCCCCACGACCGTCGCGCCCGGTGAATCGATCAACCTCACCATCACCGCCAAGGACATCAACGACAGCACCGTCACCACCTACACCGGGTCGCACTCCCTGATCTTCTCCGGCGCCTCCGCCAGCGGCGGCGGCAACGCCGCCACCGTCGCCAACGCCTCCGGCACCGCGATCGCCTTCGGCACCGCCACCCCGCTCACCTTCGCCAGCGGTGCTGTGACCGTCAGCTCCGGCAAAAACGGGGTCCTCAAAGTCTTCAAACCCGGCACCGCCAACATCGTGGCCACGGAGGGCGCGCTGACCACCCCGACCCCGGCGGCGGTCACGATCAGCGCCTTGCCGGCATCGAAATTCGTGCTCGCCGCGGCAAGCGCGACCCCGGCCGCGGGGGCGACCGACAACCTCACGATCACCGCCGCGGACACCTACGGCAACACGATCACGAGCTACACCGGGTCCCACGACCTCGTCTTCAACGGCCCGCTCGCGAGCGGCAGCGGGGCGCTGCCGACCGTGACCGACTCCAGCGGCACCGACGTCGCCGTCGGCGGCGCCACGGCGATCGTCTTCAGCGCCGGCGTCGCGGTCGGCGGCGCGGGCGTCGGCGGCACGATGAAGCTGCCGAAAAGCGGCTCCACCACGATCACCGCGACCGAAGGGACGATCACGACGCCGCTGGGGGTGACGGTCACCGTCTCCCCCGGCGCCGCGACGAAACTCGCGCTCTCCGCCACGGCCTCACAGGTCGCCGGGACCGGCTTCAACCTGACGACCACCGCGCAGGACGTCTTCGGCAACACCGCAACCGCCTACACCGGCTCGAAAAACATCACCTTCTCCGGCGCCGTTGCCAGCCCCAGCGGGGCGCTGCCGACCGTCGTCAACAGCGCCAACTCCGCGATCAACTTCGGCAGCGCGACCGCGCTCACCTTCACCGCCGGCGTCGCCATCCCGGCCTCCTCGAGAAACGGCTTCGTGAAACTGACCAAAGCCGTCGCGACGAGCGTCTCCGCGACCGACGGCACCCTCTCCACTCCGACGCCGCTGGCGCTGACGGTCTCGCCCGGCGCCGCCGCGAGAGTCGCCCTGCTCGAACCGGTCGTCAGCGCCGGCTCGATCGGCTCGCCCTGCCTCTTCACCTGCACGATCACGGCCCTGGGCAACTCCGGCACGGTCAAAGCCAAAACCGCGATCGCCGATGCCTCGGGCAACGTCGTCACCAGTGTCGGCGCCGTCAAAACCGTCACCGTGACCGTCACCGCCGGCGGCACGATCACCGGCTCGCCGCTCTCGATTCCCGCCACGGGGGCCGCCGTCTCGGCGACCGAATTCACCTACACCGCTCCGGCCAGCGGCAGCTTCACCCACATCAGCACCGCCGCCTCGAGCGGCTACACCAGCGCCACCGCGACCGCGACCAAATGACAAAGCCCGCCCTGGGCGGTGCTCAGGGACCGACCGGATCCAGCGGGTTCCCGGAGGCGATATGGGAGCAGTTCTTGGGTGCGGCTTTGCCGGCGAAGCGGGCCGAGAGCCAGGGGACCGCGGTGGCGATCCAGGGGGCGGCGGCTTCGACGTGCGCCAGCAGGTCGTACTGGTTGTACTGGACCGCGACGCCGCGCTGGCAGTAGTCGCGGGCGAGGGTGCGGACGTCGCCGGCGATCATCACGCCATCGCCCCTGCCGATCCCGGGCTTGGTGCCGCTGGTGCCCTCGAGCTCGCCGTTGGCGCCCTGGGCGATCAGCAGTGGCGCGGTCGGGGTGCCGCCCGTGCCCATGATCAGCTGGTTGACGACCTCGACGTAGAGCGGCACGCTCTCCGGGGTCTGGTACTCGGGCTTCGCCATCTGCGCCCAGGTCAGGCCGGGGTACAGCCCCAGCACTTCGGCGATCGAGGCTTTCTGGAGTTTGTTGTAGATCTCGAGGCCGTACTCGTTGAGGTAGGGGGTGAGATCGATCTGGAAGGCGCGGGAGACGCCGATCACCGCCATCGGGATCACCCCGGCCCAGACCGTGCTGCCGTCGACGTAGTGAAGGTTGTGGGCCGGGTGGACCAGCACGCCGCCAAAGGCGGCGCCAACGATCAGCCGGTTGACGTCGGGCGCGTAGGACGGGGCCAGCTCGGCAGCCCACTCGGTCGCGATCGCGCCGCCCGAGTAGCCGATCAGCCCGATCTTGTCGGCGCGGGCGAGGCCGGTGGCGGGAGAGGCGAGCGCCGCGCGCAGCGAGTCGGAGGGTGTTGATCCCGTACTCGGGGCCGGCGGCGAAGTCGGCGGCCTGGCCCTCGGTGTCGGCGATCACCACGGCGTTGCCGGCGAGCAGCTCGGGCGCGAACAGCGCCGACTCGACCTGGGGAATGGCGCCGCCCAGCGTCAGGCCGCCGGAGATCGCGTAGGAGGGCTCGTCGTTCTGGTTGAGCGAGTCGTAGAAGGACTGGTAGGCGACGACGTCGGGCGCGCCGAGGGAGAGCGGCGGCTTCAGGACCGAGGTCACGTTCACGGTCGGCTGCCCGACCGACCCGGTCGAGCGGTAGAGCAGCTGCACCGCTTTGACCGGCAGCGGCAGGCCGGCGACGTGGTAGGGCAGCGTGCGGGTTTTCAGCACCGTGCCCGGGGCGATGTCGGTCAGGGGAGTGCTGCCGGCATAGGCGTAGAACGGATCCTGGGCGGGCGTCGGCACCGCTCGGGCGGGCGGCGTGGCGAGCGCCGCCAAAAGCAGCACCAAGAGCAGCACGCCCTTTCTCGCTCGCCTCATCGTCCGCACCTTACCCAGAAATGGGTAGTTCACGCCCAATGCCAATGTAGGGATCGGGGCAGGCTCAACGGCTGCATCTGGCTCCCCGATTACCTCGAATAGCCCTCGCCCCAGGCGGTGGCAACCACGGAGCGCGGGCCGCCACGGTCGCGGTGCTCGCAGAGGTAGATGCCCTGCCAGGTCCCCAGCGCGGGGCGCCCGTCGGTGATCGGCAGCGTCAGCGAGGGACCCAGCAGCGCCGCCTTGATGTGAGCGGGCATGCGTCGTCTCCCTCCAGAGTGTGGGTCCAGTACGGGGCGCCTTCCGGCACCGCGCGGTCGAACCAGGCCTCGAAGTCGTGGCGCACGTCGGCCGAGACGTTCTCGCTCAGCGCCAGCGAGGCCGAGGTGTGCTGGATCAGGAGGTGGAGCACCCCAACCGAGATCTCCCCCAGCTCCGGAAGCGGGTCGAGCACCTCGGTCGTGACCAGGTGAAACCCACGCGGCCGCGCCGAGAACTCGATCTTCCTCTGGGCCCACATCACGGCGTCAGCGCCCGGACCAGGTCGGCCGCCGGTTGGACGTCGGCGATCCGGGCCACCGTCTCGCCGGCGTAGAGCGGGCCGGCTTCGAGCAGGGTCTTCGGCCCGTCGTCGGTCGGGCCGGCCGGGGTCAGCAGGCGGCTGCCTGGGCGCTGGGCGCGGATCATCCGGGCCTGGAGCCCGGCCGGGACGTAGCGGGCGCCGAGCGCGGATACGCGGTTGAGCATCAGGTTCAGCGCCGGCCCTCGCTGGTCGCCGCTCCCCAGCCACCGGTCCGTTGCGGCGTTGGCGACGACGCGGTGGGGCGCCGGCCAGCTGACGCCGAAAAGCTCGGTGAGGATCGTGTCCTGCGCCGCGAGCAGGCGCTGCCGGTATCCCGGATGGGCGCGGCTCTCCTCGGAGAGCAGGAAGCGGGTCCCCGCCACCGCGGCGACCGCCCCGGCCTCGAGCGCTCGTTCGACGTCTCCCCGCTCGGCGATTCCGCCGGCGAGCAGCAGCGGGTAATCGGCCGGCAGGGCGTCCCGGACCTGCTCGAACAGCTGCAGCGACGGCATCGTCCCGCGCACATGGCCCCCGGCCTCGACGCCCTGGACGATCACGGCGTCGGCGCCAGCGGCGTGGGCCGAGCGAGCCTCGGCCACCGAGCCGCACTGGTGGATCCACACTCCCGGGGTGCGCCGTCGGGGCCGGCCCCAGAAGGTGACCACTACATCCGCCTCGGCGGCCGCCTCGAACCACTCGCGGCGGGCGAACGGCAGCAGCAGGTTCACCGCGACCGGTTTGCCGGTCAGAGCCCGCGCCGCCCGCAGCTCCTGCCGGATCGGCGCGGCCCCGTGGACGGCGATCGTCCCCAGCCCACCGGCCTCCGACACCGCCGCCGCGAGCTCATGGCGACTGAGCCCGCCGCCCAATGCCGCTTGGACGACAGGTGCCTCGCAGCCCAGACGCTCTAAGAACGACACGCCTGCAGTCTAGGTTCGCCCAAAACCAAGGCTGAGGATCAGGGCGTTTCGGCCGGAACCACCTGCACCTCAACGGTGACGCTGTCGCCGTCGCGGGTGATCAGCGGGAAGGGCGCGTCGAGCTCGAAGTTCTCCATTTCCTCGGCGCTCTTGCCGGTGAACCGGGTTTCGCGGACGATCATCCCGTCGGGCTGCACCGTCTTTACCTCTTCCACTTCCTTGGCCGTCCCGCCGAAGGAGTTGCTGAGCCATTCCCCTCCCCCTGGGCGGAGGGCGATGAGCCATTCTTCCGGCCCAAGGAATTCGACCCTTTCAAGCAGGCGTTCGAGCATGTCCAGGCTCTCGACGGGGGCGCGGAGCTCGAAGGTCCACCCGTCTTCCGCCCAGACGCCGGCCGCGCTGAGCGATCCATCCTCCGCGCGGGAGGTGTAGACCTGCGCCGTCCCGGACGTGAACCAGTCGTCGTCCGCCGACGCTTCCCCCGCCGCGAGTTTCCTCATCGCCTCGCGCATCTCGAGCGCGTCGCCGGTGCGAGTTGGCAGGGTGCCAGCTGCCTCGAAGCCTTCGCTTTCCAGCCGCTGCCCGGTTTCCTCGACCGACGCCGCGTACCAGCGGATCTCGACGTCGTCGGATTCCTCATCTTCGTCGTGGAATTCGGTGCGACCGCCGTCGGGCGTGACTTCGGTGTTGGTGATCTGCCAGCCCCCGACCATATGCGGGTGTGGGGCGAGCTCGGCCAGGTGCGTGAGGTCGGCCGCACTGGCGACTTCGGCCTTGATGCCCGAGCCGCCGCCGGTCCCCAGCGCGAGCACCAGCGCCGCGGCGACCGCGGCCAGGCCTCCGGCGAGGGAGAGGTTGCGGACGCGGAAGAAGCCGGGCCTGGCGCCGGCGGCTGGCTGGCGGGACAGGCCGACCCGCGCCGCCAGCTTGGCGCGGTCGCGCGCCTCGTCCAGGTTCGGTGGCTCCAGGGACTCGAGGCGCCGCCTGATTCCGGACTCATCCATCGTCTACCTCCAGGTCGGTGCGAAGTTGATCCAGCGCCCTGCGCAGCCGCGAGCCGACGGTGCCGGTCGGGACCCCGAGGACCTCGCCGATCTGCTTCGGCCCGTAGCCGGCGACGAAGCGAAGGACGATCACCGCGCGGTGCTCGGGGGTGAGGCCGGCGAGCGCTTCCTCCAGGGCGGGGTCGGAGCTGGCCAGCACCGGGTCCGCGCCGTCGGCGAGCTCGGGGGCTCGGTCTGTACTCAGCTCCGCCCGCCGCGTCCGTGCCCTGGCGAAGTCGAGCGCGCGGTTGGAGACAACCGTGTGCAGCCAGGGGGCGAAGGGACGGTACGGGTCGAAGCGGCCGATGTTGTGGACGATCGAGAGCATCGCCTCCTGCGTGACGTCCTCGGCGGCGTGGGCGTCGCCGAGGATCCCGTAGGCGATCCGGTGGGCCCGGCCCCAGTGCCGCTCGATCAGGGCCTCGACCGCCGCGGGCTCGCCCCGGCGCGCGCCGCGCAGCAGCTTGCGGTCGGAAACGCCCTCGCCCCGGCCGCCAGGAACGGCGACCGGGGCTACTTCGGCCAGTTCTGCGATTTCACTCATCGCGGGGAATACGTCCGGGAGCGCGAAATCGTTCCCTTACTTGCGAGCCTTCGGCTTGACGCGGGCTTCGTAGGCGACCTCGCCGTCGGAGCCCTCGACCTTCACGTATTCCACCGTCGTGCGCGTCACGGTGACGCCGGGGCCGAACTGGTGCTCGGAGAGCCATTCCGCACCGCCGGGCTGGAGGGCGATGGCCCATTCGTCGGGAGTGAGGAACTCCGGCCTTTCCAGTAGGCGTTCGAGCATGTAGAGGCTCTCGACGCGAGCGCTCAGAGCGAACGTCTTCCCGTCCTGCGACCAGACGCCGACGGCGTTCAGCCAGGGGCCTTCGGTGACGGCGTAGACCTGCGCCGTCGCGTAGCTGAAGATGGAGTCCCATTCGGCCTTTTTCACCTTGTCCGCGTCGGTGGTCCGAACCGGCAGGGTGCCGGAGTCCATGAGGCCGTCGGCTTGCAGGAGCGCACCGACCTCCTCGACCGAGGCCGCGTCGTACCAGCGGATCTCCGCCTCGGTGGTTCCCCGCGCGCCCTCGGCGGACCGCACGTAGTGGTAATCGATGGCGCCACCCTCGACCGACAGTTCGTTGCCGGTGACCTGCCAGCCGCCGGCGATCTCGAGGTAGGGCGCGTCGGCGATCAGGTGCTTCAGCTTCTTCTTGCCGATCGCGCCGCGCTTGGAAGCGGCGGCGGTGTCGGCCTGGGCCCCTGCGCTTACGCCAATCGCAAGCGCCAGCAGGAGCCCCGCCGCGACCAGAGCAATCGGGTTCGACGGGGCCAGCGACCTCAGTCGCGACTCCGGATGACGGTCATACATGGTCTACCTCCATTTGGATTTGGAAATTGCTCGCGGCGCGGCGCTCCCGCACCTGAGCCCACTCGCGCGCCCGGCTCGAGACAACCCGGTGGAGCCGCGGGGCAAAGGGGCGATAGGGATCGAGGGGGCCGACGTCGCGGACGATCGAGTGGATCGCCTCGTGGGTGACGTCCTCGGCCCAGCGGGCGTCATCGAGGATGCCGCTGGCGATCCGGTGCGCCCGATCCCAGTGCCGCTCGATCAGAACCTCGACCGCCCCGGGCCTGCCCCTGCGGACATCCCGCAGCAGCTCGCGGTCAGACAGCTCCTCAGCCGCGCGAACGCGACCCGGAACAGCAATCGGAGCGACCTCTGCGAACTCGTTCATCGGGGGTATACGTCCGCACCCCCCGCAATCGCTCCCTCTCAGGGACGCGAGTGGACGAAACGACGGGTCAGCGGTCCCGAGAGGGGTCCGAGTCGATGTCGTTCAATCGATCAATGGCTTCGAGGTCCAGATCGAACTGTCCTCTGTCCATCGCCTCGAATAGCTCGTTGGAGCTACTACCCCGAGTCTCCGCGGGCGGAAGCCTGCCGGCGATCTTCGCGAGCAGCTGGCGGTGCGCCTCCGGGTCCACCGGCCGGTGGCGCTTCGCCTCCGTCGCCGGGTAGCGACCGAGGTAGTTGTCGCCGCGCCAGTTGCGGGCTGGCCTGATCGGGCGGGGGACGAAGTCGCCGCCGCAGTTGGGGCAGACGCGGTCGAGGACGTTCTCGACGCAGTCCGCGCAGAAGGTGCACTCGAAGCTGCAGATTCGGGCCTCGGGCGAGTTCGGGGGGAGCGGCTTGGCGCAGTTCTCACAGATCGGGCGCAGTTCGAGCATCTCTTTCTCTCCAGTGGTTGTCGGTGAGCGGCGGGCCGGGACTGGGGCCCGCCGCTCACGTCGCTCACGACGTCGCGGTCTCCGGAACGGGGTCCGGGCGGATCACGACCAGGTCGGCGACGTCGAGGATCTCATCCGCGGGCATGCCGACACGCTGGGCGTGGCGGCGGATCGCCTCGGGGTCGCTCGCCTGGTAGATGCAGATGCTGCCCAGCGAGCCGTCCTCTTCGGCGATCACGTAGCTGCGGATCCAGCGGATCTCCTGGGGGAAGTCGGAGTCGGCCACGGCCTTGGAGCGCGCGGCTACCTGCTCGACCTCCTCGGGCGACTGCCAGGCCTTGAGGCGGCGAATCGCGTAGGTGTTCATCTCGGTCCTTTCGCTTCGGTTGGCAACTGTGGCCGAGGATGGACCGGGGCTCGCTTGGCCGCAATGACCTCTACCGGGCGTTTTCTGCCAGCACGCCCGGCGGTCGGCGGCGGTGGCAGGATCTGTTGGGCATTGGTCAGTGCAGACAGACCCGGATCGGGGGATGATGGACTCGATGGCCGGCAATGGCGAAACGAGACGGGTCGTGATCCTCGCCTACGAGGACGTGCAGAGCCTCGACGTGACCGGCCCGGCCGAGGTCTTCTCCGGCGCCTCCCGCCTGCTCGCCGCCGAGCCCGGCGCCCCGCCCTACACGGTCGAGATCGTCACCCCCGGCGGCAGCGCGGTCCGCGCCAGCAGCGGCATCCAGCTCCAGCCCGACCGCTCGACCGCCGGCTGCCGCGGGCCGATCGACACGCTCGTCGTCGCCGGTGGCAGCGGCGTCCGCCGGGCGGTCGAAGACGAGGCGCTGGTGCGCTGGGTCGGATCGGCGGCCGGGCGCTCGCGCCGGGTCGCCTCGGTCTGCTCCGGCGCCTTCCTGCTCGGCGCCGCCGGCCTGCTCGACGGGCGCAGGGCGACGACGCACTGGGCCTCCTGCGAGGCGCTCGGCCGGCTCCACCCCGAGGTCGAGGTCGACCCCGACGCGATCTACGTGCGCGACGGCGAGCTCTGGACCTCGGCCGGGGTCACCACCGGGATGGACCTGGCGCTGGCGATGGTCGAGGAGGACGTCGGCCACGAGGCGGCGCTGGAGATCGCCCGCTGGCTGGTCATCTTCGTCCAGCGCCCCGGCGGCCAGTCGCAGTTCAGCTCGCACCTCAGCGCGCAGCGCGCCGAACGCGAGCCGCTGCGCGAGCTGCAGGCCTGGATCGCCGACAACCTCGACCAGGACCTGCGCGTCGAGGCGCTCGCCGAGCGCGCCCACATGAGCCCGCGCAACTTCGCCCGCGCCTTCCGCCGCGAGGTCGGGCTGACCCCCGGCGCCTACGTCGAGGCGGTGCGGATCGAGCGCGCCAAGCAGCGACTCGAGCGCGGCATCGAGCCGGTCGAAACCGTCGCCCTCGACTGCGGCTTCGGCACCGCCGAGACGATGCGCCGCGCCTTCGGGCGCCGGGTCGGCGTCGCCCCCTCCGCCTACCGGGCCCGGTTCCGGCGCCAGCCCGAGCCCGGCTTGAGGTCGTAGTTGGTCCCGGATAGCGGGACGAAATACGACCTCAAGGCGCGGGAGAAGGACTACGTCCTGCGGCGCTGGGAAGAGGACCGCGCGATCGTTGACCGCGAAGATCGTTGGGGCCAGATGGGCTCCGAAACCGAGGCGATGAAACGTCGCGCTGAGAGCTACCTCCGCAAGCGCACCCGCAGCGCCCTGGCCGGAGTCGACCAACTGCTTGCCGAAACCTGAGAGTTCAAGCTCAGCCCGGGACGTCGAGCTCCATTGGGTCGGTCGGGAAGCTCGGGTCGAGACCGGCGAGCTGCTCGACGATCGCCAGGGTGCAGAAGGGCATGTGGTCGGTGCTGTAGCCGCCCTCCTGGAGGGCGATGAGGCGGCCTTCGCAGTGGGTGTCGGCGAGCTCGGTTAGGGCGCGGGTCATTGCGCGGAAGCCCTCGGCGGTGACGCTCATGCGGCCGAGCGGGTCGGAGGCAGCGGCGTCCTGGCCGGCGGAAACGAGGATCAGGTCGGGGGCGAAGGCGGAGACGGCGGGGGCGACGACATCGCTCATCGCCCGGGCGTAGATGCGGTCACCGCTGCCCGCCGGCAGCGGAACGTTCACCGTGGCGCCGAGTCCCTCCCCCACGCCGCGATCCTCCGCCCTCCCCCGCCCGGCGGGATAGAGGTCCTCCTGGTGGAGGGAGCCAAGCAGCACCGAGGCTTCGGCGGCGAAGACGTCCTCGGTGCCGTTGCCGTGGTGGACGTCCCAGTCGACGATCGCGACCCGCTCCGCCCCCAGCTGCTGCGCGCGGCGGGCTGCGAGGGCGACGTTGTTGAAGAGGCAGAAGCCCATCGCCTGCTCCGCCGAGGCGTGGTGGCCGGGGGGTCGGGTGAGGACGTAGGCGCGCCGGGCGGGCTCGGCGAGGACCCACTCCACCGCCGCCAGGCCACCGCCGGCCGAGAGCAGCGCCGGCTCCCAGCTGTCCGGACCGACCCGCGCCGCCGGGCCCACGACCAGATGCTCGCCCCGCTCGCAGGCCTCGCGGATGCTCTCTATATAAGGAGCGCTGTGGACCAGCGCCAGCTCCTCGGCGCTCGCCGGGCGAGCAGGCAGGCGATGGAGGTGCTGCGCGACGCCCGAGCGCTCCAGCAGCTGCAGGGTGCGCGCCAACCGCTCCGGCCCCTCCGCGTGGCCGACCCGCAGCCACTCGGCGGCTTGCGGGTCGACCAGCATCGAGCCGTTGTCATGAGCGAGGCAACGCTCCTCGTAGACCAGCGCGGTCGTCATCCGCGCATTCTCAACCCTTCAGCATCACCGCCACCTTGGCGCCGGGGCCGAGGATCTTGCCCGGAGCCGGGGACTGGCGGCTGACCTTGCCGGTGCGGACGCTGGCGCCGCGCAGGCGCTTGACCTTGCCGAGCTTGCAGCCGGCGGCGCGGAGCTTCTTCTTCGCGGCGCTCAGCTTCGCCTTCCTCAGCTGCGGGACCTTGCAGCCGACGTAGGTGAACGCGGTCGGCGCGAGCGCTTTGCCGGCTACGGTCGTGACTTCGATCGGGGCCGAGCCGAGCTTGGTGCTCTTCGGCGAGATCGCCGTGATCTGGGCTTCGCTGTCAACGCTGTAGGTGGCCGGCTTGCCGCCGAAGGTGACGCTGCTGACTTCGGCCAGGTTGGCGCCTGGGATGACCACCCGGGTGCCGCCGAGCACCGAGCCGCTTGGCTTGGCGATCGCCGCCAGGACGGGCGGTGCCAGCACCGTCGCCTGGACATTGACGCGGAACGGTTCGATGAATTCCGGAGCGAGCAAGGCCTGGCCGTCGGGCGTGTCAGCTTCGGCAATATCGACCTGGTCGCCTTCGTTTTCGGTCCTGAAGACGCAGGCGTTTTCCGCGGGACCGTTGCCGAGCGCGGTCAGCGCGAGGAGGTCTCCCTGCTGAACCGGGATCGCGGTGCGGAAGGTGTTGACCTGCCCCGGCAGCAACGGCCGCGGCCCGTCGTGGGCCCGCATCACGAAACCGTCGGTCGAAAGCGGCCGCACGACCTTGAAGGTCATCAGCTGGCCGACATCCGCCCCGGCATAGGTGCTCCAGGAGGTGAGGACGCCGTTGTGGGGGACCACATAGCTGTTCCCGCCCGCGATCTTCCGCGGGAGCACCTCCAGCGGACCGCCGCCGCAACCGGTATTCGGCGTCGCCGCCGGCAGCTGCCCGACGATCGTCTGCGCCTGCGCGCTCCCGCAGAGGGCCAGCGATGCGAGCCCCCCGACTAGGAGGGCACGCCAGGTGCGGCGCCTCACTTCTTCCCCTTAAGGGTGACCGCGACCTTGCCGCCGGGCGGCAGGATCGTGCCCGAGGCCGGAGACTGGCGGGTGACCTTGCCTTTGCGAACGCTGACCTTCTTCAGGCGCTTGACCTTGCCGAGCGCGCAGCCGGCACCTTTCAGCTTGTTCGTCGCCGCTTTCAGCTTGTACTTCTTCAGCAGCGGGACGACGCAGCCGACGTAGTTGAAGGTCTGCGGCGAGGTGGCCCGGCCGGCGACCGTGGTGACTTCGATCGTGCGCGAGGTCAGTTCGGTGTTCGGCGGGGCGACGGCGGTGAGCAGGCCTTCGTTGCTGACCGTGTAGCTCAGGGCCGGGACGCCGCTGAAGCTGACGCTGCGGACCTCGGCGAGGTTGGCGCCGGCGACCGTCACCGGGGTGCCACCGGAGATCGAGCCCGAGGTCGGGCTGATCGCGGTCAGCCGCGGCGCCGGCAGGATCGTCGCTTCGACGTTGAGCAGACTTTCTTCGATGTCCTGTTCGGGCTGCCAGCGTTCGCCGTCGGGGGTATCGATGTTGCCGCCGAACGTGATCGTGTCTCCCGCTACTCCGGTGCCCCAGATGCACGCGGTCGGAGCGGCACCGGGACTGAGGGCGAGGAGGTCGCCCCGCTCAACCGGGATCAAGGTGCGGAAGGTGTTGACCTGCCCGGGCACCAGAGCCCTCGGGCCGTCGTGACGATGGACCAGGTACTGGCTTTCGAACAGCCCGACCAGCTTGAAGGTCATGCGCTGGTTGGCGCCATCCGCGGCGCGGGTGCTCCAGGAAGTGATGACGCCGTCGACGGGAGCTTCGAAGGTCACATCCGGCCCGACGGACAGCTGCGTGATGTCGAACGAGGCGCCAAGCGGGTTTTCCTCGTTGCAGCTCAACGGCGGGGTCTGGTCGGGAATCAGCCCGAACGGCACCTGCGCCCCCGCGCTCCCACATACGGCCAACGATGCAACTACCCCCAGCAACAGGGCCCGGCGCCAAATTCCCTTCACAAACGGCTCCTTGTGTCTCGATCTGTGCGGTTCGACCGAGTTACGCGCACACAAAGGGCCGGGTTCAGCGATAGGTATTCCCGTCCAGTGATTCCATCGACGAAACTGAGTCGCCGCCGCTGAGCAGGCGCGGTTCGAGCTGCCACTCGACGATCTCGTGGCCGACCGGGGTGGCGACGGTCAGGTAGCGGGTGCTGCTCTCGCCGGGCGCGATCCCCTTCACCTCGCCGACCTTCCAGTCCGGCAGGCGGCCGAGCAGCCCGTCGCGCTGGGTCAGCTCGCGCCGGTCCAGGGCGATCAGCTGGCGGCCGTTGTCGGCGACCGCGAAGAGGCCGATTTCGCCCCGGAACGGCTGCTTGCCGGTGTTGACGAGGGTGATCGGGAGGTTGACGAAGCGCACCTCCGTCAGCGGCCCGGGCTGGCCGAGGGGGTTGAGGAGGCGAATCCGCGCGCTCTTGGCTCCGGTCTTGTCCTCGCCCGGGTCGACCGGCTTCTTCGGCACCAGCGTGATCGACACCGCGGGGCCGAAGCCAGGGATGTTGGCGAACCGGGAGGGCGAGCCGAGGTCCTTCGGGGCGGCGTCCTGTTCGGATTCCGCCACGTCGAGACCCGCAGAGCCAGCCGAGTCGTGGAAGGGCGAGACCTCGTCGTCGAGCCGCCACTCGTCGCCTTCCTCGACCAGGCTCTCGGTGACGGAGATGCCGCCGGCGCGAACCTCGGCGACCGCCTTGGTGCCGTCGACCTCGACGTGGTCGACGAAGACGGAGCGGTCGAGCCTGGCCATCTTCGCCCGCGCTTCCTGGTGTTCGCGGCAGGCCTCGAGCGCGCCTTCGCCGCTGCCGCCGTAGACCGTGGAGCGGAAGCGCTCGGTCGTCAGCAGGGCGCACTGCCCCGGGACCGGCTCCTCGTAGTAGCTGCCGAGCGCCGACTCGATCTGCGCGGCGTCGTCGCCGCCGTCGTCGCCGTCGAGCCCGTGCACGATCTTCTGGAAGCCAAAGGCAAGGCCGATGACAGCGACTATCGGCAGGATCGTTTTCCAAAGGGTTCTCATCGGTTGGGGCTCCTAGCGCTGCTTGAGGACGATCGTCTTGGTTCGCTTCAGGGCCTTGCCGCCGAGCGGGGTGAAGGCGACCTGGACCTTGACCCGGGCCCTGCCGGTGGCGCCGAGCTTGCGCTTGGCCTTGCCGGAGGCCCGCACGGTGAGCCGGTAAGTGCCGGCGCGTGCGGCCAGTTTCTTCGCCTTGAGCACGCCCTTGCCGCCGGCGACGATCGCGCCCGCCGCGTCGACGCTGAGGGTGAGCGTCGCCGTTCCCTTCTTCGGGTTGAGCCGCGCCCGCTTCAGCTTCAGGCTGGCGCGGACGGTGACCGCGTTGCTGCTGGCGCTGGTCGTCGAGCCGGCGAAGTTGGTCGCAAGCGAGCGGCAGGAGTAGCCGCCGACCAGGTCCGCCTTCAGCGTCGGGGCGGTCGCGCCGGCAATCGGTTTGCCGTCGCGCAGCCACTGGTAGGTGACGGTCTGCGCCGCGCGGTAGAGCTGGGCCTCGGGAGCGTCGGCGGCCCACTCGGCGCTGCAGGTCAGGGTCGAGCGCGGGCCGGGGCCACCGCTGGCGACCGGTGCTTTGACGCTGAGCGGGGACTTGAGCAGCACCGGGAGGAACGCGGGCAAGTCCGGGTCGAGGCCGGACACGTCGAGCGCGGCGATTCCGGAGGCGTCGCCGAGGTTGGCGGAGCGGACCGCGAGCGGGTTGGTCTGGCCCCAGTAGAGCCGGCCCGCGGTCAGGTCGATGGCGACGCCGAGTGGGTCGCTCGTCTCCGCGCCCTGCAGGAACCTGCCGCCGGCGCCGGTTGCCAGATTGGCGAATTCGATCGAGTCCGAGTCGCCGAAATTGGACCAGTAGATCCGCTGCGCCGCGGCGTCGATCGCAACCCCGGCCGCTTCGCCGACGCTGGCGCCGCCGATCGGGAGGTCGCCGCCTCCGCCGCCCGCGAGGTTGGCGTAGGAGATCTCGTCGACACGGCTGTTCGCCCAGTAGATCCGGCCGGCGGCCGGGTAGACCGCGAGGCCCTGGGGGATGGCGACCGTGGCTCCGGTCGTGTCGACCGTGCCGCCGCCGCTGCCGTCGAGGTTGGCGTAGTTGATCGACTCGGGCGCGCCGATGCCCTCGGCGTCGACGTCGGCCCAGTAGACGCGGCCGCCGCGGGCGTCGAGCGAGAGCCCGAGAGGGAAAGTGACGTTCGCGCCGTTCGTATTCAGTTCCCGCACACCGCTGCCGTCGAGGTTGGCGGAGTTGATCGTTTTGCTGATGGTGTCGGCCCAGTAGACGCGTCCCGCGGCCGCGTCGATCGCCACACCGCTTGGGCTGGGCGCCCCAACCGGCACAGAGCTGGCGGCCCCGCCCGCGAGAGGCGCACGGACGATGGGCCCGTCCTCCCCGCTGACCCAGTAGACGCTGTCCGCCGCCCAGGCCGAGCCCGCAAACAGCAGCACGACGGCGAGAGCGCCCAGGAGCGCCCCCGCCATCCCGCTTCCAATTCTGGTCGTCGCCACGCGCACGTTCGTCCGAGTTACGCGGGAGCGGCGGCTCGGGTTCAATCGCCCCGGGGAGCGGTCCCGACTCGTTCCACGTGCCCATCGCGGAAGCGGTAGAGCGTTCCCGTCGCGTCCGGATCCCTCGGGTCCGTTGCGGGCCCCTTCCCGGGGAGGTGGTAGCACCACTCCGGATCGCTCAGTTCGGCGTCGGAGTAGCCGGTCGGATCGCTCTTGATGCAGGGACTGACTGAACCCAGGGCCTTGCCGTCGGGGGTCACCACGCCACCGGACCCGCCGGGGACGACCCCTGGCTTGACGCCGGACTCCCCGGGGCTCAGTTGCGGCGCCACCGGCTCGCGGTCGAAGGCACCGGCCCCGACGGCCGCCAGCGCCCCCACCACCATCACCGCCGCGAACGCGATCAGCTTCATCTTCATCTGGTCTCCTCTTCGGAATCGAGGACGCAACCGGCCCGCGCGACGCGAGGGCTCGAATCGCTCTGCCAGGGCAGCGCGTGCCGCATCGCGGGAATGCGGCCGCGCGCCTGGCAGCTCGTCACGAAATTCTCGGATCAGCTCGATCTCGTCCATTGCTTTTCTCCGCCCACTGGATTCGGTGCGGTACCGGTATTTGCCCGGTCGGCCTGAAGCAGTTCGCGCACCCGGCCGCGGGCCCGGTGCAGGCGCGAGCGCACCGTGCCGATCGGCAGCCCCAGCACCTCGGCGATCTCGGTGTAGGTGAGGTCGGCCCAGGCGTACAGCAGCAGCACCTCACGCTCCTCGTCGGAGAGCTGGGCCAGGGCCGCGGCCAGCGCCCGTCCCATCTCCGCCGCGTCGACCCGCGCCTCGAGCCCGTCGAAGGCGTCGAGCACCGGGTCCACCCCGGTCCGCTCGTAAGCGTGCAGCTGGCGCCGCACGCCGCGGTGGTGGTGGCGCAGCAGGTTGGTGGCGATCCCGAACAGCCAGGGACGAGCGCTCGGCCGCTCGCACTCGAAGCGGTCGCGCTTGTCGAAGGCGACGAGGAAGGCCTGGGACGCCAGCTCGTCGGCCAGGTCGGGGCCGACCTGGCGCTGCAGGTAGCCCTGGACCACGTCGTAGTGGCGGTCGAAGATCGCCCCGAAGCTGGCGGGCGTGCGAAGGGACTCGGCGATCGTCTCGCCGTCGTGGCTGCGGGCATCCACAACTTCAGTTTGCCCGCAGCCGGGGGAGCGGTTCTCCCCCTATTTGTCCTCTAAGGGCAGCGCTACTTCCATTTCAGCACCGCCGGGGTTGGGTCGATGATGCCCTGCGCGTTTACGGCGCGCACCTGCAGGACGTGCGGCTTGTTCTTCTTCAGCTTCTTCAGCTTCGGCAGCTTGAAGGGGGACTTGCAGGGCTTGAACGGTTTCTTGTCGATCGCGCACTGGAACGTGGAGCCGGGCTGGTCGGAGATGAAGAGGTATTTCACGACCTTCGAAGTGGCGCGTTTCGCGCCTTTCTTCTTCTTCGGCTTTTCCTTTTTGATCGTCGTGTTCGGCGCCGTCGGCACAGGCGTCACCGGCGGTTTGGGGGGAGTCGGCGGGGTCGGGGGGGTCGGGGGGACCGGCACCGGCGGGTTCGGGTTGCCGCCGCCAACGGTCACCGTGACGTTCGCGTCTTTGGCCGAGGCGTTGTGCGTAGCCGTGGCCACGTAGCTGGCGGTGATTTTGTGGATCGCGCCGTTGACGGTCTCGTTCGGCGTGTAGGCGATCGAGCAGGTGGCGGTGCCGACCTGCCCAGCCTGCTCGACCAGGGTGCAGCGCGCCGGGTTGGCGTTGAACGTTCCTTTGCCCACTTTGTCCACCGTGAAGTTCACGATGTTCTGGGCGAGGGAGGTTTTCGTCGCGCCGGTGTCGGTCACCGTCACCGTGCAGGTGCTCGGCGCGCCCGTGGCCACCGTGGCGGGGGCGCAGGCGAGCGCGGTCGCGGTCGGGTTCGGTGCCGGGTTACCCGGGTTGTTGGCGACGGTGACGGCAATGGCGTCGCTGCCGTTGGAGTCCTCGTGGGTTGCCGTCGGGTCGTAGTTGGCGGTGATCGTGTGGATCGCGTTGGCGGTCTCCTGCGGGGTGTAGGTGATGGCGCAGGTGGCCGGTGCGGTGACCTGGGCCTGCTGCAGGGTGCAGCGGGCCGGGTTGACGCTGAACTGGCCTTTGCCGACCGGGTCGACTTCGAAGCGGACGACATCGCCGTTCAGCGAGGCCTTGTCCTGGCCGTCGTCGGTGACCGTCGCCGTGCAGAGCGCCGGGTTGCCGGTCGCGACGGTGGCCGGGCAGGCGACCGTGGTCGTGGTCACATTGCGACCGCCGCCCGGGTTGTCGGGGACGGTGACGTTGAGGCCGAACTGCGCCGAGCTGGCGTCGTGCGACTGGGTAGCCACGTAGCTGGCAGTGATCGTGTGGATCGCGTTGGCGGTCTCCTGCGGGATGTAGGTGATGGCGCAGGTGGCCGTGCCGACGATGTCCTCGATCAGCTCGCAGCGGGCGGGGTTGGCGTTGAACGCGCCTTTCCCGGCCGGGTCGACGCTGAAGTCGACGACGTCGCCGGCGAGGGTCTTCTTGGTCGCCCCGTCATCGGTGACGGTGACCGCGCACTCGGTCGCAGCGCCGGTCGCGACCGTGTCGGGGACGCAGACCAAGGCGGTGCTCGTCGCGTTGGTGCCACCGCCCGGGTTGCCGTCACCCTCGACGGTGACGTTCAGGTCGAAGTCCTTCGAGCTGGCGCCGTGCGTCGGGGTGGCCGCGTAGCTGGCGCTGATCTTGTGGATCGCGTCGGCGGTCTCCTGCGGGGTGTAGGTGATCGAGCAGGTGGCCGGGTCGGTGACCTGGGCCTGCTGCAGGGTGCAGTTGGACGGCGCGGTGTCGAAGCCGCCCTTGCCGGCCGGGTCGACGCTGAAGTCGACCTTGTCCCCATTGAGGCTGGTCTTGTTCTCAGCCGTGTCCGCAACCGTCACCGTGCAGAGGCTCGGGCTGCCGGTGGCAACCGTGGCCGGGGCGCACTGGAGCGCGGTCGCGGTCGGGTTGGTGCCGCCGCCCGGGTTTTCGTCGTCGCCCTCGACGGTGACGTTCAGGTCGAAGTCCTTCGAGCTGGCGTCGTGCGTCTGGGTCGCCGCGTAGCTGGCGCCGATCGTGTGGATCGCGTCGGCGGTCTCCTGCGGGATGTAGGTGATGGCGCAGGTGGCCGTGCCGACGACGTCCTCGGTCAGCACGCAGCGGGCCGGGTTGACGTCGAACTGGCCTTTGCCGGTCGGGTCGACGCTGAAGTCGACGATGTCTCCGGCGAGGCTCTGCTTCGTATCGGCGGTGTCGGTAACGGTGACCGAGCACTGGGCCTGGTTGCCCGTGGCCACGGTGTCGGGGACGCAGACCAGATCGGTCGTGGTCGGGTTGGTCCCACCGTCACCGCCGCCTCCGCCGTCGTCGGCGACGACGTCGATGTCCACCTCGTCGTTGCTGGAGAGGTGGTTGGCGTCGCCGACGAAGGTCGCGGCGATCAGGTGCGTGCCGACGACCTGCGGGCTGAACGTGACCACGCAGGTGGCGGTGCCGAGGCCCGCCGTGTCGCAACTGGTGGTCGAGAAGGTCCCCTCCGGGTCGGAGCGGAACTCGATCCGGCCGCTGAACGGCCGGTCCGGATTGCCATCGTCGGTCACCGTGGCGATGCAGGTGGTGAACGCGGTGGTGCCGGTTCCGAGCGTGACCTCATCCGGATCGCAGCTGAGCGTGGTCGAGGTCTCGTTGCGCACTTCGTTCGCGGCGAAGGCGAAGACCTGCGTGTCGCCGCTGCTGGAGAGGTGCGCGTCGTCGCCGACGAACGTCGCCTTCAGGGTATGCGGGCCGACCACGTCGGGGCTGAAGGTGACCTCGCAGGTCGCCGTCCCGACAGCGCCCTCGGTGTCGCAGCTGGTGTCGGAGAAGACACCGGCCGGGCTGGCCTCGAGCTCGATCCGCCCGGTCAGCGGCCGCCGCGGGTCACCGGTGTCGGTGACCGTGGCGACGCAGGTGGTCGGGTTTTTGGTCTGGACTTCGGTCGGGTCGCAGGTCAGCGTCGTGGTCGTCGGGTTTTTCTGCCCTTCGGCCACGGTGATGACGTTGATCTGAGTCGACGTGTCGGTCGGCTTGTGAGTCGCATCGCCGACTCCGTAGTTGGCGAGGATCCCGTGGATCCCGATCTCGCCCGCCGCCGGGGCGTAGACGACGTCGCAGCTGGAGCTGGCGCTGTCCTCACCCGTCGGCACGAGCCCGCAGGCGTTGCCGCCGGGGAAGGCACCGAGACTTTCGGTCTCGAATTCGACCACGCCGGTGGGTGCGGTCGGATCGCCGGAGAGGTCGGTGACAGTGATCGCGCAGGTCGTCGTCGAACCGTCGATGACCGTCGCCGGGGTGCAGACCGCCGCAGCCGCGGTCGGTCGCCGTTCGGCGATCACGGGCAGCGTCGTGGTCCCCGGCTGGCCGGCCTCGTGGCGGGCGTCGCCGCCGTAGGTGGCGGTGATCTGGTGGTCGCCGGTGGCCGACGGGGTGAAGATGACGGTGCAGGCAAAGCGATCGGCGCTGACCGGACCGCATCCGCCCGAGTTGAACTGACCGGCTCGGTCGGAGGCGAAGGCGACGTTCCCGCTCGGAGTCGAGGGGGTCGGATCGAGGTCGATAACCGTCGCCTGACAGAGCGTGCCTTCGCCGACTCCGACGCCGTCAGGCGAGCAGGAGACCGTGGTCTGGGTCACGTGTTTCGGTTCTTCCCCGCCGCCCGGGACGTTGACGTTGATCTCGGCGTCGTCGCTCGATGCCTCGTGGACGGCGGTGGCGCCGTAGCTGGCGGTGATCTTGTGGATCGCGCCGTCCAGCGTCTCGTTCGGGGTGTAAGCGATCGAGCAGGTGCCGGTGCCGACCTGTCCGCCCTGCTCGGCCAGCGTGCAGCGGGCCGGGTCGGTGCCGAACGCGCCTTTCCCGGTCGGATCGACCGTGAAGTTGACGCTGTCGCCGGCGAGGCTGAGCTTGCCGGAGCCGTTGTCGCTGACGGTGACCGTGCACTGCGCCGGGTCGCCGGTGGTGACGTTGGCCTGGCACTGCAGGTCGGTCGTGGTCAGGCGGCGCAGGACCTCGAAGCTGACGGAGCCTTCGCCCGGGAGGTGGGCGACGTCACCGCCGTAGCGTCCCTGCAGCAGGTGCCGGCCCAGCTCCTGCGGGGTGTAGGTCACCTGGCAGCTGGAGCGGTTCGGCGCGCCGGCGACCTGCGCCAGGGCGCATTCCGCGGCGGGCGTGAAGGCCGGCGTCCTGTCGCTGGTGAGGACGACGTTGCCGCGCGGAGGCGTGGTTCCGCCCTCGACGGTCGCCGTGCAGGTCGCCGGCTGGTTCAGCCGCGGCGCGGCCGGGTCGCAGCCGATCGTCACGTTGACCGCCGCGCGGGCGATGACCGCGAGGTCGAAGCTGCCGCTGCTGGCGGCGTGGGTGCGGTCGGTGTTGTAGGTGCCGGTGAGCCGGTGGACACCGGTCGCCCCCGGCGTGTAGCCGACGACGCAGGTGGCCAGGTCGGGCGAATCGGGGCCGACCGGCTGCAGCTGGCAGCCGTTGGTCGGGTCGCCGAAGGTGCCCGGGCTGTTCGACTCGAATTTGACTTCGCCGCCGGGAGCGCTCGGGCTGGCCCCCGAGAGGTCGCGGACGACGGCGGTGCAGCGCGCGGCGCGGTTCGCTTCGACCACCGGGTCGTTGGCATCGAGCGGCGTGCAGCCCGTGATCCGGGTCGAGGTCGCACTCTGCAGCACGACCAGGTCGGTCGTCTGCGAGTTGTCGTGGACTTCGTCGCCGCCGTAGCTGGCGGCGATCGTGTGCTCGCCGTTGCTGCCGCCGGCGGGGGTGTAGACGATCTCGCAGCTGGCTTTGCCGAGCTCGGTTTCGACCAGCGAGCAGTTCGCCGGGCTGGCGCTGAAGCTGCCGTTGCGGTTGCTCTGGAAGCGGACCTCGCCGCTCAACGCGAGTTTCGGCTCGACCGTATCGGTCACCGTGACCGTGCAGGTCGCGGCGGCGCCGAGGGCGACCGACTCCGGCTCGCAGGCAAGCGCGGTCTGGGTCGGGTTCTGGGAGACGGCGAGCCCGAAGACGTCCTGGCTGCGCTCGTGGTCGGAGTCACCAAGGTAGGAGCCGGTCAGCCGGTGCGTGCCGTTGTTGCGTTTGGTCGGGGTGTAGCGGACGTCGCAGGAGGACTCTTCCGTGTTGCCTGGAGCCGGGGCGAGCTGGCACCTGTTGCCTGGCGCGAAGAGCCCGGCGCTGTCGCTGGTCAGTTCGACGGTGCCGGCCGGGTTCGTGCGACTCCCCGCTCCCTGGTCGGCAACGCTGATCGAACAGATCGAGGTCTCGCCGGTCTTGACCGAGGAGTTGACGCAGCTGACGGTCGTCCTGGTGGTGACGCCGAGCACGGTGACCGGGAAGGCGTCGTTGCTTTCCTCCAGCGTGTTGTCGCCGGTGAAGGCGGCGCTCAGCGTGTGGATGCCCGAGTCGCGCCTGGTCGGCCTGTAGACGATCGAGCAGCTCGCCTTGTCGTTGGCGCCGGCGACCGGGTTGAGGATGCAGCTATCAGGGCTGAAGGCCCCGAGCGAGTCGGAGGTGACCCGCACCGCGCCGCCGGGCGTACTGCCTCGGCTGGAAGTGACGGTAGCGACGCAGTTCATCGCCTCCCCGAAGTTGCGGGTGGGCGGGGTACAGGAAAGTTCCGTCGTCGACGGCGCGCCCACGACCTCGAACGTGGTGACGAGTCTGTCGCGCCTGTCGTGTTCGTCGTCGCCCGTGTAGGTGGCAGACATCTGGTTCGGGCCGCGCTGGTCCGGGATCGGACCGCGCTGGTTCGAGATGAACCGCACCTGACAGCTCGACTTCGAGGGTTCGATCTGGAGCAGGTTGCAGGTTCGCCCGTCCGGGAAGCTGCCCGCGTCGCCCGGTTCGAACAGGACCGGTCCGGTCGGGCTTTCGCCGCCGGCGGTGTCCGTCAGCGTCATGGTGCAGGTCGTCGGCGTGTCGATCGGCAGCGGACTCGGAGCGCAGCTCAGCTGCGCGTCGGTGACGCTTTCGACAAACAGCTGCGTCCTGCCCTGGCTCGGCTGCCAGTTCCTCGCAGGGTCGATGTTGCCGCCGAGGTAGGTGGCGGTGAGGTTGTGGGTCCCCGCGTCCGCCTTGCGCGGCCGGTAGTCGAACTCGCACTTCGAGGTGATGACGTCGAAGGTGCCAACCAGATTGCACTGCGTGGGGATCGGGTCGGAGGCGGTGCTGTCCGTCCCGATCCTGACGACGCCCTCCGGTTCCGCTTCGGTTTCGAAGCCGACGTTCTCCACGACCACAGTGCAATGAACGAGCTGGCGCGCGACGACGCTCGCCGGGTTACAGGTGACGCTCGTCGCGGTTTTGAACCGTTCCAGTTCCGGGAACACCACGAGCGGGAGCTTGCCCTGGCTCTGCGCCTGGGCTTCGTTGCCGCCGAAGGTGGCGAACAGAGTCTGGTTGCCCACGGTCCGCGGGATCACGGTGAACGCACAGGTTGCGCTGCCGCCGCTGCCGTTTTGCAGCGTGCAGCGGTCGGTGCTGAGAAGCGCCCCCGGGTCGCTGTGCAGCTCGATCGCGCCACGCGGGAACCCGGCGGTGATGGCCGGGTCGGCCACGGTCGCCGTGCAGTTGATCGGGATACCGATCCGACGATCGTTGGTTCCCGCGCACTGGACGGTCGTCTGGGTGGGAGCGAGTGGGCTGTTGGCCACGATCAGGTCGGAGCTGGCGATGCCGCCCAGGTGCAGGCCGAATGCCTCGTAGCTGGCCCTGATCGTGTGGTCGCCGACGCTGGCCGCGGTCGGCGTGTAATCGACCTCGCAGGAGGCCTGGCCCGGCGAATCCTGCTGCAGATCGCAGCTGTCGAAGCGGAAGAAGCCGGGTGCCGGGGCGCCGGCGCTCTGCGCCGTGAAGGCGATCTTGCCGGCGGGGACGGTGGCGCTGGGGTCGCGGTCGGCGACAGTCGCCTTGCACCTGGCGTTGCCACCGACCTCGGTGCGGCTATCGCAGTTGAGCCTGACCTCGGTCGGGTGTGCCTGCTGGAACTGGAGGTCGAAGAGTTCGGTGCCACTCGCCTCAGCGTTGGTGATGTTGGAGGCGACGGTGAACCCGACGAACCCCGCCCGGTTCGAGCTCACGGTCGTCGAGCACGCGGAGGTCCGCCTCTTGATCGTCTCCAGCTGGCAGGAGGGCGGCGAGAACGTGAGCCCGGGTTCGAAGCTGCTGAAGCTGGCTGAGCCTCTGACGAGGATGCTGGCAAAAGTGGTCACTTCGGCGGTGCACCGAGCGGAGCCCCCCACTCTGGTCACGAGGGGATCGCATTTGACTTTGGTTTCCGTGTTCGAGCCGCGCTCGTCGGCGCCGATGTCGGGGGCGGAACCGATGACCCGGTCTTGCTGGCCATCGACATCGAAGATGCCGCTCAACTGGTCGATCTTGCCGCCGTCGATGGTCGGCGAGTTCGGCGCCTGGTGGACCTGATCGAGCAGAACCGGCGACACGGCCAAGTTGCCGCGCGTGTTGTTCGGGGTCACCGTCGCTTTGGAGCCGGTGTTGGCTTGCGGAGTCGCCTGGACGGTGACGTAAGAGGAGTTTTCGAGGTCGACGGTGACTTCGGCCCCTTCGTTGGAGCCGCCGCTACCGGCGCTGCGGCGCGCGAAGACGAGGATGTCTTTGTCCGTGCCTTTGGCGATCGTGCTGAGCACGTCGAGGGTGAATTTGGAGTTCGCTTGCGAACCTCTTTTACCCGCGAGGTCGAGTTGGAGGCCGTTCGATTTCACGCCGTCGGCGAACGCGGTGACGTTGCGGAGGTGGGTCACGGCGGACGATCCGGCGACCAGTTGCTGGTCGAAGACCTGGAGCCCGAAACCTTCGGGTGCCCGGCTGACACAGGCCGTGTCAGCGATGGTGTCGACCGCTGGGCGAGCAGCGAGCTGACACCCGACCGCCCGCGTCGTTTCGCGCACCGTCGAGATGACGTTGCGGATCCTCGCCGCGCCTTCGGCGAAGATCCCGACCCGGCCTTGCGATTCGACGCTGAGGCCTTCGACGACGTCGCCCTGCTGGACGAAGAGGGCAACCTGGACCGTGTTGGGGACGCCGACGATCAACGTCCTCTGCGGTCCGGCTCCCTGGAATTGGATGCCGGGCGGCAGCTTGATCAGCCCTCCCCCGGGGGCCTCGATCGCAGGAAGGTCGCCGTTCACCCTGTTGTAGACACCGGGGGCGAGGGTGATGTTCTCCGGGTTCGCCTGAGACCTCGCGAGGGCCGTCACGAGGGCGCAGCGGTTCGTCGGCGAGCAGGAAGCGTTCGGGTTCGCTCCGGCAGCGACGAAGAGCTCGGCCGAGGCAGTGCCCACGGCGGCGCACAGCATCACGCAAGCGAGCGCCAGCGCGAGCAGCAGGGAGCGCAGGCCGAGCGGGGTGCTGGCGGTCCTGCTGGACGAGTCGGTCTGCTTTGCGTACATCGAGTGGCTCCTTGCGTGTGGACGGCTTAGCGCGAGATCTGTGCCCGGCGATCGGGCACGGCGTATTCGTGCGTCGCGGACTACCTCTCCTCCTGCAAGGGAGTTCAGGGGTTAGACGAACGTCGCTATGTGGTTGGACGCAAGGCAGAGAACGGCGGGCTACTTCTCCCTAGGCCATGCGTCCGTTCCGCCGGTCAGATCCCTACGGGCGGGCCTTCGCGACCCGCCATTTGAGGACCGCCGGGGTCGGGTCGGCGATGCCCTGCGGATTGATCGCGCGCACCTGCAGCGTGTGCCTCCCCGCCTTCCTCGGCTTCGGCAGCTTGAAGGGGGACTTGCAGGGCTTGAACGGCTTTTTGTCGATCGCGCACTGGAAGCTGGAGCCGGGCTGGTCGGAGACGAACAGGTACTTGACGACCTTGGCCGCGGCGCGCTTGGCGCCCTTCTTCGGCTTCATCTTCTTGATCGAGGTGTTGGGCGCGGCGACCGGCGGTTTCGGCTGGCTGCCGGGGCCGTTGCCGTTGCCGCCTCCGCCTCCGCCGTTACCCCCTCCACCACCGCCGCCCGAGGCGGCTTCGACGACGACGCTGTCGTCGCCCTGGCTGGGCAGGTGGGTGGCGCTGCCGGCGTAGGTGGCGACGACGCGGTGGGTGCCGCTGCCGACCGCGGTCGGGGTGTAGGTGACCTGGCAGCTGGCCTCGGCCGCGGCAGCCTGCAGGGCGCAGGTCGGGGCGGAGAACTGGCCGGCGCCGTTGCTGTCGAAGCTGACGTCGCCGCTCGGCACGCCGCCCGCGGCGGCGCTGACCGTCGCGGCGCACTGGGTCGGCTCGCCGGCTTTGAGCCGGTCCGCGGCGCAGCCGAGCGCGGTCTGCGTGGCCTCCCGCTGCGGGCCGGGCTCGGGCTCGACCGCGACCTGGTCGACGCCCTGGCTCGGGCGGTGGACCGTGCTGCCGGCGTAGCTGGCGAAGACCTTGTGGTCGCCGCTGCCGAACTCAACCGGGGTGTAGACGATCTCGCAAGTGGCGCTCTCGTCGCCGGGAACCGGGACCAGCGTGCAGGTGGCAGCCTCGGAGAAGAGACCGGCCCGGTTGCTGGCGAATTCGACCGTCCCGGCCGGAACCACCGGGCCGGGTTCGGTGAGGTCGGCGACCTTCACGAAACAGGTTGAGTCCTCGCCAGCCGCGACCGGGTTCGGGTCGCAGTCGACGGTGGTGGCGGTAGCTCCTCGCCCCGGGTCTTCGGCCGTGACCGCGATCCGGTCGCGGCCGACGCCGCGCTGGTGCACGCCGTCGCCGTCGTAGACGGCGGTGACGCGGTGGCTGCCGCTGCCGACCTCGATCGGGGTGTAGGCGACGTCGCAGCTGGCGGAGCCGGCGCCGTCGGGAACGAGCTCGCAGACAGCGGCGCTGCTGAAGGCGCCGGTCTGGTCGGTCGAGAAGTCGACCCGACCGGTCGGGACGGTGACGGTCCCGTCTTCGTCGGTGACGGTGGCCGTGCAGGTCGCGGCCTGGCTGGTCCTGAGCGCATCGGGGGCGCAGACGAGTTTGGTCCCGTCTTCGCCCTCCTGGCCTTCTTCGTCGCCATCTCCGCCCCCACCGCCGTCGCCCCCATCGGGCTCGACCGCGGTGGTCTCGGCTCCGTCGGAGCTGGAGCGATGGCCGGCGTCGCCGACGAAGGTCGCCTCGAGCCGGTGCAGGCCGAGCACGAGCGGACCGAAGGCGGCGCTGCAGGTGAGCGTCCCAGCCGCCTCGTCGGCGGCGCAGGTGGCCTCGGAGAAGACGCCGAGCTGGTCGGAGCGGAACTCGACCCGGCCCTCGAACGGCCTCGTCGGGTCGCCGTCGTCGCTGACGACGGCGGTGCAGCCGGCAGCAGTGTCGACTGCGACCTCGCGTGGCTCGCAGCTCAGACGGGTCGAAGTGTCGCTGCGCTCGTCGGGCTGTTCGAAGGCGAAGACTTCGGTCTCGGCGCTGGAGCCGCGGTGATCTGCGTCGCCGGCGAAGGTCGCGGTCAGCAGGCGGCTGCCGCCGACGTTCGGGGTGAAAGTGAACTCGCAGGTCGCGCGGCCGACGGCGCCGGCGATTCCGCAGCCGGTGACGGAGAGGCCGCCCGCCGGCTCGGCCGAGAGCTCGATCCGCCCGCCCAGCGGCTGGCGCGGGCTGCCGGTGTCGACGACGGTGGCGACGCAGTTGGTCGCCGTGTCGACTTCGACTTCGGTCGGCTCGCAGGCGAGCGTGGCCAGGGTCGGGCTCTTCTCGGCCTCTTCGTCAGAGATCAGCTCGATCTCGGTCGTGCCAGCGCTCGCCCTGTGGTTCGCATCGCCGGCGAAGCTCGCCTTGACCTCGCGCGCGGGCAGCAGCACCTCGACCGGGGTGAAGGTGACCGAGCAGGCGCTGGTGCGCTCGCCGGGCCGCGGGCTCGACGGCAGCTCGCATCCCGAGTCCTCGAAAAAGCCGGCTGCGGCCGCTTCGAACTCGACCCGGCCGGTCGGCGCGCTCGGGGCATCGGCCGAGCCCGTCACCGCCGCCGTGCAGGTGGTCGAGTCGCCGTTCGCGAGCTGCGCCGGGACGCAGAGGACCGAGGTGACGGTGTCCGTCCGCGTCGCACTGACGGACAGGCCGGCGGCCGCGGCCGCGCCGGGCTCGTGGGTCCCGTCGCCGCCGTAGTTCGCAGCGAGCTGGTGGAGGCCGGCGGTCGTCGGCTCGTAGGAGGCGGAGCAGGAGGAGGTCTCCTCGTCCACCGGCTCGAGCGCGCAGGCAACCGGGTCGAACGGGTCGCCGCGATCGGAGTCGAAGCTGACGCTGCCGCCGGGGCTGGTCGGGCTGGCGCCGGTGTCGGTGACCCGGGCGGAGCAGGTCGTAGGTTCGCGCACTCCGGTCCCGGCGGGGACGCACCGGAGCACGGTCGTCGTCGGGTGGGTGCGCGGGTTGTCGTCTTCGCCGCCGTTTTCTTCGTCTTCGCCGTCTTCGCCTTCGTCGCCGCCACCGTCCACGGTGACCTCGAACACGGCGCCGGCCTCGTCCGACTCATGCGCCTGGTCGCCGCCGTAGCGAGCCGTGAGAAGGTGCGGTCCGGTCTCGTGTGGGATGTAGGTGAACGTGCAGGTGGCGGGGCCGTTCCCGACCCCGTCGAGGGGACAGGCGGCAGCCGGGTCGAACTCCCCGTCGCGATCGCTCGCCAGCGTCACCTGCCCGGTCGGCAGCGACGGGTTCGCGGCCCCGTCGGTGACCGAGACAGTGCACTCGGAAGGCTCGTCCACGGCCATCGCCCGCGGCGTGCAGTGGAGACGGACGCGGGTAGCTGCGCGGTCGACGACCTGCAGCGGGGTTCGGCCAGCGCTCACCGCGTGCACATCGCTGCCGCGGTAGCTGGGGAGAAGGGCGGTCTCGCCGGCCCGGGTCGGCCGCAGATCGATCTCGCAGCTGGACCGATCCGCTGCGGCGGGCTGCAGCTCGCAGGTCGGGTTCGCCGGATCGTTGAAGTCGAGGAAGTCGCCCGCGAAAAGCACCGAGCCGCTGGGCGCGCTGTCGCCGGTTGCGTCGATGACCGTGACCGTGCAGCTCGCGGCCTTGTCTTTCTCCAGCGTGTCCTCGGGCAACCCGCCGGCGCGGGAAACGCAGCGAGCGCTGGTCGTCGTGTCCCGCCCCAGGTTGACCAGGGCCGTCGCCAGGGCCCGATCGTGGTCCGGGTCACCGAGGTACTCGGCGGTGACCGTGTGCGGGCCGAACTCATCGCGGGCGGGGACGTAGCCGAGCGAGCAGCTTGCGACGCCGACCTCACGCTCCTGCAATTCGCAAGCCGGAACGCCGTTGCCGAACTCGCCCGGACGGTCGCTGCTGAACCGCACGTTGCCGCTGACCGCTTTGCGCGGCTGTTTGCGGTCGGTGACGGTGACCTCGCAGGGGCTCGGAGCTCCGTTCCGGACCCGGTCCGGCGTACAGGCGATGGACACGTCCGGCTGGTTGCCGTCGACATCGAGCGTGACCGCGGCGTCGTCGCCCGCGTGCACGGCATCGCCGCCGTAGCGGGCCTCGAGCAGGTGGGCTCCCGACGAGCCGGCGCGGCCGGGGTCGTAGCCGACCTCGCAGCGGGCCTGGTTGGGGCTGGCGGGCACCGGCGCCAGTTCGCAGAGGCCCTTGAAGCGGCCGCTGCCGCGGTCGGTCCGGAACTCGAGCTCGCCCGTCGGCGCCGTGTCGGCCCGGCTGGAGACGACCGTGGCAAGGCAGTCGACCAGGCTGCCGAGCGGAGCCGGGTTCGGCGTGCAGGCGAAGTCGACGGTGCTCGGGTTGGCGCGCGCCTGCACAGTCGCGGTCAGTGCGCGGGCGTCGAATTCGGCGTCGCCTTCGTAGGAGGCGGTGACGACGTGGTTGCCGGGAACCTTGCTGGCCGGCACGTAGGTCAGCTCGCAGGCCGAGCTCGTTTCCGAGATCGGCTCGAGCTCGCAGATGCCGTCGCCCGAGAACTTGCCGGGAGCGGCGCTCTCGAACCCGACGCTGCCGGTCGGAACGACCGGCTCTTCGTCCTCGGCGGCGATGCGTCCGCGCTGGAAGAACGGTTCCTCCTCTGCCCCGGAGACGACGATGCGGCAGACCGACCCGTCCTTCACCAGGACCGGGCTCGGGGTGCAGGTGAGGTCGGCGGTGGTGAGGGTGAACACGGGCAGCGTGGTCTCGCCGCCGCTCGCTTCGAAGAGCTCATCGCCGAGGTAGGTGGCGAGGATCCGGTGGCTGCCGCCCTCGGAGCGTCGCGGGGTGTAGGCGAAGCTGCAGGTCCCTTCCCCGGTGGCGCCGGCCTCGAGCTCACAGCTCTCCGGAGCAAGGGCGAGGCCGCTGCTGCCGATCAGCACGGTGCCCGAGGGCGGCGCCGAGCTGCCGCCCGTCCCGGTGACGCTGACGTTGCAGTTCGTCTCCTGCCGGGCTTGCACCGGGCTGGGGGTGCAGGAGATCGTGGTTTGGGACCTGGCGGTGAACGGCCCCTGTTCTTCGGTGACCTGCAGTGCGGTCGAGCCCTGGCTGGGCCTCCGGGTGAGCTGCCCGGTGTAGGTGGCGAACAGATCCTGCAGCTCTTCCTCCAGGGGCACGTAGGAGAAGCGGCATTCCGCGAGTCCCCCGGCCGCCTGCAGGGCGCAGCGGTCCGTGCTCAGCCTCCCCTCCCCGTTGCTCTGCAGCTCGACGAAGCCCTCGGGTGCCTCCGAACCCTGGGGGACGTCGACGACCACCACCCTGCACTCGGTCGCGGTCGCGCGCTCCACCAGGGCGGGCTCGCAGCTGACGGAGGTCGAGGTCTCGCCGCGCGGCCTCGACTCGCCGCTGACCGCGATGTCGGTACGACCGGTGCTGAGGAGGTGGACGTCGGCCGACCGGTAGGTGGCGAAGACTTTGTGGGGCCCGGTACCGGCTTCGTTCGGCGTGTAGCTGACCTCGCAGCGCGCTTCGACTTCCCCGCCGTCCAGCTGACAGGTCGAGGGCGTGAAGAATCCCGGGTCGCGGAGGCCGTCGGCGGCGCTCTGGAGGTCAATCGTGCCTCGCACCGAGTGGGAAAATTGGCCGCCACCGAGTTCCCGCACCGCAATCTGACAAATGGTGCGGCTACCCGCCTGGACGGGCTGTGGGTCGCACTCGACCCTCGTCTCGGTCTCGATCCCCTCGATCACGATGAGTTGCTCGCTGCCTTCGCTGCGTTCGTGCGTGAAGCTCGAGTAGGCGGCCGTGATTTCGTGGCCGTCGGCGAGCGTCGGCGCGTAGAGGAAGTTGCAAACGGATTCGGTCGGCGAGCGTTCGGTCAGCGGGCACTGGGGGGTGCTGATCGCGGCCTGCTCCAGGCTGGTCAGCAGGACCCGGCCGGTCGGCGCCGGCGCGGACTCTGCGGAGACGATCGCCTTGCAGTTCGTGAAGAAGTTCGTGCGCAATTCGCGCGGCGAGCAGAGCACCTCGGTGGTAGTAGGCGGCCCGCCGAGCTCGTCGGCGCCGATGTCGGGCGCGGGACCGACGGGGCGCGAGATGCGGTCGATGTCGAGTGCCGGAACCACGTCCGTGCCGACCCGGCCGCGATCGACCGTCGGCGAGTTTTCGAGCTGGTGGAAGCCGTCGACGAGAGTTGCGCGCTGGCGCAGGTTCTCGTTTTCGCTGGGACTGCTGACCGTGGCGGTGCCCTGACCGCTGCGGAACGCCTGCGTGGTGATGAAGGATGAGCTGGTCAGCTCCGCTTTTACGTTGGGGCTTTGCGTGTTGTCCACCGTCGCCGGCGCGGTCAGCGCGATCACGTCGCGTTCCTGTCCCCGCGCGATGGTGAGAGCGATATCGGCGCGGTAGACGGGCAGAACCTGGAGCGGGGAGTTGCCGATGCCGACCACCTGGATGCCGATCGAGTCGGTGCCGGTGGCGATCGCCGTGACGCCGCGAACCACCGTGCGGGTTTCCGTCCTGGAGATGTCGGTCCCCACTCGCAGCGCCGTCCCTTCCTCTGCGGCGTTGAGGCAGACGACGTTGCTCAATTCGGCGTTCACCGGGGTGTTGGCTTTGACGGTGTTGAAGGCGTCGCAGGTGAACGCGCCGAGCGGAGCGTCGGGGGAGGTACGCGCGACGAGGCCTTCGGCACGGGCGCCTTTGAGGCGAACCACGTTTCCGCCGCTCCCGATCACTTCGAGGAATTCGATTTTCGCCCCCGGCCCACCGTCGATCGTCGTCGCCGCGTTGCGGTTGTGGGCGACGATCCGCGGCAGGCCCGGGCCGAGGCCAATCAGGTTGGTGCCCTGCCTGAGGGTGATCCTGCCCGCGAGCCCGAGGTCTTCGGTTTCGTCGCTGTAGGTCCCCGGCTTGACGAAGACCGTGTCTCCGGTGTCGGGCCGGCTCCGTTCGACCGCGATGGCGAGAGAGCATGGGTTCGCGTCCGAACAGGCGCCGTTGCCGCCGCCGGGAGCCGCGAAGAAAGTCGCCGCCGAGGCGCTCGCGACGGCGCCCAGGAGCAGCGCTGCCGCCAGGGTGACGACGGCGATGGCACGGCGGGCTCCTCGTGAGGCGGCTCGAGACGAGATGGCTGGCTCCTTGAGTGGCGTTGCGGGCCCGGCAGGCGGCCCCCTGATCGCAGGCGCTTCTGGTGCCTGCGCCGCGCCTTACCTCCAGTAGGAGCGCGCGGTTCAGGCGCTGGACGAAGCGCCGAGTGGGCGCTGGACGTAAGGCCGGAGCGGGCGGCGACTTTGCAGTAGGGCGGACGTCCGTCTCGCCGCTGTGGCCGCTACCGGGCGGGCGGGCGCGGTTCTGAGTGAGCGCAGCGGCCACAGCACCGGCCCGAGTCGGAATGAACCGGGTCGGAAAACGTCAGTAGAGGACAAGATGAGAAAGAGCCACTTCACCCTCCCCCGCTCCCCGTTCCTCGCCGCTGCGCTCGGCGCGATCGCGCTGCTGGCGGGGGTGCTCGCGCCGAACGCGTCAGCCGGCGCCTACGACGTCAATGTCTGCACCGAAACCGGAGCCACCGATGCGTTCAGGATCATGGGCGAACCGGGGACCGAGGGGCTCGAAGCGCAGAACACCTGCGGAGTGCCGGGACAACCGCGCCTGCTTCTCCTCGCCCAGGCCAACACCATCGTCCGGCGCAGTCTCACCGCGACCCTGCAGGCGCCCGACGACACCTTCATCGAAAAGCTGAAGGCGGTTCGCGCGACTGGGCCGGATTGGCCCACCGACCAGATCGTCTGGGGGCTCAGCACCGGCAGCGGCAGGGTGCTCGAGCAGATCAGCGCGCGGCGGCTCGAAGAAAACGTCAGCTTCGATATCAACTCGACCTCCGTCATCGCCAGCCTGCGGTGCATCCAGATCAATTGCCAGCTCGGGGCGACTCGGCCGCTGGTCGCGATGCGGGCGATCGTCGCGACGATTGTGGACATCACCCCGCCTGAAGTGGACATCCCAAACGTGCCGGAGCTGGAAGCGCCGGTGAAGGGGACGGTCACGATCCCGTTCCGGGCGACCGACCTCGGCGGCGGCATCGCCTCCACGTTCTTGTTTGTCGACGGCGCGCCGGTGGCGACGCGCGAGGAGACGAACGAGGGCAGGTGCAGCACCCCCTACCGCTTCCTCGTCCCCTGCGCCCTGGCCCTCGACCGCACCTTCCTGCTGGACACGACCAGGCTCAGCGACGGTCCCCACACGGTCCAGGTCCGTGCCGCCGACGCCGGCAACCTCGACAAGGTTTCGAGGGACGTCCGGCTCACGGTCGACAACACCCCAACCACCGCTCCCCCGGCCGATCCGCCGACGACGCCAGCCCCGTCGACGACGCCGCCCAAAACCGGCTCTGGCATGCGCGTTCCGCCGCGCCTCAGCAGCCTCTCCCTCTCGCGCAAGAGCGTCGCGGCGGGCAAGCGCCTGCAGCTGCGCTTCGCCGCCAGCGAGGCCGGGACGCTCTCGGTCGCGATCGCGCCGATGGCGGGCGCCGCGGCGCGGGGCAAGGCCGCGAAGCCGCTCTCGACCCTGACCCGCACCGTCGCCGCCGGCCCGGGCGCGATCCCGATCGCGACCCGGGTCCGGGGCAGGCTCCTGCGCCCCGGCGCCTACGGGGTGACGGTGAGCCTGCGCAAGGCGGACGGGTCCAGCTCGGAACGGGCGACGCTCCGCTTCCGGGTCTTGAGGCAGCGATGAGGGCGCGCGCGTTTGCGGCGGCTCTTGCCGCCGTGGCGCTGGTCGCCGCCGTCAGCGCCGCCGGCGCCGCCGCCGAGGTGCAGACGATCGACTTCGAGGCGGCGCCGCTGAATGCTCCGTTCGGCGGCCAGGGCGACATCGTCTTCCGCCAGGACCTCGGCTTCCGGCCCTACGCCACCGAGGTCGGCGCCCGCGCCCAGAGCGGCACCAGGGTCGGCGACGCCGGCCGCTGCTTCGAGGAGACGGGGCGCAGCTGCGAGTTCTTCCAGGCCAACACCACCGTCGAGCTGGCCCGCACGGCCGAATCGGTGACCGTGTTCGTCGGCCGCTTCGGGCCGATCGCAGCCGGCGAAGCGCCCGAGCAGGCGGTCCTGACCGCCTTCAGCGCCGACGGCTCCATCGTCGGCCTCTCGAGAATCGAGATCGGCGACGAAGGCTTCAAGCGGCGGCTGCAGGTACTGCGACTGAATCAGAAAGACATCACCCGGTTCACGATCAGGGCGAACAGCGGCGTCGGCGGGACCGCGGTCGCGACCGACCTCGGCTTCGACGACCTCAGCGTCAGCTTCGCCGATGGCGGCACCCCCGACTTCTCGGTGGCGGCGACCGGCGAGGTGGTCGGCGTTCCCCAGGGCGAGGAGGTCGAGGTCCCGGTGCGGGTATCCCGGATCAACGGCTCCAACGGCACGATCACGCTCGCCGTCTCCGACCTGCCGGCGGGCGTCTCCGCGGCACCGGTGGAACTGAAAGGGACCGCGACCGAAGCGACGCTGAAGCTGCGCGCCGAGCCGAACGCGCCCGACACCGACTTCGTCCCGGCCGAGGCCACGATCATCGCCGAATCGGCCAACAATCCGGCCGTCGGCCCCGCCAACCGCAGCACTCCGCTGGCCGTCCGCGTCGGCCGCGCCTTCCAGCTGCGCAGCGGCGACACCAGCGACGCCGACGAAGGCGAAGTCGTGGTCGAACTGCCGAGCTGCGCCGCGGTCGACGTGCCGCTGGAGATCGCCCGCGACCCGGCCCTGGAACGGACCGTGACGCTCAGCGCCCGCCAGGACCTCGAGGGCGCGACCCTGCTGCCGCCGGGGATCAGCGGCGAATTCCTCTCCGGCCCCGAGGTCCCGCCGGGCGGCGGCCTGGTCGCCGAGCGGACCCTGCGGCTGCGGGCCGGGCCCGGCGCCGGCCTCTTCCGCCAGCCGCGCTCGATCGTGGTCGAGGCCCGGGTCGAGCCCGGCGAAGCCCCGCACGCGCTGCGGCTGCGCTTGATCCACACCGAGGGCGCCAGCGTCTCCCGGGTGACGCCCGCCTTCCGCGCCGCCCGCACCCCGCGCTTCGGCCAGCCCGGCGCGACCGTGCGCCTCAACGGCCAGGGCTTCTGCGAGGGGACCACGGTGCTCTTCGGCAGCGACCAGACGCGCACCCCGACCAGGCTCGTCGACGAGCACGCGCTCGAGTTCACCGTCCCCCGCTACGCGGTCAGCGGCGAGCTCACGGTCATCCCGCCGGATGGCGGCCGCTCCTACCCGGCGGGGCGCCTCTCGGTCGACAGCGTCCGCAACGGCGACGCCTTCGCGTTCAAGAACTACCCGTTCGGGACGCTCGGGCTCGCCGAGCTGGAGCGCGCCTTTGGCTCCGACGACATCTTCGTCAGCGTCAATCCCTGCTGGCCGTTCGGCAACTGCACGGTGCAGACCGGGTTCCTCAGCCCAGTCGCGGCGCTCGACTGGGGCGTGCTCCAGGTCGCCCTGCGTCGTAGCAACGGCCACTGCTTCGGGATCAACCTCTCGCTGCAGCAACTGGCCAGCCGCAAAGTCCCGCTCTCCTTCTACACCCGGGCGCCGGGCGCCCAGCCCTTCGACATCCCCGGGCCGGGTGGGCCGGAAGCCTCGCTGGAGACGCTGCTCGACGCCAACCACGCGCGCCAGTTCTCGGAGGAGTTCCTCGGCGCCTTCTTCAAGCGGCCGCGCGGGCTGAACGCGCAGCTGGACGTGCTCAGGCGTGAATTCGGCATCAGCCGGATGCCGATGATCCAGATCTACCGCGGCCTGCGCGCGCACTCGGTGCTCGCCTACGACCTGGTCGAGACCGCCAGCACGGCGCGGATCTACGTATACGACAACGCCTCGCCCTTCGCCCCGGAGGAGGAGTTCGACCCGGGCCGCCATCGCACCAAGGTCGAGGCCGGAGTGATCGCGATCGACAAGGCCGCTGGGACCTGGACCTACGAAGGGGCGAGCGGGTGGAGCGGGGCGAGCGGCGACGGCTCGCTCTGGGTCACCCCCTTCGAGGCCAACCCCGACGACCCCTCGCTGCCGGGCCGCGACACCCTCGTCCGCGCCGTCTCCTACGTCCTGCTCGGCTCGCTGGACGGAGCCGTGCGCAGCGACGCCGGCGCCTACGGCGAGTTCCTGCCGGATGCCGGCGAGGAGGCCGACGCCGCCGGCAACGGTGCCTGGGTCGCCCCCGCCGGCAAGCCGCTCGACGTGACCGTGACTGGGACCAAAGACGGCCGCTACACCCAGACCTACACCGCCCCCAGCTTCGTCGCCAGCGTCGGCGACGTGGCGACCGCGAAGGGGGTGCGCGACAAGCTCAGCGGCGCCGGCGAGGGGCTGCGCTTCGAGAGCGGGAAGGCGCGGGTGCTGGAGATCGAGTTGGCGAAGGAGTGGGGCAAGGGGCTGACGAGCGCGGCGACGGTGCGGACCCACGCCTCGGCCGGCGGCGCCGACAGCGCCGGCTTCGCCAAGGGCGGTGCCCTGGTCTACGCCCACGACGGCGCCGCCACCTCGGTCGAGTTCTCGTTGACCGCGGTCCGGCCCAACGGCGGCCCCTCGACCTTCGAGTCGGGCCCGGTGGCGGTCCGCGACGGCGACCTGCTCCTCGCCCGCCCACTCGGCCGCGACCTCTCGCGGGTGCGGCTGGCGATCCGCGGCGCCAACGGCCGCAAGGTCAGCCGCGTGCTGCGCGACCGCAAGGTCGCCGGCCGGCTGCGGATCGGCAAGCCGAAGGCCACGGCCAAGCGGCTGACGCTTCCCTTCAAGCTCTCCGGCTTGCGTGGCCGCGCTGTCGTCGGCGCCTCGCTGCGGCTGATGCGCGGGAACCGCACCGTCGCCCGCAAGGCGCTCTCGCTGCGCAGCGGCAAGGGCTCCCACCGGGTCGCCTGGGAGCTGCCGCGCGGCCTTAAGCGCGGCGAGTACCGACTCGTCGCCCAGCTCCGCGCCCTCACCCTCGGCGCCCGCGGCTCGACCGTGTCCGACTCGGTCACCTCCACCAGCAACTCGCAGCTGAAGATCCCGCCGAAGTGACCGCAGCGCAGGTCAAGGTCCTGGCGATCCTCGTCGCGCTCGCAGCCCTTGCCGCGATCGCGGCCCCGGGTGCCTGGGCGGGCACCTACGAGGTCCAGGTCTGCAACCAGTTCGCACCGGGGGACGGGCTGACCTTCTCCGAGGCCCCGAACTCCGTCGGCTTCGAATCCGAATTCTCCTGCGGCAACCCCGGCAGGTTCGGCGGCATCCTCAACATCCACGCCGACTCCCAAACCAACACCCGGGGCGGGGGCGCCTGGACCCTGAAAGCGCCGAAAGAAACGGCGATCCGGTCGCTCGAAGCCACCCGCCTGGCGATCCCGGCCTGGACGCCGCGCACCCTCGTCTGGGAGGTGAAAAACGGCCGCGGGGCGCAGCTGGACAGCGTCGCCTCGCCGGGCCCCGAGGTGGGCGTCAAGTACTCCGTCACCTCGACCTCGCTGACGATCGGCATGAGGTGCACCAGGAACACCTGCTCGACCGGGGACTCCGGTCCGGGCGTGAGCCTGAACGGGGTCGTCGCGACGATGGAAGAGAACGAGCCCCCTGAGGTCTCGGTGCTCGCGACGCAGGAGCTGGCGGGACCGGTCCACGGCACGGTCGAGATCCCATTCAAGGCGACCGACAAAGGAGCGGGAGTGCGCCTCTCGGCGCTCTTCGTCGACGGCCAGCTGAGCGCCTCGGCCGAAGACACGAATGGCGGCAGGTGCGTGGCCCCGTTCCGCTTCCTGGTTCCCTGCGATCTCGAGCTCGACTCGTCCTTCGCCCTCGACACGACGAGACTGACGAACGGGCCGCACCTGGTCCACGTCGAGGTCGGCGACGCCTCCGGCATCCCCGCGACGTCGGCGAACGTCCTCGTGACCGTCGACAACACACCGCCGCCCGACCCGCCGAACCCCCCCACCCCGCCGGTCGTGCCGCCCGTGGCGCCGCCGGTCCCACCGACCCTGGCGCCGCCGATGAAGCTGCCGCCGGCGCTGAGCGCCGTCTCGCTCTCCCGCAAGAGCATCGCCGCCGGCAAGGGCAAGGCCGAGCTGCGCTTCGCCAGCAGCGAGGCGGCCACGCTCACCGTCGTCATCTCCCCCGCCCAGCCCCAGAGCGCGAAGCCGCTGGCGACCCTGACCCGGGCGGTCGGCGCCGGCCCCGGCAAGCTCGCGCTCGCCGCTAAGGCCAAGGGCAGGCCGCTCCGCCCCGGCCCCTACCGACTCACCGCCACGCTCCGCACCCCCGACGGCCGCGCCTCGGCGCCGGCGACGCTGCGCTTCAAGGTCCTGCCGCGCTAGATGTCCCGCCCACACACGTTGTGAACAGCTGAGAGGCATCCGGGCCCTCCCGGAGGCTTGTGGTTCTGACGCCCAAGCCAAGGAGGACCCGGATGAAGGTTCACGCTAACGCCGCTCTC
>Ga0307503_10000095_pt1 | contig 48120 bp, 71 predicted proteins | sample 17_S_MG_FD_194514 | JGI IMG/M metagenome (GOLD analysis project Ga0307503, IMG submission 194514) | Soil microbial communities from Populus trichocarpa stands in riparian zone in the Pacific Northwest, United States - 17_S | ecosystem: Environmental > Terrestrial > Soil > Riparian zone > Trees... | reverse complement strand
TTCGACCGCAGCGCGGGCACGTCTCCTCGACATCGTCGGGCTCGTAAGGAGGGGCCTTCCCCGAGCCCGGATCGGCAGAACCGGCCGGCGGCATCCCGTCGGGAGGCGAGGCATCCTCGCCCGGGGAAGTGGAGGCCGGACCCGAGTGCGCGTCCCCGGACCCGGCAAGCTCGGCGAACGCCTTGATGAACGCCGCCTTGACCGCTTCATCGTGCCCGGTGCTGCCGCCGGCGGCCGGGATTATCACCACGCCGGTGTCGGCGACGGTGACGACGGTGCGCTCGAGCAGCACGGCGCGCAGGTAGGCGCTCAGGTTCGCGTAGCCGGCGTCTTTCCAGGCCTGGTTCACGTGGGCGAGCAGCTCGTCCGTGACGCGGAACCGGACCATCGGGGGTTTGGGCTTCTGTGTCACGGCCGGAGTTGTATCACAAGCCGCCAGCGCCAGGCCGCAAAGCGCAGGCGCCAGGGGAGCGGGTCGAAGGTCACGGCCACCCCTCCTCCTCGGGAAAGGGCGGCGTGAAGTTCGACTGTCGCGCGGCGGCGTTGACCGTACGCTTGAACTCGCCCTCGGTGAGCGGCCCTCCGCCGTCGACGACGTTGCCGGCGTTTAGAAGGCCTAGGGCGCCCGGTCCCTGCTCGGCGTCGACTTCGGCCCGGAGCTCGCGCACGGCCGCCAGCGCCTCTCCGGGGTTCAGGCGCCGCCAGTTGCCGTCCTCCTCGGGTTCGGCGCCGGTGGCCACAAAGCAGTCGTAGAGCTCTTTGCGGAGCAGTCCGGCCGCCTCGCCCCCTCCCCGCCCACCCGTACGCTCGGGACCCGAGACGATTCCCTTCCGGATAAGCCCCTGCACGAGTTCGCGCCAGTGCTCGCGGAGCCCGGGGCTGAGCGGCTCGGCAACGGCGAGCACATGGACCTCGTCGGTAGCGAACTCCGGATCGTCCCCGAGCGCGGGCATAAAGGCCGTCGCCAGCGCCGAGCGCTCGAGTTCGTTGGCCTCGCGCCAGCCGGCGCCTTCGTCGACTTCGACGATGCCTTCCTGCGTGCGAACTTGGACCGCAGCGCTCATTGCTCCCCCCGACGCGCCGCCCGCCACTCCGCTTCGGCTTCCATCCGGGCAACCCGGAGGATCCGTCCCTGGCCGTAGAGCTCGCGGGTCCGGCGCTCGACGAACTGCTCCTCAATCTCGGGGGAATCGTCAGCCGGAGGGCCGGACTGCTCTTGGCCCTCCGGCTGAGCTACTTGCGGGGTTCCTGTTCCCTCTGTTTTTGGAGCGTCCCGCTCATGCGCATCACCTCCCGGAACTACCCCGGATGACGTCGAAGGTTCGAGGGTCGGGGCCTCCCGTCCGAACGGCGGCTTCTTTCTTGGCCGCCACGGCCCGGCAAGCGCCTGACCCCGGACGTATTCGCTCACCGTTTGGCCGGTCGCCTCGGCATGGCCGGCGATCTGGGCCTTCTCCTCGTCGGTGACGCGGAGCTGGATGGTCGATCCTCGGGGGCGAGTTCCGGTCATGTAGTGACAGTACCAGGTGGGTCAACTGCTTGTCGTGGATGTGGGGGAGGAGGTATATGCGCGAGACCGGGAACCCACGCGCGCTCGAGGGGGTGGCGGGGTAGTTACAGGCACGAATCCGATTCGGATTTCGATGCGTCGAAATCGCACCAGTCCAGTGCAAGTGTGACCAAATGAGGGCCGTATTGCTAGGCACAGAGCCAAGTCGGTCTCAACACTCATCGCAGAACTACGAAGTAGTGAGTATGTGTTCAGGCCTGGATCGACCCGTCGTGTCGAGCGATGATCGCTGTTCGCCACCCTCGCCCTTCCACTCACTCACAACGCGGCGAGGCCAACGCTACCACTACCACCGCCCGTTACCTCTTCCTGCCTTTCGGTTGGGCTGTGTGTCTTTGGGGCTGGTGGTCACGGCGTGGCGCGATAGTCTTCGCTCATCCACCCGATGCGTCTGAGATGGCCTGACGCTCTGTGGGCGGCCCGGGGTTCCAAGGCCCTGGGTCGCCCGGTGGTCTTCTCAGCGTTCGCCGCCTTTGCCCTGTACAGGCTTCCCTGTCGGTGATGGCTGGTTGACACGGCCTTGCGGGTTTCGCTACCCTTACGTCACCTTCGGCTGGCAGGTCGAGGGTGGGAGCCGGGCGAGCGTCTTAAGCGTTCGTAGAGGAGCGACCGGCACGTCGTCTGGGGTGGGCTACGGGCGACACACTGACTTTGCTGCACGGCCTTGCGGCTTCGGCTCGGCTCACGAACTCGGGGAGTAGCTCAGACGGCAGGCCATTCCTAATCGGGGCCAAAGAGCGGAGCCCTAACACTCCGGCGGTGTTCGCCAGGCACCCTCCCCGACCACCGCCTCTTCCTCTTGCTGCTCTACCTCTTCCTGTGCTCGGGTGGCTGCTTGCCACGGCTCTCGCGGCCATCGAGGGAATGATGCGTCACGAGCCACCCAATGCCCCCGTCCTCACGCTCTATCGGCTCGATGCGAGGTCCCGCAGACACACTCCTCGCTTTCCTCGTGCTCAACCTCGTCAAGCAGGGGCAGAACGTGTTGGTGATGCTGATCGCCTGTCCGTTTCCACGTCACGCGCCCGGCGGTGCCTTTGGATCCAGCGCTGGTGCACGGTCAGACGCGCCCACAGCACCCCTGACGATCACGTCGGCCACCTCGGCGGGAATCGGCAGCGCGGGCGCCTCGTCGCCCCCATGCGGCTCCTGGCCCTTCTGTAGGAGTCGCTCGGCGAACGAGGCACGGGTTGGCGCGTCGTCTTTTTTACCCTCGCCGTTCCCGTTGCTCCCGCTCTCCCCCATACGCTCGAGCATTCCCTGCAGTTTGGTCACGGCGCCGGCGAGCTTCGTGAGCCTGGCGATATCGAGCTTGCCGTTGGCCTGCAGCCTCTGAAGCCGCAGGCTCTCGCGATCGGCAAGCACGATCAGGCGCCGGGCCAGCGTTTCCACGGCCTCCCCGTCGGCCATCTTCGTCACGCTCGCCTCGAACAGCTCCTCGCGCTCGATCATCAGCTTTCGGGCGATGGCGTTGGCGTGCTGGGCGGACACGCTGAACGGGTGCAATTCCTTGTAGCCGCGGGCGACGATCCGCTTGATCTCGTTGCCGCTCTTCTTCTGCTTCTTGAGCTCGTAGATCGCCTCGCGTTGCACGGGAGACAGGGATCCGTAGGAGGCGGCCACGGCTCGGCAGACTACGCGCGGAAGCGGCGGTTGAAGCACGGGGACGCTCGCCCCTCTTGCGCCCTTGCCTTACAAGGTGTAAGGTTGGTGCTACCCAAACCACTACCCGAAAGGGGATTCAAGATGTGTGACACAGAGAAGGGACGACCCAGAACTAAAAGCACCGGCCACCCGACAGAGCCATCGAGTCTGGACCTGATTTCAGGACCTGATGGCAAGCCAGTGCCGCGAAGCACCTACATCGAACCCGAGACAGTCAGTGGAGCCGATCTACACGGCGAAGACGAGGCACCCGAGGAGATGGTCTGAATGGCCGCGGCGCACTTCCTGATCGTTGATGACACCGAGGGCGGCTTCAACGTCTGCGACACGCGGGACGGCCAGCCCGTCGCCTGGCGCTCGGAGATCGGGGACGCGGCAGCTATCGCCTCCCACCTGAACGCCTGCTACCCGGTCGGAGCACCGGCGCCGGCCTACGACTCGCTGGTGCACGAGGTCCGCATGGAACGGATCGGCGAAGAGCCGGTTGCGCCGCTCGGTCAGCTCGAGGCCGGTGAGCTGTCGCGGATGGTCCCCGAGTCCATCGACGGGCCGTTGGATCCCGGGCTGTGGCGGCCTCGTTACGGAGAGGAGGCGATCTAGGTGTTCGGCCTGCGATTCGTGAGATCTCCTACTGGCGCGCTGTGGGTCTGGATGCCCCACCGAGCCACTCGAAACGAACGTGGCTTCTATCTCGACTATGCCGCGATAGATGGCCACCTCGTCCCTTAGCCGCGCTTGGAGCTTGCCGCCCCGGTTCGACTCCGGGGCGCGGCCTTGCAGCACCCAAACCAACCGGAAGGAAACCCCATGGACGGCACGCACGGACCCACCTATACCGTGATCGGCCGCTACGGCGACGATCAGACCTACATCGCCACCGTCTACACGCATCTTGGCCTCAAGGCAGTCGCAAAGCTGGCCCGGAAAGCCTGCGCCGAGGAAAGCGACATTCCCCTGGACGAGCTAGATCTGGAGATCGTCGCCGTGTTCTACGGCAGGGCCAAGATTGCAGCGCGTAGAGACGAGATCGCCCTATGAACGCCCTCGAAGCGGTCGCAAAGGGGCGCAGGAACGATGTCTGACGCGCTGAGCGGCGATCTAACGCCCTCCAAGGGTGAGCCGAAGGGCACGGCACCCCCCCCGCTATGCCTGGGCTCCACGCGCCAAGAGACGGCCGCAATCGAGATCCGGGTTGTGTCTGACCCCCCCGACCCCTACGTGGGCTTGGCCTGCTTGCTGGTCCACGGCCATGCCGTGCCCGTATCGAAGCGCGGTGCCGTCCACCTGGCCGACTGGCTCTACGAATGGGCACGGCCACGACGGCGAATCAAGCTCTGGGGCTCGGCCGAGATCCAGAAGGCCTACGGGATCAGCCGCCCCACGCTGGCGAGCTGGCGGCGGCACCGATCGTTCCCACGGCCCCTCGCCAAACTGGCCGCCGGGCCGGTGTGGGAGGCGTCGTCGGTGAAAACGTGGGCGGAGCTTGACCGGCGCAAGGCCGGACGGAGGAAGAAAACATGAGGAAAGAGTTGAACATCGGCAACCTGCCCGGGCGACGACGTAAGTGCCTGAGCGTCACCACCTTCCACACCGGCGGGGGCGCATCGGTCAAGCCGATTGCCTACTTCGTCTCGGAGGAGGCCTTTAAGGAGTTCCGAGACCTGGCACGGAAGGGGATCGCACCCCTGATCGAGGAAGAATCGCCTTCGGCCAAAAAGAAAGGGCCCGGGCAGTAGACCCGGACCCCTGACGCACGCCCAGTGGGCTTAGCCCTATTCGGCGTCGGACTCCACGAATAGCGCCTCGCGCAGGTCGCCCTTGAGCACGACAATCGAGGCGGCGGCTAGACCGTCGGCGTTGATGGTCCTGAGCCGCACCTTGTCGGCATCGACGAGTTCGCGGACCTCCAGCTTCTTACCAAGGGTGCCCGGCTCATAGGAGGTGAGCGGGATCGCCCTCCCGTCGGGCTTCTCTCCGGTGTCGTGATCGTTCATTTCCGATCCTTCCTGTGGTGGTTTGCGAATTGGCACGTTGCGAAGTGTGACACGTATCGCTTTTGGCTCGGCCACTGCGACGCTTCGACGCGAGAGTGCATCTCGCCGTCGTCGGCCTGCCAAACGAAGAGATTGCCGTCGGGCACGGGCTTGGAGTCGACGGGCATCCGCTTGCCCTTCTCGGTGATCGTCCAGACCACGGGCTTCCCACACGATTTGCAGCTAGCCACGGTTCACCCCGCCGCCGCGGCCTTGCGCGCCGCAGCTCGCAGTGATCGTTCGGCAAGACTCGGGCCGGTGGGCACCTTTCTGCGGGGACGCGGTTTGGGGGCTGGGCTCGGTGGGGACGGTGGTTCGGGGCATCGCTTCCGTTCCTCTCGTCGGCGTTGTTCACGGCGATGAAGTTCTCCGATGGTCACGAGCAGGGCGGCGACGTCGTGGGCCGTGGGGACCCGCACGAAGGCGCCGCGGGCGACGTAGCGGCGCTGGGCCGGCGCTCCCCAGTACACGGCGACGCGCCAGCATCCCTGGTGCTCGAACGGCAGCCACCAGTAGTGCTCGGAGCTGTGGCCGGCCTCACGCGGGCACCCGAAGGCGCCGTGGACGTCGGTGGGCTCGTTGCAGAGCTTCACCCCAGCACCTCCCGGGCGACCTTGCGCAGAGTCGGATTTGCAACGGGCTGAGGTGGGCGGTCATACCGCTGGTCGAACACGACCACCTGCAATCCCCGTAGACAGACCCCGATGACGCGCCCTTGCCACTCGTCCCGAATCCAGGCTATGCGTTGACCGCGCCGTCGCGAAATGCTCTCCACATTGAAGCGAGAACGCTTCACGCCTGGCCCTTCTCTTTGGAGCCGTCGAAATTGAACTCGAGCCGCATATCCTGGCCGGGCAGCTCGAGCACCCGGCTGTAGCCGACGACACGGCTCATCAGCTTCTCGCCGAGCACCTCGCCGATCGCTTTGGGGCCGAGGTTGGCGGTGATCAGCAACGGTGCCCCGGCCTGGATCCGGCGGTCGACGGCGGCGAAGAGCTGGCGCCGGGCCCAGTCGCTGACCTTTTCGCCCTCTTCCTGGGCAATGTCGTCGAGCACCAGCGCCCCCTTGCCGGTCAGCACGCTGATCGCCTGGGCGCGGGCTGAGTCGTTGAAGGCGGCGCCGAGCTGCGCCAGCAGGATCGGCCAGGACACCCACGTCACGTAGTGACCGCTGCGGAGCCGTTGCCACACGGCCGTCGCGGCGAGGCGGGTCTTCCCCGCGCCTTTGTCGCCGTAGACGAAAAAGCCGCGCGGATCCGGGTGTTCCTCGCTCGCCCAGTCCCGGGCGGCGGCGATCGTCACCTCACGGCCTTCCTCGTGGAGCATCTGGGAGAACTCGAACTCCTGCATGGCCGGGTCGAGGCCGGACGCGGCGACGCGCTCGCGCAGCTTTTCCGCGTTCTCGCGCTTGGCGGCCTCGTGATCGATGATGCTCTCGCATTCTTCGCAGATCACGCCACGGGGCAGGCGACGGACGACGCCGGCGGCGACACCCCGGGCGTGCAGGCCCGGCTCCTCCTCGCTGAGCAGCCTCAGCTCCGCGTTGCAGCGGGAGCAGTTCGTGACGACCTCGAACACGGGGCCGCTCACCTCGTAGGCCTGGTCGTCGCCGGGATCCCCGCTGAGCAGCTTGGCCTCCGTGACCTCTCGCGTGCCCAGGGGGACCAGCCGGTCGAGCTTTTCGGCGAGCTTTTCGCGGCTGCGGCGCCGGCGCATCTCGGCGAGCGTCAAGGAGGCATCGAGCACGTCGGGGGCGACGTCGGGCGTCACCAGGCCGGACGTGGGCGCGATGACCGATCCGTCGAAGCGCTGTGGCTCTTTTTTCGCCGGGGGCCGCTTCGCTTCTTCGATGTGGCGCTCAAGGTCCTGGTCGATGGTCACGCGTTCTCCACCTGGGAGTCGTAGGCCGAGAAGTCCTTTTTGCCGTTGCCGTTGGATTTGGCGAGCTGCTCGCGTCGGCGTGCGCGGAGCATTTCCACCTTGTCGTAGCTGCGGAAGAGCGTTTCCCAGTCGAACGCCTCGCGCTCACGGTGCCACGGCGAGTTGATCCAGCCTTCGAGGGCTTCGAGCATCGCCGAACGGGCATCGGCGAGAGCCGTTTCGGGCGGACACCCTTTGGCCTGCTCGCGAAGCCGTTGCCGAGCCTGCCCGGCTCGTTTGACGGTGAGCCGCGTGTTCGCCGGCTGCCCCGTCTCCTCCCGCCACTTCTCGTACAGCTCGACGACCACCCGATCTGCCTCATCCTGTGGCATGAAGTCCGATCCTGCCGATTGCTTCTTGTTAGCTTTCCTGACAGAGGCGGCTTTGCCGCCCTCTTTCTTTCCTTCTTTACTTTCTTTCCTTATTAGTGGGTGCCTATTTTTTTGACACTCAGGCGCCGAGGGCTGCCTATTTTTTGGGCTGCCCAAATTTTTGACCGTGTCTACTTTCTTAACAGGGATGCCGTAGTACCACTGGTTGGATCTGTGGTGCCGGCGGTTGATCATCCCCTTCCTGCGAAGCTCGTTGAGGGCGCTCGAAACGGCCTGCCGGGAGAGGCCCGTGAGGTCGGCCAGATCCCCGGTCGTCAGCAACCGCTCCTCGACCTGCCAGCCGAAGGTGCGCCGGGCGATCATTGTGAGCACCTGCCACTCCGAGCCGCTGCATTCGAGGATGTACTCGTCGAAGATCACGTTGGGAATCTGGGTGTAGCCGGGGGCCGGGACAAACCGCCGTTGATCGTTGATCTGTCCCGGCTCCCCCATGGCTACTCGCCCTCCGGCAACACCAGGTCGAGAGCGTCGAAGACGCGCCCGATCTCTTCGCTGCTCATCACCGGGAGAAGCCGCTCGTGGAGATAGGGCTCGATCCGAGCGATACCGCAGAGCGTCGCCGATTGCGCCTTGCTCGTCGACTTCACGTCGCCCGAGAGTTTCTCGATCGTGTCCTGGTCGTTGTCGCCGGTGACTTGCAGGGTCGTCACGGCCAGGAAGCGATCTCCGCGGTTGAACTGGCTTTTCGGGAGGTCGACCTTGCCCCCCTTGAGCTTTAGCACGGACGAGTCGGGCTTGCGGCCCCCGACCTTCACGCCGAGCTCGCGATCCGCCGTGAGGAAGAGCTGGTCGGTCGGCTCCTCGCCTTCGCCGTTGCCGTCGTCGGGCAACGCTGCCGGCGGGGTGGGTGGCGCGGATGGATCGCCCTTGCCGGTCGGGTCGGGCGGAGTGGGGTCGCCGAGGCCGTCGTCCTCCGGCTCAGCGCTCTTGGGTGCGGGTGGTGCTGCGGTCGCTGGGTTCATTTTTTCAGCGGACCTCCTCTTGAGTAGCTGTACGGGTCGTCCCCACGGCGAGCTGGTTCAGCTCACACCGGTCGAAGTCGCCGGCGTCGTGCCGGCGACCGCAGGCGGCGCAGAGAGGCGGCAGGTCGTCCGTGGGGACGCCGCGACTCATGCTCTAATTGAGGACGGATTCAAGGTAGGGCGGCATGCTGCCACCCGGTTCGGACGCCCTTCGGGGCGTTCGCTCTTTCTGGAGGTAGACTTCCCCTGGTGGTTTGGGGATGTATGTGAGGGCCGCTGGCGCAGATCCAGCGGCCCTCACGCTTTCTAGGCGGCGGGGAAGCCGGCCCAGAAGGCAGGCACGGTCTCGGCGCCATCGCACGTTGGGCAAATATCCCAGTCCGGCTCTGTCTCGCCGTCGACGGGGATCTCACCGCCCGTGCAGTCTTCTCCCGGGCACGGCCGTCGCCCGACGATCACCCACACCACCCCGGGCCAGAACCGGGCGATCTCACGGTCGCGCTTAGAGGGCTCGGGGCCAGAGTGGGGGTGCGAGTGGTAGATCCCCACGAGCTCGCGTCCGTCAGCCTCGATCCGCTTGGTGAGCACGAGTTGTTCCGTTGGCGCAATCACGAAGCTGTCTGTGGGGCTCCCAGAGGCGTTCACAGCGGCGTAGAGGACCGTTCCGGCCTCACCTCCGCCGATCAGCCCGCAGGCCTCCTGGGGGCTCTCAGCGTCTGCACGGCGTATCAGCTCGGCACGGAGTTGGTCGGTGAGTTCGATCACCCGGGCCACGGCTCCGGCTCGTCGGGTGGGGCGAGGCGCTCAACGATCTCACCGTTCTCGACCCTGACGACGGTCGGATTGAACCCTGGCCAGTAGACCTCGTCCATCATGCCTATCCGGTCGTGCAGCTCCTTGGCCTTCTCCTCGGGCATCAGCCACTCGCCGGGAATGCCCTCCCCGAGAGGCCGAGAACTCGCACCGGCGATTGAGTCGTAGTGGACGAGCGCTAGTTCGGTCCCATCCGTTTCGGTGCCGATCACCGTCCAACCCTCAGTCGCGGTCGGATCGCCCGCCCATTCCCAGGCGATGCTCACTTCTGGACCCTCTCCATGTACGGCAGTTGGATCGGCTTGCGCATCACGTTCGAGGGCACACGGCGGCCGTCCGTGGGGACTTTCTTCTCGGCGACCAACGCCTCCCACTCCGCCTCGGAGATCTCGCGTTTGGACTGTTTCGGGTCAGCGCTCACCGATCCACCTTGTCGGGCGTCAGGCCGGGAATCCAGCGAGTGAGATCGTAGACCTCGCCTTGGGGGACGAACGGTTGGAAGGTCTCGGGGTCGAGGAAGATGCGCTGGTGAACGAAGTGCCGGTGGCGCATCTTCTCGCGCGGCGTCAGCCTCGGGTCGGTGCCTCCGGGCTCGTGCCAGACCTTGTTGAAGTCGGCGGGGAAGAAAGCGTGAGTCCAATAGCGCTCGACCTCGGGCGGGATGTCCTCGGGCTTCCCGTGCGCCGGGGGTCCCGTCGTTGCATCCCACGCCGACATCGACAGGTGCCAGCAGTACTCGTACTCGGCATTTCGCCACCAACCGACCGAGTGGTGCATCCGATCACGACTGAATAGCAGCCTGATCCACAATTCCGGCGAGGGACGGACGTCGGCCTTTCCGGCGTAGCGTCGAAGGGACCGTTCGTCGCCGGTATACCAGCCCCGCATGGCTCGCCGGTACAGTCGGCGAGCGACAGCGCGGTCACCCTTTTCGATCTCCGGAGCCATCACAACGGCATCACCTTGATCACCGTGCGCGCCTGCTCCCACCAGTGGATCCAGTCCTTCGACGGCGACGGGTGAAGCCGCACGATCTGATCGTCGTCCTGCCACACGAGGCCCGTCAGGGCGTCCTCGGCGAGCTTGACGAGGTTGGAGAGGTCGGGCCGGGCGGTCGGGAAGTGGGAGGCCAAGCCGGCGGCATTGAGGATTCTAGCGTTGCGCCCGGAACCGTAGTGCGTCGTTTTCGGCCGGGTCACGTAGAATTCCAGCCCCAGCTGCACCGGGCGTCCCTTCTCCAGCCAGATCCCGCGGTGGCCGTGGCAGCGGTTCCACTCTTCGACGATCTTCCCGACCTGCACGGTCACGCGTCCAGAAATGATCTTGCCGCCGGTCTTTGGGTTGGTGCCGGCCGACCACGGGACCGGATCGCCGGGAATGACCAGCTCGTAGGGGCTGACATCGAGCAGCTCGTCGTCGGTCACGAGCTGAACGCCCCTGAGACCGCCCCAGGACCCGGCGCTTCGTCAGGCTGCGATCCTTTCGGTGGGCAACGATCTTCGAGGGCCGTCTCCAGCCCCCAGTCTTCGGCGAATTCGATTACGTGGCACGGCACGTCCTCTCTGTGTACCACAAGGGGCGGCATGAGGTGGGAGTCGAAACGGTCGTGGTGGTGTTTGCAGCCGGGGACGGCGTTGCGGGGATCCCATTCGGCAAGCGTAAGAAGTTCGAGCAGGCCAAGTTGCTCGGCGTTGTCGGAGCCTGCAACGAAAACTTTCTTCCCGTCGCGAGCCCTAGATGCGGTTGGGATCCAGAGGTTGTAGCCAACGATCTCTCGCACCCGCTGGCGCTTGATGAAGTGGCACCCCTGGATCTCGCCGTCGCAGTCACGAGGGTCGACCTCGGACAGGGTGGCGGCGAACCAGCACTCGGCGGGGACTGGCTGGGCTCCCGTCCAGGAAAACACCGTCGCCTCCCAGAACCCGTGCATCACCTTGTTGGCCATTATCAAACCGTTCATGACTCCACGCAGCTTTCCAGGCGGTCCAGCGCCTTCGCCCGGTTCGGATGGCCGTAGAGTTTGCGCACCATCTCCCCGTTGTCGTCGTGGCCGAGCTGCAGGGCGACGTCCTCCGGGGTGGCGCCGTGGTCGAGGAACCAGGTCGCGGCGAAGTGCCGTAGGTCATGCCAGCGGATCCAGATCCCGGTCTCGATCCGCACGGTCTTCCACATCCGCTCGCGCTGGTCGCGGCTGAAGGTCCAGAGGCGATCGTCCCTGGCCTCGTGTACGGCGGCCTGGGCGGCGGTCAGGGCGTACCGGGGGACCACGATCTCGCGAGCGCCGGACTTCCCCTTCGGCTGCTTTTTACGGTCATCCCGGGTGAGCTGCCAGTAGACCCCGCAGCGCTTGTAGTCGTCGCTAAATTCACCCTTCTCGACGGCCCGCAGCTCGGCTTCCCGAACGCCCGTGTAGGCCGCGAAGGGGATCGCCGTGGCGAGCGGGCTCAGGTTCTTCGGGTCGGCGAGCGCGGCCCGCCAGAGCGTCCCCACCTCCTCCTCAGACGGCACCACGATCTCTTTCGGGATCGCCTTCGGCAGCCGCAGTTCCGAGAACGGGTTGTCCTCGCACAGGCCCTCGTCGATCGCGTCGTTGTACATCGTTCGCACGTAGCGGGCCTGGGAGGGGTGGACCATCGCCCACGCACGGGCCTCCGAGCGGGTAATGCTCCAGAGGTCGCGGTAGGCGAAGTGGCGGCCGAATCCTCGTGTCATCCGGCGGTGCTGCTGGTTGGTCGAGAGATCCGGTCGCGGCCAGCGGTCGGGCCAACAGGCGGCGAGCTCGTCGCAGGTCATACCGTGAGCGCGGCCTCGAGCGCCGCTGTGACGCCGGTGGCGGCTTCCTCGGCCAGTTCGCGGACCTTCGACGAGCCTGTGGTGGCGGCGATCTTGGCGAGGCTCTCGGCGGTGACACGGAGATGCGGCACGAGAGTCGCTGCCACCTCGCGAGCTGCGTCGACCTTGCCGTCCATCCTGCCCGCCGCGTAACCCTGGTCGTAGATTTCAGCCCAGCGCGACATCCCCTCGTTGAAGCCGTCGGAATAGCCGATCTTTACGCCTTCGGTGCCGCGGGCGCGCAGGAGGGCATCGAGGGAGTCGCCGTCGAGTCCCTTCACGCGCTCGTCGTAGGGAGACGCAAGCTCCCGTGGACCAGTCCCCTTCTCCATCAAGCCGCCCCGATAGGGGTTCCTAGGGGCCTCCCCAGGCCGCAGTGCGGTCGTCATCTCGTTCACTTGTGTGCCTCCTCCTGCGCCGCCTCTTCCTCGGCGAGCAGCTCTTGTGGTGTGAGTTTCCGCCGGGTCAGACGGGTGCTTACGGAAGGGGTGAAATAGTCGCTCCAGATGAGTTGGTGTCCCCACTCGACGGCGCGCTGCAGGTTCTCGCGAAGGGCGAGCCGGCCCTTGATCTTCTTTTTAGAACCCGGCACGGCGACCTTGTCCTTGATCTTTTCACTGTGGACTGTTTTCCAGCGGAGCTCGAGGTCTTTGCCGTAGCGCACCGGCTGACCGGTGGCCTTGGCGAAGCCTTTGATCGCCTCCCACAGTTCGGTGCGCCGGCGGCCGGCGGCCTCCCAGAGCTCGGCGGCGCGGCGGGCGTCCTCTTGAGTGCGGACCTCTCCGCGGAAACTGCGCACCACCGGTGGGATCGGGCACTCGGCCGAGGACGGACAGTAGTCACAGTGAGAGCCTTGAATCGCCGGCCACTCCCAGGTCTTGAACGATTTCTCCGTCTGCTCGACCAGCGCTTTCAGGTAGAGCATCCAATCGACCAGGGCGTCGCGGCCGATCACCGCTTCGTGGTAGGCCATCGTGCCCTCGCTCTCCCAGAAGATCCGCGGGTGGACCTGCTTGAGGACGACCTCCTGTATGTGATTGAAGTCGACGTCGGCGCCGTCGATCTTGCCCAGGAGCAGCATCACGGCGTAGAGCACGAGCTGAAAGCTGGCGACCCATTCCTCCTTGGTGGGCATGTAGTCGTCCCCGGCGTCCTCCTCGTCCTCGCCGGGCGGTCGCATCGCCGCGTAGTAGAAGGCCGACTTCCAATCGAGCACAGTCACCCGCGTCTCTTCGACTTCGGCGAAATCGATCGTACCGGTGATCGTGCGACCGTCGACCTCGATCGACACCGGTGTCTCGATGCAGAGCACCTTTGTCGGGTCGATCAGAAGCCCTTCGGCGACGTGGAACATCATTGAGCGCAGCTCGTCCATTCGCTGCGCCGAGACGGTGAGGTCGTGGCTTTCGGCCATCACGTCGTTGAGGATGTCCTTGGCCTGTTCCGGGTCGATCCGGGGCTCTTCGGAGATCACCATGTGCTTGACGACCTGCTCGATCGCGCGGTGAAGCAGGGTGCCGCCGGCGAGCGGGTGGGTGAGCGCGCCACCGTTGTACTTGAGATAGAGGTAGGCCGACCGTGGGCACTCCGTGCGCTTGGCAAGGAACGTCTGTCGCCAGTTCCCGGGGATCGAGCTCAGCGGCGGTACCGGCGGGAAGGTCCGGAGATCGAGGGGGTCAATCGCAGGAAGTGGGAACTCAGTCATTACCCTTCATTCCTCCCTGCGGTTTACCTTTGGCCCGTTCCCAGATCGCTCCGTTGCACCGAGGGCATGGCTCGGCAGGTTCGGTCTTCGTCACGAACTCGCAGTTGACGCAGTACCAGCTAGCCATTACCCCTCGTCCTCCTGTGGTGTGGGGGCCTCAATCTCGATCTGCCACATAGGCCAGGACTTCTTGGCGCGAGGCGTGCAACGAACGAAGGTGCCCTCTTCCCAGCCGTTGATCCGACACTCGATCTCGGTGGCTCCCCTAGCCAGGATTGGACGCATGATCAGCGACGGGCAGCCCCGGCCCTCGGCCCTGTCGAAGAACGTCTGGAATTCGGCAAGTAGGGCATCGGGGTCCCCCTGCACGGCGCGGTCGTGCCAGCCGAGGACTTCGTTCCCGTGCTTGTCGGTGAACGGTTCGCCATCCGGCTGGGGCCAGTAGTCCCACTCGCGCTGTCTAGCCACGATCCTCCCCCTCCCCTGCGAGGTCTACCCAAGGGGTAACGCTACGGGACTGGATGCGGACGTTCTGAGCGCTGCTTCGCGTCATCGTCGCCCGTGCAACATCAAGACTGAGCTGCGGGCCTTCAATCACTGCGAGCGGCAGGCGCTTGCCATGCGCCACCACGCGGTACAGAGTCTGTCGCTCTCCCTCCTCAGGCATAACGCAATTCCTCTATCTCGCCAGCGATTCGGTCTGCGGCGATGTCGAAGGCACGGGCTTCGCCGATCTTGACCCCGTAGCCCTTGTCCTTGCCGTCGTTCAGCTCGATTGCGTCCGCCGATGCCCTCGCGTTCTTGGCGTCGGTGCGTAGGTCGAGCAGAACCTCCTCCCATCTCTCTAGTTCAGACATCGCTGTCGCCCTCCCCCGGTATAGGGATGGCCTGGAGGGCTGCTCGCCTCCGGGTGATGGAGTCGAGAGCAGCTTTCAGGCCTTTGAGCAGCATCTCTTCCCGGTGCGGGCAAACTTCGAACTCGTCATACGCAGCTTTGGCGAAGACGGCCAGCGTTTCGTCGCTAAGCAGCGCGCCCTCCAGCCCCTCCCGGTACTCGGCTAGGGCCTGCTCAGCATGGAGGCGACTCTTATGCTCGACATCGGTGGCTGCAAGCGCCTGGTCGCGTTCTGTGCGGGCGGTGGCTAGGGCCTGTAGGACTTGGTCGCGTTGGGCCTTGGATTCCCTTACAACCCTGCCACGCTTTTCTGAAAGCTCAATCTCTCGCTCCAGCCCTCTCTCCAGCTTCTCGTAGTCGGAGTAGCGGACCCAGGGACCGAATGGGTCTAGCTTCATCGTGCCCTTGATCCGGCGACCCCTCGCGGTAGGGATTTCTTCTGTCGTCGGCTCGAACCGCTCCACCCTGTCACTCATGGGGAGGCCTCCAAGAGCTTTCTGTATCGCGCGGGACCAAGCTCCCGTTCGAGCCTACGGATCTTGGCGTATTCGCGCTTAACCCGAGTGTCTCTCTGGCGCGCCGTCTCTTCGCCTTGGTCGGATTTCTCTGCCCTACCGCCCATTGGAGTCCTCCAGGGTGTCGAGGGCGGCTTCAAGTGCAGAAGCGGCATGCCACCAAACTTCGCTCGTAGGAGTCTCGCCATCCTTGCAACCCGGCCAGGTCTCACCGTGATTGCCAGTGACCTCTGCACTGGCGCGAGCGCGGAAGTCTTCGACCAGTCCCCGCAGCCGCTCCCGCTCCTGCTTGCGAATGGCGGAGGCGGCGGCATAGACTATTTGTCGGGCATCCTCCAAGTTCGTGTCGACAACCGGATTGCCAGGGCCGGGCCAAGGCCGATCTGGGAAACTTTCCTGCCAGCAGAGGCGAGCGACAGCCTCCACCGCCTCCTCCGATATCTCTGGTCGCTCAGGAGCCACGTCGCGCCCTCCTACGGACTCGCAGCGTGATCTCGGCGAGCAGGCACGGACCGGGTCTCAGCGGGCGTTAGGAGCCCGGAGAGACGCTTACGGAGCCAGGCGATCATCCGGCCACCCGTGGCGCGATCCCGAAGACCCGCTCGAGCTGCAAGAGCAGCGACGGTGACTCCCGGCGCTCCGGCATCAGCGCGGCGACCATCTCGTTGATCTCGGCCTTCGCGGCGTCCTGGCGGCCGAGGTGCAGGTGCCGGAAACACACGGGAACCCGTTGCCCTTCGGCGACGAAGACGTGCAGGCCCCACACACGCCGGCCTTCGGTGGCGCAGCCCACGCACTGGATGATCGGGATGCCGGGAGTGGACTCCGGCTCGGGGCGACGTTGCTGGCGCTTGCTCTTGCTCACGACCGCCCCCAGATCATCGGCTGGCGCGTCTCCCAGTTGAACGGATGCGGCTGCGAGTCACCAGCGCCAACGTCGCCAACCACGCCGAGCCCCTCCCCCTCGGCGAACGCGACGGCAAACCGGAGTTGCTTCTGGAGGGGTTCGATTAGCTCCTGCTCAAGCCTGTGGCGCTTTACTCGGATGCGATTAAGTTCATCCTGGATGAGTTGCGAGCACAGTAGCCTTGTACAGCCAAAGCGCCCGCAGATCCGGCACGTCGACTCCGGCTCGCTCGGCTCGGGATGCCGCCGACCCCAGATCCACAGGACCGCGAGTCCGGCCAAGCCGACGATGCCGCAGCCGAGCAGGAAGACGGCGAAGAAGAGGGCCGTGTCCCTCATTTGGCGCCTCCTATCCCTACCTGCTCTATGGCGGCCTGAAGGGCATCGCGAGCCTTTTCACGCCAGCGGCCCCGTGTCACTTCTCCTAGCCGGTCGAGGCCGTAGGAGCGCACGTCTCCGGTGGCATACCGGAGAAAAAGGTACCGAGCAACCCCTTCTACAACCTCATCGGAGAGGAGGGCGGAGATGGGGATGTAGGTCTCGGTTTCGATCCGCTTCCAACCGTGCGGCTTTCGGCCAGTCGAGTCGATGAGCGGACGGTCGCCGGGTCGCTGACGCGCAGTCCTGATTACCGGCCATATTGGCACCTTCGGGCTGTCCTGGGGTGTGGAGGGACCGTTCATGGCCTCACCCAGTGGTGCTGGGAGTCGGAGCGAAGCCCCTCCAAAGCCTCCGCCACCCGCTCCTGTCCCTCGGCTATGGCGAGGGAGGCGTGCACCGCCGCCAGCTTCAACGAATGCTCTGCGGCTTCGAAGCTAGTGTCGCGGGCGCGAGTCGTTGCAATGCCAAGCAGCCTCAGCGCCTCTGCCCGGTGGTCTACTTGGTGATCCGGGCTAGGCATTCTCGGCCCCACGCTTCGCCTTGGCCTCTTCCTCGACCGCGATCGCCGAGTTGATCGTCTCAAGGGTCTCTTCGAGGCGCTCGTGGCTGTCGCGTTCGGCGCCGAAGAGCATCGAGTTGTACTGCCCGGGCTTAATCGCCAATCGGTTGAGCTTTTTGAGCTCGACGAATGCCTCACGGATCTCGGCTTTCAGCTCCTGGGCACGCTCGTCTGTCAGCACCGGCCGCTCGTCTTTCGGCATCCCGAGTCCGAGCGGCTTGAGCACCTGGACCCGGCCCTTGCCGATCGCCTGGGCAATGATGACCTGGCGGAATTCGTCGGGGATGTGCTTCTTGAGCGCGTTGCGTTCGGCCTTGTTGAGCGCCTTCGTCTGGGCAAACTTGTCCCACTTGCCCTTCACCTTGGACGGCTCGATCGCGATCCCCCAGTTGCCAACGCCGGTGCGCCGGTCTTCGGCGTAGACGAGGGCCCGGTAGTAGCGTTCCTCGCCCTCGGTGAACTGGTCGATCAGCGGCGGGTCTTTGGAGACGCCGACTTTTGTGCCACCGCGCTCGTTGAGGACACGGACGCACTCGTTGACGCCGTGGACGGTGAGGTCGGTTTGCAGCTTGCCGCCGACCTCGAAGCTGTAGACCCAGTTCGCCAGCGCCCGGCCTTGGATCTCGTCGAGGATCATCACCTCGTCGGCCCGGTCCATTGCCCGCGGAAGGTCGTCGAGGTCGGCAACGAGCAGATCGGTCGCGTCCGGCTTGAACTCGTCGGCGTCGGTGGCATCGACCGGCACGAGGTCGGTGGCCGGGATCGGTTCGGGCTGGTCTTCCGTGAACGGCTTGACCTCGCCCTCGGCCGTGATTTCGACCAGCTCGCCGTCGGGCTTCTTGGCGACGATCGCGCTGTCGGCCGTTTGGCGGAGCGGGTCGGCCTTCAGTTCGTCCATGAGGCCGGCCTGGGGGGCCGTGGGGGTGATCTCAGGCATCGGGGTCCTCCGAGGTTTCGAGAGCGGCCTTCAGCTCTCCAAGGCCGTGGATCGGACAGCACTTCTCGACTCGGAGTGGCTGCCCCGCTGGCCGGTCGCCTTGGGGATTGCAAATGCAGCCCTCTAGCTGTGCTGCTTCGCTCCCCGGTTCTAGGTCAGTGCGAAAGACCATCATGCCCCCTTTGATCGCAGTAAGGACAGACCATGTAAGGACCGGACCAGACCTTTGGAGCATCGCAGCGAGGACAGAGCCATGCACTGAAATTGCGCAGCAGCATCAGCCCTTTCGGCAGCTCAGCGTTCACCGTGAGTCCTTTCCATAGAGACGATCTGAAGCCCTCTCCTCGTCCGTTCGGGGGTCGGGCAGCGGACTGCGGAAGACGGGCGACAGGAGGGCTCTGAGGGCGCGAGGGAGGGTCATTCGGACGCCTCTCGCACTCGCTCCGGGTCACCGTCGACTTGGGCGACCTCCTCACAGAAGCGCATATGGCCGGTTTCGGCATCGGACTCCTCACCGTAGCGCTCGCTGGCAAGCTCACCCCACTCAGTGACTTTTCCGTCTTTGACGACGAAAAGCATCGTCTCGTAGAGCGAGTCGTCACCGGCGCCAAGTGGTGTCCGATTCTCATAGCTGCGTTCTTCAGCGTTCATCGGGCTGTGGTAGCAGCCGATTGTGCTGACGCGAATTTCGCCGATCTCGGTGACCATGTGAAAGCAGCACGAAGACGAGACGATTAGATGCCCAGGCATCCCGCGCCACCGCCAGTCCGTACGCTCGATCACGATGGCTCCGTCTGCTCCGGGAAGCGCTCCCCACAGTAGGGGCAGGCGCCGTCGGGGTTGGCGGTGACGATTCCGCACTCGTCACACCGGCGGCCTAGGGCCTCTTCCTCCCCGGCGAGACGCTCGTCATCGCCATCGACCACGCCTTCGGTCCCGCACACCGGGCACTCCGGCGAGGCGCATTCCCCGGGCGAGTCGGCCGTTCGACCGAGCCAGCGCGACTCCCACCGTTCGCGGGAGGAGACCTCAGCGTCCTCGTTGCCGGTGAAGGTGCTGATGACCTCGACCGTGCGGGCCGGGCAAGCCGGGTTGGGGCAGACGAGTTCGAGTAGCTCGGGCATCAGGCCGCCTTCTGCTTCTTGGGCGACACAGCCATCCAGTCCGGCTTGCGCTTCTCGTGGTCTTTGTGGGGATCCCACTCGACCCACCGAGAGCCGCGCCGCATCTGATACCTGCGGCCGCCAGAAAACTGCTGGATGCGCTCGATCTCGAAAACCGTCCCTGGGATTGACCACCTTTCAGCGATCCTGGCCATCGCCAGCCGAGCGACGTTGCAGCGCTTGTAGGTGGCGTGAACCCCGGCACCGTTGCTGGTCACGACCGCGTAGAGGTAGCGATAGTCGCGTTCCATCAGCACTCAACCCCCTCGAAGTACGGGGCCGCGAAGGCGAGCAGCTCGGCCAGGAAGTCGTCGCCTAGGGCGCCCCTCTCAAGGTGCCGGCGAAATGCCCAGGCGATCCCGCCGACGACCCCGTCAGCGCGCGGGCTCGGCAGGCCGGTGAAGGCTGCGAAGCGATCGAAGGCCGCCACGAAGATGTCCGGCTCGTAGTAGCCGCAGTTGAGAAAGGCGATGGCCTTTGCGCGGTGCTCCCGGGTCCAGAAGATCAACACCTCGAGGGTGCGTTCGAGGGATTCGGCATGGGCGAGCCGTTCTTCGACTTCGCGGGTGAACGATTCGAGCATCGCCCGGAAGGCCCCCCTGATGCCGTCGCTCTCGAAGATCCGGTAGAAGCGGGTTTTGCTCACTTTGGCGCGTAGCACCAGCGTCGCGAGCTTGAGGCCGTCACGGCCGCCCTCAGCGACTTCGGTGGCGACGGCCTCAATGATGCGCTCGCGAACGAAGACGTCGCAGTCCGCCATCCCCAGGGGTCGGCTGTCCTTCATCCCGCATCCCCGGTCTGGGCCCGGCGCACCTCGTAGCCGATCTGGAATGCCACCATCAGCATCGTGGTGAGGCCGTGGTCCTGCTCCGCGGCTTCGTTCGCGAGCGTTTGGCAGGTTGCGACGACATCGCCGACAAGGACATCGTTGTCCGATGCCCAGCCGCGCGCGCCACCGTCATTCTGTGCGGTCTGCGCCATCCGTTCCTTGGTGCGTTGGAGGAAGTCGGCGTCGATGGTGGGAAGGGGCATCGTTTCTCCTAAAAGCGCCTGGACGCGTAGCCGTCGCCGTCGAAGAGCTCCGACGGTTTCCTCTCGACGATGGTGGCGATCTGGGCCTGGCGGGCAGGCGGGCACCTATCGGCACCGCGCACGTAGGCGCCTATCGTCTGCCGTGTCACACCCAACTTGCGGGCGAGCCACGCCTGCGATCGCTCCATAGCCTCGAGACGGACGGCCACCTTGGTTTGGGGTCGGTACATCGCTGTGGCACAGTAGCACGTTAGATTCCGAAATGTAAGGAAGATTCTCCGGAAGGTGCGGGAACGACGAAGCGGCCCTGCCCCGGCGGAGGTGACCGGATCGCGGACCGCTTCGTCTACTGGTAGCGCCACACCGCGCAGCGCGGAGGCTACTCGGGACTTCGGCTACACCGTGGGAGGCGGTGTCCCGGAGGGTTCGGCCGGGAGGGGCACTAGGGGCACCACGGTGATGGGGTCGAGTTCATGGGCTGCGTGGACAGATTCGGTGGCCTGTATCGCGGCAACGCGCTCCTGGGATTCGAGGCGCAGCCGTTCCTTCTGGAGCTCGTGGGCGCGCTCGACGACCCCGACGACAGTGCTCCACTGGCGGTGTTCGTGGGCGCCCCAGTTCGAGAGGAACTTGTAGCCGATCGAGATCGCTGCGGTGGCGCCGAGGGCGAAGCCGGAGACGATCGTCGCGTTGCTCGGGACCGGCAGGCCGGGGAAGTGCTTCGCCGCGTAGGCCGAGAACGAGGCGGCGAGCGGGACGAAGATAAAGACGGTGGCGAGGGCGACGAGCCGGTTGACCGGGAAACGTTCCTCGGCGTAGGCGATCAGGTGTGCAACGGGGTTCATCGGGAAGCCTTTCGTTTTGGGTGGTGAGGATTGTGCTTGGGGCGCTTCTTGGGGTGCTCGAACATCCACTTCTCGGCCTTGCGCCGGTTGAGCAGACCCTCGACGACGACACCGCCGGCGTGGTCCCATTCGAGGAAGCACTCGGCGGCACCCCTGTAATCGCCGGCATTCAGCTTCGCGGCCAGCGTCGACCCGACCACCGCGCCGGCGCCGCAGTTGAAGGCGAGGGAGATCAGCGCCATGCGCTGCCGCACGGCGAGCTTGACGTGGATCCCGCTCTTGACGGCTCGCGCCGCCATGCGGAGATCGTGGGCGAGGAGCCGCAGCGCCTCGGCCTTGCCCACCACCATCCCGGCGTGAACGTCCGGCCCGGTGTGGCCATAGCCGATCGTCCAGACCTCCGGGGAGGCGATGGTGTCGAGGTAGGCGTGGGGCAGGAACCCCTCCCAGCGGGCAACGAACTTCGCCACCCACATCAAGCTCCAGGGCTTCTTCACTTGCGGGCTCCCTTCGGTAGATGGTCGGCGTGGCGCGCGCGGTACTGGTGATGGAAGGTCGCGTCGAGCCGGCCAGCCGTGCGCGGTCCGATCTCGCCGTCGACCTTCAACCCGTGGTCGCGCTGGAATCCTTCGACGGCGCGGCCCACTCGACGGCCGAAGCGGCCCGGCGCGCGCTTGAGGTAGGTCGGGCCGTTCTTGCGGTGGATGAAGGCCAGTCGCCGTGTGTAGTGCTTGACGCGCTTGCCCTTCGAGCCGCGCTTGAGCGGGGTGAAGGCCGGGAAGTGTACGGAGCCGTCGTAGTTGAAGTGCCACGCCTCGCTGAACGCTTCGTTCTTGACCCAGCCGAAGCGAGCGCCGTGTTCGTGGATCCAGGACTGTTCCCAGCCGTTCGGGTTGTCGACGCAGACCCCCATGCCGTGCAACGACGCCCCCACCTGGGCGGCAAGCGGGCCGCCTTCGAGGAAGACGCGCCAGCGCGTTTCCTGCATGGCGATCGTCCGGTAGGACGATTCGGGGCCGCCGGGACGAAGACCCGAGTCCGCCGGTCCGCCGGGCGCGTTCCACGCTGCCGCGGCGTCTATGGAGAGTTCACCGCCGGGGATCGGCGCAAGGGCGGAAGCGGGAAATCGACCGTTCTCCACGGAGCGGCAGAGTGCCAATGGCGCCGGACAGGACCGCGCTTAGTGGTCCCCGAGCCCAGAGTCGAGAGGCAGGATCACCGAAGTCACGGAGCCGCCGATTTTCGGCATCCCCTCCGATTCGTTCTCCGGCCCCAGGGCGATCATTACTCGCACGATGTCGCCGTCCTTCTTGAGGATCCTGACCTCGCGTTCGCGGCCCATCGGTCGCAGCGAAGGGCGCGTCATGAAACCCTGACGGTAGTGCTTGTGCGACTCGCGGGAGTGAGCGGGGATCAGCGTGTCCAGCGGCCTGCCGACGATCTCGTCTGACTCGTACCCCAGGAACGTCAGCAACTTGGCGTTCGCATAGAGGATGGTGCCCTCCTTGTCCCCGGCGATCACGCAGATCGGGAACATATCGTTGACCATCGTGCCGAAGCCGCCCGTAAGCGGGTCGCCCCTCAGGCTCTCGGCGATCTCCTCGACTAGGTGCTCCGGCGGTTTCATGCGTCCTCGATTCTACGAATGCGCTTCTCGTGTTGCTCGAGCGTTTCCGCCAGGGCAGCCGCCCGGCGCTCGCACTCTTCGTTCAATTTTCCCAACTCTACGATGCGCTCTTTCAGCGGGTCGACCAGCGCCATCGCGGTTTTGACCAGGATCGATTCGCTGTCGGCCTTGTTTTTGTGCGCCTCCGACCCGGCCGTCCGCCAAGCAGCGAAGGCGCCCACCCCTCCCCCGCCGATGACGATGCCGATGAGGGCAACTATCCCCGGGTCCACGGGGTCCCGCCTGCTATGGCGTGACCTTCACGCAAGCGCTCACGGCCAGTTCGACACAGGCATCCACACCGTTTTCTCCGGACCTGCCTTTGCCCGAGTGCCCTGGCTGCTCCGGTGTTTCGGGTTCCGGTGGAGAAGAGGGGGCGGGAGGAGGGGGCTTCGCGCCCCCCGGTTTCTGGCCCGGATGCGAGTGACCGGGGGACCGAGAACCACCCCCTTTGTGGACTTCGTTTGGAGAGGCCGCGGTGTTCACTTGTTCCCCCTGAGCCCCGACGGGCTGGCTCTGAGGCCTCACAGGAGCCCCGTAGACGGCAAGGAGCGCCTGACGACAGCCCGGGTACCGCCGGCAGTTGAGGAGGGCCGTACGCAGCCTGTCAGCGCATTCGCGAGAGAGCCGGGGGCTGGAGAGGCTCTTCTGGGTGCACACGTTGGCTGCCTGGACCAGTTTCGTCGTTTCGGTGTGGACAACGTCGATCCGTTCCTGGACGTTGTTGATGCCGGCGCCGAGGACAATCGCGACGAGGATCCCCAGACACACACCGGCGATCGCGAAGGGGTGACGGTGGGGAAGGCCAGCCACGGCCCGGAGAGTTGCCATCGTACCTTCGCGCATTGCAGCCTGAACTTGACGCACGGTTAACCCCCGAAAACCAGGTAGAGCGCGATCGATAGCCCAGCCGCATAACCGGCAGCCAGGAAGACGTGCAGCTGGGCCGCGCGGCAGAGGATCCTCATCGGTCGAAGCGGTTGAAGATCTTGTCCGTGCCGTAGCCACCGAAAGTGAAGGCGATCACGACGAGAGCCGCCACCAACACCTCGTCGACGTGGTGCTGGGAGACGAAGTCTGCGATGGCGAGGCCGATGATCGTGAGCACCGTCAACAACACGATGACGCCCCCAAAAAGCCGGCCCGGCGGTGTCGGCTCCTTTGGGCTTGAGCGCTGTGCCATGCACGGCCGGAAAGCTACACGCGGCGTCGGCCAACCGACGGACCCTGCGTAAGGGCCGCGAGCAACTGCGCCACGGGGTCTTCGCCGGCTTCTGCGGGGGCGGACCCTTCCGGGAACACGGGGCCGGCACTGAGCGGAGAGGCGAGCTGGGAGAGTGCGATGGCGGGATGCTGGTGCAGCGCGGCGGCTTGCTGGGCAGTCTGTGCCACAGGCACACCCGGAACAGCGCCCACACCCCCGATGCCGCCCCCGCCAACCACCACCCCGGGGCCAACCGGCCGACCCGCTGCGAGGTTCGAGAGGAACCCGGCGAACGCCTTACCGGCCCGCGTTTCCATGCCCTCGCTGTATTCGGCGTGGCTGAGGGGGACACCGGCAGTGTCCGCCCACCCCGACTCGACACCCGTTCCCCCCGTGATGCCGCGACCGATGATCTCGCCGGGGTGCACGACGTCGCCCGGCTGGACGGTCGGGCTGAGCGACTCGTAGCTGAACACGTTGTGACCCTTCTTGGGGCCGCGCAAGAGCTTGTAGAGCACGCCACCTTCGCCGCCCGGCCACCCCGGTGCCCCGGTGCTAAGCACCTTGCCACGGCCGATCGCAAGGATGGGCGCCCCTTCGCGACGCGGGCCGAAATCCTGGCCCTGGTCGATGCGCTCTTCTTCCCAGGCACCCTTTGGAAACGGATACACGTAGGGCGGATTAGCGACCTTTCCAGCGCCCTGGAGACCGCCTGCGAGAGCTTGGCGCTGGGTTGGGGCCGCGATACCCAGTGTCCGCGCCCGCCTCGCAGCGTGGCCGTAATCGGCCCTAAGAGGGGGAGGAACGTGAGCGCCGCGATCGAGCGCGGAGTAACTCGCCCGGGCGTCGGCCAGGATCGGGTTGTTGTAGTCGCCGGCGGCATACCCCCCCGAGTAGGCCGAGAGTGCCGACTGTGGGTCCGTGGCGAAACCCTGGTCGTGTAGGAGGTGCGCCTGGCCGCTGAGCTGGGATTGGATCGCTCGCGGGGTGGCGCCGCGCTGGACGCCGTAGCTGGACGCGGTCGACGGGATGAACTGCGAGGTGCCGAAGGCGCCGGCACTCGATTCGGCCAGCGGGTTGAAGCCGCTCTCCTGTTTGTCCTGGGCCATCAGGACGCTGATCGGGATGTCGGGGTAGGCGCGGTGGGCACGTTGGGCGTAGGGGAAGATCCGGCGTTCCGCTGGCGAGAGGCCGCTGAGGTTCGGCGTGGCGCCCCGGAGAAGCTGCTGCTTGGCACCGGAGAGGCCCTGCAGCGCGGCGCGCACGGCCGGGGTCGTGATCTTGCCCGCCTGCGTTACCCCGATTCCACCGCCGCTCGTGACCGCGGCCTGGCCCGTGGCGGGGTCGAATTTCGCGAAGGCGGGCGCACTGCCGCCCCTGAAGCGTCCTTCCCTGACCGCTGCAAGGATTTCCTCGAGCGAGGGGGAGCCGACTGTCTTCCGTTCGAGGGCGGGCGGCACGACCAATGGGGTAGGCACCGCCGGGACGCCGGGGGCAGCGTGGCCGAGAGAGCCGAGCACCGATGACAGCCCGGGCACGAGCGACACGAGGCTCGGCGACGGCGTGAAGGGTGCCCTGCGTGGCGGCATGAGGGGAACCGCTGGACCCGACGCGCTTGACGACGGCACGTAGTAGGCGTGGCTGCTTCCCGTGCTGGGGTTCGTGCGGACGATGCTGGGATGCCGGCCGCCGGAAGCGTTCTGGATAACGACCGGGGCATGACCCGGCGTGATGTGCGTCGTCACGGTGTGAGCTTTCCCGTCGGAAGTGCCCGTGACGAACACGCTTGCCGAGGCGCCGCCGTCTTCGCGTAGGCCCAGCCGAACGCGTTGATGGTTGCCGATGTGTGTTACGCGACCCATAGATCAGCCCCCGAGACTAGACAGGGAGAACGATTAGTGATACACCGGTGGGCATGTTCAACACCCTGCGGTATCGAGCTAGTGACCCCGAAGTGCGACTGGGAGCATTTTTCTTGATCCTGTCGATCTTCGCCGCTGTCGAAGGCTTCTGAGCGCATCACGGTAGTCCTTCGAGCTGCTTGTCGAGCTGGTCGAGGGGGTTCCCGCCGCCTTCGAGCTGTCCATCGAGTTGATCGAGGGGATTGCCACTGCTCGATCCGCCGCTGACCGGAACGTTGATCTGCTGCTTCGGTTCGCGGAGGAAGCCGACTGTTGAGGGAGGGTAGGTGCGGAGCGGACTGAGCCCCCCCGCCCCGTGACCGGCGACCTGGCGGGCGACGTTGAGGAACGGCAGATAGGCTTCCAAGGTGCCTAGCACAGCAACCTTGATCTTTTCTGGCGCCCTCGCCGGACTGCCGTCTTTGCGGACCAGCTTGTCGCCCTTCCAATCGAGACCAAAGCCACCGAGGATCAGCGAGGCGAACTGCGGAGCCGGGATCTGAGCGAGAAAGCGGGGCCAATCAGCGAAGGTGCCGAAGGTGGTCAGGTTGGAGAGCTTCACGGCGCCCCCAGTGTGGAAGGGATCGGGGATGCCGGTCTGTAGGAAGTCGGGCAGGGGTTCTTTGCCTTCGAGGTCGAAGCCGAGCTTCTGGCGCTCCGCTCGGGTCATCTGCTCCGAAGCGGCAATCAGCCCGGTCAGCACCGGATGATCGCGGGGCAGCGTCACGAAGGCGAACTTGAATGAGTTGCGCGCCCACTGCCAGAACGGGGACCACGTCGTGAGGAAGCGCCGCGCCTCCGGACTGGACTTGCCCCAGTTACCGAACACGGCCTCGACGTCCTTGGCGTAGCGGTCGACCTTCTCGGGGTCGCGGAAGCCGCGGGCAAGATCGGCCAGCACCGGCTCCTGAGAGGCGACGGCCTGGCGGAACTGTCGTCGCGTCAGGCCGAGCTCCTTGCGCGCGCTCTTGGCGAGCTGGCCGTACTGCGGGAACGTCTCGACGAACTTGCCGTCCAGCTCGAACACGGTGTCGCGGTAGTTGCGGTAGAGGTTGGCGACGGTCCTCACGCCCGGCGTGGTGAGCACAGCGTGGGCAGCGCGGGCGAACCGCTCGACCCGAGTGCCCACGAACTGCTCCAGGGCACGGTAAGGCTGGATTCGAGCGTAGGAGCCGTAGAGGCCGCCGGGGACGATCGACTCCAGTGCCCGCGCTGCCTGCTCCGGGGGAAGGTTGCCCTTCACCATCTCGGCGAAGTTCCGCCCGGTCCGCATCTCGCGTGGGCCAAGGCCCGTGCCGAACGCACGGATCACATAGTTGTCGAGGACGTTGCCGGCAATCCAGCCCGGCGAGGTCGGCAGGACCGCACCCTTGAAGGCGCCCGTCACGGCCTGCGCAGCCTTCTCGAGTGGGAGCTGCTCTTGGAAGTGCTGGCGCATCCGGTCGGCGATCGCTTTGGGAATCAGGATGGTCGGCCCGTCGCCCGGCGTCAAAGCGTTCTTGAGCGCGTCTGCGGAGAAGTTTTCGATCACGCTCGGATGATCGGCCTCGAGGGCCGTGGTGGCACCGAGATCGTGAGAGGCTTCGACCTCGGCCTTCTTGGCCAGCCACGGGCTCGTGCGGATCGGCGTCCAACCGCCCGGGATCTCGGGCAAGCGCATGTTGAAGTCGGCGGGATGTTCGGCGGCGCGCTTGGCCTCGGAGTAGTTGGCGAAGCTGCGACCGGCGGGTCCACGTAGGCCGAAGCGGTCGACGATGCGCTCGAAGTTGTGGACGCGGTCGAGCACGGTCTGACCGTGGACCGCCTGCTGTACCACGGCTTCCCATTTCGGATCGAAGGTGCCTTGCGTGGTTGCCTCCCCGGTGCGGCGCTGACTGCGCAGGGAGGGGCGCTCGTTCGGCGGCGAGTAGAAGGAGCTGGGGCCGGTGGCCTGCGGGAGGCGCTGCGTGACGAAGCCGCGTGCCCCGACGCCGGCGGTGTTCATATGCGCCTCGATCGCGTCGAGCGAGAGTGCCTGTCCGCTCGCGTCGAGCGTCTGACGGCGCGAGGAGACGCGGCTGTAGCGGCCGAGCAACTGGCCGCGCTCCTGCGCCGAGAGCCCGGATTGCGCCATCTCGCCCTTGATCTGCTCGAGCATCGCCGTGTCGTTGCGCGAGAGGCCATAGTCGGCGCCCATGTGGGTGCGCGCATAGGGGATCGCAATTGCCTTGCGCGCCTGAGTGTCGCTGAGCAGGCCCTTGGCGACCAGCGCATCGTTGATCGGTTTCTGGACCCGGATGAAATTCTCGGCGGCGTGGAAGATCGCCTCGGGGTTCGGATTGGCGAGCGCGGAGTCGAGGACGCCGATCATCTGGCGGTTCGTCTCTAGCTCCGAGGCCGTGAGCTTAGGCTGGACCTCGACGAGGTGTTCACGGTAGGTCCGGAGATCGGCGACGGCTCGTGCGGGGTCGCGGGCGATGCCCTGGATCGCAAGCGAGGCGACGTCGGCTTGGCTGGCATCCGCCGGGCGCCCCTGTTCGACCTCATGCGTGACCCGGCGCTGGTTGCCACGGCGGACCTGCTCGCCAGCGTAGACCTCGCGATCTAGGGCCGAGGCAAGGTGACGCCTGATCTCCCCGGGCTTCGCCAGCAACTCGCCGTGAGGACCGACCTGGCGCCGTGCGTCGGAGGCTTTCTGGAGGGCACGGCTGAGCAGATCGCCGGAGTACTGGCCGCGATTGATCCCCACGTCTCCGTAGACGCTCAGGGGAGGCCGCTGAGCGACTCCGGCGATCTCCCGACCCCTCGCACCCCCGAGACGCCTTAGAAGCGCTCCAGCGCCCTGTCCGGCCGCCGACTTGAGGGCCAGGGCTTCGAGGGCCGTGTAGAGCGGGTGCTCGCCGGTGCGGCGCAGGGCCTCTGCCGGGTCGCCCTGGTAGAGCAGCGCGGCAAGAGCCGAGGTGTCTTGGAACCCCTTGCGCAGCGCGGCCAGTTCCTCAGGGTGGCCGCCGATCGCGTTGACCGCAGCCTTGCCGGTCAGGTAGGTCGAGGGCAACACCTGAGACGGCAGGCTGAGAGCGTCCCGGAGCGCGTTGCCCGCGACACCGGGAACAGCCTTCGCCACGGCTGACCCGGCGTCACCGAGGATCTGAGCCTCCACCCCCGTCCCCTGCAGGGCCTTGCCGAGTTCGCCCGGGTTTCCGTGGAAGGCGGCGGCCGGGGCCTGGGCAAGAAGTGGACTGCCACCGGTGATGAACGGGTGGCGGATCGGCGCGGTGAGCGCTCGACCACCGAGTCGCAGCCCCGCCGCCAGCTTTCCCCCACTTGCCGCCGTCTCGCCAGCATCGGCCCCTCCGAGGGCGCCGGCGCCCGCCTCGGCACCGGAAAGCGCACCCTTGAGGTAGAGGCCACCGCCGAGAGTCGCCGCCCCGAGGATGAGGTTGGTCAGGTCGGCGGGCTGTCCGAGATTTTCGTGCGAGCCTATCTGCCTGACCGCGGCGTTGAGGATCTGCCCGTACACGCCCGGTCCGTAGTCGCGGTGGTATGCCGCACGGAGCGATGCTGGCGGTTGGATGCCGTGGAAGCGCGCGTTGTCGTAGGCCGACAGCGGGTCCTCGAAGCGTTCCGGTGGCGGCCTTAGGAGCGACGTCAGATCGGCGATCGCGATTGGCGCCGGGGCTGAATGCTGAGCGGCCTTGGCGAGCGCGGTGCCCAACGGGGTGACGTGGAATGCCGCGAAGCCGCGTTGGACGTGACGGTCGAGCTGGTCGAGCGGGTTGACCTTGCGGTGTTCGTAGGGGGTCGCTTTAGCCCGGATCGACGGGATCGACGACTGCGAGCGGTAGGGGCCGGCGACTTCTCGCCCCCCGCCTCCGGTCCCCCCGCCGCCGAACACGAGCGCCTATCGGCGACGGGAGCCGAATTGGGGGATCGGCTGCGATTGCGGGGCGGGCGCCGCCGACGCGCTGGAACTAGCTGCTCCCGCGATCGCGCGCAAAAGGCCATTGCCCAGACCCCACGGACCGCCGGTGGTCGGCTGAAAGTGTTCGCGGATCGCGCCCACCGCGTGTTGAGCGTCGGTAATGGAGTTGACGCCCTTTTTGCTCGCGACCTTTTCGACGAAGAGATTCCACTGCTGGTCGTTCCAGTTGTGCGGCCCCGGCGGCAACACCTCCTTACCCGTCTTTTCGTCGGTGAGGCCGTGCCGCGCTGCCGAGATGTACTGGCGGGCGAAGAAGGAGGCGTTGTGCTTGGACTGGTCGTGGGCACGCTGCTGGGTCGGCGTCAGGCCGTTGGCGCTGGCACCGGAGCTCGTGATCCCCAAGTGGTGCAGAACCTCCGCCTCTTTGATGCCGAGGTGAAACTGTTCGAGGTTTGAACGCCGCGCGTCGGCGATGCCCTGCTGCCGTTTAAGGGCTTCCTGCTGCAGGGCGCCGAGGTAGCCGCGTTGGGCCTGGCCCTCGCTGGTGGCGAGGTCGACGAGCTGCGAGTGGGCATCCTGGCGCACTTGGCCGATCTGCAACGCCTGACCCGCAGCGACGTCGACGTTGCGGTTGGCAAGCTCGGAGAGGGCAAGGGCGCGGTCGACCGGCGAAAGGCCGGCGTGGCGGATGCCCTTCTCGGCGAGACCAAGAGCGGCCTCGAGCGCCGGCGTCATCGATCTGATCGAGCGGACCGCGCTGCCCGTTTCACGTCGAACGGCCCTCTTCTGGGGGCCGTATTCGGCCTGCGCCTGGGAGTGTGCGATCTGCTGGATTCGTCCCATCGGTTCCTCCTAGTATCGGGTGTAGGCCCGACGCGCTGTTCTTCGGGGATAGCTGACGGCCCGGCCGGTGCCGACCCCGATGTGGTAGACGGGGTGGCCGACGTGAGGCGCGAAGGTGCCTCCGGCGCTCGGGTGTGCGCCGGATGTCCCACCGGCGGCGGCTGGGGTCGGGAAGAGGATGTTCGGGTTGTTCTGGTGGGCCTGGAAATACGCCTGGCCGGTGACATCGGTTTGGTAGAAGGTCTGCTCGCGCTTGGCGTGGGAGAGTTTCGTGGCACGGTCCTGAGCGGCGCGTAGGGCGGCAAGGGAGAGCTGGTGGCGAGCCGTGAGAGTGTCCTGGCCCAGACGTGTGCCAGCGGTGTCGTACTGGCCGAGTTGGCGTTCGAGCTCGGTCTGGATGTGGCCCCTCTGGGTGCCGTAGTCCCGGCGCGCCTGATCTTCGCTTCGCGCGAGGTCGAAGAGGGAGCGGGCGTGGCCGGTGTCGACGTTCCCTCGGTCGAACGCCTGATTGGCCGTTCTCACGGCGTCTGTGGCCGAGGTGGTGCCGCCCTCCGCCGTGCCCTGCTGAAGGCTGCGCTCACCCTGCACAGCCGCGGTAGTCGCGTAGCGGTGCTGCATATCGACGAGCGTGCGCTGGTAGTCCTCCTCGCCACGCTGGCGGGCGATCGCGAGGCTTTCTATGTCGCGGGCGAAGCTGGTGTGGAGCTGGCCCTGCGCGTAGGCCGCGTCTTCGGTGGCGAAGCCACGTTCGCGGCCGATATCGCTGACGCTGCGACGCTCTTCCCGGCCGAGTTTGCGCTGCCCCTGGCGAACGTCCTGACCAGTGCGTTTGGATTCGCGGTGAGTCTGTTCGATCAGGTCGATCAGACCGCGCTGGGAGGCGCGAATCTGCGCTTCGAGGCCGGGGTCGAAGCTGCCCGGGGGGGGCAGCCCAAGACCCGGGAAGCGGTAGGGCAAGTGCACGCCGCCCGGGCGTGTCGCCCGCTGGCCGCCGCCGACGCCGGCGTGCTGCCCCTTCCTGACGTTCGGTCGCGCCACCTAGAGGCCGCCTTTTTTGAGACGGGCTTCGAGTTCGGCGATCTTGGCGGTGAGGCCAGCGACGGTATTCATCGGGCGCTGCTCGACTGCCTGCCGGATGAAGCGCTCCAGGTCGGCCTTGTCCTTGATTTCGTCGAGCAGGGTCATCGCGAGACCAGGAAGTAGGAGAACTGGGTCCCTTTGCGCACGCTCGTGAATTTGTTGCCGTTGCCGCGCAGTTTCACCGTGTGGGCACCTGGTTCAAGGTTGACAGCGACAACCCCCGTTGGGTAAGTATTCGATTCTTCGCCTATGCCAGCCGGAAGGCCGACAGCGACACCGTCAACCCAAATCTGCACAGACACCGGGTAGCCTGAAGAAACATGAAAAAACCAGGCAGAGAAGAAGACGAACAGGGTAGATTTGACCGCAGGGGTAACCGGAGCTTCCATCCCGGCCAGGTCGAAGACTTCGCCGCCGATGGTTTCGCCTTTGCCTGAGACATCGGCGCCAAGCGACAGTGCCCCGGCGGTGGGCTTGAACTTCGGCGAAGTGACCGCCCCGTCGGGCAGCTTGGAGGTGACGACCTCGCCGTCTTTGATGTTTTCGCGGTCGATGTTGCCGTTGACGACTTCGACCAGTTTGTTGAGGTCGGCCATCACGTCGGCGGCCTTGGCGGTCGTGTGAGCGGTAAGCGTTTTCGGGAGGACGACGATGCCCATCTAGACCACCTTTCCTTGTCGGATGCCGCCGGCCTGGGCGACGAACACCTCGATCGTTCGGAGCGTGAGTTTCGCGGCCGGGTCGGATGATTGAAGCCGGAAGCGGGCGTAGCGAGCGTGCGTTTTGAGATACCAGGTCCAGGCGTTCTGGGAGAGGATCGACTCCGCGCCTGCATTCGGCGGCGCGGGCCCGGGCTCTTCGAGCAGATCGAACTCCGACTCTTCCGGATCGACCCATTCGAAGTCGTCCCAGGTGTCGACGTCCCATTCGGCCTCTCCGGGTTTGCGGATCCCGAGACCCACTTCGGCGTAGATGCGCGGGGCATCGCCGGAGGCGGCTTCGAGCTCGTAGAGCAGCCGCAGCCGCCGGAACCGCCCGAGCGATGTCTGGCCGCCGGGGTAGTCGCGAGTAATCACTTCCCACAGATGCGTGGTGCCGTCGTGGTCGTTCTTGACCGCGGCCGACGGTTCGAAGAAGGTCCGCAGGTCGACGAGAAGCCCGTCGCTGGCTGCGGCGAGAGCCCTAGGCGCGTCACCGGCGCTCGATGCCGGCCGTGTCACCCCGGCAGAGATTTTCGCCCCCGAGCCGTTGTGCATCGACCACGGCCAGCGCATCGGGATATGGCGGCCAAGCCACAGCGGCCGGTCGAGGCGACAGATCTCCAGGGCCTGCGGCACGCCGCTGGGGTCGACGAGCGGCAGGAAATAGTGATTGCGGAAGACAAAGGCGCCGCCCGGTGTAAGGCCATCGACGGCGTACTCCCGAAGCCGCGGCATGATCGACTGGCCCAGCGCGGTCGGGGAGCTCGTGCCGTCCATCAGAAAGACGTCCTCCATGGTCGGCACGACCAGCGAGCCGGAGTAGCTCGCGATGCCGGCGCCGTTGCCCCACAGCACCTCGCCGCTCAGCTTGTCGATCCGGTGCTGGGAATTGCCCTGGCCGTCGACGATCGAGAGGGCGAGGTTGGAGATCATCGTGATCCCGGTCGTGGTGAAGATCTGCGCGCGGTCGACGCCGATCGATTCGGCCGCGAGGATCTTCGTCCCCTCCTCGAGTTCGTGGCGGTTCTGGACCACGGTTTCGAGCGGCGCGATTTTGGCTTCGTAGACGTGCGGCTTGTCCGGCTCGGAGAACTTGACGATGTTGCGTTCGCAGACGATCAGGCGCTTGGAGGCGATCGCATAGATGTCGCTGGCGATGTAGGGCGCCGTGGCGGCCTCGAGGCGCTTCAGCGTGTAGGCCGTCCCTTCTTTGGTTTCGCCCTCGTAGGCGTCGCGAAGGGTGAGCTGGGTGTCCGAGTTGACTTCGGCGACGGGATAGACGCGCTCGCCTTCGCCGTGGCGCAGGAGCATCCCGACATCGACGTTGGCCGCCCATTTGGTGCCGGCGCCGGTGACCACCTTGGAGCCTTTGGTCAGCGTCGCCGTGCCGGTGCTGTAGTCGGCTGCCATTCGCGAGCCGCCGTAGATCGTTCCGCCGCCGACGAAGAGCAGGTCTTGGATCGCGTGCATCGGCTTCGGCACGGTCGCGAAGCCGGCGCCGCCGAGTTTGACCGGAGTAACGCCGTCGGCGGCGAGAACACCGAAGGCGCTACTAGAGGCCAGGAACGTCCGCCTAACGCCCTGGAGCCACCCCTCCCACACTCCCCGCAGGGCAGACCCGAATGGAGCGTTAGAGACGCTTACAGAGCCTCCACGGCGGTAGATCGACCCGTCGTCGTCGAGCATCGAGTTGAGCGCCTTGTAGACGGCACGCGGGTCGATTAGGTGCGGAGCGAAGTCCCTCTGTTCGCCACCGCGGAATTCCTCTTGGAGAACCCGCCCGAGTGGCATCAGCGCGAGTGTCCGGCCACCGGGATCTTGAGAGGGCCTTCGCTGACGCGGCGGTTGGCGAGTTGGCGCAGTTCCTCGGCACGGGTCTCGGCCCGCCCCATGAAGTAGTTGCCCGACGTCGGGTTCTCGTCGACGTCCTCGTAGGCGATGCCCTTCGCGTAGTCGAGTGCGGCACGCCGGAACTCCGGGGGAAAGGGGATCTGGTCTTCGCCTTTGAGGTCGTCGGGCTCGATCGAGGCCAGCCCGACGATCGGGAGTTCGTCGGCTTCGGGGATGGGCCAGAGGCCGATCTGCTTCGCGATGCCCGTTTCGTCGAACCGCTCGGCGTAGATACCGCCGACGCCGCCGGTGAGATGCAGCGAGCGGGTGCCGTTCTTGACGTCCCAGACGATCGTCACGTCCTTGAGGAGGTAGGGGACGCCTCCGACAGCCAGGCCGCGGACGTGGACGACGTTGTCGGGGATCGAGTAGAGCTCCTGTGCGGCGACGGTGGGCCCGAGGTCGAGCTCGGTGCGGATCCATTCCGAACGCGACGCAAGCCGCTTCAGCCCCTCGTTGAGGAGCGTGGCGGCTTGCGTCGCTGAGAAGTCGAAGCCCCCGGCCTCGGCCCCCTGTAGCTGAGCTACGGCATCGTCGAACGTGCGCATGGGGGAGGCCCCCAGGGGCGCCTAGCTCGCAACCGGCGGCGTGTCGGCGACCGGCTCTCCCGCCGTTCCCGGGGCGACGACCTCGGGGACCGAAGCCCCTACCGCCGGCTCCGTGCGCGTCCGTTCGAGCTCGTGCTCCGGCGTCTCCGGTTTCGCTGGCACGTCGCTCCCCCCGCTGGTCAGGAACGCTTCGCACGCCGCAAGCACGTCCGGGCGGCTATAGGTGCTCCGCTCGGCCGTGAGGATGTCGGCGATCTCCGCGAACTTCCCGTCGTAGGCGAGCTCGACGAGTTCCTTATGCAGAGCCGAGGAATCCTCGACCGGACGATCGGCCTCGGCGCCTCGCTCGTGGAAGAGCTTTCCCAGCTCCCCGTGCGCTCGAAGCCACGCGAGGTCGTCGGGATCGCTCACGTTGAGGACCCCGTCGTAGAACTGAAAATCTTCCCCGGGGATCTGGCGGTAGTCGCCCGATTCGCCGATCGGCTGGTTGCGGGCGTTTTTCTTCACCAGCCGCAGGTTGTTGGTCTTCGAGACGAAGGTGACCGTCGGGGCTCCCGTCGTCTCAGTGGCGGTTGCATTCATGCTGCTTCACCGATTCCTTTCTCGTTCCACGAGAAGGGGCGGTGGGGAGCCCGAGGACCCCCCACCTACCACCTACGACGTGATGTTGACGATCTTGCCGTGGGTCAGGGGCTGGCTGTAGACGAACCCACACTCAGTGAGGTACTCGTCCTTCTTGCCGTCCTGGCCGTTGGCCTGGATGTTGTGCCGGATGTGGGTGTCGCGGTTGCCTTCGCCGCCGTCGAGGTAGCGATAGCCAACGTTGGAGAGGTCCACGATCCAGATCTGCTTGGAGAGTTCTTTGCCCTCCATCAACCAGTGCGTGACCAGGTTGAGGATCTTGCCGTGCGGAGTAATCATCTGGGTGATGTGGATCCCGAAGGTGAGGCTGGGATCCGGCTGGGTGACGATCACCTTGGACCGCGGGTAGCCCGTGATGATGCTGGCGGCCGTCGCGGAGAGGACGCCGAGCTTCTTCTGGGAGCCATACCGGAAGGCCGGCGTGCAGGCGTTCCAGAACTCCACCTCGGTCATTTCGCCCCCGACGTCGGTGATGTTCTGGGTGGCGAAGTGGGCGAACCCACCGGTCGTCGTCCGCGGCTGCGAGCCCGTGGTGTCGATCGACGGGTGGCCGAGCATCGCCGCGTACTCGATGTCCTTGGCGTGCTCGATCCCGGCATGGTTGACCTGGCGGTCCCAGTCGCGGGGCTGCGTCCGGTCGCGGGTCGCAAGGCGGGTCGCCGTCGCGTCGACGGGTTCGCGGAAGATCTGCGTGTAGTTGACGATCTCGACCGGGTTGCGCGACCGCGCCGCCTTGTCGAGTGCGCCTTGCTGGGCAGCCGAGCCGACTCGCATCAGCTCGTCTTCGGCTTTGATCGTCGCGGCGGTCGAACCGACCCCGCGGACGACAACGACTTCTTCGGAGCCTTCTTTGCCGGTGACCCGCATCGTCTCGCCGGTGCGAGTGATGTAGATCAGGTCGTCGGCCGCCCAGAGGTTCTGGTTGCCGACTTTGATTTTGGTCACCGCTTTTTCGGCTTCTTTGGCGCAGGTGTCGAAGCGGGCGTTGAGCTTGTCCTCCCACCACGAGTACTTCGGGTTGATCGCGGCGAGAGATTCGGCCTGCTTGCTGAAGACGAGCAGCGGCGAGGAGTTCGGCTCCAGCTCGAGGATCGCCTGCCGCATATCGAATTCTTGGCCACGTTCGGGCGTGTTGGCGATGCCTCGCTGCCCTTCGACCACTTCTTCGCCACCGGCGATCGGGGCAAAGAGACGAGCGTGCGAGGGGTTGAAGAGGAGCGACAGGGCGTCCGCCGGCGGCAGCAAGCGGAAGCCGCGGGCGACTCCGCGGAGGTAGCGACGAGCGCGAGAGGCCCGGTTCTGGGCCATCGCTTTCAAGTAGGTGAGCATTTCGAGTGAGTCTCCTGTGTCACGCTCGCCGCAGATCGTGGAACGGCTAGACCAGGATGGAGGGAAGGTTCCCTCCGGGGCCGGCCGACTTGATCCTTTGCACGAGCTCGTTCTCGGGTGTCGTGGGAGCGCCAGGGGAGGCGGCGCCGGGGGTCTCGATGGGAACCTCTGGCTGGCCGGGCACGGCGGGGGCTGCGCCCTCGGCCGACTCCATCGCCTTACTTGCCAGGAGGTACATCTCAACGAAGCCGGGCTCGCCGGCGGCGTCGGGGGTTCCGAAGATCGCTTGCGACCACTGACGAGCGCCCTGCACTACGGCGTTCGCCCTGGCCGGGTCTTTGAGCTCCGGATAGTCCTTCGTGAGGGCCGCGCCCTCCGATCGACGCCGATCCGCGGCCTGCCCTTGCAGGATGGGATTGACGCGCTCCTCGATAATGCGCTGAGCGGCCGTGGCGGCGCGCTCGTCGATGTATCGCTGGATCAGCTCGTTCTCGCCGGGCTGACCGGGTAGCGGCTGACCCGGGAGGCCGTCCGCTGGGCCAGGCTGCGCCTGACCGGAAGGTGGGAATCCAGGCTGAGCCTGCGGCGCCATGGGGGCGGCCTGCGAGGGATCCTGCCCAAAGGGAGGCAACGGAGCGTCGACGAGCCCGAGGTCGACCGCGAGGGGATCGACCTGCTGGGGCGGCGCCAACTGATCCATGCGCGAGAAGAGATCGTCGGCCCAGGGCGGGCGGTCGGGGGCAGCGGGCTCGCCGGCGGGTGCGGCAGCGGCGGGCGGAGTGGCCGGCGCGGCGGGCTCCGCAGGAGCAGCCGGGGCGGCAGGGGTGCCCGCTGGCTGCGCTGTCGGAGTGGCCGGCGCGGCGGCGGGGGACGGCGGAGCGACTGTAGTCGTCTCGCCGCCGGCGATCGGCGGGATCCCGAAGCGGGCCTCGAAGTCGTTTGCCCAGGCAGACAGGGCACTGGGGTTGCTCGGTACCGGCAGTCGTGCGCTCGTCACGATGGCTCCTCTTGATCGGTTGTGGCACGGCCCTCGGCCGCGATCCGTTTCTCTTCCTCGTCCCGTCGACTCGCGACGGCCTCGAGGATGGCGGTGCAGATATGTTGGAGATCGTCCAAACCGGCGATGTTGCCCATGAGGCGGGCATACTGGGCCAGGTCGCGCGTTGGGCCCTCGGTGGCCCCGCGCACGAGAGCCTCTCGACCCTGTTTCACGAGGTTCATCACCGCGCCGAAGCCGTCGTTGCGCTGCAGCTCTTCAACCTGTTCGCCTAGCGTGAAGAGATTCTGCGTGGATTGGCCGCGCAGAATCTTGCGCCAGTAGCCGACTGCGGAAGGGAGCGAATCCATCGGGCGAAAAAGTAGCCGGAGGTACGGACGACGCTAAGAAGCGGTGGCCTGAAAGAAACGGAACCGCCACTCGCCGTCGACTTCGGCGCCCGCAGCGTACCTGCGAGCTTCGAGCCCTTTGAAGACGACCGCGGTGCTGGCCTCGTCGAGCACGACTTTCATTTCTTCGGTTTCTTCGTCTTCGACTTCTTCGACGAACCCGACGATCTGGGTGTCCAGCGGGTCTCCGGCGGGGTGCGTGGCCTCGTCGACCACGGCCTCGGCGAAGTAGAGATTCACCGAAGTGCCGACTGGGAAGGCGGCGGGCCGGTCTAGCGTGAATTCCATCGGGCGGAAAGTAAGGGGGCCAGCGGACGGCTAGCGCTGCAAGCGGCGACGGCGCTGGGTGGCTCGCTTGGTGGCAAGCCTCGAGATGTCGGCGGGGTTCTGGCCGTAGAGGGTGCGGCCACGCTGCATGGCCTTCAACTGCGGGCTCGGAGGCCGGGGGCCTTTCCTATAGGGCTGCGTGCGGCGGGTTGGGCGCATCAGTTGGGGCTCCTACCGGTCTCGTACCAGTTGGTCCCGTCGCACGCCAGCGTGATCGTGTCGTCGGGCGTGCCTGAGAAGGCTTCTTTGAGCTTCAGATTTTCGCCATCTGCGAATTTGGCTTCGGATGTGGTGACGAAGGTGACCACGTGCCCACCGTAGGTCGCCTTGACTTTTTTCACTTCTTCTTTGCCAGACACCTTGACGATGCGGGCGTTCGAGTCGACGGTGAGTTCGGCGGCGGAAGGAATCGATGGCACCGACGGTGGTTCGCCGATCGTGACTTCGCCACGCAGGTTCGGCGTGACGCGGATATGTTCAGAGAAGCCGATTTTCGCGCCTTCTGCCTTTGTAAAGCAGACGGATTTGCCGCCTTCAAAGATGAAATCGAGGTCCGAGCCCGAGCCGACACTTTCACCGACCGCCCTAAAGGCTCCGCCGGTCCCCGTCGCGTTGATCACGGTGGCCCGTGTGGTCAGGCGAGAGCCGGATTCGACCAGTTCGAAGCCCGGCGTGTTTTCCGCCCCGGCGACGCTGAAGACCCTTCCGCCATTCCAGACCCCCGCGCCCTTGACTCGTACCTGTGCGACCGAAGCGCCCTCGGCGGTGCAAGCAGTTGCAATCCAAGTAGTTTCAAAATTGAAGCAGCGTTCGTGGCGTTCGCTTTTCGACCAAACGTGCACGTCATAGAGAATCGCCTCCGAGCCCGGGCCGGTGTTTTTGAAGCCATTTTTGGCCTTACCGATCAGACGGCAGTGCGTGAAGGTGCAGTCGTGCGCTTCATCCAAGATGTCGTTTTCACCATTGTTGAAGGCCCAGACCCAGAGGAAGAACGAATCGTCCCCCCCTTCGGCAGCGGACAGTTCGGTGCCACTCTGCCGATGACGGAGACCGTTGACCTTGCCGTTACGGATCTCGATATCGAAGCCGGTCACCTTGCGGCCGTCGGAGTTCCAGGCACTACCGAGCCCACCGCCCGCTTCGTTGGCGTCGAGCGTGAGTTCACGGGCGGTATAGCCGTCCTGGCCACCTTCGCCGAGTTTCAAGGTGCTGAGCAGGTCAGTAGAGCCGGAGATCAGTTTAAGCCAGCTCGTTTGCCGGGTCGCACCCCGCAAGCAGACCTTAGAGCGCATACTCAGCGTTTTCGTCATGAAGACCCCGGCGGGCAAGTAAACAACCCCACCGCCAGCTTTACTGGCATCGTCGATGGCGGCCTGGATCGCCAGAGTGTTGTCGGTTTTTTCGTCGCCTACGGCCCCGTAGAGGGGTCCAGTCACATCGATGACTGGCGTACGCAGGCCTTCTTCGGCGATTTTTTTCACTGTTTCAAGCTCAACTTGGGTCGCCATATCGACGGCAAATTCAGGATCGGGGTATTCGCCCGCCAGATCGCCGCCGGCAGGGCCTACGGGTTTCCCGGTCTCGCTAGTCGCCGCCGTGGTCGTGCGGCGCATCACCTTCCATTCGCCTTTGAGTTTGGCCGCGAGGACGTACGTCGTGCCGTCGTTGACACCCCCTTCGAAGGCGAGAGAGCCGTCGCCGGCGACGACGGCCGTTGAGATAGCGGGACCCACCGGAGAGGGCTGACCCGCATCGAAGACGGCGTCGACGTAGAGACCGACTTTCGTACCCACCGGGAAGACCGAGGCGACGTTGGACAGTTCGATCATGGATTCCTCATCCGGCACCGAACCCCGATACGGCCAGGCATAGGCGATGGCGCACCGCCTTCTTCTTCGGGCAACGGGATCAATGCGGCCACAACACAGATCGAGCGCGATTCGGGTTCCAGTATTTCGGCTTCTGCGGCTTCCAACGTGTCCGTGCTTAGGGCCCGGTAGTCCCAGAGCGCCGCACCTGTATCGGCACCGCCTTCGCTCATTGAGTACACAGCTACTTTTTCGCCGCTTACGACTTCGCCACCCAATTTCAAGAAGATGCGATCGGTAGGAGCTGTCGAATTATCGTCTACCGCCACCCCGAATATCAGGAAATCCCCGGCCAAGAGTGGGGTTTCCGCTGTTATTCCCGTATTGCCAGAGAGTTCATTGTTTTCCGCAAGCCCAAATCGCAACGGATCGCCAGACGATGCAGCACCCCTATACACGGCCCCGACAAGCGAGCCGGAATCGACGGTAGTTGCGATCACCGTCTGTCCCACATGGTTTTCTTTCGCCCGCGCCCACCAAAACGAACCGTTGAAAGCGTTCGCCTGGATCGGGCCGACCCCCGACACCTTTCTCGTCCAGGTCAATCCACCGAGAGCGACCGACGTGCCACTGATCGCTGGGTTCGAGTTGGAACCCCCGTTCGCAACTGCAAGAACCAGGATGTCATCTTTCTGGGTCGCAGGCAACGCAGCCGTAGGGGCAATCGTGGGATTACCCGAGTGAGCGAATGTGGCGATACGGCTGATCACCGAGAATCAGGACTCCGAGAATGAGACGTTGGATTCGCCTTCTTTGGTGATGCAGGTTACTTCGCCGTCATACTCGTCCCCAGTGATCACCAGGAACCCGCCTTCTTTGTTCAGGCGCGGACCCTTGCCGGCCACCGCCGGTTTCCCCAGGCATAGGTAGACAGTGTTGCCACCATCGTTGGTAATGATGAGCAGCCGCCTATCCGAATTGGCAGCTACGACGGCTGTGGAAGCATTTTTAGCGGTCACACTTTCGGCTGGAGTGGTGGCAACGGAGGCTCCTGTGCCGGCCCCAGCATCAGTCTGGAAACGGAGATACTTCCACACACCTCCGACTTCGGCGACCGCCTGATATTTGGTCGACGCAGCGAGACCGGAGAAGGCGAGGGAGCCATCGGCGGCGACCACGGCTTCGGCTGTGGCGGCCCCCACGGGTTTGCCTTCGCGCGGAAGCTGGGACTGCGACCAGTTGGACGAGGAGTACGCTTTGACAGTCGTACCCACCGGGAAAGCCGGGGTGCTGCCGATTATGAATTTCACGGTTTTTCTCCTATGGGTTCAGTTGGGGGAGGGGCAGACGGTCCCTGTGGCTCCCCGCCGGGCTGACCGGCCGGGTTAGCCCCGGCGGCGCCCCCGAGAAGATCCGGGCCGCCGGCCTGGGCCAGGGCTTCGATAATCTGCTCGCGCGGCACGCCTTGTTCGGCCAGACGGTCGAGCACCTCGGCGGGGACGGTCGGGTTCGGCGGTGCGATCCACTCCTCGGGCCGCGGCACGCCCAGCTTTCCGATCGACCATTCCGCAAGCTTCTGCTGATCGACGCTCGCGCTCTGGCCGAAGAGCGTCATCGCCATCTGAGCGTCGGCACGGTTCTGGGGGATGTTTTCCGGCTGCGTCGAGCCGCGGTCGGTCCGAATGTCGAATTCGCCCATGAGCTCCTGGGGGCCGACCTGGATCCATGCCCAGCGCCGGTCGGGCTCGCCCGGGGTCGGCTGGACCGGGATCCTTACGTCGCGATCGGTGAGAATCCGCTGCTGGTCGAGCAGCACGAACTGCCGGGCGCCGGGGTTGATCACCTCGAGCTCGAGACGCCGCGTCTTGTTTTCGATCCGGCGAGAGGCCGCGTTCTGGACGAGCTGCACACCGGTCGCGGTGTCGCCGCCGCCCTGCATCCCCGCGCCGGCGATCACGTCGGAGATTCCCGATGTCCGGTCGATGTCGGCGCCGATGCGATCCTCCTCTTCGTAGCCGGAGTGGGGGATGTCGCCGACCTGGATCGGGAAGAGCAGCTCGCGCGGGTCGCCGTTGACGCCGATTGCATAACCCGGCCCGAACTTGATGTCGTTGCGGTCGACGAGCCCTTCGTGGTAGGCGAAGACCCGCTGCAGGACGAGGTCGGCGTTGTAGCGGCGCTGGGTGCGGAGGGTGTTGAGCTCTTCCTGGAGGCGCTCGATCGGCTCGATCTCACCGATGCCGTGCAGCTCGTGGGTGACCTGCGTGGGCCGGAATACCTGGAACGGCAACTCGCCGTGCCAGTTCGGGTTGGGGCCGGAGGCGACGACGACCTGGCGGTCGAGGATGGTGACGACCTGTTCGCCGTCGTGGAACTCGAGCACCTCGTGGATGATCTTGGCGCCGGTGCCGCCGGCGGGCGTCGTGCCTGTCTGGCGCTGCGGCTGTGACCTCGCCGTATTTCGTTCGTTCCACACTTCGTCGTACTTCTTGTCGTTGGCAAGGGCTGCAAGCTGGTCCCCGCTGAGGCCGGTGAGATTCCGCCACTGCTCGGAGCCGATCATCCGTTCGACGTAGCGGTTTGACCGCCACGTACGGTGGAAGGCGCCCTCTGCCACGGCGATCTCGGCGGCGAACGGATCCGCGATGAAATCCTTGGGATCGACGGCGTCGGCGTCGGGATCGTCGAAGACGAGCTTCCACATCTCCTGCGGAACGAGGCCGCCGCCGGGGAGCACGGAGTTCACCAACACCCGGCGTTTGCGCCAGTCCTTTCGCCAGTAGCACTTCTGGACGCCGGTGCCGTAGATCAGGCCGTCCTTGGCGACGGTCTGGAGTTTCAGCTCGTAGTCGATCTGTTCGTGCTGGGATTCCAGCATCGCCTTGACGTTGGCGACGTTGCTGTCGGAGGCCGGAGTCCGCGGCCGGATCCCGTCCAGGGAGGGCGGGTTGGCCAGCATCGCTGGCACGATCGTCTCGACCGTCGAGAAGCACATCGGGATAAAAAGCTCAGGCCCGAACTCGGTCTGGCCGTCACGGAAGATCGCGTCGCGGCCGTTCGGCGAGTTGCTTTCGGAGAGGGCCGTTTGCCAGTTCTGGTAGTTGCGGTAGAGCGAGTAGTAGTGATCGGCCTTCTTGCCCCACCGCTTGTGGTAAGGCTCCCAGGTGTTGAGCACCTTGATGACGCGTTCGAGGAGCTGTTTGTCCTCTGTGCTCTGCCGGGGTTCGTCCACGAGCTAGCCCTCTTGCGTGGGCGGGGGGGCCTCGGTGGCCACTGGTACGGGTGGCGCAAGGGGGATCGTCTCGGCGCTGGCGATCTCGGCGGCAGGGTCGTCTCGAACAACCGGGGCGAACGCCTTCCATCGCACGACCACCGCTGTCGTCGCGATCTGCTCCGGGTAGCCCGGTGGCACCGGGATCGACTCGCGCTTCGTCCCCATCTGGATGACCCCACCGACACGGGTGAGGATCGCCTGGACCTCGTAGAGCGCACTGGCAAGGCCCTGTGGGTCGGGGAGCAGATCGCCCTCGGCCGTGGTGACGTAGCAAGGCACGGTCCAGGTGCGTTCGGAAGGGGTCGGGTTGGGGTCCATTCGAGACAGTCCTCTCTTCGGCGGCGGGGTTGGTCGCGCTGGATTGCACCAGCCGAAGCGGACGGCCTAGCCGCTGCCGTACTTGCGCCGTTGGAAGTCGAGCGCTTCCTCGTCGAAGGCGCCCTCGAGTGGGTCACGGCTCCTGGCGTCGGCGCGCTCCTCGGAGAGCTCGAGGATGTTGCCGCGGTGACGGGCGGCGCAACGGGGGACGTGACGCAGGAATTTCGATTCTTCGTCGGCCCGGAACTCCGCGTCGCACCCCGGCACCTCGCACTTGAAGGCCGGGCGCGCCGAGGCAGGAACCCAGACCTGAGAGGGCATCAGCGGCGACTGTGAGGGCGGATGTGCATGGACGGAGCCCGCACCATAGCCCCCGAATCGGCGGCCGTCTTGAGCCGTCTCAGCGGCTTCTCCTGGGCGATATAGACGGCGCCCATCCACGCGATCAGGCGGTCGTCGAAGTAGTCCTCCTCGGCCCCCATTTTGCCCTTCTCGTCCTTGACGAAGGTCTGCATCTCGCCGGCCAGGGCTTTGGAGCGGATCCCGTGACGGCCGAGACGCAGGAGCTCCTTAGCGTGGTCGACAATCAGCGGCTTCGTCTTCTGGTCGGTGGACCAGCCGAGGCGCCTCTCGAGCTTCTCGCCCTTCTGCTCGGCGGGGCGGCGGAAATAGAGCATCGGGTACTTCCACACCCGCCAGAGCTTCGAGGCGATCGACTGCCCGTAACCGCCGGTGATCTCGACCGCCACCCACGGCAGCCATTTCGTGTCGCCGGCCTGCACGGTGTAGAGCTGCGCGGCGAGATAGACCTCCTGGGCGACCACGTCGGCGTCGATGCCGCGGGCATGCCATTCCGCAACCTGCTCGAGGGTGCGGTGGTTGACGATCTGGATCGAGAAGTAGTCGGACCCCTCGCTGACCGTCTCGACCCCAGACGCGGAGTCGACGTAGATCGCGTACTGCCCGGGCGGCTGCTCCAGCGCATAGTCGCCGAGGTCAGGCGGCGCCCAACGGCGCCACAGCGGGGTCGCGATGGCGATCTTGGCCGTGCTCTCCGGCGTCCACAGAGGCTCTCGCGGAATTTCGACCGTGCGGCCCATGTAGACACCCTGCTCGAAGCTGCCGGGCTTGATCAGGCCGCGCTCGGCCTGGGGGTCCGTCGTTTCAGTCGACTCGAGCACCTTGGAGACGAGCACGGGGGCGAAAACCTGGCGGCCGGTGGCGAGGAACGCCTGCTCCCAGTCGGCCGGGTACTCCTGCCAGAAGGTCCGCAGGTCGCCGTGACAGCGGTTGGCGATCGCCCAGCGACGCCAATAGAGCTGCTCCGGCTTGACGCCAAGCTCAACGAGCCCTGGCTCCTCTTCGCCGTACTCACCGGTGCCAATTTCGGCGATGAAGCTGTCCCGAGCCTCTTCGCTGGGGAAAGGGCGCCAGTAGTCGGGGTCCTCGTACCACGCGATGAAGAGGGCGTAGTAGTCGGAGTTGCCGGAGACCGCAGCGACCCAGAGCCGGCGGAAAAGGTTGTAGCCGTTCGCCGTCGACTCGATCACCACCATCGTCCCCGGCTCCTCCGGCATGGTGTTGAGCAGGGACTTGAGCTTCTTCTCGGGCGAGGCGTAGAAGCCCAGCTCACTCAAGTGCAGGCTGTGGAACGTGAACCCACGATAGCTCTCGTACTCGTTGGCGGTGTCGACCAGGTAGGTGCTGTTCAGTCCACGGTGACCCTCAAGCCGGCGCCGGCGGGAGGGCTCGCCGAGCCGAATCTCCTGGCCCTTCCTGGACCCGGCGACCGGTGGCTTGAGCGCGAGACCGCCGTCAGCCGTGTGGGCGGCGATGATCTCGTCCGGCAACTCGGAATACATCGTCTCGCCGATCGAGAAGAGCTCGCCTGAGGTTTTGCCGTCGTGGGCGACAACGAGGGCTTTGTGGTTGCGCCGCTGCGTGACCCGCTTAATCATCATGCCCTGGACCATCGTCGATATCCCCTCCTTGCGGGCCTTCAGGACGATGATCCGGACCGGCTTGCCTTCGGCTTCCTGTTTGGCCTTGATCTGGGCGAGCCGCAGTTGGGCCGGCTTCGGGTCGAGGGCAACCGTCTGTTCCCGCTGGTCGACGATCTTCAGGCAACTCTTCGCGTAGAAGACGTCGTCGCTTTGGAGACGACCCCGGAGCTGCTCGTGCTGCTCAAGGGTCGACTCTGAGGTGGCGGCTGGGGGCATCGAATGGGCGGCGACCCGACTTGAACGGGCACCTCCGGATTCTCTGGTCCGGTGAGCTGCCGTTGCTCTACGCCGCCGGAGCGAGCCTAACGACGCCGCCTGACGCCCTGAGAGCGCCGCTGAGGGGAATTCGAGCCTCCCCGCGTGTCCTTCGGTGGCTGCCGGCCTTCAAGGCGTTCGTTGGCTTCCCTGATGCGCTGGAGCTTCTGTTCGCGTTTACGGCCCCTACCCGCCACAGGAGCGAGAAGCTACCAAGTGAAAAACTCGCTTGCGTGCACGAAGTCGACACCGGCCGCCACGGCAGCCCTTTTGTCGTCGTCGAGGTCGCCGACCATCAGGACCGGCTCTTCGTGTTTGCCAGTCACGCCGATGCCGTTATCGCCATGAGCGGCGGTTGCCTCGAAGATCATCGACGGGTTGGGCTTGCGTCGGTAGTGGCCCTCGCGGTAGCGCTCGATCGTCGCCCGCGGATGTGCAAAGCAGACGTGGATGCTGAGCGGGCGCCCGAAGAAGCAGTCGAGCAGGCCGATTGTGCGGGAGATGCGGGCGTAGGCCTCCTCTGCCGTTGCGTACCCCCATGCGACGCCGCCCTGGTTGGTGACGATCGCGAAGGAGTCACCCTCCAGGGCGGAGCGCTGGATCACGTCGTAGACGTTGGGCCGCAACCGGGGCTCGGTGAAGAGGCCCAGCGCCGGTTGCAGCTTGCCGTCACGCTCGACCAGCGAACTCTCGACGAGGGTTCCGTCCAGATCGAGGCAGAGGAGGCCCACGGTATTACTCCGCCGGCGCGGCTGGGGGCGGCGTGCCCTGGGGGGCGGCGGGCTCGCCGGCGGCGGGGGCCGGGGGCAAATCCTCCTGGGACTCCTCGGGCAGGTCGGAGACCTCCGTGTAGGCGTTGGCGAAGCCGGTGACCGGAATCGGGATAAGGCCCCCGGAGATTAGCTGGAGCAGCATCGGCTCCGAGAGCGCGACGGTGGAGATCGCCCCGTTGTCGAGCACCGCCACTTGCGTGCCAGGTCCGAAGGCAAGCCTCGTGACTTCGACCGCAACGCTCTTTTCCGCGTTGGCGACGAAATAGCCGATCCCGCCCGCGAACTCGGCCACGTTCTCGGCGGTGACGATCTCGTTCGGGGGCGGCAGCACGTTGATCCCGTCGACTTCGGCCGGGACCTCGGCGTCGACCGGCGGCGCGCCGGGAGTGCTGGCGCCGGCCTTGAGCAGTTCGTACTCGCGCTGGGCGGCCTCGAAGGCCGGTGAGCTCGCTTCGCGGACCTGAAGGTAGTCGAGCGCTCTGGCGGGTTTCAGCCCGGCGGGAGCCGTCACGAGGTCGACCCGGGCGTTCTCGAGCTTCTCGAGGGCATCGGCGAGTCGGTCGGCAGATTCCTGGGAAATAGCGGGTGGAGCGTTCATGGTGTTGTGCCTCCTATCGGCAGTTGGGGTGCCGCCCCGCAGTCCGGGCACGGCTTCGATGCGTCGCTGCGAGTGCAGCCGCAGTGCTGGCAAGTGGTTCCGGTGGCCTTTTCTTCGTAGAACCGGCGCCACTCGGATTCGGCTTCGGCGCGGGCGACGATAGTCGGGCGGTTTAGCGCCTGCAGCTCGGCGATACGCCGGGCAGTGAAGACCTCGAGGCCCTCGCCCTCCTGGGGGCCGCCGACGGGCTCGCGTGGCTGTCGCCCGAGTTCCTCGGGGGTCATCGTGTGAACGAGCGTCGGGCACCAGTCCTCGTGCGGGCCGTCCTTGTGGGCACCGCAGGAGCCGCACTTCCGGTCGGCTTCGAGGTTCTCGGTGCATTCCAGCTCGGAGTGATGAGTATCGGCCGATGCCGGGTAGGTTCGACCGCAGCGCGGGCACGTCTCCTCGACATCGTCGGGCTCGTAAGGAGGGGCCTTCCCCGAGCCCGGATCGGCAGAACCGGCCGGCGGCATCCCGTCGGGAGGCGAGGCATCCTCGCCCGGGGA
>Ga0307503_10000094_pt1 | contig 48864 bp, 59 predicted proteins | sample 17_S_MG_FD_194514 | JGI IMG/M metagenome (GOLD analysis project Ga0307503, IMG submission 194514) | Soil microbial communities from Populus trichocarpa stands in riparian zone in the Pacific Northwest, United States - 17_S | ecosystem: Environmental > Terrestrial > Soil > Riparian zone > Trees... | reverse complement strand
CCGGGGAGGCAACCTCGCCGGGTAACTCACCGAGCTACAACCTAGCAACGGGGGAGGAGGGGCCTCCGGGGGGTGGAGTGGCCACCGGGGGGCTGGGGGTGGCCGGGCTTTGATTAGGGACTCCGGGTATATAGATTTTCCCGAACCCAAATACCCAAAAATTTGCTTGACGGGTACCTTAAACCATTACACCATCAAATCATGAAAACATTCAAACTCGAACGACCCCCAGAGACCCCCGGCGTGTATGCCCTAAAAAACATAAAAACTTTTCAGGTCTACGTCGGCTGCACGGCAAACTTGCGCAGGCGTTTCATGGCGTGGTGGGGCGGGGCTTATCACAAGGCGGCAATCCCCGAGCATGTGCTGCGGATCATGAAAGCTTCGCCACCGGAAGACTGGGAGTTTGTGATCTTGAAAGAAGGCACCAAGCAGGATCACGCGAAGCTGCTGCAGCTTGAAGAATACACCATCGAGAAGCTCTCAAGGCGTAACCCGGATAAGCTACTAAATACGAACCACACTGTTGGCCCTGACACCCTTACACCATTAAAGCTCCCCATGTCCGGACGTCCAAGGGCTGCCGGTTCGGGAGCGCCGAAGACGGATCTGCGAAACATTGACGGTCGCAGGATGACCTACGTGGAAGCCGCTCATGTCCTGAACATCAGGCAGAGCACTCTTAAGCGGCGCTTGCGGAAGCTGCGGGCGAAGGGGGTCTTTCAGGTGGGCTTTAATGATTTGACGTAGTCCGGAAAAATCCTAGAACTATAAAACCCTACCGGTATAATGATACAATCACTTGACCATCAGGTCACTATCTACTCCAACCCGTCGTGGTAGCTTCCCAACCACCCACTAGGAGTATCCAACCAATGACAGATGTACCAACCACAGCAGCGATATGCGCGACGGTAGGGTTGCTCTCTGCCGATGAAATGTCTGACGTGTTGAAGGTGTCAACCCAGACACTGGCGACGTGGCGCTGCAAGAAGCGCGGCCCGCCCTCGATCAAGCTGGGAAAGAAGGTCTTCTACTTGCTGGCTGATTTCAGTCAGTGGATGCAGGACGAGGTGACGCGGCAACGCGAAGATGTACGTGCTTCACGACCCCGCAAACCCCGCGTCGTGCGGCAAGCGAGTGCAGTTGAAGAAGAGCTTGCGCTAGTCCAGCAGTAGTATCGCAGTGACCAGCAGCGCCATGATGCCTGCCAGCACGATGGCAATGGCTACCGTGGTGCTTGAGCGCGAGGCGCTCATAGCCTTACCCTCGTTCGCTCACGCTTAGCTTGTCGCGCCGTAGCGCAGCGAAGGCGGATCAAGTCCACGCTCCCGCGCGCATCTTCGTTCTGACGACACGCGGTCGTCTGGTAAGCCTGACAGCGAACATCCCCGCCATGCCGCCGTGTGCTGCCAAGCATAAGTACTGCAGCGCGTCCATGACGTGACTATACTCGTTCTTGTCCGGCAGAAGTTTTCTCATGCCGTTGCGGGTTTTGGCGTAACGGTAACCTCCTCCGAGTGCTCTAACGAGAACAGGACAGCGATCTCGGTCGATGATAAAGGCAGGCCCGCCATCTCGCTGTCCAAGCAAAAACGCTTCAACTGCTCGAAGACGCGGGTCGATGTCGTTGGTGGGTGCCGGGAAGGCATGCATGCCCATTCGCTTGAGGACGTCAAAAGTTGTCTCCTCGTAAATAGAACTCTTGCTGATGCCACTTGGATCTCCCACCATCGCAACCGGCTTGCCCAAGTACCTCTCATGCATCAACACCGGCCGCAGCGCCTTGTTTATATGCATCTCCAGTCCAGTGTCTTCAGCGATGACTTCCTGCAGGACCAGAAGTCTTCCTTTATGATCCAGTTGACCAATGACTGAACAGGGATCGCGTCCGAAATCCTGACCGACAATAAGGGGAGTTGCGGAGACGGGGAGTACGTCGTCTCTAACGTGGAACGGTCGATTGAAGGATTCCCGAAACACAGCCGTACCGGATGGGTCATTGCCGTATTTGGCATGAACGTAACGTAGAACCCAGTCGGTGCCATGACCGCGTGCGAGTCGTTCATAATAACTTCTTCCTTGTGCGATCCGTCGTTCATCGTCCACCGCCAGTTTCATCGTCTCTGCCGTCTGCGTCAGCCACGGCAAATTTTCAGCTTCTTTCTCCAGCCCACCGGGCTGGATGAAGATCTGCCAGTCCATCGGCGTGTCTTCATTCATGAATTTATGCCACTCACTCCCCTCCGAGGGCATGTTGGTGTCCGCAATCATGCCAAACCATGTCGCACCGCCCATAGCTGCTGACGGATATCTGCCAAGTCGTCCGGCGAGGGCATCCACAAGGTCCACATGCATCTCGATGGCTTCGCTCATCCACACGCCCGTCAACTGCATAGACAGTAACCGACGTTGGTCCTCGGGACTGTCGAGTGGGATCAATATCCACTCCGACCTCACGTCCCCCATAGTAATGTAGACCGTGTTGTCGCTGACCTTGTAACTGGCAATGCCTTCCAGCCATCCGGTGATATCCTTCAGCACGGTGTCTTTGAGTTGCTTGAGCGTCTGCCGCACGATAGCCCAGCGCGTATATCTGATGCCGTCATGCGACGGTGCCTGCTCGCAACTCCTTCTCAATAACTCAAACACGCAACACGTTGTCTTCCCACTACCCACGGGACCGGCGAGCAGTCTGCCGAATGCAGAACTCTGCATGAACCGTCCGCATGTCGGCGGTGCGGTGTAGTTAATGGCTTTCATTTCATGTCTCCCCAACGCTGCGCGTTTGCACGCGCTTCTTTGGACGCGCTTGGCGCGTTACCTCCGGAAGTAACTTCGTTGTCGATGATCTTCGGCACCGGCGTTACGTCCTTGGTAAATTCGACGGGCGTAGCTTGAGGTCCCATTGAAATGTTGATCACGAAACGCTCGCCAATCGCGCCACTTATGTCGGTGGGCATGCCGAGTCCGGCGATCCGCGCCAGCATTTTTCCGGCTTCGATGGTTGCCGGGAGCGCCTCTTCGTCATCGCTCATGCGGCGGTACAGCGTCGGCAGCCACTCTTCCAGCATCGATGCCGACTTCATCTTTACCCGCTCGTGGGTATTTAATGCGGTCTGCCACGCCTCGACTTCGGTCGCGAGCAGCATCTGGAATTTTGTGTTTCGTTGTAACTCAGCCCATGTTTCGTCGGTGATTGCATATTGTTTGAATATTTCTGGCAGCGGCTGAATGTCCATCGCGATTTCGCGCGCCAGTTTGATCATCGTCAGATCGCTGTTGCTTGGGCTTGTGACTGCATCCATGGTGGCACCCGGTAGTTTGCCTCACGGGATATGTAGTCCCAAATGATCGCAAGAGCGACATAGATATGCCTGTTGGAGCTATCGGACCTTTTCAGGGGAACAGTAATTTTGGCGGGCGTGGCGTGCTGCGGGTGGTGCCGCCTGCGCAGCTCAATGCCGCCATCAAGCTCGCCGACGAACAGAAAGCCCAAGCGGCGAAGCCATTGGACGACGTCGTCCTGACGTCGCTCGCTGGCTTTATCCGGACCGAGTTCGAAACATTCAAGCAGCATCGCAACAACTCGTCTGCCGGTTGGAGCGAGCGTCTCCTCAGTTGCCTGCGCGTGTTCAACGGGCAATACGACGCGACGAAAATACAGGAAATAAAACAGTTCGGCGGCTCTGAAGTCTACGCTCGCTTGATTTCCATGAAATGTCGTGGCGCTTCCTCCCTGCTCCGCGACGTCTACCTGTCAAACGAACGGCCTTGGGGACTTGAACCCCCTGACGATCCGGATGTACCTCCCGAGATCGTCGCAGCCATCTCTCAGCTCGTCGGCGTCGAAGCGCAGACGCAGGCGCAGGCGGGACAGCCGATAGACGCGACGTCGATACGTGACAGGACTTTCTCGTTGATGGAAGCCGCGCGGCAAGCGGCGAAGAAGCGTGCCGCCAAGCAAGCCTTGGTGGCCGAAGACAAGATCGACGAAATTTTATCCGAAGGAAAATTCTACGAGGCGCTGGCGGCGTTCTTGGTCGACCTGCCGATGTTTCCGTTTGCCTGCATCAAGGGGCCGATTGTCAAGATCGTCCCTGCGGTGGACTGGAAGAATGGTACGGCGACCATCACCCAGAAGCCGCGCCTGTTCTGGGAGCGCAAGTCGCCGTTCGATCTGTGGTGGACGCCGGGCTGTGCCGATATCGAGGACGCCGCCGTCATCGAACGTACGCGCGTCTCGCGTGCGGACCTCAATGATCTGTTGGATTTGCCCGGCTACAACGTCGAGGAAATTCGCGCCGTGCTCGACGAGTACGGCAGAGGGGGTCTCAACGAGGACTGGGACACCACCGATGCCGAACGCGCCAATCAGGAGTCGCGTGAAAATCCCAACATGAACCGGTCGGGGTTGATTTCATGTATCGAGTACCATGGCAACGTCCAAGGACGCATGTTGCGCGAGTACGGCATGAGCAAGAAGCAGGTGCCGGACGAACTGCGGGACTACTTCGTGCAGGCGTGGGTGATCGGACGCCACGTCATCAAGGTGCAGCTCTCCCCAAGCCCCCGCAAAAGGCACCCCTACTTTATCACCAGTTTCGAAAAAGTACCCGGTACCCCGGTTGGTAACGGGTTGCCGGATATCTTGAGTGATATTCAGGAAGTCTGCAATGCAACGCTTCGCGCCTTGGTCAACAATCTATCCATTTCTTCCGGTCCTCAAGTCGTCGTCAATACCGACCGTCTGTCGCCCGATGAAGATGGTGAAGATCTCTACCCGTGGAAGCGCTGGCGGGTCACGTCCGATCCGATGGGCAACAATTCGTCGGCGCAAAAACCCATCGATTTCTTCCAGCCCAACTCCAACGCGGGCGAGCTACTTCAAACGTATCAAAAGTTCTCCGATCTTGCGGACGAACTGTCAGCTATCCCCAAGTATCTGTCGGGGGGTGCGTCGGGCGGCGCTGGCAGGACGGCCAGCGGATTAGCGATGCTGATGGGCAACGCTTCGAAAATACTGCAAACGGTTGCCGCCAACGTCGACCGTGACGTGTTTCAGGGGTTGTTGTCGAATTTGTTCGACATGATCATGCTGACGGATCAAAGCGGCATGCTGACGGGCGAAGAATCAATTCGCGTCAAGGGCGTTAGTGTAGCCATTCAGCGTGAAACTGAACGCTCGCGCCAGATCGAGTTCCTGCAGGCTACCGCCAACCCCATCGACATGGGCATCATGGGTCCGGAAGGACGTGCGGTCGTGTTGCGCAAGGTGTCTGAAAGCATCGGCATTCCCGGCGAGAACGTCGTGCCGTCGGAAGACGACCTCAAGAAGAAGCAGCAGGAGATGCAGGCGCAGGCGATGCAGCAGCAGGCGGCGCAGGCACAGGGCGCGCAACAGGGGTCGCCGATGAACGGCGATATGGGTCCACGTACCAACAGCATCCAAGGTGGTGCAGGATAGGAGAATGATATGGCTAAGAGCAAACTGATGAAGTCAAGCACACCCGCGTTCCACAAAGGCGGCAACACCAAGATGTTCGGCAAGCAGGCGGCGGGCTTGACCAAGTCGCTGTCGGAAGGCGGCACCGGCAAGACCGACAAGTCCCCCGGTGGCAAGTTTATGAAGGGTGGGTCGACGCATATGTTCGGCAAGCAGAGCGCCAACCCGCGCCGTCCCGGCGTGACCGGCAAGTAACCCGCCTGCGCGCGAAGGCGCGCTTCGGCGCGACAAGGGAGTATTCCGATGGCAGCGGTTACCGCCTATTCTAAAATTGGCAATAACGACTTCGAAAAAGCCGTCCCACTCGGTCAGACCGGAGCGGGCGTCACTCCTATCAATCTGCGGCTGGATGACGGCGATGTCGCCGCGAGGCTGATGCAGCTTCAGGTGTCGGCAAGCGTCCAGCTTTCGGAGCGGTTCCTGCGGCTGGACCGTCAGGACTGGGAACGGGCGCTGATACGGGTTCAGCAGCAGCTAAACTTGCGGACGGTTACGATCAGCATTGCGAGTCCTGCCGTTGTTACGTTGGCCACCCACGGCTGGGTGGCGAACCAGCCGTTCCGGTTCTTTACGACTATTGCCCTGCCGACGGGCGTCGTTATGGGCACGACCTATTACGTCAGTGCGGTGGGTGGTCCTCCCGCAGGTACGTTCCAGTTCTCTACCGTACCCGGTGGTGCGTCGGTCATTACGACTGGCACGCAGTCCGGCACACACAGCGTGTATCCGGTATGAGGAAGATCGTTAAACATATTGGCAAAGGGAGTCAGCAGGAGCTGCTTCCCAACCGCCATGCCGTCAATCGTCTCACGGGGGGTGAGACGTGGGAACGGTCGATCAACAACTACGCCAAAGTAACGCCAAGCGGCGAGAACGCCCTTGAGGCACCCAGCGTGCTGGAGATGGCTCAGGTGAAGTATTGAGCGATAAAGAGTTAGTCATGGCTGCAGCCCAGTTGGCGCGTGCCGCGCCTGATCTGTGGCAACGGTTCGTGAAAGCCTACGGCGACTACACCGACGGCAGGATCGTCGAGTGCGTCTCCGCCCAGATCGACATGCTGCCGACCGCCCAAGGTCGCGCGCAGGCGCTGGTGTCGCTTGGACGCCTGCTGGATGACTGTACCAAGACCGCTGAGACCATCGACAAGAGAGCCTCGTCTAGCGCCCACCGGCCCTAGCCCACGCTCTACAGGAGGACCCCATGGCCCCGAAGACGCAAGTCAAAGACGACCCCAACACCTTCATTCCCCCGGCCGTACGGAAAATGGCGGCGCAAGCCGATGCCGCGTTCCGTGCCCAAAGCGGGCAGCCGCCGCAAGAATCCCCCGGTGCTGCACCATCCGAAGCCCCGCCTGAAACCCTGCCGCCAGCCGATCCCCCCGGTGCTGCGCCGTCGTTCGCGCCGCCCCCGGAAGTTACCCCACAGGTAACGCCGCCTGAACAGGTCTCCGAGGAGAGCTGGGAGCGTCGATACAAATCAATGGAAGGACGATACAAACGCGCCGAAGGCGATATCCATTCCATGAGCAGCCAGCTTGCGTCGATGCAGAGCCTGCTGGCGTCAATGCAGAAACCATCAAGCGAAACACCGGCAGAACTACGTCCACAGAGCTTACTCACACCGGAAGAAGTCTCTGAATACGGCAGTGAGTTTCTCAGCGTGGTCGCCAAGAAGGCTAAGGAAGAACTCACACCCGAAGTCGCCGCGTTGCGGCAGAAGCTGATCAATCTGGAGAAGCAGCTCTCGACCACTGCCGAACAGAACAACGCCAAGGCGCGGTTCGAGCTGGAGTCAGCGCTCGATCAGCGCATTCCACACTGGCGCGATATCAACGTGTTACCGGACTTCCATGCGTGGTTGGCGTTGCCGGATATGTATTCCGGTGCTATTAGACATGAGTTGTTGAGGACGGCATACGCGCAGAACAACACTCCCCGTGTGCTCGCCTTCTTCAAAGGCTTCCTTGATCAAGAGGCTGCCTTCGTCCCGCAGGGTCAACAGTCACAGCCTGTCGAAAACGGCAAGCTCTCGCTGGAAGACTTAGCTGCACCGGGCAGAGCCAAGACTTCAGCGGCGACCCTCGCCCCTGCTGAGAAGCCGATTATCACCCGCGCCCAGATCTCGCAGTTCTATGCCGACTCGGCTTCGGGCAAATACCGGGGACGTGAGGCAGAGAAGGGCCGTCTCGAAGCCATGATCTTCGATGCGGAACGAGAGGGGCGTATCCGATAACCCTTCTCACAGGAGCCATTGGCTATGGCATATCCTCTCGCACCAACCGGAAGTACCCTTGGTACTTCCGCTTATCCGTTCACCGTTGCAGCTAACACCCTTCAGGCGACCGGTTTCATTCCTGAAATCTGGTCTGGCAAACTCGTTGAAAAGTTCTATGCGAGCACCGTGCTTGCGGCTATTTCCAACACCGATTACGAAGGCGAGATCAAGAACCAAGGCGACAAGGTTCGTATTCGTACCAAGCCGACGATTACCATTGCCGACTACGCCGCCGACCAATCGTTGCTGCTGCAGCGCCCGTCCGGTTCTGTCATCGATCTGCTGATCGACAAGGGCAAATATTTTAATACGATTCTCGACGACGTCATGGATGTTCAGAGCGATCTGAATCTCCTGAGCATGTGGTCCGACGATGCCGCTGAACAGATGAAGATCACCATCGATACGGCGGTACTTCTTGGATTGAAGGATCAGGCGGCGGCCAAGAACCGGGGTGCCACGGCGGGTATCATCACCAACGTCATCAACCTCGGTGCCACCACCACGCCGTTGGCAGCGGTCGCGAGAAGCCCGACGACTGGCAAGACTGAAATCGTTGATATTATTTTGCGTCTCGGTCAGGCGCTGGACGAATACAACGTTCCCGAGACGGGGCGTTGGGTCGTACTGCCGACGTGGGCGGCGACGCTGATCAAGATGAGCGAGCTGCGTGAAGCCTATTTGTCGGGCGATGCCACCTCGATCCTGCGCAATGGCCGGATCGGCATGGTTGACCGTTTCACGCTTTATACGTCAAACCTGATCCCGAGCGGTACCGCTGCCGGTATCGTCGCGGGTGAGTATCTGGTGTACGCGGGCCACGCCCACGGGCTGACGTTCGCATCGCAGATGACCAAGATGGAGACGCTCCGCTCCGAACAGACTTTCGGAACGGTCATGAGAGGACTGCAGGTCTACGGCTACAAGGTCGTCGATCCTACAGCTATCGCTCAGGCTGTTATCAGCGTCGGTTAAGTGCCCACAGTGACGCAGGCAGTCGGGGCGGTACCTCGACTGCCTGTTCACCCCTTAAGGAGGCACCGATGGCGCTTGATACTGTCACGCAGTATGTCGGCGAGGCGCGTGTCCTGTTGCAGGATCTCGTGCCGACATATCGCTATGCCGATGCCGAACTGATATCGGCGCTTAATCTGGCAATCATGACCGCGCGTCGTAACCGGCCGGATCTGTTTCTGGAAGTGGTTACCATCCCGCAATTCGTTACATCAGACATTACCAACGGGACGCCGTTCGCGATGGACTCGCAGTACCGGGTTGCATTCCTGTTTTTCATGGTGGGTTTCGCGCAACTGCGTGACGAGGAAGATACGCAGGATCAGCGTGCTATCGCCTTCATCACCAAGTTCACCCAGCAACTGATGACATTGACATGAGCTATGCAACCGAACGCCTGATCAAGAATGCTCGTACCTCGCTGCCGGGGTCGCTCGACAATGTGATCCTGCTGGAGCTGTACAACGTGCTGGACCAGTTCTTCAAGGACTCCAGCATCTGGACCGAGGAGATCCCGTTTTCGGTGAATGCGGCGGACCCCGCAGGGACGGTCTACTACATCGAGCCGGAAAGCGTCTCGACCATCGTACGACTGTTCAGCGTGCTCGACGAGAGTGACTTCCGGCAGCGGGCGTCGATGCAGTTACCCGGTGAAGTAACTCTGGACACGCCGCCCAGTCAGGCGGGCACGTTCATGGCGAATGTCGCGTTGAGCATTGTCGATCCGACGCAGCGCGACGGCTACCCCGAGTTTCCGGAATGGATACTGACCAAGTACGGTATGGGCATTCTCGACGGCGTGCTGGGGCGGATGATGGCGCAGCCCGCCAAGCCTTACACCAATACGCAACTGGCGGCGGCGCATCTGATGGCGTTTCGCAGGACGATATCGATTGCAGGCACCGAGAGCCTTCATCGTAATGTCCACAATGCGCAGGCGTGGATGTTCCCGCAGCAGTTCTCAACACGTTCACGACGGAGATAAACAATGGCGAATGCGATTTACCCACTCTGGAAAGACGCTCTGCTCAATGCTTCGACTGAAAGTGCGCTGACCGGCACAGGCAGTACCGGGCTGTGGGCGGTGCTGGTTGACACTGGCACTTACACTTATAACGCGGCACACCAGTTCTACTCTTCGCTGACGGGCGTTGCCGGGTCCGATATCGAGATCACGTCGGTTACCAAGTCCAATGGCACGGTTGATGGTGCCGACGTCACGATGCTGGCTGTCAGCAACGGCAGCGTGAACTGCGAAGCCATCGTGCTGTATCGCAAAAACGCAGGTGCGAACACGACGTGGCGGCTGGTGGCGTTTCTCGACACTGGCATTACCGGTTTGCCGATCACGCCAAACGGCTCCAACATTACCATTACGTGGCACGCCACTGGTATCTTCACGATATAGGTGACGTATGAAGACCGCAGATCGCGTTCAGGACACGTCGAGCACGACGGGCACCGGCAACTTCACGCTGAGTGGAACGCCGCCGACGCAGTATCAGGCGTTTGGGTCGCGGTTCGATGTGGGTAATAGCTTTCACTACGCGATCATTCAGGGTGGTGGAAGTGGATTGTGGGAAGTAGGGATTGCCACGTTACTCACCGCGACGACGTTTTCGCGTGACGTTGTGCTCGACGGGTCGAGCGGGCCGGGTACTAACGTGACGTTTTCGGGCGCGACGACGGTGTTCAATGATTTGCCAGCGGCGTTCGTGAATAACACTTATGGGACGCTGATTGGGTACTCCAACAACTGGATGCTGATATGACCGCACCAAATACACAACCAATCTTCACGGTAGTACCGGAAATTCAGTTCGTCACGGGAAGCTTCACGGGAACGATATGGGCGGCGAGCGACATCACGGGGGCCACTATCGGGACCAGTGTTCATCTCGTCTTCACGGCGGGCGCGCAAGGATCTTATGTCCAGCGGTTGCGCTTCAGGATGATACCGCAGACGTCGGCGGTGTCGACGACGGCGACCAAGGTGCGGGTGTGGCTGAATAATGGAAGCACGATTGCGACGGCGGCTAACAGTGTGATGTATGACGAGATTGGGTTACCGCTGACAACGGAGGCTTTGGCAGCTCAGACGATTGGTTACGACTTGCCGATGAACTTTGCGTTGCCTGCCGGGTGGAAGATTTACCTGACGGTGGCGACGGCGTCGGCGAATGGCTGGGCGGCGTCGTGTATTGCTGGCGATTATTGAGTGAGAGTGACGAATGACCCTTGGTCTCAGCCATCTCTTTGACCCGGATCAGACGCTAACCTTTATGGGCAGTATGGTTACTGTGACTGGTCTGTACCAACCCGTCCAGATACCGAAGAGTTGTAGTGCGGTCTATGTGCATTTACTTGCGGGAGGCGGTGCGGGCGGTGCGGGGTTTTCGCGTGCGGCGAATAATCCCGGAGGTGGCGGCGCAGGTGGCGGTGCGGGTGGACAGATCATTCAGATTATTCCGCGCATTTTGTTGCCTGATACTCTTTATCTGAGTATCGGCAAGGGTGGTCCCAGTTCCGTTAATACTGCCTTGCATGTGTTTCCGAATACTGACGGTCGTTATCAAATAGGTTCTTGTGTTGCGGGTGGTACGGGTGGTGCCGGATCAGCGAGCGGCGGCGGGACTGGTGTCGTTGTAACCGGGACTGCGTCATTTGGTAGTTCACGCGGGATGATTGAGTCAACCAACGCCGTGACTATGAGCGCTTCGAATGTTGGTGGGGCACATACTGGGGCTAACGGGACAAATCAATCGACCCGCGTTGTTCGTACTACGCTTGGTGCGAGCGGTGCGGGTTGTAACAGTTCGACGAATTTCAGTGGCGGCAGCGTCACAGGGAATAGTCCGTATGTACCCGACGTTATTGGCGGCGTTAGCGCTGGTGAGGCGGGTGGCAATGGTTCGTTCACTATGCAGCCATTCATGACTACAGGTGGCGCGGGCGGTGCGTCGAACAACTCTGGTGTTGGTGGACGCGGAGGCGATGGTGGGTTTGGTTCAGGTGGCGGAGGTGGTGGCGCTGGCACGACGGGTGGTGCAGGCGGTGCCGGTGGTTCGTCGTTCGCTATGTTTGTGTGGTTGTGAAAAATGTTTGGTGATCTTGCAACGAGCGTCAGTGAGCCGGTGGTCCTGCGAAGCCCTATAAGCGCGTGGATACCGATTGTGGTGCCGCGTAGACGTCTCGCCATGATTAGTTGTGCTGGTCCCGGAGGTGGAGGTGGTGGCGGACAAAGTGGCGCGAGTGGAACGGCGCGGGGTGGTGGAGGAGGTGGACAGAGCGGCACGATATATACGCTGACGGTAGTGTGCGCTGTGTTGCCGTGCACGCTTTATTGCTATGTCGGTGGCGGCGGTGCGGGTGGCGTTGCGGGGGCGAGCGGAAGCGCTGGCGAAGATACGATGGTAGCGTTTCAGCCGTCTACTGATGTGGTTGATTTACTTGTGATGGCACATAGCGGTAACGGTGGAAGTCCGGGCGCGGGTGGAACGGGTGGCGCTGGAGGGATCGGCGCGAATATTACGCCATTGACGCAGTGTCCCGGCATGAATCTTGGATTTTGGTCGGCTATAACTAGTGGATCTGGAAATACAGGTCTTGCGGGCGGCACTGCTACTAATGGCGCTGGCGCAACGGCATTCAATAATCGCACGCATGGCGGCGGTGGACCGGGCGGCGCTGGAATGAATACGAGTAATACTTCTTTTCAAAGTGGCGGGAATAATCCGGGTACCGTTACTTCTACGGGGTACCAGTCTGCAAACCTTGCAGGCGGCACTAACCAACCGGGGAGTAATGCCCATCGAAGTGTGATTTCTGGGTGTGGGACAGGAGTGCTCAGCACGAACGGCGTGACGCCTGACGCGATTGATAGTATCGGGTTTTGTTGCGGAGGGACCGGAGGGGGGTCGGGTACGACGGGCGGCAAGGGTGGTCGCGGTGGTCCCGGCCTCATAACGATAGTGTGGTACTGATGTTTGATTATATCCCAAAGTTCGAAGGACTTGGACCTCCAACGGAGTATTGGGGATTAACGGGTGCGACGGTCGCCACTACGACTACGCCGTATTATTATGTGGTGCCGAAGAAAACATTTCTTCTGGTTCAACTGATATGCGGCGGTGGAGGCGGCGGTGCGGGATTCTCAAGCGGATCATCTGGCGCTGCGGCTGGAGGGGGCGGTGCAGGCGGAGGAAGTGGTTACACTGTGGCGTTAATTCCGACGTGGTTTCTACCGCCTATTATCGTAGTGAAGGTGGGGGCGGGTGGTCTTGGAGGAATTGCGGGCGGCGCGATTGCAGTGGGTGGGTCTAATACCAACATGACGGTGCCTTCGCCCGGTGCTGCTACTCCTGTTCAGATCATTACGTTCAATGGTGGTGGTGGTTTTGGTGCGGTGGGGACTTCTGGTGCTACTGGCTCTAATGGAGCGACGGGTTCGTACAATCCTGTGGGGTTCGCTAATTGGTGTTGTGTGTCGGGAATGAATTCAGCCAACATTGGGTCGGTGGTAAATAGTACGGCAACTGGTCAAACGAATGGCGGGACGACGGGCGGCAGCACCACTGGCGGGGTGGATAATTCAACGCCGCCGGGAAGTTGGATTTCGTTTATGATATTTCCCGGTAGCGCTGGCGGCACGGCGGGCGGCGGGAACGGCAATTCCGGTTTCACGGTGCGCAAGCCGATATTGATGCATTACGGTGGCACGGGGGGCGGGTCGAACTTCGCCGGAACGGGTGGACGTGGCGGCGATGGCATGTCGCCCGGTGCGGGTGGAGGAGGCGGTGGTGGAGGGGTCACTGGTGGAAATGGTGGGAATGGTGGTCCGGGTTATGTAGCGATTTGGGCGATTTGATATGCCCCTTGGGTTCAACCCACTTTCGGTAGTTCCGCTTTCAACGCTTCCTACTACGACGGCTGGTGCTGATCAATATCTGTTCCCGTCGCTCTACACTGACGCGGATACGTTTTACGGGCATGTTGTAGCTAGCGGCGCGGTAACGCTGACGCAAAACACGCGCTACGACAATCTGCCGGATACGTTCTACGGGCATGTTGTAGCGGGTAGTGGCGCAGTTACGCTGACGCAGAACACGCGCTACGACGATCTGCCGGATACGTTCTACGGGCACGTCGTAGTTGGCAGTGGCGCAGCAGCGCTGACGCAAAACACGCGCTACGACAATTTACCCGACACGTTCTACGGGCACGTCGTAGTTGGCAGCGGCGCGGCGGCGCTGACGCAGAACACGCGCTACGACAATTTACCAGACACGTTCTACGGGCATGTTGTTACTGCTACGGGCGCGGCGACGCTGACGCCCGCGCGCTTTGATGATCTGCCAGATACGTTTTACGGGCATACGGTTGCGATTGTCGTTGCGGGCGGGCTGACGCAAACTGCGCGTTACGACAATTTGCCGGATACGTTCTACGGGCATACGGTTGCTGGCAGCGGTTCGGTTACGCTGACGCAGACTGTGCGCTTTGACGATCTGCCGGATATTTTCTATGGGCATGTTGTAACTGGTAGTGGCTCTGCTGCGTTGACGCAGGCTGCGCGTTACGACAATTTGCCCGATACATTCTACGCACACGTCGTAGCTGGCAGCGGTGCAGTCACACTGACGCAGACCGCGCGTTACGACAATCTGCCGGATACGTTCTACGGGCACACGGTTGGACTTGCTGGTCCGGCGACCATAACGCCACAGCGTTACGTCGACCCGGATATCTTCTACGCGCATACGGTTGCGATATTTTACGACGACACGGAAGTCATCTGCGCCCGCTATGAAGATCGCCGCATGAGTGCGCTGGCGGACTATCGATGGATGATAGTCCCGGCAGAAGACACGACGATGGGCGTGCCGGGTGAAGATCATGCAATGGACAGCTATCCGCGAAGGAGGGCCTGCTGATGAATTTGGGAAAATACTTCAAGTCACCCGACGAGCGAAAACGCTACTCGATTGACTACACTGACTGGCTCGACACCGGGGAGCAACTTTCCAATGTTACTTTCGAAGTAACTCCCATCGATGCCAGCCCTATCGTCATCAACGGAATCGCTATCGAAACTGGCAATAAAAGCGTTGTGTTCTATGCGTCGGCTGGACTCGATGGAAAATCCTACAAGGCTATCGCGACCATGACAACGAGTGGCGGACAGATTAAAGAAGATACAGTCCAGTACACGGTGAAGGCTCCGTAATGGCGCTCACGATCAAACATACGTTTGTGTCGGCCAAGGGCGACGGCTCCGACGCGACGCTGGTGCGGCCATCGAACTGGAACGCCAATCACGATATCGAGCTGGCGAGCAACAGGATTGTCGGTCGTCTGACGGCTGGCCCCGGCGACGCCGAAGAACTCCCCGTTACGTCGTACATGATTGGACTACTTAACGCGGCGGACTACGCCGCGCTTGCGGCGTTGCTGGGCTTGCCAACGACGGGTGACGCCAAGCTAACGTTCAAAAGTACAGCCGACACCGGCTGGGTGATGGCAAACGACGGCACGATTGGCGATGCGTCGTCGGGAGCTACGCTTGCTCACGCTACTTCGACAACGGCGTTGTTTACGTTTTTCTATAATGGTTTCTCTGATGCGATTTGCCCGGTGCAATTAAGTACGGGCGGCGCAACGACGCGCGTATCGCAGGGTACGGCGACGGCGGCGTTCAACAATCATTGTCGCATGGTGTTGCCTAAGACATTGGGTCGTGCGCTGATTATCGCTGGTGCGGGTGCGGGATTGACCAGTCGCACGCTGGGTATAACGGGCGGTGCGGAAACGCATCAACTAACGCTCGCTGAACTCGCTGCTCACGGTCATGGTTTTAGCGGTACGATATCTGGAACAGGAACGGGCGGAGCCAGTTCTGGTTCGGGGACGATGAGTGGTGCTACCGGTCCCAGTGCTACAACCGGAAGCACATACACTGACCATATTCACGACATAACGGTAGCTGGCGGTATTGCAGGTACGGGGTCGTGGTTGCACGCTCATGGTGTAACAGGTGGTGTTTATGGTGGTACCGGGGTCGTTGCCGTACAAGGTGGCGGTACGTATTTTGCTCCTAACAACGCAGGCGCAGCTTCGGGCGTCATCGCCATTTCCAATGCTGACCTTAACCACACGCATGGTCATAGCATATCCGCCACTATGGGTGGTGCTACTGCTGGTTATCCCCAAGCCGCCAACCACACCCATCCTCTCGCCAGTATTGCTGTGAGCGGCACTTGCACCATTAACAGTGTGACTGTTTCTCTGAGTGGTACTTGTGCTGGCACTACCAATGACAATACGGGTGGTGGTAACGCGCATAATAATATGCAGCCGTGGACTGCTTGGAACATCATGATCAGACTCTAATGGTTGAAGAAGTAAAATCATGGTTCAAAGAAAACTCGACGCTGATCTACTTTTTGATCGCGCAGGTGATTGCGATTGGGGCGTTCGCAGCTAGCGGTCTCGCCTACATGGTCAAGCTCGAAACCCGCGTCACGATCATGGAGGAACGCGGCGCGGCCTACACGGTGTCGCGCATGGACGAGATGAAACTGAAGATTGCCGTGCTCGAAAACCAGATCGAGAAAAACGAAGATACTATTGCGCGTGTTCGTGAACTTCTGTTGCGCGACTTCGGTAAGACCATTCCACCGAAGTAAACCTATCGGGTGACACATGACATACAGCAGCATCGTCGTATCATCAGGACACGGCAAGTATGTGCGCGGTGCGTCAGGGATCATCGACGAGGTCGATGAAGCCCGCAAAGTGGTCGAGAAGCTGGCGGGCGAACTGGAGACGCGCGGTGTTGCCGTTAAGACGTTCCACGACGACAAGTCGAAAAGTCAGAACGAGAACCTCAACGCCATCGTGAACTTTCACAACAAGCAGCAACGCGAGTTGGACGTTTCGGTCCACTTCAACGCTTACGAACAGAAGTCGGGACCGATGGGTTGCGAAGTGCTGTATGTGTCGCAGCAGACGCTGGCGTCGAAAGTGTCCAGTGCGATTGCGTCCGTTGGGTTTATAAATCGGGGCGCTAAAAAACGGACGGACTTGTTCTTCCTGAATAAGACCGCCAAGCCTGCGATACTCTTGGAAATCTGCTTCGTCGACAGTCAGGCGGACTGCGATATCTACGACGAGATGTTTGACGAGATCTGCGACAACATCGCCAGCGTGCTGGGCGGCGAGGACGAAGACGAAGTGTCCCCCGGTCCGCCAACCACGGAAGTATTGTTCCACACTGTTGGTCGTTGCAGCTATTTCGGTGGGCCGGATGACATGGGCGTTTCCGACGACGAGGGGCTGGCGTTCATCCAGAAGGTCGAGGATGCTCCACATCTGTTCCTGCCGGAAGACACCCCCGGCACCGAAGGCAAGGGGTTGGCTCGGAAATTGAACCCCTTTATCCACTACGTTGCCTGCCGCTGGGATTACAACGTCACGCCTAAACCATCCATGTTGAAGGACGTGGCACTGGTGCGTAACACCGAAACCGGGCTGGCGCTGAAGGCGTTTCCCGCCGACTGGGGTCCGCACCAGAACACGGGCCGGGTTGCCGATCTCTCTCCCTGTCTACTCAATGACCTTGGACTCGCCACCGACGACGAGGTTGAGGTCATCTTTCCCTACCGGGAGGACTGATCATGCTGACTTCAATCATCACGTTCCTGATCTATATCTGTCTGCTGGCGATTGTGATTTATCTCGTCATCTGGGTTCTGCGTGACATCGTTGGACTGCCCATCCCCGAAAAAGTAATCCAGATCCTGTGGGTCATTGTCGCCTTGATTGCCATCCTGTGGCTGGTACAGATGGTTCTGGGTGGTGGATCGTTTAAGCTGTCTAGTCCGTTTCGATCAGAAGCCTTCGGAAGTGGAGTCTTTGCCGCCCTATCCACCGCCGCCACCATCTATCTGTAAAGGGTGCTAATCAAGGGAGATGAAATGGCCAAGGATAAGAAGGACAGGGACGACGCCCCGGAAGCTATTCCGGAAGTTACCCCGGAAGTAACTCCTGTAGCTGAAACCAAGCCTGACGCTGCCGAGGCAGCCCCGGCTGACGAAGCCCCGCTCAGTCAAAAGACGCTGGACGAGCAGGCTGCCGGTCGTGAATCGCTGAAGCGTATGCAGCCGCCAGAAGACGCAAAAGAACCAAAAGCGAAAGAAGAGAAGGAATAACGTGGATGGCCGTAGTCAAGATCATGGCATTCGGCGGGATGATTCCGGCGACGGACGACCGGCTTTTGTCAGATACGGCTGCGGCCCTCTCGCGTAATTGCTACCTCTATACCGGGCAATTGGTGGGGATGGTCGCGCCTAAGTTTATCCGCAACATGACCAACTTGGACTACGGCAAGGCTTTCCGAATCCCTAAGAACTACTACGACGCTGAACACATCGAAGACGCTTACTGGATGGAGTTCACGAGTATCGACACCGACGTTATTCGTTCGCCGATGGTCGGCGATCAGTTTGACAGGTATTACTGGGTCAGCCCGCTGGAGCCGCCACGGGTTAACTCACTGGCGCGGATCATTGCAGGGCAACCGTCCTATACGCTGGGAGTGCCGCAGCCGACAGTGCCCCCTGTTATCTCGTCGATTGTCGGGGGTGTCGGCGTGAACGAAACACGGTCGTATGTCACGACGTGGATGACGGCATTCAAGGAAGAAGGCCCACCAAGCTTGCCGGTATCGAGCCTTGGCAAGAACGATGCGACGTGGAACCTGACGCTGGTGCCGCCAGCCGGGTCTGAGATTACCGAGCACAATCTGGATAAGGTCAGGATTTATCGTACCCAGACGTCGGCGGACGCGGCTGATTTTTTCTTTGTCACGGAGCTGCCGATTGCCACGACGACCTTCGCCGATAACATTCCCAACAGTACCGTGGCGTCGAACGAGATCATGGCTTCGACTACTTGGACCGCACCGCCCGAAGATCTTCTGGGGTGGGTGACAATGCCGAACGGCATGATTGCCGGGTGGAAGGGCAGCGAGCTGTGGTTCTGCGAACCTTACCGGCCGCATGCGTGGCCTGCAGCGTATTCTAACGTGGTCGAGTATCCGATCATCGGGTTGGGGGTTATCAACCAGACACTTGTTGTGTGTACGGCGGGTTATCCCATCGTGGCGACCGGCATTCATCCTGACTCGATTTCGATGAGTAAACTGGCGTCGTTTGAACCCTGCATGTCGCGCGGGAGTATCCTCTCGATCCCCGAGGGGGTGTTCTACGCTTCGCCGAATGGACTGGTGCTGGTGGCCAATGGCGTCGCCAATCTGGTGACCGAGGGCATGATCCAGAAAGACGAATGGAATAACTACAACAAGGTGGCGACCTTGCGTGCCACCCGCATGGGCAGCGCGTATTATGCCTTCGGCAGTGAGCGCACCGGCTTCATGCAGACGGATGCGTTTTTGACGTCTGCGACCCAGCAGGATGACTTCGCTGGTTCTTATAAGGGCATTCTTCTGGATAACGCCAACCAGCGCATTGCGTTCAACACCCTCACCAGTGAGACCATCACCACCAATATCTTCAACGATGGCTGGTCTGGCGAGACCATGATCCTTCGTGACGACAAGCTTTATCGTCTGGATCTCGCGGATCTGACGTACTCGCGGGATACGGCCCTATGGCGGTCGAAGATCTTTCAATCGCCTGATAGGAAGAACTTCGCCGCCGTACGGGTGTACTTTGAAGTCCCGACATGGGCACCGTTCCAGAGCCAGCCGCGTAACACGAACGAAGGTCAGACGTTCGACAGGACGACCCAGTACGGACTGCTGCGGGTGTATGCCGATGATAGGCTTGTGATGACGCGCGAGTTGCGAACGTCGGGGGAGCTGATGCGGTTGCCCAGCGGGTTCAAGGCGGACTACTGGCAGATCGAACTGGAGACTATCGTCAAGATCAACTCGGTGCAGTTCGCGACCAGCGTCAAAGAACTGCTGAAGGCTTAAGATGGCCCCGAAGTACCCATCAATTCCGGAGCCAACGATCAAACCGGAAAGCCTGCGCGATGCTGTATTAACGCTTAAGCAGGCGTTCGAAGTGCTGACGGGACAACGCGGTAACGCTAATTACGCGGCACTGCTGCCGGAAGACGTGGTGAGCCTTACAAATAGCGTTGCTGATAATACGGCTGATATTGCTGCTGTAGATGCCGCTAAAGTCGCTAAAGCTGGCGACACTATGACGGGGCATTTGACGTTGCCGACTACCCCGGCAGCGGCGAATGCTGTGCGTAAGGATTACGTAGATACGGCTGATGCGCTTAAAGTCGCCAAGGCGGGCGACAGCATGTCGGGCAGTTTGCTGCCCAGTGTCAACGGCACGCTTAATCTCGGCTCGGCGACGTTTCGCTGGGCGACGGTCTACACTTCCGACTTGAGTTTAAATAACGGGATTGGCGACTGGACCATTGTCGAGGGCGAGGATGACCTCTTTCTCTATAACAACAAGAAGAACCGGGTCTACAAGTTCGCCTTGATTGAAGCGGAACGCGGTCTTGTGCCGCCAAAGAAGTAGCCATGGGCATTGATATCGGTGGCGCAACCATAGCAACATCCGGTTCGGGCATCGCGCTTAACTCAGCGCTGGTGTTTAACGCTTCCGGGCATGGCGCTTTCTTAAGCCCTCAAGGCTATATGGGGTCCAAGACGGGTGCTACTCTCTATTATTCGGCTGTTACAGGTTGGGAAATTAATACTGCACTATGGCAATCTAACCTTAACACCACGAATGGTGTGTTCACCTGTCCGGTCGCTGGCTATTACGCGATGGGTTACAATGCGATCCACAGGGGCGGGTCGAATTCACCTGCTGGTCTCAACACTTATGGTTACGCCGGTTTCGCCAAGAACGGCGCATTGAGTTATTTCATTCATTGGAATCTTAACCACGTCACCAATGCGTGGGGGACAGGCGGTACTTCGGCACTATTTCAGTGTGCGGCGGGAGACACGCTAGCGCTCTTTGTCAACCGCTCGCCATCACCGGCTGGTCCTGATGTGATCTCGCAGAATTACGGAGTGTATCCGGACACGCTTAATGTTGTCTGGTGTAAGAGGGTTGGCTGATGGGTTTTGATATCAACGGTATCACTTTGTCATCCGCCGCTGGTACTACACTGGCCATGAACTCGGGCGCAACCAACTGGATGGCGGTGAATGCCAATGGCATTCTGAGTCGGCCGCAGACGCCTTATATGTGGGGAACAACCTCCGGTCAGGCGGCGATCTATAATGCAGGGGGTGGCAATCTGCTTGTGATCGCCAATGAGAATATTGGTTCGTGCTGGAATAATTCTACCGGGGTGTGGACTTGTCCGGTCGCTGGCTACTACATGGTGGCGATGGGTAATATCGCCACGGGGGCACTGCAGACCAATTCCTATGGCTATATCGGTGTCTTTAAAAACGGTGTTCTATACGGTCACAACCATTGGAATTTTGGCGGTAACTGGCACTATCTCAGTCTCAGCAGTATTGTTGCAGCAGCGGCTGGCGATACCATTGTATGGCAATTGTTCAGTTATGTTAACGCAGGAATTCATGGGGCTGGTGGACACGGTTCCTTCAGCATAGCGTTGATGGCGTGACATGCCGATAAACATCAATGGGTATAATCTCTCTAACGCTTCCGGTCTGACCTTTGGAGCGTCATCGACCAAGATTGATTCGTCCGGAATTACAGATCCGTTTCTGCCTGCGGTTTTCGGGTCGAGAACCGATGTTGCTGCTGGTGTTATTCGGACCTATCCGTGGGTGATGGACTCTACCACTACCAACGTCAACAGTTGCTGGAACGGTTCTGTTTTCACCTGTCCGGTGACGGGCGTTTACTACATGTCGTGGTCCAGCATTGTCGGTTCAGGTGCCGGTACCTATGGTCTTCACGGTTTTATTGGTCTGATTAAGAATGGCGGTTTGCTTTACTATTCATACCGCGACACCAACAACATTTGGGAATTGCAGCATCTGGAAGTTACGATCAAGTGTGCGGCGGGTGACACGATAACATGGGCTATCAATATTGCGCCTGCCCCCGATTCCACGACGGGTGCCGGGGCGTATGGAGCAAACCACAACGCATCCACTATCTGGCTGGTTGGGTAACTTCGGAGGTAACAATGCCCACGTACACAATCACACTGGACGATTGCGAGCAGAAGGGGATGGAGTACGTTGCGGTCGATATAGACTTCTGGATTCAGAACGCGGTGCATGAACGGGCGCGTCTTGCTGTTGATGAACTGGTGAACGACACCATTAAGGATAGTCTGTCTAAAGGGGGATCGGTCAGCGGCACGCGAGAAGAGATTGCGATGGGCAGTACACTGCCGAGTGCCGCCGAACGTAACGAAGTAAATATGCAGAAGATGCTGGCCGGTGCGCCCGGTGTATGATTACGGCTGACCATAACGAACACGCACGCACCATCGCCAAAGAAGTAGGCGTGTTCTTCAATCCCGAATGCGACCACGCCATCATCAGGATCGAAGGCGACGAGTTACTCGGCGGGGTAATTTATCAGGGCTACACGGGTGCCAGCATCCGTGCCCACATAGCTGGTTTCAAGCCGCGTTGGATCGATAAGGACCTGCTTTGGATGATCTTTGATTATCCATTCGGGCAATTAGGCGTGCGCAAGATCATCGGGCACGTCCACTCCACAAACTTGAAAGCGTTGGATTTCAACAGGAAATTGGGATTTAAAGAAGAGGCGCGAATTGAGGGTGTCTTTCGCGATGCCGACCTCGTCATCATGTCGATGCGCCGCGAAGATTGCCGCTGGCTAGAACGAGGAAAACGCCGTGGGATTTTTCGAAAAAGAGGAAGTACCGCCCGCACCCGACATGAGCGGTGTGATCAATGCGGGCAAAGAAGTCACGACAATGGCCAAGGACATGGCCCAAGAGACCTTCGACTGGGCCACGAAGGCGGTTGCGGATAACAAAGCGGACATTGGCAAGTTCGTCGACCAGATGACCGCTGACAGCGATGCTGCGCGCGGCATGGTTCAGCAGTTTCAGGATATTTCCAACAAGCAGCTAGGATTGGCGGAAGGCGCGGGAGAAATCAAAGAAGCGGCGATGCAGCAGGCGACCAAGCAGGGCGCGGTGCAGGATACGCAGCTTGGCATTCAGCAAAAGCAACTTGGTGTAGAAGATACGCAGCTTGCCAATCAACAGGCACAGCTTGGACTGCAGCAGGACTTCCGACAAGATCAGCAGGCGCTGCAGCAAAAAGCCGATCAGCTCTTCGAGCAGTACAGTCAGCAGTACGCGCCCGCCCAAGCCCGCTTCATGGCGGACGCTGAAGCCTACGGCACCCCGGATAGGATGAAGCAGGCCGGTGCCGAAGCTCAAGCGGGCGTCGGCATGCAGTTTCAGGCAGCGCGCGATGCTGCGACTCGGCAGTTGGAGTCGTTCGGCGTCAAGCCAACCGACACGCGCTTTGCTGCGCTGGATCTGGGCACGCGCATCAAGGAAGCGGCGCAGAAAGCATCCGCCGACCGGATGGCGCAATTGCAGGCCGAAGACAAGGGCTTCCAGTTGCGGCAGGCGGCGATTGCGCAGGGCAAGGACTTGCCCGCTGTAGCCAATCAAGCTTCGGGCGTAGCCAATCAAGCAGGCAGCAATGTCGTCGGCCAAGGCAACGTCGCGAATAGCGCAGGCACGGTGGCTAACCAAGCGGGCAGCGTCGCCAATCAGGCAGGCGCGAACGCCATTGGTGCAGGCAACGCCGGAACGGCGGCGCTCAACTCGGCGACGGGGGCAACGCAGGCTGGTACTGGCGCACTGACAGGTGCGACGCAGGCACAGACTGGTGCGCTCGCGGCGGATACGGCAGCAGCGAATATTACAAACGCTGCGGGCGATCTGACCAACAAGACACTACAGACGGAAGGGGCGGTGTCAGGCGCGGCAGCGCCGTACGTGGGCGCAGCTACAGGCGGCGTCAACGCGCAGACAGGTGCGTACGGGCAGGACTACAAGAACCAGATGGACAACTTCAAAGCCGAGTCCACCAACACGTCCGGTCTGGGCGCGCTGGTGGGTTCGGTTGCCGGTCCACTTTTGAAAGCAGGACTGACAGGTGGATTAAGCCTGCCGGGGGATGTGGCTGGGGCGGCGATGTCCAACGTGACCGACAATGACGGCAGTGGCAGTGGGAATTTTAAACTTAGTTTCGCTGAAGGCGGCGCGATCCCGATGAGCACTTCCCCTTCGAACGGTGCGCAGACAGACGATGTGAAAGCCATGCTTAACGCGGGCGAGTTCATCGTGCCGAAGGATGTTACCCAATGGTACGGCGAGAAGTTCTTCCAGAACCTGATTGCGAAGGCGCAGAACGAAAAGGGCAAGGCGCAGGCCAAGCCTGCCATTGGCCCGATGCCGCCCGGTCCAGCCGCCGTTGCGTCCGGTCCTAGTGCGATGGGGGGAGCAATCTGATGGGCTTCGCAGCAGAGATCAAAGAGTTCTTAGGAGCTGCCAAGGATTCTTGGAAGCTGATGAGCGACACCGAGCTGAAGGATTCGCAGAAAAAATATACCGACGTGAAAGCAGCGGCGGAACAGAAGGAGATGGATGACCCGCTGAACCAGCAGCTCAAGGAAGCCAAGCTGGCGCATATGAAAGCGACGACGGGCAATATCGGCAAGATGTCGCCACTGCAGGCGCTGCAGTACAAGCTGATGCTGCAATCGCAGCAACCGCAGGTGAACCCGGTTGTTGGCGCGATACCGGACGATAGTCCTGCGCCTGTAGCTGCCGCCGCGCCGCCGCAACAAGAAGACCCTTCCAAGATTATCGGGCCGCAGCCACCGAAGAAGTTGAACTACAACAGAGGTGGGCTGGTTAAGAAGTTCGCTATCGGTGGCGTCGTCGATGAAGACGATCTCGCGCCGGATGAAGACGAAGGTGCGTTACCTCCGGGGGCAAGTCCGACGGCTGGCACTGGCTTTCCTGCTATAGGTGGGTACACCAACCAGCCCGGTATGCTGACGCCGACGCAGCAGCCCCAGCGTCGCGCTGCGGCTGGCGCGATCCCCACTCCCCAAGCGCGCCCGCCTAACCCGGTCGATGACGCGCTCAAATACGGCGCATCGCAGTTACAGCAGCTTCCTGCGGTAGGATCGGCGCGGCAACGCGGCGTGCGAGGTTATGCACAGGGTGCGGGGGCAGCGCCCACCGACGACATGATCCAGATTTTCAGGAAGATCGATCCCACCGGCAAGAAGTATAGCGAGGGCGAGCGCAACCTGATCGCGCTACAGGCGGTGCATAGCTTCAAGATGAACCAAGGCGATCCCGAAGGCGCGGCGCGCGCTTCGTTCCAGATGCTGCAGCATTTCAAGACGGCGCAGACACGCTATGGAGCATTGGCTGCCGCTGCCATGAAAGGCGGCAATATCGACGAGGGCATCAAGTTGGCGCTCAAGCAGTACGCCAACATCCCCGACGGCAACGATCTGAAGATGTGGCGGGACGAGGAGACTGGACGTATCGGCTGGAAGATAACGACCAAGGATGGTGACAAAAGCGGTGGCGTCGCCACCCCGGAAGAAATTGGTTCGGCGGCGGCGAAGCTGGCGACACCGGGCGGATTCGAGCAGCATCTGGTGCAGATGTCGTCGGGCGCGAAAGTTGGCGGCAAGGGTGTCGGCGGGGCGGGCAAGAAGGAAGAAGATCTGGATGAAACGCCCGGTCCGATGAAAGACCCGGCGAAACATACAGCGCTGGCGGAAGATACTGCCACGCATGTCGAAAACTGGAACACGGCGGCGAAGGCGGACCCCGCGAACAAGGGTAAAGAAGAACCTACCAAGTCTGAACTTGCCGCAACCAAGAATGCGCTGTTCCATATTCGACGCAGCAACGACGTTACCAATGACGAGGGTTTGCGGCGGTTACAGCAGTTCGCCACCGCACCCGAAACTTATGGCAAGGACGAACAACCCGCGTTCAAGACGTTCAAAGACCCCGATACCAAGATGCGTATCATCCAGTTTAATGACGGCTTCTCGATGAAAGTCCCCGAGAGCGATTACAGTAACATTAGGGCGATGCGTACCGATCATCTCAAGAATGAGGCGATCAAAGCCAAGAAAGCCTATGACGATGCCAACAAGCCGAGCGGTTTGGCGGATGCGGCTGAAGGACTCGATAAGTTTACGCAAGCGCAGGACAAGCGGGCGAAGGAGTTCGATGAAAGCGTTAGAAGCGCATACGACACATCTACACTTAAGAAAGCCGTAGGAGCTGCTGGGAATGTCGCTAGTGAAGCTAGTGACTGGCTTAGTAAGGCCGGCAAAACTATTAGCGAAAAAGGCGGTGCGGGAGCTATTGGAGCAGGGGCTAGCAGCCTTCTTGGTGGTGGAGCATCGGCAGCACCTGCACCTGTCAACCCTGACGAAGACAGGCCGCTATGAGCTATGATTATTTCAAGACCCCCGACCCCGAGGAAGCGAAAGAAGTAACTTGGGGTGATTACGGCCGGGCGGCTGGCTCTACCGTAGCCGGGATCGGCGCGGGCAGCGCGGGCCTGATGCGGCAGATGTTCGAAGCCGGGCAGCAGCCGGAAGCGGCCCAGATATTCCGGGGGCTGCAGACGGCGTCGCGTAACCTTGGCGAAGACATTGAAGGTGGAATGACCGAGGAAGGCCGCGCCCGTAACGCGGCAGGTGTGACAAGTGAAAAGTTCTGGGAGCATCCGGTCTCCAGCCTTGCCCTGAAGGCCGTCGGCATGTCGCCGTACCTCGTGGCAGCGGCGCTTCCCGGCGCGCTGGTGGGTGAAGGCATCGCCGCGATGGCCGCCACGGGTGGCGCGGCAGGCTGGCTCGCGGCCGGTGACGTCGTCGACGAGATCACCAAGAAGCCCGACAAAATGTCGGATGTGGACTTGCGGGCGCAGAGCGAACTTTACAACGGCTTCCGCGATGGTGGGGACGAGGAAGCTGCTGCCCGCCAGAAACTCAACGCGATCATGGTGGGGGCGAAGCCCGCGCTGGCGTTCATTCTGGGGGCCGGGACCGGCGTGTTTGGTCCGGCTGGCAATATCGTTCGTGGGCTGGGGCGCGGCGCTGCCGAGGAAGCCGCTATCGCCGCTGGCAAGACCGCCGCGTCAAAGGGTGGTGGTGTTCTCGGCAAGCATGGCATTGCAGCGTCTGCGCTGGAGGGTGGCGCGACCGAGTTCGCCGAAGAAGGCTATGGCGCTTATGCGGCGCAGAAGGGTGAGATCGAGGGCGGCTTACGCAAGGGCTACGACCAGAGCGAGATGCTGGATCGGGCGCTGACCGGTCTGGTGCTGGGCGCTGGCTTCGGTGCGGCATCCGGGATTGGCGGTGGCAAGGGAAAGGCGAAAGCAGATGAAATCAGAGACAAAAGGGCTGGAGAAGAAGCAACTGAAATACAAGCCCCGGCTGGGCAAGGGCAAGTCGCCGTTCCCCAACAAGATACAGCCGCAGCGCCCGCCAAAGCCACACAGGTTGCAGCAGCGAAGGGCGTAACCGTTGGCGTCGATCCGGCCGTAGAAGCAGCGCTCGTTGCCGAACAACCGCCCGCTGCAAAAGCCGCGCCAGTCGAGCCTCCCGTCCCACAACCAGCCGCGCCGCCCCCAGCGGCAGCGGTACAGCCTGCGCCGCAAGCTCCACCTCCACCTCCAGCGGCACAGCCGCAGCAGGCTCCTGTTAGCCCCCCTGCGGGGCCTGCTGCGGGCGTTACCCCGGAAGTAACTCCGTCACAGCAACCGGCTGGTGTAACGCCAGCCAAGCCACAATTGGACGAAGCGACGCTTACGGAAATGGCGAAGCGGGGCTTCCTGCCGGAAGAAGCTGCGCAGCTCACGCCCGAACAGATCCAGCAGATTATCAAGACGCCCGTGAGTGCGCCCCCCGGAGCGCCGACGGACGTTTCTGCGCGTGCGCGTACCCCGGCAGAAACGTCAGAGTCGCCTGCGGTGCCGTCGGTACCTGAACAAGTAGCGACGGCTCCGACTAACTTACCCCCTGCTATTACCCCTATGGCGTCGACAACTGAGCAAGTACCGACGGCTCCGGGAAGTACGGGAAGCAAACCCACTGGTAGGGTGCTGCAGGACATATCGGCAGAGGGCAAAGGCAAGCAGAAGGCGCAGCAAGTCGCCCAAGCGAGGCGGGAAAAAGAGGGCTTAGCTGAGAAGACTGAGAAAAAAGTCGAAAAGGGCAAGAAAGCGTCCCACATCAAAGCGGCAGAGGCGGAGCGCACCACACAATCGGAGCAGATATTCGGGGAGCACACGGCGGCTGAGAACGAAGAAGCTGAAAAAGTCAGAAAGCTGCCAGTCCCGAAGGACAAGAAAGAGCGGCAGGCACTGGGCGAAAGACTGAAGCCGCTGGTCACAGCGCTCAAGACCAAGATGGAGCTTCGCGAGGACGTCGCGACGGAACTGCCGCATCTTAAGGGCTACTACAATACTAGGGGTTGGAAGGGTCAGAAGCCTACGGAAAAAGAAGCTATTCGCTGGGCGCGCAGCCTGCCGAAGCGGGTAGGTGGCAAGGTAGCGGCGACCGGCGAGGCGCGTTCGGTCCACACCCAGTATTTGCGTGAACTAGTTGACATCCAGAAGCTGCTGGAGAAGGGCGAGAGTCTTGACGCTGACCAGAAGCGGCGGGTCGAGAATTTCATTGCCGCCTACAACGAGAAAGCCCCCGATCTGATCCATATGAGTCGTACGGAAGCGGGGGACGCTATCGCGGCGGCTAAACGTGGCGCGACGGCTGAACAGGCCGAAGGCGCGCTGGCCAAGATCGAAGCCGGGGGTGAAACCAAGGGGGCGGTCAAGAGCGCCGAATCGACCGGCGCGGTCCCCGGTAGCGAGCGAATACTGGAAGGCGAAGCCAAGGAAAAAGCCGCCGCTGAAATACTTGCCAAGATCAGGAAGGACGCTGCCGCAGCAGCGCCAGCCCCGGCTCCTGCCCCGGCTCCTGCCCCGGCCAAGAAGCCGATGCCCAAGAAGGTCGCCGAGAAAGTGGCGATCACGAAGCCTGAAACAAAAATCACGGAAAAAACAAAACCAGAACCAACCAAGCCTGAACCGAAACAGGAAGGAAAGGTCGAAGAAAAAACTGAGACTAAACTTCCTGAACCGGAACCGGTTACTTCTGAAGTAACCGAAGACGAACCGCAGCCGCGCAAAGTCTGGCACATTATCGACACCAGTCAGGAGGGCTTCCATCAAGGCTACAAGCCGGTTGCCGAAGCGCTCAACACGGTGCGGCGCTGGGTCAATAACCTGTCAGATGCTGATCACGCCAAGCTGTCCGAACAGCCATTGCGGATGATGCAGGACGCCAACTCGGTGGACACGGTCCATAAGATCGGGAAGTGGTTCAAGGAGGATCTTGGGCGCGGGCCTTTTGATGGCGATACACAGATCGCGGCGAAGGCTAAAGCTGAACAGGACGAAGTAGTTAAAGACGTTATTCCCGAAGCAACCGAAAAAGCAGCCGACGAGGGGGAGAAACACACTACGGGGACGGTCGCCAAGGAGACCCCGCAGGAGCGGATTATTCGGCTCAAAGAAGAAAAGGCGGACGCTGAAGCGCTGGCGGCACGTACAAAGGCGGCGGCCGAACGCAAGGCTGCTAGTGAGGCACGGGCGGCGAAGCTGGCTGCGTTCAAGGCTGGCGGTGGCAAGATCCGCCTGAACGAAGAATGGGCGTCGATGACCGATGCGGAACTCGACGCGGAATTTGAAGAGCATATGGCTAAGCTAGCCGCTCAGGAGGCCCGTAACGAAGAATACCGGACACGGGCGGATGCATGGCTTGCCAATGAAAGGAAGCTGAGTAACGACTCCACTTTGAAAGAAAGCGATATTTGGGAGACGCAGCTCCATCAGGCGCGGGATATCTTCAATCACGACCAAGACGCCATCAGCCCAAGGTTGAAGACGACTGATGTTTTAAAGCAGCTTGATTTCAGCCACTTAAGCGCTATGCCGCGTTACATTCAGGACTTTACGCGGCGGCGGCTGGCGGAAATTCTGGAGCATGTCCCGCTTTACATCGTCAATGCGGACCTGATGACCGACGCGATGAAGCGCGCTCGCGGTACCGCGCCCTTGGGCTTCCATCATCAATACGGTGATACGGCACACGGCTTTATCGCCATCCGATCCGATATCGTCAACGACGAGAGGCAGTTCACCCACACGGTGGTCCACGAGGCGATCCATGCCGCGCTGGTCTACAAGCTCGACCACAGTAAGATGTTTCAGCGCCGCGTCGAGCTGTTGATGCGGGAATTGGATTACAAGACCACGCGACAGGCGGGCCGGGAGCATGCCGAATATGCCCTGACGGACATGCATGAGTTCGTCGCCGAGGCCATGTCGAACCCGGAACTGCAGGAGGTCATGGCCAGTCTGACGGTGTCGGACCATCTGGCCAAGCAATTGGCACTGCCGACCAAAGCCAAGCCGTGGTCGTTGTGGGGGGCGTTCACCAACAAGGTCCGCGAGATGCTGGGCCTCAAGGATCTGCCGCACGTCAACTCGTTCCTCGACGAGGCGATGAAGGTGATCAGCCCCGCGCTGGAGGATGTACGTGGTGACCGCGTTAGGGATGGGACGTATCGGCAGTACCCCAGAGCTTTGGAAGGCAGCACGCGGGCACTGGATACGGCGGCTTTGCGGGAGCGGGTGACCGGCTACACGGCCGATACCGGCACCAACACCAAGGGCAGTCTGGCCCGCGCCAAGAACAAGATCTCCACGTTGTGGCAGATGGCCCGTCGCAACGAGCAGTACTTCGGCCCGTCCAAGATCCTCCATCGGCTGTTCGAAGCCCGCGCTTTCATGGAGCGCGCCAAGGACACCATTTTGGAGAAGTACGGCGGGCTGAAAGCCACGGTCGCCATCGCCAAGGCCGAACGGACGCACCCGGAAGCGATGCGGCTTGCCAAGGACGTGCTGTTCGACGGCTCGCTGCACGACGTCAATATCGAGGGCAACAACGACCATCTTGGCAAAGACAAGCTGATGGGGGTGCAAGCCAAGAACGAAGTCGCCCGACTGCAGAAGGCGTGGGCGGACCCGCGTATTGATCCGGTTCGAAACACCATTCGCAATGCGGTGAAGTTCTACAAGGATATCCACAACGCCGTTTCACGGGAAACGATCAACAACATCCTCGCCGAGGGGAACATCCACGACCCGGCGCTGGCGGAGCGTATCCATAACGACGGACTGACTGAAGCCGACCGGGAGACGTGGGCGGATTCGAAGCTGGTTAACGCGCTGGATCAGGTGAAGGAGCTGAAAAGACGTCACGGCTGGTACGTGCCGTTCCGGCGCTATGGCGACTTCTCTTCAACCGCCAGCCACGAGCTTTCAACGCCTGCCAACGCCACCAAGATCAACGATAACACGCTGCAGTTCATTGATCCAACCCCCAAGAACGGCGAGTACGGCAACGCCCGCGCCCGCGCTGCCGTGAAGGGTTACCTGCGAAGTAACTCACACACCCCGCAGGGAAATAAGCTGACCCCCCACCAGATCCAGAAGGTCTGGGTGGACAAGAATAACCCCTCTGAAATCATGGAGAAGGAGCAGCCCGACGCGATCCCGGCGTATCGCGTAGCCATGCAAACCCAGCATACCGAGTTTCACGCCACCGAAGCCGAGGCGCTGAACAGCAAGGCGCTGCTGGCGGAAGCGGGGTTGGTGGGTTCCCGCGTCCACACCCGCGAGAAGGCGTACCAGAACGACCGCGATATTCAGGGGGCGATGGGGACGATACTGCGGTCGCTGGAGAAGCAGCAGCGCTACAAGGATGCCGACGCCACCCAGCGGCAGGCAATGCGGGAGATGTTCCACGACCTGTCACTGGGCATGTCGGGGACGACCAGCATCAAAAACTCGATGAAGCAACGCCGTAACGTGGCGGGCATGTCGCGCGATCTGGGACGGGTGACCGGCGACTACGCCCGTATGACGACAAACCACCTAGCCAAGCTTCAGCATCGACCAAAGATCGACAAAATCTTCGCTGAAATGCGCGAGTACAAAGAGGCTCACAAGGACGACAACGACAACATTCGCCGCGAGGAGGTGTACCAAGAGTTCGTCGACCGGGTCTACGGCAGTGCCGCGAAGGCGGCGGACGAACATAAACCCGGTGTTGTCAGTCGGCTGCTTCAGGTTACCCGGTTGTCGTTCTTGGCTGGGCCTAGCTACCATCTTATCAACGCACACGAGCCGTGGACAACGTCCTTGCCAGTGATTGGTGGGGACCACGGCATTGCCGCAACGACACGCGCCTTGCTTGATTCCTATAACATAATCGGTGGGCGCGCGGGCGTAATGTCGGGCGTTCGCGACATGGCGAAGGCATATACTAACGACGCAGGCTTCACCAACTACGTCAAGCTGTTCAAGGAAACCATCGGCAAGTCCAAGGTCGCAGGCTCCGACAAGATCAGCCGCATGCAGGACGTCATCGACTACATGGACGCCCGCAATTTGTATTCCAACGCTTCCATCTTCGAAGTCGGCAAGTTCGCCAACCCCGAGGGCAACGTTGCCGGACGGGCGCTGGACCGTGCGGACCTGATGGCCAACCAAGTCGGTACCGCCATCGAAGCCGTCAACCGCACCGTCACTGGTCTGACGGCGTACAATCTCGAATACAAGAAAAACGGCGGCAATCACGAAGCCGCAATGCACTACGCCTATACAAAGGCCCACGAAACGATGGGCGACTATTCCAACTGGAACGCCGCGCCGCTGTTCAATACCAAGTACGGCAAGCCGCTTTTGCAGTTCAAGAAGTTCCCGCAGAAGACTTATTACCTCTTGGGTAACATCATGGGTGGGGCGTTGAAGGGTGACCCCCAAGCCATGAAGCAGTTCGCTGGCCTGATGGTGACCCACGGGCTGGTGGCGGGTGCTTTGGGCATGCCGACGGAGCCGTTCAAGCTTGCGCTGGTGGCGGCCAACATGGTCGGCGCGACCGGATTCACCCCCGACGACTACGAATACGCGGTGCGGCAGCTTGCTGCACGGGTGGCCGGACAGAAGGGCGGGGAGATACTATCGAAGGGATTATATCGCGGGCTGGGCATCGAGGTGTCGGGCCGCATGGGGCTGGACTCGCTGCTGGTACGGGGCACGCCAAAGAGCCAGAAGGACACCGATATCAAGACGTTCCTGTTCGACACCATGGCAGGTGCGTCCGGCAGCTTCCTGCTCAACCAAGTGCAGGGGGCACAGGCGGCGTTCAAGGGCGACTGGACTACGGCCATTGAAAAGATCTCTCCCCTTCGAACGGTTGGCGACATCACGAAAGCAGCGGTTGGCTTGTCAGGCGAAAAGAAAGGCGCGGGCGGCAAGACCACGCAGGAACAGTTCGGTGGTTGGGACGCCACGGTTCGGGCGCTGGGTTTCACGCCCTCCAGCAAGGCTGAACTGGGCGCGATGCAGGGTGCCTTCAAGCGTGAGAGCATGCGCGAGAGTGGTGAGCGCACCGCACTGACGAAGGCGTGGGTAGCTGCCACCGGGGCCGACAAGGTCAAGGCGCAGCGTGCAGTGCAGCGTTACAACGAGGGCCGCCCCAGAGACGAACAGATTTCCCAGAAAGATCTGACCAACGCCGCACGCCGCGTCAAAACCGAAGAGAAAACTACCGAGCACGGCATTACGACCAGCAGGCGTACCGAAGCGATCTACGAGCGAGCGGCAGGCATCTTTAACCCCTGAGGTAACTATGCGCGATTACAGAAAAGTGCAGAAGTTTGCCGAAGGCGGGGCTGTGGGTGACGACTACAATACTGATCTGGGTAGTGACGAACCCAAGTTCCAAAGCTGGAAGAAGCAGCACGCACCCAACGATAGCGGCTACGACTACGATCTGCGCGGGGCTTACAAAGCCAAGATGACCAAGGACCCGGAAAGCCAGCACTGGAAGGATCGATTCAAGAAGCCCAACCACCCGACGTTCAGCGACGAGTCGCAATACGCGACCGGTGCCCAGCGGGATCGTGCGGGACATTGGGTCGAGGGCGAATTTGTACCCCCAGCGAACAAGTGAGGTAGCTATGTTCACCACCAAATTTACCAAGAAGAGCGTCAAGGGCAGGAAGCCCCCGTCGGGGTTCAGGTTCGCCGAGGGCGGCGTTGTCGGTGCCGGTAAAGGTAGTACGGCTGGCGTTGCCGGGCGTAAGCCTTTGGACGTTGAGGGCACTTGGATGGATCTTGACCAAGCTTCCGGTGCTGGCGGTGGCAAGGAGACAATGCCTTCGGACGAAGCACGTCGCAGACGCAGACTACAGGAACGATATTGATGACTGTCTATGTCCCACGCGAGAGACGACCGGTAACAGTGGCGGTCGAGAAGAACTCGGAGACGCCCTACGTCATCGTGGATTCGTATGGCGACAAACGCGAACGATTCGTTACTCTGGTAGAGGCACAGATTGCTGCCGTAGAGATCAACACCGGAGCTGAATAATGCCGACAACCATCAAGGACGAAGACAAACCAGTCACTATGGAAATCGATCAGTCTACTGCATCGACGTCTTATGTGATTCGCGATGCGACGGGTATCGAGCGTGCTCGATTTGTCGAGCAGGAAGAAGCCAATGCGTACATGGCAATGGTCCACGCCATACCGCCACCCGCGTTGATGCAGGAAGACATGGATGATAAGGGTGTTGAGCACGATCAGGAAGATCGTGAGCAACAAGAGGTAGACGACATGCCTAGAGGCATTCCGAAGGCCAAGAAGCGCGTGGCGAAAGCCAAGAAGCGCGTAGCGGCTGTCAAGAAGCAGGCGGCCTCCGTCAAGAAGACCGCGAAGAAAGTAACCGACAGGGTTGCGAAGCGTCGCAAGAAGAAAGCCAAGTAACCTCGGGAGGTAACCATGAAGCCGGTAAAGGATACTCGCAACTATAGAAAGTCGTTTCGATTCGAAGACGGTGGGCCTGTGCCGTATCCTTTACCGGACCCTCGCGGTAGCGAGTATAAAAAAGCCGTGCGTCGCGTGGCTAAGGAAAGCGAAGGTTCCAGTGGTAGGAGCTTTGGCGAGCATGCTTTAGCGACAGCTCGTGGTATTTGGGAAGGTACCAAATTCCGGGAGTTGCAACAGGAATTAGGTCAGCGCGACCGCTCTAATCCACTCTATGACCGCAAGAAGTTTGAGGAGGATTAGATGGCTGGCACTCGCGATCCGTCATCGCACCGCACACCCGCGCAAATCAAAAAAATGGACAGGGGGTACAATTCACAGCCGCATATCATCAAGAACCGTTCGCAGCAGAACCAAGCCCGCGCCATCGTGCGCAAGGATCTGGGGGATGCCGCCATTGCCGGGAAAGACGTCGGTCACAAGAAGTCGGTGATCTCAGGCGGGAGTAACTCCCGAAGTAACTTGCGGGTCGAAACCAAAAAGCACAATCGCGGCTGGGAACGTAATAAAGGTTCGCGCCCCTAAGCTGCGACCAGTTTGAATGTACGCAGCACGGGCTGGATAATCTTGGAATCATTATAGGCGGACAAGAATTTAAGATAGGTGCCGTTAGGCCATGTCCTCATTTCCGGCCGTAGCTTGACCGCAGCATTCGGCGCGGGGCATAGCACTTCCAGCGGAACCCCGTCATAGTGGACTACATTGTAGGTTAAGCCATCCGGCGAGAACATGAAGCGCAGGTTCGCGGGTGCGGTCCATGCATCCGGTGTAATAAGAAAGTACGGATCTAGTTGCGCGAGACTGAAAGCATCAGAGAGGAATTGTCCTGCCTGAAACACTGGGCCGTTTCTGATCTGCATGACGTTTCCCCTTACTCCGTTACGATCTTGAACACGCGCTCCGCTTCTTGGTTTACTGGTTCGCCGCCGAAAGTCGACGTGAACCTGAAAAAGCTCCCCTTAGGCCACATCCGGTTGTCTATGACCATTGCAGCATTCGGAATGCAGGGAGACACCCACTCCTTGCCGCTAACATACAACTGGTAAAAGTTTGTACTGTCGGGCGAGTAGGCGCATTTTATATTGCCGGGCTGGGTCCAGTCATCTGGCATAAGGATGATGTATGCCGTCGCGTTTCCAAGGCTAACAACATTGGAAACTGCAGACCCCGCATCGAAAACCGGGCCGGATATAAGCACCATCGGATCAGTTATTGCCATCGGGCTACTCCCTTATCCGTTCCTGAAACAGGTGGATGCTGTCCCGCTCGCGTTCACGCACCCGTCGCGTCAGCTTGTTGAGTTCAAGTATTGACCGAACAGTCTTCCGGCAGGATTCGAGTTCGTCGAAGAGACAGTCGATGACTTCCAGCAGCTTTTCGCGCGGCAAAGTCTCGATATCCTCGTCCATGTAGAGCTTCTTATTTTTTAGGTCCATGTGAGGCTCCGCCTCGACTCAGCACCGGCTTCGCGCCTTTCGGTCGCTGCCGGTTAAACGTCCTCGCCGCCTTGGTCTTGGCTGCCGCCATCGGCATCTTCTTCGCAAACTTGTCGCGCATCGCTAGATACTTGTCCGGCATGTCTACCGCTCCGTTGCTCGTTCCAGCATCTGGTTAGCTGTGAAACACCAATTGTCTATCCACTGCACTGCTTCCAGCTCTGTCTGGAAATCGCCAACGATTCCAGCCAGATCGTCATGCACCGAAACTAGCCGCTCGCCCGCATGTTCAGGCGGATGACAACATACACATTCTATTAGTTCAAAACCGCGATGCTGTTTCATTTACGCCTCGTCGATAAAGTTGGTGTGGGCACTCTTGGCCAAGTCCATCTCCAGCAGGTACTCGCCAGAGCCTGCATATTCAGTGCCAGCCCCCATGCGCCCTTGCATCGAAACCGAGCCGAATTCCAGCGCCATCGCCTTCAGGATAGCACTGGAAGAGTAGCCATTCTGCAGTAACCACTCCTGCATGTAAGTCTTGCTGATCCGGATCAGCTTGTCGTCTTCGCCAATGTGAACGCGAATAGCTTCCAGCCTGCTGGGATCGACCGTCTTGATCGCAATCGTGCCCTTGGCGGGTTTGCCGCGTCCTATATGGATGCGGTTGGTGCGTAGCGTGTGTCTTGATCGATGTGCGTTGAGGAATTGCGCCAGCACGTTGGAGACGTTGAACGCATTGCCCAAGTCCACAGGCTGGTCGTTCTTCTCGGCACGCAGCGAATCGATGACGCCGAACAGGAATTTTTTCAGCGCGAAGCCGTCGATGTTGGTGAAGCCCAGCTTGTTGGCGTACTCCGCACCCTTGAGCAACGTAGCAAGCATAACGCGCCAATAGCGTTCCTCGTTCAGCGTGTTTATCTCGTTGCCAATTGCCTTGTAAAAAGCCTCGACATCTTTACTTATGTCTACATGGTTACTCCCGAGGTAACGAGCATACTCAAGCCCTATGTGGCCGTAATTGTCGTCGAGCCTTCCAACGACACGGGAGAAATCGGCTTGATCAATTTGCCCGACGCTGTTGGTGGCAGCAGGCACCTCGTATTCGAACAGACGATAGATACCGGCTGCCGTCTGCTTAGTCTGCTGAACTACGAAGTTCATTATGCTGTCGTTGGAAGCGCTGACCAATAGCGTCTGCCACGCACCTGATTCACGCATGGTGGCGTTCTGGGTCATGCGGTCCTTTTCTTTTTGTTTGGTCAGGTTGAACGCAATCTTGACGAACCGTTTGTGATCTTCCTCTGTCTTCAGTTCATCCCAGTACATCGGTAAATTCTGAATTTGGCCGATTTTGCCGAACACGAAGTTGCTGGTGTCGTCCAGCCCCTGCATCGCACGAACCGGATGCCCCCATACCGCCTGCGCTATACGCATAGCGGAAGTTTTACCGATACCTGATTTTGTGGAATACGTGCTCATGAGCACGCCCGGTTCATGGCAGAACCGGACCAGCGGTGCGGCGAACGCCGACGCCACGATGGCATCGAGCGCGGGACGCTTCTGATCGGTGATCAGTTTCGCTGCCGCCACCCACGGATCAATCGCGCCTGTTGGCTTGTACCTGCGAGCCAATACGGGGTCGGGGTTAGCCGCCGCGCGGTCGCCGGTTGGCATCCACAGATTGCCGCCGTAGACAAAGCCTTCGACTTCAGATTTGGAGTCGATGCTCCAGCCAAACGGAGCACTGCTCACGACCATCGACTTCGTCTTCTGCAGTTTCTCGATCCACGACATGAAGAACTCCATCACGCGCTTTGACTCGTTCTCCTTCAAGGCTACACCCTGTTTGAGCAGGCATCTACGCATGGAATCCTTTGCCGAGAGATCGCCGGTCGGCACGATCAATTGGTTGGTTCTGCCGCTTTCGGTAATGCTTGAGAAGTTCAGGGTGTAGATTGGGTAGACTTGGATGGATGGGGTGTGCATGGGGTAGCTGCAAATGGGTTCGTGGGTATGCGTGCCATCTTCATTAACGAGGATGACGCAAATAATTCCGTCAGGTCGTCGTGAATACCCGACGGGTAAGTCGATAACAGGCGCTGCAGCGCTTTGGGGCGCATTTGGCGTACTTGTGCTCGTCGTAACAAGCTGAGTTGCGGCAAAGTTGAGAGGAGATCGATTTGCCGCAAGATGAACACAGCCTTGGCACCCGGCGAATCCGTTGTTAGAGATCGTGCTGCACGCAGGCCAGCCAAGATTTTTGCTCTTGCGCTCGTTTTCTTTGCGGTCAAAGAGTTCATCTGTAGACTCTTTTGTATACGTAGCGTGTCCGTGCGCCATCGCATGAGCGTCATTACGTCCTCCATCCGTAAATGTGGAGAGAAGCGTTGTAAGATTCCAAAGTGGGTTAGCAAAGTTCTTACCTCCCGAGGTAATCGCTTCGTTGATGAACGGGCATTCGCGCGCCACATCGTTGATGTTGATCGGCGGACCCGTGTTGAAGTTGATGCCCATCGCCAGATCGCTGTCGCCTGCAATCGGCGGCTTCGGCGGCAGCACGCTGGTCCATGCAGGTGCAGTTACCTGTTTGGTAACTATGGCAACCTTATAGGGATCTAGCGATTTCTCCAGTCGGGCCACAGAGTAGTCGCCGCCAGTGCGCCCACCAGCAAGGGTAACAGCACGAGGTACAGCGAGCTTGCGGTTAAAAGTATCTGGGATACGCAGAATACGAGCAGCATCAATAGTACAGCCCGTATCGCATTTAAAATGATGAGTCTTGGCAGCGTTGGCGAGGGCATTCGATAGTGGTTGCCATTCATCACGGGTGAGTGCGCGGTCGACGGTCCAGTAGACGTGCAATCCTCCGCCTGATTTGACGATGACATTTGGCTTGGGCAGTCCGGTAGTCTTGACGAATTCCGCCAGTGCATTGGTCGCCTCGTTGGGGGTTGCGTAGTCCTTGAAGTCGAGATCCATGAACAGGCTTTTGAACGCAACGGCGTTCGCCTGCGAGCGGATCGGCAGTAAATAACCATTTCCTTTCTTGGAAACTTTCGGCGTCGCCTCGCTTTGCGAGGACATGCAGACGTAGATATCCTTGACGTCGGCAAGCGTCAGCGCCCACTTGATGGTGTTAATCGCTTCCTTGACGGAGCGCGTGGCGCGGCCGGACCACCACGGCTTGCCGTACTGGTTGAGCGTTTCGGTGGACCAGTGGATATTGATGTACGCGGGTGCGTCATCGTCTTGTGGCCAAGGTAAGACCTTGGCCAGATATTCCTGAGCGTCCAGCATTGTTTACCTTCCGTGGGTGGAAGGGGGGACGGTTTCCCGCCCCCCAGTAGTCTTATGCTCCCGGCAGCAAGTCTTCTATTTGAGCGTCCAGAGTGTCCTCAAAGCTACCGGCCGCCGCCATTGCCGCTTCCTCCTGAACTGGGGGCTTAGGAGGCGTTGGCGCTGGCGGCGGCGCTGCGGCCTGAACCTTCTTCACTGCCTTCGGGCTTGTCTTCGAAGGCGGCGCAGCCGGTTCAGGCCCACCAAACCCATTACCCCCCATCACTGGGGTAACGAGCGTTGGCTTGGACGGCGGAGGAGCAGTTACCTGTGGGGTAACAGCAGCAGGTTGAGGGAACGAAGGCGGCAGCTTGATCGCCGGTTCAACCGGCGCTTCCTGCATGACGTCAGTTCCCTCCGCCAAAATCGCGGCAATTGCAGGTGACTCACGCAGCTCCAATACGGCGACAGCTTCATCGTCGGTCAGCGGCCGGATCGGCTCCAGCACCAGCTTCGGATAGGCTTCCGCCGAGTCAAACGACATTTTGGTGCCGACGGTCCAGTAGTCGTAGCCGCGCGCCTTCATGGCAATGCCGTAGTTCCCGACGTCGGACAACGATGCTGCGGGCACCCGCAGCAACATGGGACCGCCAAACGCTTCATTGCGGATATCGCCGAGTGGCGAAACGGCCACACGCTTGCTGTCCCGGCAGGCTTTCGCTTTTTTGCCTGAAGCGCTGATTGCCGAACCCCATGTGTTCTGCGGGCACCCGGCGCAGGTAGCATGCTGCTTCTTGGTTGACGAAGCATCCGGCACGATGCCGTTGGGTGCGAAACAGTCAGGCGGGTTGGTGTTGCCTTCCTCGTAACCGTTTTCGTACCACAGCTTCGAGACGTACTTTGACGACGACAGCAATACCACATCGATCGAATTGCGCGGGCCGTCGCCGTCGGGCCGCATCAGCACGAACGGCTCGTTACCTCCACGGGTAATGGACCAGACCTTACCCTTGATGCGGAGGATCGGATAACCAGCGGTGATGCCTGAGTTCAACCTGTCGCCCGTATCGTCGCTGCCGAATACCGACGAGACAGGACCAAATGTGGGGGGAAGCATCTTAGTCATTCTTGTCTTTCTCCTGTGTAGGTCGGCGGACGCCGACGACGTAGGTGGAAGAGAAGTTCACGCCGGGTGGGGGCGCGTTGTTCTCCTTGATAAATTCCGTGACTGCAGTGGTATTCGCCTTGCGATCAAGCAGATCAAAGGCTTTATTGGCGATCACGTAGTCCATGAAGGCTGCAGGATCGCTAAGAGAGGCGGACTTCTTTTCGGTCCTGTAGACCGTTCCAGCATCGGTGTTCAGACTGTTTCCACCGATGGCATTGAGATGGTTTAGCAGCACTGTATTGAGATCATCAAGCGCCTTTTTATAGGGGCCGATTACTTCTTTAAACTCGGTTTCCTTGACCTTAATCAAGTCACGCATTTTGACGTATTGTGCAACGCGCTTTGAAATGTCGACTGGCATTTTTCCTCCTTGGGGTGGGTGGGTTGAAAGACCGCCGCTCGCGATGTAGTTCTTGCCTTCCTCTGTAATACGGCAAAGGTGTCCAGCCTTGCCGGATGGTGTTATGCCGCGATTGCCGGTACGTGCAATTAGTCCGGCTGCACGCAGATCGGAACATCGTTGGCCGTCACGGGCATTAGGCCCGTAACCCGCCTGTTCATATGCATCATGGTCCAGCAACTCACGACCGTTCTTGTAGACTTGCAGGATCTTCCACGCTTGATCAGTTATATTCGGAGGAATCGCTGCATGCGAAGTATTGGGATCGGTCGGTCGGGCGTGCGGCCAAGGATACACTTTGCCCATCAGCTACCTCTCTACGTGATAGGTCTTCTCGATCCGCCCCAGCTTTACATCGCCACGCTGATGCGACTTGATCGGCACGCGCTTGCCCGATTTAAGTGTCCGCCAATGCGCCCGGACGTCGTGCTGGCGGTTGTGATGGTGCGTGATCGCTTGCGAGATCAGTTTTTGCGGGGCTTTCCGCAAATGCAAGTGAAGCACTTTGTGTTCAAGTGGCAATAGCGGTTTGCCGTTTTTCATGATCGGCGGTGCGCGGGTCGGGTTACTTTGCGAAGTAAGCTTGACGCCGTTCTGTCCGGCAGCGAGCGCGATCAGGAACCCCCAGATGTGACGCAGCTCGCCCGCCATTTCCGCCATGATGTCCTTGGTGTCGCCAACGTCGAGCACTTGAATAGGAACATGCAGGTTGGATGCATGCATGTGAGCATCCTCACCAAAGACGTTGCCTGCAGTGCCGAACAGTAACCACTCTATGAGCTTGGCGACTTTGTCAGTGGGCACCATGCCTTTCGGGTTTGGTGATCCGGAATGCCACCAGTAGGACAGTGGTGCGATCCAGACGCCAACGTCGATCACGGAAACATAGGTGGCGTACCAGCCGCCAAGTTCTGTCGCGGGGTGGATCAGCCAGCCAATACGCGAGGTCGGTGGTTCTTTCGGGTCGTACGTCCCCAACGGGGCTTTGAGTTCAAACATGCGCTTGAGGCGTGCATGGTTGTTCAGTTCAATCCACGTCACGTCGAACGGCGGAATCGCCAGCCGTCGTGCTGCTTCCAGATCAACGGTAGTCGCCATTGAAAAGTCTGCCACCATAGACGACGTCGCTTCGTCCAGCGTGAAGCAATGCGCCTTGCGAAGAAGCATGCGCAACGCATAGTCGTCACCGATGGCGTACATCCCCAGCGGATGGGTGAACGTCGCTTCGTGCAACTGGTCGATGATCGGGCGGTCGTCCAGCATTAGCGGCGGAGTTTTAGCTTTTGCCGCGTTCAACAGCATACTTGCTACGTTATGGTCGGGGCCGTCCCTTCGCTCTGTACGGATGTCATTGTAGTGGTGGAAGTTTGCGCCGTCCGGATGCGATGACTTATATGTCTTGACGATAGTAGTGACGCCTGATTTTTCTGCTTCCGCCAGTACGTCGAATGCCTGTTGTATTGACTCAGGGCTATTATCCTGCAGCCCGACTTCCAGATCGGCTGGTGGTTTATCCCGATAATATCGGGCGCGTCTCTTATTCCTTTTGTTCATAAGTTACCTCTGTGGGTTAGAGTCCGTGTCCTCCTCAAACAGCTTCAGCAGCTTGTCTTGGATCTTTTGTTTTGTCTGAAGCATTCTGTAAATCTTTTTCTCAATCGGTGTCGATTGCAAATGAAGTATCAGTTGCTTGTGCGCCTGACCCACACGACGAATACGGTGATTGGCCTGATCATAGATTTCCAGAGACATGACAGGCGCGAACCAAATAACAGTATCGGCAGCGGTAAGCGTAATCCCATGCGCAAGACATTGAGGATGAGCCAGTATAACGCGATATCGATCAGTGTTCTGAAATAGGTTAAAAATTTTCGCACGGTCGCTGGCAGGGGTGTCTCCGTCCACTGTTGCATGCTCGTAACCTTCCGAAGTAAGTGCTTCCGATATCCCTCCCAATGCGTGCTTGAAGGGTGCAAACACCAGAACCTTGCGGTCGGTGCTCTCGATGGCATCCATCAAAGCTTGGATGCGGTTATTGTTATCAAGTGTAACGATGTCCCGCGTGCGTGAGTACACCCAGCCGGTGGACACCTGCAGAAGTTTCATCATCACGGCCCCCGCGTTGGCTGCGGTGATCTCGTGGTTCTGCACGGCGACATAGCACTGCGCCATCAGCGCTTTGTATATCTTCTCCTGCTGCGGCCCCAGTTCAACGTCAACGTAACGCTCGATCAATGGGGGTAATTCGACAACATCATCCAGCGTAAAGCGTACCGATGGCTGCATCGCCGCGAATGCTTTTTCAACGGCATCGGCCTTGGGCACCCATTTGAAGGGGCTGGTTTTCACCATCAGATCTTCGCGGAACCGGGAGAAGTACTTCGGCACCCGCTGTGGCGTGACCAGTCGCGCTTGCGCCCATGCATCCGTTGGTGATGTGGGTATTGGACTGCCGGTCATGCCCCACACCCAGTCCATCCGATCAGCCAAGCGCTTCATGGTCTTGTGGCGCGATGACTGCCCATTCCTGAAGACGGCAAGCTCGTCGATGACGAGCACGTTGATGTCCTTGCGGACCATCAGCTCGTTAAGGATGACTTTATGACCGTCGTGATTGATGATGAAGATATCGACGTCGGTGTCCAGCAACTCTAATCTTTTGGCGCGGCTTCCATGCAGCACCGCGTATTTCAAATGCGGTACGGTGGCGAAGATCTCCTTCGCCCAAGTGAATGTGAGCGTACTTAAGGGGGCGCTGACCAGCATCTTGCCGCAGATGCCGTTACTTCTGAGGTAATCGAACGCCCACAATGCAGCTTTAGTTTTCCCCGTCCCCATCCCATTCAGGACGTACGCCCGTTGTTCTAGGGTGAGTAGTGCCGACGTCGATCTTTGGCTTACGAACGGCGACCCCCCTCTCCAGTCGTAATGCGTCAGGATAGGGCTTGGTACGTCGTAGCCCATCTTGCGCAACAGATACGTCTCGGTCGGTTGGTGCGGTAGAATGATATGCGGTACTTGTCCGAAATCCATCGACTTCGCTGCTGGAAATAGATTGGCTATGTTCTCCGCGTGTGGAACCCCCACCACCTTGTGTCTGGGGCTTACTTTGACTGGCAGCATTTTGCTTCACCTGTTCCAGAAAAACTCTCAAGGCGTGGCACTTATCGACGCCGTCGATGACGAACGCCTCGCCGCCAGCGTTCTCGATCTCTTTCATGATTTGGCGCTGGCGGGCTGTGGGTACTTCCCCCGGCGCTTTGGTCTCGATGCCGATAAACAAACCGTAGTGACAAATCAGATAGTCCAGCGTGCTCTTGCCGTAGCCGTAGGGCACCGGCATGAACCAGTAACTTTCGGGGTAACTCGCAAGCACCTTGTTGACCGCCTGCTTGACGGCCCACTCGGTGCTCTTGCCCTTCCTGACCATCAAACTCGTCGCCGTTATTCTTCGCCGTGGTGAGGGCATGTTGTAACTGGACAATATCGTCGGCAGAGGAAGCCCGGCTTGGCGGGGTAATTAAGTGTTTCATGAGCGAGCTTGAGCGCTTCAATTCTTGGCCAGAGGCCCTTCCAGATGTCAGCCATTTGATCCCGGTCGAAGTCTTGGCGCGTGCTCGCGTCTTCCTTGAGCCAGATGAACTCACTGCGAACCCTCTCTACGTCGGGGTAATGCGCGAAGATGCATGCCGCCAATAGAGCCAGTTGCGGCGCATCATCGATGACCTTCCCCGTCTTCCAGTCTATCGCCAGCGCGCCCTTGTCTTTTATTTTGAGTACGTCGGCGATGCCCCGGTACCACGGCTCTCCCATCCCCGCCCGCTTGGCGTCGTTGGCGAACCATTTGGTAGGTGCGAAGTTTTCGTCAATGGCGAGCTGCTGCTCGACCAGTATCGTTGGCACCGGGATGGTCTTACCCGGCGAAGTAACCCGCTCCGCCCATTTCTCGTAACCCGCCATTGGATGCGGCAGCGGCACCCTGCCCTTGCCGCAACGATTGGCCAGCGCTTTATGGACGGCGTTGCCCCACTGCAGCGCCTCGCCTTCTTCATCCTTGAACGCTTTTATAACATCCACGTTGTAGTGCCGCTTGGGGCACACTTCGAAGTTTTTCAGCTTTGAATAAGACCAAGCGAACGGCTTCGGCTTGGGGGCGTAGGTGCCGCCGCCATATGAGGTTGTGATACTCATTTGCCCTCGTACGGTTTGACGTCGAGTTCAACTTCTTCCCACTCCTTGACGATGTAGAGGCGATGTTCGACTTCACCACCAGTTATAGTCGGCAGCTTTTGTTTTTCACCCGCATCCCATGTCTTTGGATAGCTGATAATGAAATGCGACTTGCCGTCCTTATCGACAAGACGGTTGAGTTTGCACTCGGTCAAATCGTAAGCCATGTACCCGGTGTCATGATAAATTTGCTTCATGAGGTAACCTCTTTGTTGAGTGCGCGGCAGATCATTTCCGCGTCGGCTACATCATACACGGTTGCGATTTTGATTGTCATACCGCCCTGCCGGTCGAAGATATAATAACGATCTTCCTGCTTCTTTGTCTTCTCATAGCGGTCGAAATCATAGCGTTTCATGACGCTTCCTTTGCTTCTACGTAGGCGCGAATACGCGCCTTGTCCTTGTCCTCGATCCAGTAACCGACATAGCGCCTCGAATAGATATGTATCTTATGCTTTTTCATGTGCCTGCGCAGGCGCGATATCGCGGCCTTGGGCTGGCCTGTAATTTTACGAACCATCACATTGGTTACGGTTGGCACTGCCAAAAGTAACCTCATGAGGTTACTCAGCATCGGCGGAAGCTGAAACACATCGCCGAGTCTGGTGCTGCTGTACTCGACGGCACCTTCAAGAGCGCGAAGCCGCGCCCGCAGGGCGGCAATTTCGTCATTGTCGCCCATTAGCGGTCTGTCCACCACGCAACAAAATGACCGATTCCGAAAGAGACGACGCAGACCAGCGCCATTAATACTACTAACTGGAGTAATGGCATCGTGGTCGGCATCGTCGCTCTCCCTCGGAAGTTATGCGAACCGGAACTTGCGACCCGATTGCTTCATGCCCATCGCGCCAATGCCAGCGAAGCCCAGCAGGAGCATTGCCCATGTTGAAGCTTCTGGTACTGCCGCCACCTGTTCTAAGCCGCTGATCTGGAACTGCTTCATCTCCTTGAAGAAGCCGTCGCCTTCAGCGGTGATGGTGATCGAGGTTAACCCGGCAGCGTTCAGCGTGAACGCCGTCCAGTCGAAGTTACCGTTTGGCGCACCGGAGACATGGACGACGCCGCCATTGGACGCCGTAACCATAAAATCGGGAGCCTGCAGGATCGAGAAGTTGAAGTCTTGGAAAGTATAGTTGGTCGGAGCGTTAATCGTCAGGCTGGTAAAAGTACCCCTGACTTCAGGGCTGACGGTGGAGAAGCCGTTAGCCACGTCGACGATGCCGGTGGTGGTGAAGTTGAACTGCGGCGTGCCGTTCTGACTGCCGAAATTGGCGTTGAACGCCGTGACGTTGTCGGCTGCAACCAGAAACAACTTGGTCTCCAGCAATCCATCCGTACCAGCAATCACTGCAATGTTTGGATCAGTTGTAATGACTACGTCGGCAAAGGCCGCAGTAGATAATGTGAGTAAGACAGTAGTCGCTAATAGTAAGCGTCTCATTATAGTTGCTCCTAGCTAGGTGCGTAATGCACCGCAAAGCACAGAACATGCTGTGCTCTGCACTACATTAGTAACTTCGAAGGTTACTCGAAAGTTACTTTAAAGTAAAGGGTTATTTTGCTTCCCCGTAGTTTTCCCCGGTACCGACGTCGGCCGCGAGCGGCAAATCATAGGCCCATGACGGGGGTCGGCACATCTCGCCGTGCAGCAGTTGCTTAACATTAACGACGTCTGCGTCGGGGACGACGTAGACCAGTTCGTCATGCACCTGCATGGCGAGCGGGAGCTGCTTGCGGATGCGCAGGGCGGCATCCATGGTATGGATGCGGGCAAGGGCTTGCACGCAGTTCTCAAGGATCTTGCCACCGTAGAGGCTCTTGCGTTCTTCGGCGTATTCGAACGTCCACTGACCCCTGCCGAATTCCGTTAGTTCGTCCCTGAAGAACAGATTGTGGTAGTGCAGCTTTAACCCGTTAGGTAACCGGATGGCGTGGTGTTCAAATTCACACGGTCCCAGCGTGTACTTGGCTCGCCCGCCCGTCAGCGTAGCCATGCCGACGTTCTGCAGGTTCTTCCACTTGGAAGAGATCTTGTGATATTTCTTCCGGTAGAAATCGACGACGTTGAATGCGTCGTCCATTGTCATGGCAATCTTCTGGCCAAGCTGAAGCTGGCTTTGTACTTCGATGGTGTTCTGGAATTTGGTCGCGCCGACTTGGTAACCCAGCCCCAAGATCGCCGTCTTGCCCATGAAGCGTTCATTGGGATGGGTTTTCTTACCTACGAGGTAACCGAAAATCTCGGAAGCGAACTTGGCGTAGACGTCGATGCCGTCGGCAAAATCCTTGACCAGATCGTCTTGTCCGCAGACCCACGCCACGATACGCGCTTCAATCTGCGAAGCATCAACTGTAACAACCGTGTGACCTGCCGGTGCGATGAGTGCGCGACGCAACGCTCCCCCGCGCGGGAGGTTCTGCATGTTCAACTTCCAGTCGCCACTGAGGCGGCCGGTGTGCGCGCCGCCATATCTAAGCGGGACCGGCATCAACCCCTGCGAGTTACCCGGCCAAGTAAGATTGGCTATGTTGAGCAGCCTCTGCGACCGGCTCTCCTCAAGCGTGCTCTTGTGACCCGTTCGCGCGGCGACCAGAACCTGTACAGCAGGGTCCGGATGCTCCTCCAACGTGATGAATTCCTTGTCCGTCTTTGCGAACGCATAAGTCCATAGCCCCGTTGTTCTTGAAAGTTTTTTGGGCGGCTCGACACCCAAGCTGCGAAGAATCTCGGCGAACTTCTCATTGGACATGAGGTCGCTCTTACCGTTCTGGGCACCGCAAAGCATAGCGCTGGCCAGCAGCTCCAGTTTGCTCCGTTGTACGTCTGCCAGATGTTCTGCAATGGCATTTTGATCCAGAACAAATTTCGGCTCTGTGGCGCAGCGCAGAACCATATCCATTACCGCTATTTCCCGAACCGGAAATAACCCGCTTCTTACAAGCTTATCGTAGATCCCGGCACAGAGTTCAGCGTCGTTAGCTGAATATTGCCCGTAACTTGCCCAGCGTCCAGAGCGCTTGATCTCGTCGCGTGACATTCCGATGACGTTGGCGACTTCACTACCTTTAATTCCTATCCCCAGATGATCCGCAACCTTGGCTAGACTCATGTACTTCAGCTTATGAGCTAAGAGGGCGCGGCTTACTCCCAAAGTATCAACCATCAGGCGAGGGCGTATGCCGTAGCGCCAAGACAAAATGCACATATCGAACAAAGCGTTATGAGAAACGACGCAGGCATCCTCCAACCCTGCGTTAGTTACCCACGAAGTAAAATCCTCGCCGTCTATAATTTGTGTCGGCTGTGCGACAGACGCCCACGGTTCCGATATGGCACAAAGGATTGTCTCGTAGCGTGGATCAAGGATGTACTCCACCGGAGTCATCTTCTTGAGCGAGAACTCTTTGTCGTAGTAGGTTTCAAAGTCCAAGACGACGGTTCGCATCGGATTTAATTCCTTGTTGACACTGGAATCGTAACCCACCATATGTAGCGGGCGCTCACTGAGCGTCTCCTGTGGGTGGGAGTTTTAAAGCCGGGTAGAGTGTCCAGACTCTACTCGGC
>Ga0307503_10000093_pt1 | contig 48964 bp, 61 predicted proteins | sample 17_S_MG_FD_194514 | JGI IMG/M metagenome (GOLD analysis project Ga0307503, IMG submission 194514) | Soil microbial communities from Populus trichocarpa stands in riparian zone in the Pacific Northwest, United States - 17_S | ecosystem: Environmental > Terrestrial > Soil > Riparian zone > Trees... | reverse complement strand
GTCAAGTTTCGGACGCGCCGGCGTGAACCAAACTGCTGACCCGCGCGTTCTAACCCATGTTATTGATGCAGGGCGCCACGGCCATGGCTACGCGCGCGTCCGGCAGGGGTGGGCCCGCCTAGGCGGACCCGCCCCACCGCCCCACCGCCGCCCGCAACCGCCCCGCCGCTCCCGCGCTGAACCATCGCCGCTGCCGCTCGTTGTGCGCCAAGTCCCTCGAAAACAAGGAGTCCCTCATGGGCAGCGATCACGACATCAAGGTCCTCAACAGCCTCATCACCACCACCATCGACAGCGCATTGGGCTTCGAGCGCTCCGCCGAGGACGCCAAAGCGGGCAATTTCGCCGCCATGTTCCGCGACTTTTGCCGGCCAGCGCCGCGGCGTCGTCGCCGAGCTCCAACAGACCGTCCGCGCGCTTGGCGGGGAGGCCGATGACGACGGCTCGCTCAAGGCCGATCTGCACCGCCGCTGGGTCGATCTGCGCGCCGCCTTGTCGGGCGGCGGCGGCGACAGGGCGATCATCATGGAGGTCGAGCGCGGCGAGGATTATCTCAAGGGCAAATATGACGAGGCGCTCGCCGACACCGAGCTCTCGGAAACCGCCCGCGAGGCGATCCGCACCGCCTATCAGTCGGTCCGCGCCGGCCACGACACGGCGAGCGCGCTCAAGCATCGCATGGAAGCTGCCGACGCCTGACCATGCCCGGGGACAGTTGCGCGCAACTGTCCCCATTCACCTCACGCGCGGGGACAGTTGCTCGCAACTGTCCCCATTCACCCCACTGTCCATGTCCGGGGACAGTTGCTCGCAACTGTCCCCATTCACCCGACTGTCCATGCCCGGGGGACAGTTGCTCGCAACTGTCCCCTTATCCCGCCCGACCGCCTTATCTCTTCCGTCCCCGCATTTCCGGCACCCCCCGCCCTCCGCCGGCGCATTTCATATATATGCCGACGCCTGTAGCTATGCCCGACGGCGCAGCAATGAGAGAATAACCCGCTGTTCAAGGAAGGACCGCACCCCGATGCGCACAGTCCTGACGGGCCGTTGCCAAGTCGGGAACATTAACCTAGAAGGCGGCGCGAGCGGTCGTTGAACAATCTGGTCGGACCGGTTGCTCATGCCGTATCGCAATTGGGGCGCGGTATCCGGCAAGTCGGCGGCGGCGGTACCGATTGGAGATGGCGTGGGGCGATTGACCGATAACGCGACTGCTCCGCACATTCTGATCGAGGGCCGGCCGGATCTGACGAAGCGGCTGTGGGATCAGTGCGAGGTCAAGCCGCTGGTGCTCTCCGCCCGGGTCGCCAGTTCACCGATCTACTTCGCCACTCGCGAGGCCGCCGCCGCATCGCCCGATGCCGAGCCCGCAATCTACTCCTTTTCCGGAACGGCGCTGCTCCCGGGGATGGAAAGGCACTATCCCGAGATTGTGCGTGAAACGAAGCGTGCCCTTGCCGATATCGTGGCCCTCGCCCGTGAGCGCTTCGACCTCCGGCCCACCGAGAAGGTCCGAATCGCGGTGGCCGGCAGCCAGGGGTCCTTGTGGCTGCGCGAGCATGCCAACGTGGCGATGGTCGGATGGCTGTTCCCCGAGGCCCAGGACGAGACCGACGGCGCGTGGGCGCTGGGCCGCCTTGGCCGGGCGGCGCAGAATCGGGGCTTCGTCAAGGATCTTCAGGCCGCGCTGCAAGGGCTTGAGGGCGTGAAGGTAGATTGGCTGACCCATGCCTTTCCAGGTCTCGGTGGGGAGCCCGACGCGCCCAGGCGGTTTCACGAGGTCGCGGCGAGGGCGCGCAAGACCCTCGCCACCGACCTCAATTTCAGGGACATGCAGGGCACGGCGCCGCTGCTCTATACGCGACGCGATTCCGGCGATTGGGCGCGGTTCACCGGAATCTGGCTGCAAGGGGAGAAAGAGACGGATCGCGGCCGCAATCCGTTCCTCACGACCAGCCAGTTGATTCAGCAATATAGGGACTATCACAGCCGGGACGGGCTCGAATGCGTGCTCGTGAAGGTGATCGCGAATCCGCAAGCCGCCAATCCGTGCGACAATCCGATCATCACCGTCGCCCACCTCCAGCAGGCACGGGACGCCGGCATTTCGGCGATCTTGCTGGACGCCGGTCATGGCGTGGCCGATCTGGTCACCGAAGGACCGGACTATCTCGACGACGTCATCGAGTGGCAGCGCGAAGCGATGCTCAAGTCTCTGCGCGAGACCGAGCCGCTGAGAAGGCAGCTGACCAAATCGCGGTGGAGATCCTATCGGAGCCTGAATGCGGGGGCGGCCTATTTTCTGGCCAAGATCCAGGACATGTACGAGCTGAGAGCGGAACTCAAAAATGCCGCAGCCGCTGACGGCCCCTTCGCCAAGGTCGATCTTTCCGCTTCCAATCCCTTTCGGCGGTTGCAAAAGGACTTCCGCGCCTTCCACACCTCCGAAGAGCCGATCCCGCCAAAGCCGGACCCGGCCGGGGACGATCTCCCGCCGGCGCCGCGGCCGGACGATCTCGATCGCGTTTCGAACGATATGCTCGTCCGCGAAATCATCAATGCGCTGGGGCATGTCGCAAGCGAGATCGAGCGGGATGTATTGAAGGGCCCGGTCAACGCGCAAGCCGCGCTGAAGGTGGTCGACAGCGTTGATCGCGACCTGATTCTGGCCGTCTCTTATTGCAACACGCTGATGGAACGGCTGCAGGCCAAGCGCCACAGTCGCGCTTTGTTGGGCGGGGTCCGGACTCTGTGGAGCCGCCTCACCGGCCGCGCCGCTGCCGGCGATGCGCCGCCCGACGCCGGGATATTGGCCGGCGCCGGGGCGTTCCTCAGGGCCATGCAAATGGTCGCCGGCCTTCACCGCTCCCTCGACGCGGCAGGCGAGGATTTGCACGCGCGCCTTGCCACCTACCCGGACCGACCGGGCTATCCGCCAATCTATCGAGTCTAGGCGTCCGGCGCCGCCGGGCTCAGATAGGGCCGCATCTCGCTCGGCATCAACGAGCGCACGCAATCGGCGATCATGTTGCTGCGGAACTTCGGCGCGGCCTCGAACGTCCCGCGCTCGGTGAGCACGTAGGGGCGCGATTCGTCGCGATCGCGGCAATAGACGAGCACGGTCGGCAGATAATGGTCGACGATATCGCGCCCGAAGCAATTGGATCCCGTGTCGAGGCCCAGCCACTGCCCGGCCATCCGGGCCTGCATCTCCGTCGACGACAGCACGAACACCGCCGGTGCCTCCTCGCCGCGCGGCAAGGCGTGGGCGAGATAGAGCAGGTTCATCGCGACATCGCCGCGCGCGGCCCTGAGGTCGGCAAAGGCGGGGAGCAGGAATACGACCGTGCTCGCATCCGCAAGATCGATCTCCTCGCTTTCCCCCTCGAGCGATTTCATCAGCAATTGATAAGCGGGCTTGCCGATCTCGGCGGACCGGGTCGCCGCGACATAATGCTTGATGGCGGGGACATCGATCGGGCGGTCGAGCTGACGCGCGCCGCCGACCAGAAGCGCGATCTCGCCCATCCGGAAATAGTTCGTCGGCCGCTGCTGGCCCGCGGGCGCTTTCTTCGGCCCAAGCTGGTTGTTGAGCGCCTGGCGGGTCTTGGTGAGGATCATCGCGGTGTCGACGTCGCTGAGGCCGAGCCGGACGAGCAGCTGGCGATCGTCCGCGATCGCGCCGGATGCCGGCAGCGGCGGCAGGCCGGCGAGGCCCTCGATGTCGTCCGGCACGACGATGTCCGGATCTGCGATCTCTGGATCCGCGATGACTTGATCGAGGACTTTGCGCTCGACCCTGCGTTTCCCGAGAAATTTCATCCTAAGCTCCTTCGCAATGGGCCATGCGAGAAGCTCGCCGACACCAGGTTGTTGCCCCGGTGCCCAGGCAGCATAGGCGTTTTCGCGCCGACGTGCGGAGACCGATGAGTGGGCGTCGCGTCGCCCCGATGATGCGCGATGGAGCTTGCGGCGCAATCGCCGCCGCCCCCTGCTCCCTTGGACAGCTTTCGCCGCAACACAAGAAAGGCTCCTCCCATCGCCTCATGGTCGGAGGCGGCTATACTCTTGCACAAATCTACGTCGAAGGGAATTAAAAATTTACAAATAGTGGTGGAAAAACCGCGATAATTTACAAATGTTCCAGGATGTCGCCGGCGCGGCGGCGCCCGCTTCATCGGTCCGGCGGGCGATTGCCCGCGCGGCCCGGGGGCTTCCGCGGGCGAGGCCGTTGCCCGGCCGCACCGGCCCGGAATCGCTCCGGCCCGTTCCGTCTCCGACCGTCGGCCGGCACCCTGATTGGGTCGCATATAAGCGCCTTCTATCTTGACTCACAGGACCAATATATCTATAAAATGGCTATTGACAAGGCCAAAAGGACAAATTAGTGTCTCAAATGTACATAATATGTACGAGGAGAGATGCGATGAGCCGGGTAAGTTCGGGTTGGTGGCGTCCCTGGGCCCGTAGGCGCCTCTGGTTCCCAGGCCAATGGGCCATTCCGCGAACGCGTCCCTGTGGCTTGCTGCGGCGATGGTGGCGACGAAATGCGCGCTGGCAGCACGTCGGGCGGGCTTTTTCCTGGTCCTGTCCCCGGTGGCGGCGATCCGGCAGCCTGAGGATTGCGTGGATCTGATGGCGGCGCGTCCGCGATTTCCCGGGGCCCTGCGGCGATCCGAATCGGATCGGCAGGAGAAAGGCCGCCTCACGGCGACCTTTCGCGGACTCCGGCCTCGGAAAATCGGCATCCGCCGGGCGCGATCCCTGGGATCGTCCATGTCGGCACGCGTGCGCGACGCCACGGCGAACGAACGCTCTTATTCCCACATCTTCCCCAGGCCGAGGCGCGGCACGGCATCGGCCGCGGCGGCCCTCTCGCCCCCTCTCGCCGCCCCGCCCCGTTCCGGCGCCGCCCCTCAACCCGATCATGCGGTGACAGGTACGTGCCAGTCACCGCCGAGGCCCGGTCACCGCCGAGGCCCGGTCACCGCCCGGGCCGCAGCCAATTCCCACAGGGGATGCGGGCCGGTAGACATCACTTCATGCCGGCGAGCTGCCGGAGCCGCGGCGCGTCCCAGCCAAGGACTGTCTGAGCGATATTCCAAAAGACGGGAGGCTCGCGAAGATCGAGCTCGGTCGCCTGCAGACGCTCGAAGAAGCGCCGCGCCGCCAGGTTCGTGCTCAAGGTGCTGACCGAGGCTCGATCATGTCCCCGGGAAACCAGATCGGCGGCGCTTGCCCGGCACAGGAATCTTCCGCCCGATCGGCCATGAAAGGCCTTCAGAATATAAACGGCATAGAGCTCGCCGCTATAGCCCATCCCCGCAAGCGCCGGTTGACGCTGCGGGCCGCAGGAGGCGAAGCCGATGAGATTGCCTTCGTCCAGAAGCAGATAGGCACGTTCGCTGCCGCCGCGCTCGGGCGCCTTCAGAAAGCGCCGCCACATCTCCGTTCGCCGCCCGGCGGAGATCGCGGTGAGCGCCGCGTCGGGAAGCAGGCCGCGATAGGTCTCCAGCCAGACTTTGCCGTGCAGCCGCCCAAGCGCGGCGGCGTCCGTCGCCACGGCCTGCTTTGTCTGCAAATTCTCCGACATCCCGCGCTTCCCCGCCGGACGCTTTTGATCGCCTCACGATCGCGCGACAAGAGCCTGTTCGGCCCGCCTCTCGCGGCGCGCCCTCGCTGCCACCCGAAAATGGCCAAGAGAAGGGCCGCCTCCCGGCGCCGCTCGGCCGCCCGTCCCGTCTCTCGACGGGGTGAAAGCACCGCGTCCGCACGAGGCATTCGGCCGGGCGATCCCCGCTCGAGCCTCTTCGCCATCTCCTTGCGAGGCGGCCGGCCGCGACCATGGCGAGCGCCGGGGACAGTTACTCGCTAACTGTCCCCATTGTCCGCTTGGTCCCCCACTTCCGTCCGTCCCTACATCCCCCGGCGCCGCGCCGCGCTCCTCCCCGGTCCCGACATAGATCCAGCCCGGCGGGATCAAATGGCCCTCCGCGGTCTCGGTCCAGCCCTCGGCGGCGTGGCGGGCGCGCACCCGATCCCGGAATGCGTCCAGCGACTTGGCCAGCGCCTCCTTCACCTCCGCGTTGGTCGCCACCTTCGGCCGGATGCCGCGGCCGCCGGGCCCGCCTGCCCCTGTCCCGCCCGGCCCTGTCCCGCCCAGCCCCTTGATCAGCCTGATCCGGATCGCCTGGTCGACATTGACCTTGGGCAGGCGCGCCCGCCCGCGCCGTTTCCCACCGCCGCCGGCGCCGCCCTCCGGCCCAAGGCTCGCCACCGCCGCGCTCTGCAGCAGCCCGGCCAATTGCTGCCCGGCCCGCGCCACGATCTCGTCCCAGCGCTCGGCGAATTCGGGATGATTTTCGCGCCGCGCATAGAGCGCATTGGTCGAAATCCCGCCGCCGCCGCGGCCGTCCGCACGCAGCCGGTCAGCTCCAGCCCGTCGAAGAAGCTCTCCTCGACCCGCGCGCACCACCGCCCCGGCGCGGCGCGCACCAATTTGTCGCCATGCTTCGTCCGCCGCAGCACCAATTCCTCCCCGGAACGGGGAGGGGGACCGCCGCGCGAAGCGCGGTGGTGGAGGGGTCGCGGCTTCCTCGCCGCGATCGCCTTGAACCTCGCCAGCGCCGCCGCCCATTGCTTCGCGAACCCCGGATCCTTGATCCGATGATCGTAAGCCGTCCCCACATCCACCCCCGCCTCCACCGCCGAAGCCCTAGCATTGCCGGTCCGGGCGAGCGCGCGCAGGAAGACCTTGCGCCAGAGGGGGGATTTGCGTTTGCCTGCCATGCCATCCGCCTGTCCTGAGCGGGGTTGAAGGGTCATTCCAGCGAAAGCTGGAATCTCCTTCATTCTCCTTAGGTGAGAATTGGGATGACAGATGATTTCCTACATTTGGGAGAAAACTGGCAAAGAGATTGAACCATTCTGGTTCTTTCCGGAATCAGGCCGACTTACGCTTCGCCTTCTCGGCATGCCGCTCCAGCACCTCGCCGATCCGCGTCTGCCAGCCGGCCCCGCCCACCTTGAAATGATCGAGCACATGGCGCGGCAGCCTGAGCGTCACCTGCTGCTTGGGCGCATCGCCCTGGGGCGGCCGGCCGCGCCTGGTGAGCGTGCCCGTCGCCTCGCGGATGACCTTGCCGCCGACCGAGATCTGGGCCCGCTCCCAGACCTCGTCCGGCCATTCGGGTGCGTCATCCGGGTCGATCCAATTGCCCTTCGTATCTCTTTCTCTCTCGCTCATTCGCTTTATGTAGCTACGAAACCTGACTTCGTCAAAAGGTCCGACAGCTGGCGTCGGCGCTAAGCTGCGTTCCGCAGCCGCTCCAGCTCTTGGGCGAATTCGAAGCAGAGCTGGTTGGCCTCGTCGTCCGGAAGCCATTCGGCCATTTGCGGGAACAGGATTTCCCACTTGCGGGCGTCTCGCTCGCTCCACGGCAAGGTGGCTGCAGCTCGGGCTTCAGTGAGCAGTTTTAGAAGCCGTGCACGGGCTTCCGAAGGGAAATCGACAACCTTACGCTGCTGGGCGGGCTCGTTGGAAAAGAGGTCCCCCTGCGGGGCAAAGTCTTCGAACAGGTCAGACTTGCTCATCCTCGTCCTCGCTCGGAGCAGGCGCAAGCCCAAGCTCGTCGCGCGTCAGACTATGTTTCAGTGCCTCTTGGAGGACAAGGTCGGCCGCGTCGAAATGGTGGATAAGCTCGTTGATCCTTCCGTTGATATCTCGAAATTCCTTCACGAAGGCGTGATCGACCTGCAGGCCCTCCCGCGCGGTGAGCCATCGCGGAAGAACCCGATAGCCGCTCACAGCGAAGTCCCACACCGCCGCTGGGATGCCAATCACCTTGCCGGAACCGTTTTTGCAAAGCGTGATCATACCGTCGTCCCACTCGCTCGGCGCGAGCCTTCCGTTAGGCGTCGTCTCGAAGCTAGCGAGCGATGAAGGCAGATGGGCGGAGTTGGGAGGCCGGGCGAAGGTCTCCAACTCCCGTATTGCGGCGCCAACTTTGGCGGCACGCTCGAAAACGGCACGATCGGCCGGAAACGGCACATGCGGGAACGCGTCCTCCAGATCTTCCGCAAACCGCAGGGTGTATGAGCTTGCGGAAAGGAGTGCGAGGATCGCGTCAAAAGCGTCATCAGGCGCGACCGGAGAGGCAAACGCAAGTGCGAGATTGTCGAGCAGCTCTGAGGAAATGTTAAGCGGCCCATGGCCCGGCCGCCTATCATAGAGCGGGAACGCGTATCCACCGCGACCGCTGAACGAATGATAGTCAGGGAGCAAAGAGTGGCACCAGACTGCCGGTCCTGAACCGGTCCCGAATGGCATGGCGTATAGTCCGACGTTGGACGCGCCCCAAGCCTGTTGCAGGCTGGGTCGCAGGAAATCTCCGAACGCCGGATGATTGTAGAGATACCTTCGATCCAATGGCCGATACGCGGCCGGAATTACTCTATGTTCCTCGATTGGTTGGGCACGGGCGACATTCCACTTCCGATCTCGACTGTCGTGAAAGGCCAACCGCGCCTCGTCGTCGTCCGAATCTTTAAAGTCTCTTAGGCGCTCGATAAGTCTGGGTTTAACCACGGCATAGATGAAATGGTCTCGCTTAGTCTGCAAACCGGACAGGAAGAACCCAAATATCGCTGACAATGGAGGCCAGTTTACACTTCCGAAAGCGGGCGGGCGCAGCGGGTCGAGTGGCGCGCGATTGACGGGGACACCGCCTGGGCGAGTTCCAGCTCTGGCACCCGCCTGCAGCCATTGCAGTTTAGCTTCGCGCGGAAACAGTCCCTCTTCCCAGGTGTCCGTATACGTCACTTCCGCAAGCGCACCCTCGGCCTTGCTGCCGTCGGCGATCGCAAGGGTGATGGCCGTACCGACCTTGATATTGAAGACGCCCGTGTCGCCATGGACCCCCGCACGGGCGCCCTTGCGCAGGTCACCGCGCAGGTCGATGATCTCAATCCGGTCGAAACGCTCCCGCAGCATCTTGCGCAAGCCGGCGTAGGGCTTTCCTGCCAGGAATGTGCGGTTGGAGATGAATGTGATTACGCCCTTCTGCGGGGCGTTGTCCGCTTCGAAGAGCTTCCAGAGCGCCCAGCGCCAAAAAGCGATCGAAAACTCGGGAAACGTGTTGAGCTGGTTCGCCCAGCCTGCGTCACGCACCGGAGCCTTGAGGTCTTCCCAAAGGCCCTCGACGAACCGTCCGACGATCTCATGAGAATTGACGCCTTCGAAGCGCCAATAAGGCGGGTTGCCGATGATTGCGAGAATCGGTTGACTGAGCTTGATACGGTCCGCTTCCTTGCGCTCATCGCGGATCGGCGCCGCCGTATAGCCGAGCTTGCCCATCGGCGCGCTTGCGCCAGGCTCAGCAAGCGTGTCCGCGAGATAGACGCCCAGGCGCGGTAGCGGCGGCGGCGGAGGTTGGTTAGGTTCGGGCTTCTCCGCTAATGTATGGTGCAGCCGATAGTGAGCGACAGCATAAGGGCCGATGAGCAGCTCGAACCCAAACATTCGGCTGGCGAGTTGGCGAAGTGCGGGCATCGCGGCCCCGGGCCGGCGACCGCAGCTGCGTCGCCCTTCACGCGTTCCGCGATGCCCAGCAGAAATGTCCCCGTTCCTACGGCAGGATCGAGGATTGTCACTTGGTCGTCCCGCAGGCCCTCCGTACCGAGATTGTCGCGGAGCGCGCGGTCGAGCGCGCCGACCATGTACCGGACGACCTGGATCGGGGTGTAATAAACACCATAGCGCTGCTTCGCGTCGGCATCGAATATCCCGAGGAAGTCCTCATAGAAATAGAGGATCGGATCTGGGCCGCCCGGCTTTGGAGTGAGAATCGCGGTCTCGAAGCTATTCACAGTGTCGAGCAGGATCTCAAAGCCGAGGTCGATTTGAAGGACAATCTCGGGTTCGCTCAATACGCGTAGCGCCGTCCTCATCAGTGGATGTTCTGCCGGCATGTGATCCCAAGCCGTCTTGTCCACCGGCTTGTTGGTGGCTTCGCGGACGAGCAGGAGGCCGAATGCGAGCGTCTGGGCGAAGGCGGCCGAGAACAGGGTGTCGAACTCACCGCGGTAACCGCCCGCCTCGGGATGGGCATAGAGCACCTCGCGAAACTCATCGCGGACCATTGAAGGGGTCGGCTCTTCTCCTTAGCGGCGGCGAGCTCGCCCAAGCGCTCCAACACGCTCGCACGCACGAGCCTGGCCGCATGGGCAAGGTATTCGGCAAGCTGGGACGCGTTTGAAGGCGAGGGCGGCTGCGCCGCTGCAAGTTTACGTAGAATCTCAAGGAACGCGTCTGGATCATGCCCCGCAATCAGGGCTGCCGCCTTGGCGTCGCTGGTTTCCGGTTCCAGCGCGCGGTCGGGAACAATGCGCGCCTGTCCCTCCTGCTCATCGCGACGATAGAGCTGGATGCCGCGGAAATTGGCCAGTGCCCAAGTCGGAAGTTCCCGGAATCTGGCGAACTGACGCTTGTCATGTGGATCGCGCCAGCGGGTCGGATCAAGCGTCTTTCCCGGCCCCTTGAGTTCGATGAACGCGCGTGGGAGCTCGCCCTGCCGAACCAGCGCGATATCCGGTCGACCGACATTGGCTTGTGCGTACTCCGGGACGGTCACCAGACCGGCGCCCATGGGAATGATCGGGAGAAGCTCGTCGACCAGCGTCTTAAAGGCCGGCGCAAGTGCCAGCTCGATATGGGTCACCCCACCCCGAAGTGTTTCCCGCACCCGCTTGGCGTAGCGCTCGAGCGCCTCGGTGACTTCCAGGGACATGATTTCAACAAAGCCGAACCTTCCGGGATGCACAAGCAAAGAAAAGGGCCGCCTCGCGGCGGCCCTTCCTTTGGTTTGAAACCGGATGAGGCGTCGGCGTTACCCCAGAAGCTCCTGCTCGAGCTTCTTGGCCATCTCCTCAATATTCTCCGGCGGCCAGCCTGGGATATCCATTCCGAGGCGAAGGCCCATGCTCGCGAGCACTTCCTTGATCTCGTTGAGGCTCTTCCGGCCGAAGTTCGGCGTGCGGAGCATTTCCGCCTCGGTCTTCTGGACCAAGTCACCGATATAGATGATATTGTCGTTCTTCAGGCAGTTGGCGCTGCGCACGCTAAGCTCCAGCTCGTCCACCTTCTTGAGCAGATAGCGGTTGAGCTGGTTCGCGTCCGCCTCGGTCTCGGCGGCCGACGGCGCCGCCATGCCGGCCATGGTCGGGACCTGGACCATGCCTTCGTCGAAGTGGACGAAGAGCTGGAGCTGGTCCTGGAGGATGCGCGCGGCGTAGGCGATGGCGTCGTCCGGCGAGATCGTGCCGTCGGTGTCCACGGTCAGCGTCAGCTTGTCGTAGTCGAGCTCCTGGCCAACGCGGGTGTTCTCGACCTTATAGCTGACCTGGCGGACCGGGCTGTAGAGCGCGTCGACCGGGATAAGCCCGATCGGCGCGTCCGCGGGGCGGTTGCTCGCGGCGGGGACATAGCCCTTGCCGGTCTCGGCGGTCAGCTCCATGTTGAGCGTCGCGCCCTCGTCGAGGTGGCAGATGACGAGGTCGGGGTTCATCACCTCGATGTCGCCGGTGGTGGCGATCTGGCCGGCGGTGATCTCGCCGGGGCCGGTGGCGGAAAGCTGGAGGCGCTTGGGGCCCTCGCCTTCCATCCGAAGCGCGATCAGCTTGACGTTGAGGACGATGTCGGTGACGTCCTCGCGCACGCCGGCGAGGCTGCTGAACTCGTGCAGCACGCCCTCGATCTTGATCGCGGTGACGGCGGCGCCCTGGAGCGACGACAAAAGCACCCGGCGCAGCGAGTTGCCGAGCGTGAGGCCGAAGCCGCGCTCGAGCGGTTCGGCGACGAACGTGGCCTTGCGGCGGGCATCGCCGCTGGCCTTCTTCTCGAGCGCGTTGGGCTTCTTCATTTCCTGCCAGTTCTTTGCGTTGACGGCCATGATGTTCCCTTGGTTTTTGGAGAAGCGGGAGAGGTGCTTCCCAATTATTCTGGGGGGACACGCTATTGCGTGTCCCCGATACTGCAGGGGGACACGCAATAGCGTGTCCCCGAACTTACACGCGGCGCCGCTTCGACGGGCGGACGCCGTTGTGCGGGATCGGGGTGACGTCGCGGATCGAGGTGATCTGGAAGCCGACCGCCTGGAGCGCCCTCAAGGCCGATTCGCGGCCGGAGCCGGGGCCTTTGACTTCCACCTCGAGGGTGCGGACGCCATGCTCGGCGGCCTTCTTGCCGGCATCCTCGGCGGCGACCTGGGCCGCATAGGGCGTCGACTTGCGGCTCCCCTTGAAGCCCATCATGCCCGCCGAGCTCCACGCAATCGCATTGCCCTGCGCGTCGGTGATGGTGATCATCGTGTTGTTGAAGCTCGCATTGACGTGGGCGACGCCCGCCGTGATGTTCTTGCGCTCGCGCCGTCTGATGCGCTGAGGTTCGCGTGCCATAAGTCTGTTTTCCTACCTAATCCTGAAGCCGATCATCCCGAGGAGCCTTCTCCGTCATCCGCTCATCCTGAGGAGGGACTGAGCTTGGCGAAGGCCCGTATCGAAGGACCGGACTTATTTCTTCTTGCCGGCGATCGGCTTGGCCTTGCCCTTGCGGGTGCGCGCATTGGTGTGGGTGCGCTGGCCGCGGACCGGCAGGCCCTTGCGGTGCCTGAGGCCGCGATAGCAGGCGAGGTCCATCAGCCTTTTGATGTTCATCGCGGTTTCGCGGCGGAGGTCGCCTTCGACCTGGTGGTCGGCGTCGATCGTCTCGCGGATCTGGAGGACCTCCTGGTCGGTCAGGTCCTGGACCCGGCGTTCGGCGGGGATGCCGAGCTTGTCGGCGATCTGCTTGGCCTTGGTGCGGCCGATGCCGTGGATGTAGGTAAGGGCGATCTCGACCCTCTTGTTGGTCGGGATGTTCACCCCAGCAATACGTGCCATGGATTTTTCTCCTGCTCCACGGGCCGCCCGTGGCGAACGGCCCATCTCAGCGCTTCGTGGTCCCCCGAAAACAGACAAAGCCGACGGGCGCACGAATGCGCCGCCGGGCAACCGGTTAGCGGGATGAGCGCGAAATAGGGTCTGGTGATAGCTATGTCAACGGCCGAGGCGGCGGAACAGCCGGAAAAATACGCGCGTTGCCATGGCGACCGGGGCCAGGAACGGGCGCGGGCGCCATGACGCAGCCGCGGGCACGTTTCTGTCGGCGCCGGCTCGAACCGCTTAGATGCAGTTGGGAGATATCAGTCCATTTACGGTAATTACCCTATGTAGCATGACCGTAAGAGTATTTTCCAGCGGGCTCGTCGCTTTAATAACACCGCACGTCGCAATTACATCGCGTTTACTTATCCAGCACTTGTCGCGCGCTGCCGACAGGCATAGCCTCAAATTCTCACCAGTGGGAGATGGAGAATGCGTAAGAGGTTTAGTATCCGTGGCGTTGTGTTCGCCGCTGCGCTGTTGGCCGGGGCAAGTGGGCCGTCTATGGCCCAAAGCGGCGACCCCTGGACCGACTGCATCAGGCTCTGCAATAAATACTACGCTTACGGCAGCGAACTCTGGCATTTGTGCCGGAATGCCTGCGGCCCGCCCCCGGCGGCGCCGGAGTGGACCGATCCGCTGCTCGCGACGCTCGACTAGATCGGCAGCCGCGAAATCGGAAAGCAGGGAGCCGGCAAGCGCCGGCTCCCTCGCTTTGGGGGCCGCGTTGCGGCAAGTCCTTCAAACCGCCATCTTGCGTCCGAACTTCTCCGGCAGGAGCGCCAGTCCCGGCACGGCGGCGAGCGCCTCGCCGATGATCGGGCAGTTGAAGCCTATAGTTGTCCCCGCCGCGAAGCCCGCAGCGGAGGCGGCGAGCACGAAAATGACGAGGCGGCCGCTCTGGCGGGCGGCTCTGGGCCACCCTTGGTGCGCCGCGCTTGCCAATTGCCCGTCCCCTGCTCCACGCACTGTGGCATGGGCTTCCAATGATCGACAATGGGCGGACGTTCGACGCGATCGTTCTCGGCGCGGGCGGGGCGGGGCTGATGTGCGCGGCCGTAGCGGGGCAGCGCGGGCGGCGGGTGCTGCTGATCGACCATGCGGATCGGGCGGGCAAGAAGATCCTGATCTCGGGCGGCGGGCGCTGCAATTTCACCAATGTGAACGCTGCGCCGGACCGCTTCCTCTCCGCCAATCCGCATTTCGCCAAATCGGCGCTCGGCCGCTATCGGCCGGAGGATTTCATTGCGCTGGTCGATCGGTACCGCATCGCCTGGCACGAAAAGACCTTGGGCCAGCTCTTCTGCGACGGCTCGGCGCGGCAGATCGTCCATATGCTGATGGAGGAATGCGCCAAGGGCGGAGTGCGGATCTCGCTCGGCAAGCCAATCGCGGAGGTGACCCACGCGGAGGGGACCTTCAGCGTCCGCTACGGCGACGAGGCCGCGACGGCGCCGGCCTTGGTGATCGCCACCGGTGGCCCTTCCATCCCGAAGATGGGCGCGACCGGCTTCGCTTATGATCTGGCGCGGATATTCGGACTCGCGGTGGTGACGCCGCGCCCTGCCCTCGTGCCGCTGACCCTGAGCGAGGAGGACCGATTGTTCCGCGCGCTGTCGGGCGTCTCGGCCGATGTCGAGGCGCGCGCGGGCAAGGCGGCCTTCCGCGAGGCCGCCCTGTTCACCCATCGCGGCCTTTCCGGCCCGGCGATCCTGCAAATCTCCTCTTATTGGCGCGAGGACGAGGAGATCGGCATCGACTTCCTGCCCGGCCGGGCAACCGATTGGGCGGTGGCAGCGAAACGGGCGCGGCCCAAGACCCATTTCCACACCCTGCTCGGCGAATTGCTGCCGGGCCGGCTGGCCGAGGCGCTCGCCAAGAAGATCGGCCTGTGGAGCGAGCTCGCCAATATTTGCGACGACAAGCTCAAGGCGGCGCAGCAGCGGCTCGCCGACTGGCGCTTTTGCCCCGACGGCAGCGAAGGCTTCGCCAAGGCCGAGGTTACGCTGGGCGGGATCAGCACCGCCGATCTCTCCTCGCGGACGATGGAGGCGAAGGCTGTGCCGGGACTCTACGCGATCGGCGAGGCGGTCGACGTCACCGGCTGGCTGGGTGGCTATAATTTCCAATGGGCCTGGGCTAGTGGGTGGGCGGCCGGGCAGGTTCTTTAGCCGCAAACCCTTTGCGAAGCGGCCCGCCCTCCCCATCTGGACCTGATATGACATTCGAAAATCTTCCCCCGCTTCTCGGCGAAGCGCTCGCCGCGCGCGGCTATGCCACGCCCACCCCCGTCCAGGCCGCCGTCCTCGAGCCCGAGGCGGAGGGCCGCGACCTCGTCGTCTCCGCGCAGACCGGCTCCGGCAAGACGGTGGCCTTCGGCCTCGCCATCGCCCCGCAATTGCTCGATGCGTCGGGCGCCCTTCCTTATGCGCTCAAACCCCAGGCCCTGGTGATCGCGCCGACCCGCGAGCTGGCGCTCCAGGTCAGCCGCGAGCTGGTCTGGCTCTACGGCAAGGCCGGCGCGCGCATCGCCACCTGTGTCGGCGGCATGGATCCCTCCAAGGAGCGCCGCAACCTCTCGCACGGCGCCCATATCGTGGTCGGCACGCCCGGGCGGCTGCGCGACCATCTCGAACGCGGCGCGCTCGATCTCACCCAGCTCAAGGCGGTCGTGCTCGACGAGGCCGACGAGATGCTGGACATGGGCTTTCGCGAGGATCTCGAGGAGATTCTCGACGCGACTCCGCAAGAGCGGCGCACCTTGCTGTTCTCGGCGACCATGCCGCGGCCGATCGTCGCGCTCGCCAAACGCTATCAAAAAGACGCCTTGCGCATCTCCACGGTCGGCGAGGAGCGCGGCCATGGCGATATCGCCTATCAGGCGATGGCGGTCGCACCGGCCGAGATCGAGCATGCGGTGGTCAATTTGCTCAGGCTGCACGAGGCCGATTCCGCCCTCCTCTTCTGCGCCACCCGCGACAATGTCCGGCGCCTCCATTCGAGCCTGACCGAGCGCGGCTTCAACGCGGTCGCCCTTTCGGGCGAGCACAGCCAGAGCGACCGCAACCAGGCGCTGCAGGCCCTGCGCGACGGCCGCGCCCGCGTGCTGGTCGCGACCGACGTCGCCGCGCGCGGCATCGACCTGCCCAATTTGTCGCTGGTCGTCCATGTCGAGCTGCCGCGCGACGCCGAGACGCTGCAGCACCGGTCCGGCCGGACCGGGCGCGCCGGCAAGAAGGGGATCGCCGTCCTCGTCGTCCCCTATCCGCGCCGCAAGCGAGTCGAATCGGTGCTGCGCGGCGCCCGCATCGAGGCCGAATGGATCAAGCCGCCGACACCCGAGGATATAAGCCGCAACGACCATGAGCGGCTGCTGACCGCCTTGCTCGAACCCACCGAGATCGAGGAGGAGGATCGCGAGCTCGCCGCCCGCCTGCTCGAGCGCAAGACACCCGAGGAGATCGCCGCCGCCCTGGTCCGAGTCCACCGCGCCCGCATGCCGGCGGCCGAAGAGCTGGCCGATGCCGGCGCGGCCCCGCGCGGGCGGCCGGAGGGGCCACGGCCGGGCTTCGAGGACACGATCTGGTTCCGCATGGACATTGGCAGGCGGCACAATGCCGATCCGCGCTGGATCCTGCCTCTGCTCTGCCGGCGCGGCCATATCATCAAGAGCGAGATCGGCGCCATCCGCATCGCCGCCGGCGAGACCCTGTTCGAGGTGCCGCGCGCCGCCGCCGGCAAGTTCGCCGCGGCGCTCAAGCGCACCGCGGGCGGCGACGCCGACGGCGAAGGCGGCATCCGCATCGAGGCGGTCGAAGGCAAGCCGCGCGACGCGGCGCGCGAGAACAGGCGCGCCGGCCCGCCGCCGCCCCGGCACAAGGCGAAGCCGTTCCGCGAAAGGACGCAACGACCGCATCGCGGACGTGGCTAGGCCGCCCGCCGCCGCAAGTGACAAATGCCACAGACGCCGGTCGCGGCAGGGCGAAACATCTCCATCACGCTGAGGCCATCGGGTGTCACGCGTCGAATGGAGGAAGACATGGGACTTTTGAACTGTGGCGACACGCGCAACTACCTGAAAGATTATGGCTATGGAACGATCGCCCTGCCAAGGGCGTCGATCAAGCCGCTGCTGATGCTCACCCGGAATGACGGCCGGCTGACGCCGATCGGCCCGTTGACGAGCACCTTCCGACCTGGCGTCGTGCCGGTCCCGACGCCGACTCGCGGCATTTCCGCACCGGTGAGCGGCTCGCGGTCCGGCGGCATCGACGCCAAGATCGGCATCAACATCCTCGGCACCGTCATCGGTGCCCTCGCCGGATCGGCGCTCGGCATCAAGGCCGCCTATAAGGATGCGCGCAAGGTCGAGTTCGAGTTCGGCGACGTGATGGAGGACCAAGTGGCGATCGCGGACCTCGACCAGTTCCTCGGCACCGCGTCGGTGGCCGGCAATGCCGGCCCCTTCCTGAAGCAATTGCTCGACGCCGACGAGGTCTACATCATCGTCGCCACGCTGGACGCCAAGGAAATCTCCGTGGCGGCGACCAAGGACAATAGCGCGGGCCTGGAGCTCGACGTTCCGGTCGTCCAGCAACTGGCCGGCGGCAATATCGCCGTCTCGGGGACCGGGGCCAAAAGCTCCACCATCGTCTATAAGTCGAAGGACACCTCGCTCGCCTTCGGCGTCAAGGTGGTCCGCCTCGATTTCGATCAGGGGCGCTACACGACGATGAAGATCGTCAAGGCCAAGGAAGCCCATGTCGCGGCCGCCCTGCACAATGCCGACGACGACGATGGCGACCCGGCGGTGATCGTGCCGGACGTTCCGATCGACCTGTAATCGAAAAGATCCCGGCCGCGCGCCGCGCGGCCGGGACGGAGACGCGGACGATGGCCGGGAAGCGCGAAATCCTCGTTCACACGATGAAGGAGACGGAGACCGACGAGGCGGAGGCGATCCTCGGCCCCGGCTGCGTCAGGGACGGCAAGACGATCGTCCGGGCATGGGCCGACCCGGCCCAGATCCGCAAGCTGCGGCTCAACAACCTGATCGTCGAATCGGTCGAACAGGCGAGCGCGGCCGCCGCCGAGCCCGAGCAATTGTTTCGCGCCTCGGCGACGCTGGACTGGGGTGCCCTCGAAAGTATCGGCGCGCCGGTCGCGCCGGACGGCCGCACGCCGGCGATCCCGTCGCGGCGCAAGGCCGGCACCTTCGCGTTGAAGCTGAACGGCCCAGAGACGGATTTTTCGGAGGTGCTCGCGCCGATCTCGGTGCATCTCGACAGGAGTTCGATCAACGGCTTTGCGGTCGCCCGCCTGCGGCCGCGTCAGCGTGACGTGCTGGAGGCCGACGAGCGGATCGAGGTGCTACCGTTCAACCACAGCCCGGTGCGGATGCCGCAGCACGCGCTGAGCGAAAGGGAGCGCGAGGCGGTCGCCCCGACCAGCGGCGAGGTCCGCGACTTCGACCTGATCGCCCATTCGCCCGGCCGAAGGCCCGAAATCGAAACCTGGGTCCACTCCAAGGGGGCAGCGCTGACCCTTCTCGGCACGGCCGAGGACAGGGTGCGGATCCGGATCGTCGACACCTCGCCCCTGCTCGACGAAGCCGACGAGCTCGACGCCGTCCACGACGTTCGGCCCGTGCCGGGCACCTTCCTGTGCCTCGACCATGTCCGCCCGCTGGTCGGCCTGCCGGCGACCGCCGCGGACCCGCCGCTGGCGGGGCCTGGCGGACTCCTCGACGGCGCCGGGGAAGTGGTCGGGATCATCGACGGCGCGGTGGACGAGCATCACCCCGATCTGGCCGGCCGGGTGCGGACGATCTTCGGCTCCGCGACTCCGCCAAGCGCGCACGGCACCCATGTCGCCGGGATCATCGCCGGCGATGGAACCCGCTCGGGTGGCAAGTACCGGGGCATCGCGCCGGCCGCGACCTTGTCCGTGCAGGGGCTGGCCGTCCGCGCCGACGGCGGCATCGACCTCGATGTGAATTTCGGCGCGATGCTGGAGCGCAGCTACCAGGACGGGGCGCGCATCCTCAACCTCAGCCTGGACGAGAACGGCCCTCCCGCTTTCTATTCCCACCGGGCCAATGAGATCGACGCCTTCGCGATCAGGCGGCCGGACATGCTGATCGTGATCGCCGCAGGCAACCGCGCGACGGCCGCGCAGCCCCAGGATCGCGCCGCCGGCCATGTCGGGCTGGAAAGCGTCAGCGCCCCCGGCGTCGCCAAGAACGCTCTCACCGTCGGCGCGTCGTGCAGCGACCGGGCCCGCAAGGGCCATGCGGCCGACTGGGCCAGCTACGATTCGACGCGGTTCGCGTCGCCGCCGACCGGCGGCGAAAGCGTATCCGGCGACGCCTCCCGGCTGGCGGCCTTCAGCGGACGCGGCTGGAGCCAGGAGAGCCGGATCAAGCCCGATCTCGTCGCGCCGGGAACCAATATCGTCGCCGCTCGGGCGGCCGGTTCACCGAACGGCGCCCTGTGGGGCAGGCATTCTCCCGGCTATCTCTATTCGGGCGGGACGAGCATGGCCGCGCCCGTCGTCGCCGGCTGCGCCGCGCTCGTTCGGCAATATTACCGGCAGCGGGGACATGTCGCGCCGTCCTCGGCGCTGCTCCGGGCGACTCTCGCCAACGGCGCCGTCTGGCTGAACGGCGCCGGCGCCGCCAACGCTGTCCCCAAGATCCCCGCCAACGCCTGCGCCAATCTCGATCAGGGTTTCGGCCGCGTCGACGTGCGCAACGCGCTGGGCCTGGCGCGGCCCGGCGACCGTCTCTGCTATGTCGACGTTCACGCCGACGGAACCGTCTCCCACACGCTGAGCCAGGGCACGGCCGCGCCCTTTTCGAACGAGGCGGATGAGCGGCGCTACCTTTTCCTTTGCGAGGGCGAAGGCGAGGTCGACATCGCGTTTTGCTATCTGGACCCCGAGCCGGGCTCGGGCGGGGTGGCGTTTCGAGTCCAGGTCCAGCCCCAGGGAGGCAAGCGCCGTCTCGGGAACGATTGCGCCATCAAGAGAAACTATCCCGCCTTCGGCGACGCCCTCGACCGCACCAACGAGCTGCAGGTCGTCCGGCTCGGCAGGACCAGCGGCAAGGTCGAGGTACAGATCCGCCCGCTCGCGCTGATGGATCACAAGGTGGGCTTCGCCCTGGTCGTCCGGGGCCCGGTCGAGGGGGGCCTGCTCCACGCTTATTAGCGAGCGGCACGGCCCCTATACCACGAAGGCCAGCATCGCGTCCGCGACCTTCTTCAACCCGGCGATGTTGGCGCGCTTCACCCGGCCCGCCCCCACCCCGCCACAAAGCCAGGCCGTTCCGCGGCGGGCCGAAGCGGCGGGGCTGAGCGCGGGCCTAGAAGGTCAGACGCCGCGCCGCGACCAGCTCGCCGTTCCGATAGCCCCTGAGCGCCAGCTTGCCATGGGCGAGCGCCGTCGGCAGGTCGATCACGCGGCTGCCGTCGGTGACGTCGTCCGAGCGCTGCGGGCGCCCGTCCAGCTCGAAATCGAGCCTTTGGACATTGGCGGTGGTGACGTTGACGCGCAGCTTGCCGGCCACCTTCGCGGCGGTCGCGTCGAGCGTGAAGCGCGGCATCGCGGCGAGCAGGGCCGCCGCCTTGTCGATCAGGTCGAGATTCCCTTCGAGAACGTCGCGGCGGGTCGTCTTGTGCTCGAAGTCGGGAACGACGCCCAGATCCTCGAGCTCGGTTCCCGCCTGCCGGCCGACTCGAAGCGTCCTGCGGATGGCGACGCGCATGCCGCTGTTCCGGGGCAGCGGCGCGAGCGGAGGCGGATTGCCGCCCACGCCGAGCAGCTGCAGCAGCAATGCATGCGTCCAGACGTTGGCGCCGCCCGCCCCCGTATTGTTGTCGACGCCGAGCACCTTGCCGATGGCGTGATCCTGGAAGCCGGCCGAGAAGATGTCGGTCGTGCTGTAGCAGCGCGCACTGGTGATCAGAACCACCGGGCCGTGATAGCGCTGGCCGATGTCGTTGCACCGCTCCGGCGGCGTGATCGGAAAGCTGCACGAGAAGGAGGCGCCGGTCTCGACCGCGCGGGCGATGGAGGGCGCCCAGGCCGACAGGTCGATCTGCGAACCGGCGCCGTGCAGGCTCGACAGCGTCTTGGTCAGCGCCGTGTTGATGAACTGGAGCCGCTCCGGCTCGATCGTCTTGGGCGTCAGCGTCTGGAGCAGGCGCTCGCCGGCATAGATGAGGCCGCCGCCATTGTCGCGAACGTCGATGATCAGCCCCTGTTTCGGCATCAGCTCGGCGAGGCGGACGAACTCCTGGACGAACGCTTCGTCGCTGTTCACCGAAAATGTCCGAATCCTGATATAGCCGAACGTGCCGCTGGCGGTCGTGACCGGCTTTGCGGTGAACACGTCGGGCATGGTCGAGGCGGTGCCCTGGACGAACTGGGTGGAATCGCCGCCGGCGGCGGCGATGGCGAGCTGCGCCTCGGCGACGTGCGGCGCGAACAGATCCTGCCGGGCGCGCTGGACCGCGATCGTCTCCAGGTCGAAGCCGAGCGCCGTCGCCTGGTCCGAGACGGCGTCCGGGTCGGCGCCGGTGATGACCGAGGGGAGCCCGAGCGTCCGCCATTCGAAGCGGGCCTCGCGCGCGATGCCGTCGAGCCCGATATAGCTCACGCTCGCCCATTCCTCGTCGGGCGGCGGAACCACGATCAGCGGCCGCTGGGTGAGACCGGCCAGGCCGCGGCTGTGCCGGGCGGCCGGGTTGCTGCCGGCGTGGCGATCGGCCGCGGCGGCGACCGCGCGGTCGATCGGCACGCCGTTCCAATGGGTGAGGACGACGCCGTCCTTGAACGCCGGATCGGGCATGGTTTCGGTCGCCGCGGTGACGGCGATGTAGCGCCTTTTGCCCGCCTCGAAACAGGCCTCCACCCGGAACGGCAGGATCGCCACCACCTCGGCATAAGGCGACGGCAGCATATAATTGGTGTGAAGGTCGCGCACGCTGGTGAAGATCGACGTCATCTCGGCGTGGAAGCGAGTCTCGCCGCCGAGCTGGTCGAGCCGGTGGCGGAGGAGGCGCAGCCGCTGCAGCGGATCGACCGCGTGCATGGCGCGCTTCAGCGGCAGGTGAACGTAGAAGCCCTCGAGCAGCAGGATCGCCTGGTTGACGATCGCCAGCCGCTCGGTCGGCGTCAGCGAGCCGGCCGTCGCCAGGAAGGTTTCGAGCCCGGTCGAGCCGTCGGCCGCGCCCCCGGCCGCCGCCTCGCCAGCGCCCGCGCCTGCCGCTTTCTTGTTCTCGCTCTTGGGTTGCTTCGCCATGGCCTCGCTCCTTCCGCCGCCGCATGCTCGCGCGGCATGATGTCATCGGCGCCGGGATCGCATCGGAGCGATCCCGGGGTCCGGTCGGCTTCCTCTAGCCCGGCGGTCGGGCGCGGCGCGTGACGACCGTCACGGTGCGGCCCGCCGTCGCGACCTAGACCACCCCGAACGCCAGCATCGCGTCCGCGACCTTCTTGAAGCCGGCAATGTTGGCGCCCTTCACATAATCGATATAGCCGCCGCCGCGGTCGCCATATTCGAGGCAGCGCTGGTGGATGCCGTCCATGATCTCCCTGAGCAGGGCCTGGAGCTCGGCCTCCTTCCAGGAGCGCCGCTCGCTATTCTGGCTCATTTCCAGGCCGGAGACGGCGACGCCGCCGGCGTTGGAGGCCTTGCCGGGCGCGTAGAGCAGCTTGGCATCCTTGAAAACATGTACCCCTTCGAGATCGGTCGGCATGTTGGCGCCTTCCGAAACCGCGATGCAGCCGTTCCTGACCAGGGTGCGGGCGTCCTCGCCGAGCAATTCGTTCTGGGTCGCGCAGGGCAGAGCGACGTCGCATTCGACGCCCCAGGGCGTCTTGCCGGCATGGAAGGTCGCGTTCTTATATTCGTCCGCATATTGCGAGATGCGGCCGCGGCGCCTGGTCTTGTGGGCCTTGACCCAGTCGATCTTCTCCTGGGTGATGCCGTCGGGGTCGTGGATGAAGCCTTCGGAGTCCGACAGGGTCAGCACCTTGCCGCCGAGCTGGTTGATCTTCTCGGCGGCGTGGGTGGCGACGTTGCCCGAGCCCGAGATCAAGGCGCGCTTGCCGGTCAGGTCCTGGCCCCTGGTCTTCAGCATGTTCTCGAGGAAATAGACGGCGCCATAGCCGGTCGCCTCGGGCCGGATCAGCGAGCCGCCATATTCGATGCCCTTGCCGGTCAGCACGCCCTCCCAAGCGCCGGTGATGCGCTTATACTGGCCGAACATATAGCCGATCTCGCGGCCGCCGACGCCGATGTCGCCCGCCGGCACGTCGACGTCGGCGCCGATATGGCGGTAGAGCTCGGTCATGAAGCTCTGGCAGAAGCGCATGATCTCGCCGTCGCTCTTGCCCTTCGGGTTGAAGTTCGAGCCGCCCTTGCCGCCGCCCATTGGCAGGCCGGTCAGCGCGTTCTTGAAGGTCTGCTCGAAGGCGAGGAACTTGAGGATCGACTCGTTCACCGAGGGGTGGAAGCGGATTCCGCCTTTATAGGGGCCGATCGCATTGTTGTTCTGGACCCGGTAGCCGCGCTGGACGCGGATATTGTGATTGTCGTCCTCCCAGGAGACGCGGAACGAGACGACGCGGTCGGGCTCGGCGATTCGGCGCAAGATCTGCCAGCGGTGATAATCCTCGCGGCCCTCGATGAACTCGAAAATGTCCTCGGCGACTTCGCGGACCGCCTGGATGAACTCGGTCTGGCCCGGATTGCGCCGCTCGACTCCGGCCATGAAGCCTTCCAGATCGACATATTCGGAATCGCGCGTGACGCCCTCGCCCCTGCTCATTCATCGCCTCCCCAAGATCGCGGCGCGGCTCCGGCTGCGGAGTCGGAGTCGCGCAGACGATGACCATAACAGCTTTTCCGGCGAAGGAACCCGCTCCGCGACGAGCGTGACGCCGGGCGCGACGAGGGGGAAAGGGGACAGTTACTTTTCCGAAGGTGGGCGACTGCTTGGCGCCGCCGTGCGGAAAAGTAACTGTCCCCATCAGCGCATCGGCACCGGGTCGCCGGCGGGCCAGCTTGTGTCGCCGACGCGGCGCAGGTTCATCTCGAAAATCTGCCGCGGCGGCGCGTCCCCGGCGACGAGATAGCCCACCTCGCGCAGCGTGCCGTCGCCGATGGTGGCGGTGTAGCGGATCGTGGCGCCGGGGCCGGCGGGGACCTGCCATTCATAGCCGTCGGCGGTGACACGGAACGGGAAGACGCCGCTATAGCCCTGCGCCCAGGAGGTTAGAGTATAAGCGCGAGTGGCGGGATTGAAGGAGACGATGCCGAGCGCGTTGAAGCCGACGCTGCCGTCCGCATTGTAGCCGCGGCCCTCCATCGCCCGCACCGAGCCGCCGAGGAAGGGACCGATCCGCTCGGTCTGGGTGATGTCGTGGCGGCCGTTCGCCGTGATCGTCCAGGCGGGCCCGCGCCAGACGCCGTCCAGGCGCGCGAGCGGCGCCAGCGCCTGACGCTGGGCGTCGAGCAAGGCGGTCGGGTCGGGCCGGGTTTGGGCGGCCAGCGGCGTGGTCGCGACCAGCGCCAAAGCGATCAGGGACGTCACGCGCATCGTCTTGCTCTCCTACTTTGGAAAGCAAAGTACATTGCACCGTGGCAGGAGTCAATCGCCGGCGGAAATGGGGACAGTCACTTTTCCGCACGGCGGGGTTCAACGTCGCACGGCTTTCGGAAAAGTGACTGTCCCCTTCAGCCCTCGGAAAAGTGACTGTCCCCTTCAGCCCTCAGCCGTCGAGAACCGCGTCGATCGCCTTGCTGACCTGGCCGATCGGCGCCATGCCGTCGACGCGCCGCACGATGCCCTGGGCCTCGTAATGGGGCAGGATCGGCGCGGTCTTGGCGCGATATTCGGCCATGCGCGTCCTCACCGCCTCCTCATTGTCGTCGGCGCGGCGCTTGAACTCGGTCGAGCCGCAGACGTCGCAGACCCCCGCCGCCACCGGCTGCTTGAAGGTGTCGTGATAGGGGGTGTTGCATCGGGCGCAGGAGAAGCGGCCGGCGATGCGCTCGACCAGGGCATCCTCGTCGACGTCGAGCTCGACGACATGATCGAGGTGGAGGCCCTTTTCGGCGAGCAGCCGGTCGAGCGAATCGGCCTGGACCGCGGTGCGCGGATAGCCGTCGAGGATGAAGCCCCGGGCGATGTCGGGCTCGTCGAGGCGGTCGGAGAGGATCTTGTCGACGATCTCGTCGGAGACGAGCTCGCCCGCCGCCATCACCGCCTGGGCCTTGCGGCCGACATCGGTGCCGGCGGCGACCGCGGCGCGGAGCATGTCGCCGGTCGAGAGCTGGACCATCGAGCGCTGCTCGACCAGCCGGCTCGCCTGGGTGCCCTTGCCGGCCCCCGGCGGCCCCAGCAATATGATGTTCATCGCCGGATCCTCACCGTTTCCCGAGGCCGCCCTTCAGCTTCGCCTTCTTGATGAGGTCGCCATATTGATGGGCGATGAGGTGGCTCTGGATCTGGGTCACCGTATCCATCGTCACGTTGACGACGATGAGCAGGCTGGTGCCGCCGAGATAGAAGGGGATTCCGAGCCTGGCGATGGCGAATTCGGGGACGAGGCAGATCACGGTCAAATAGGCGGCACCGACCACGGTCACTCTGGTCAGCACATAATCGAGATATTCCTCGGTGCGCTTGCCCGGGCGGATTCCGGGGATGAAGCCGCCATATTTCTTGAGGTTCTCCGCCGTCTCCTCGGGGTTGAACACCACCGCCGTGTAGAAGAAGCAGAAGAAGATGATCCCGGCCCCGTAGAGGAACATGTAGAGCGGCGAGCCGTGCTGCAGCAGGGTCGTGACCGTGATCATGAAATCGCCCCAGGCGCTTTCGCCCGCCACGCGCTGGCCGCCGAACTGGACCAGGGTCAGCGGCAGCAGGAGCAGCGAGGAGGCGAAGATCGGCGGGATCACGCCCGACGTGTTGACCTTCAGCGGCAGGTGCGAGCGCTCCTGCTGGATCTGGCCGCGCGCCGTCTGACGCTTGGGATATTGGATCAGCACCCGGCGCTGCGCCCGCTCCATGAAGCAGATGAAGAGGACGAGGATCGCGACCATGACGATGATCATGATGATCACCATCGCGTCGAGGCTGCCCGAGCGGCCGCCCTCGAACATGCGCGCGAGCGCGGTCGGCAGCTGGGCGACGATGCCGGCCATGATGATGAGGGAAATGCCGTTGCCGATGCCGCGGCTGGTGATCTGCTCGCCGAGCCACATCAGGAACATGGTGCCGCCGACCAGGTTGATGACGGTGGTGATGCGGAACATCATGCCGGGGCTGAGCACCGCCGACTGGCCCTGCTGCGCGCCCCAGCCTTCGAGGCCCACGGCCATGAAATAGCCCTGGATGATGCACAGGATGACCGTGCCGTAGCGCGTATATTGATTGATCTTCTTGCGGCCGCTCTCGCCCTCTTTCTTGAGCGCGGCGAGCTGCGGCGACATGGTCGTCGCGAGCTGCATGACGATGGACGCGGTGATGTAGGGCATCACACCCATTGCGATCAGGCTCATCCGCTCGAGGCCGCCGCCCGAGAACATGTTGAAGAAATCGAGCACGCCGCCCTGGGTGCTCTGGAACAAGGTGGCGAGCGAGCGCGGGTCGATGCCCGGCAGCGGCACGAACGAGAGCAGCCGGAAGACGACCAGCGCCCCGAGAGTGAACCACAATCTCTTCTTGAGGTCGGTCGCTTTGGAGAAGCTGCCAAAGCTGATGTTGGAGGCCATTTGTTCGGCGGAGGATGCCATGGAGCGTTCGACCTTATGCGCGTTCAAAGGGGAGGATTGCCCACCCCGGAAATCCAGGCCGCTCATCCTGAGTAGCCAATGAGCTTGTCGAACCGGCGTATCGAAGGATCCTTCGATACGGGTCTTCGCCAGGCTCAGCCCCTACTCAGGATGAGCGGGAGAGGCTCTATATAGTGAGCCCCGCCGGCTTGTCAGCCTGCAACCGTCGGCGAGGAAGGTTCAGGCCGCGGCCGGCCGCTTCTTGACGCTGTTCTTCTTGGCCTTGGCCTTGTCGGCGGCCGGGACGACCTCGATCACCTCGACCGCGCCGCCGGCGTCCTCGATCGCCTTGCGCGCGCCCGCCGAGATGCCGGCGACCTTGACGTTGAGCTTGGCCTTCAATTCGCCCTTGCCGAGGATGCGGACGCCGTCCTTGCCGCCGCGCGCCAGCCCGGCGCCCTTCAGCGCCTCATGATCGATGAGGCCCGTGGCGTTGAGCTTGCCGGCGTCGATCGCCTTCTGGATCGCGCCGACGTTCACCTCGGCATGGTCCTTGGCGAAGATGTTGTTGAAGCCGCGCTTCGGGATCCGCATGTGGAGCGGCATCTGGCCGCCCTCGAAGCCGAAGACGGAGACGCCGGAGCGGCTCTTCTGGCCCTTCTGGCCGCGGCCGGCGGTCTTGCCGAGCCCCGAGCCGATGCCCCGGCCGACTCGCACCCGGCTCTTGCGGGCGCCCTTATTGTCGCGGATTTCATTGAGTTTCATGTCGTGCACTCGCTTTCGCTTTTGTCGCGCTGGAATGGGGACACGTACTTTTTCGCGAAAAAGTACGTGTCCCCTTTTCGTCAGCCCTCCACCGACACCATATGCCGCACCGCGCGGATCATGCCGCGGACTTCGGGGCTGTCCTCGAGCTCGACGCTCTTGTGCATCTTGTTGAGCCCGAGGCCCTTCAAGGTCGCACGCTGATCGTCGGTGCGGCGGATCGGCGATCCGGTCTGGGTGATCTTGATCTTGGCCATATCGATTACTCCGCGACCGCCTCGGCTTCGGCCGAAGCCTCCGCCGCGCTGGCCACGCCCTCGCGGCGCGCCATCAGATCGGCGATCTTGCGACCGCGGCGCTGGGCGACCGATTTCGGGCTGGTCTGTTCCTTGAGCGCCTCGAAGGTCGCCCGGATCATGTTGTAGGGGTTGGACGTGCCGATCGACTTGGTCACCACGTCGGCGACGCCGAGGCTCTCGAACACGGCGCGCATCGGGCCGCCGGCGATGATGCCGGTGCCGGCCGGGGCCGAACGGACGTAGACGCGGCCGGCGCCGAAATGGCCGAGCCCGTCATGGTGCAGGGTGCGGCCGTCGCGCAGCGGCACGCGAAGCATCGCCTTCTTGGCCGCCGCGGTCGCCTTGGAGATCGCCTCGGGCACCTCTCGGGCCTTGCCGTGGCCGAAGCCCGCGCGGCCCTTGCCGTCGCCGACCACGACCAGAGCCGCGAAGCCGAAGCGCTTGCCGCCCTTCACGGTCTTGGAGACGCGGTTGATGTGGACGAGCTTCTCGATCAGCTCCTCGCCGCCTTCGTCGTCGCCGCCGCGGCCGCGGCCGCGCTCGTCGCGCCGGCCGCGATTGCCGCCGCCGCCGCGATTGTCGCGGCCGCCGCGGCCGCCGCGGGCGCCGCGCTCGCGACGTCCCTCGGGAGGCGCGCTGCCGGCCGCGACCGGCGCTTCGGCAGCAGCCGCCTCGGGCGCCGCCGGAGCGGCCTCGGGGGCCGCCGGAGCCGCCTCGGGCGCCGCAGGAGCGGCCTCGGGGGCCGCCGGAGCAGCGGCCTCGGGCGCGGCCTCGGGAGCGGCCGGAGCCGCCGCGGGAGCCTCGGCCGGCGTCTCGGGGGTCGGGTTGGTTTCGTCAGCCATCATCAAAACTCCAATCCGCCTTCGCGGGCGGCGTCGGCCAGCGCCTTGACGCGGCCGTGAAACAGAAAGCCGCCGCGGTCGAACACGACCTTGGTGACGCCGGCGGCCTTGGCGCGCTCGGCGATCTTGCGGCCCACTTCCTGCGCGGAAGCGACGGTCGCGCCGGTCGCGGCCCGGGCTTCCTTCTCGAGCGTCGAGGCGGAGGCGACGGTGCGGCCCTCGCCGTCGAGGATCACCTGCGCGTAGATGTGGCGGCCCGAGCGGTGGACCGACAGACGCGGGCGGCCGCCGGCATTGCGCCGGATCGCCGTGCGGACGCGCTGGGCGCGCTTAACGAAGGGGTTGAATCTCGCCATGGCCTATTTCTTCTTGCCTTCTTTGCGGAAGATATATTCGCCGCGATATTTGATGCCCTTGCCTTTGTAGGGCTCGGGCTTGCGCCAGCGGCGGATCTCGGCGGCGACCTGGCCGACCTGCTGGCGGTCGATGCCGGAAATCTCCACCGTGGTCGCGTCCGGCGTTTTCACCTCGATCCCCTGCGGGATGTCGATGTCGACGTCGTGCGAATAGCCGAGCTTCATGCTGAGCTTCTTGCCCTGGGCGGCGGCGCGATAGCCGACGCCGGTGATCTCGAGCACCTTGGTGAAGCCCTCGGAGACGCCGGTGACGAGGTTCTGGACGAGCGTGCGCTGCATCCCCCAGAAGGCCCGCGCCTGCTTGGTCGCATTGGCCGGCTGGACGCTGATCTGGTCGTCGCCGATGTCGTAGCTGATCTCGTCGCGCATCTGCAGCGTCAAGGTGCCCTTGGGCCCCTTGACCGACAGGATCTGGCCTTCGGTGGTCGCCGTCACGCCCGAAGGCAGCGGCACCGGCCTCTTACCGATACGGGACATCAGAACACCTCCGCGAGCACTTCGCCGCCGACATTCTGCGAACGCGCTTCGGCGTCCGAAAGAACGCCCTTGGGCGTCGAGACGATGGTGATGCCGAGGCCGTTGCGGATCCTCGGCAGCTCTTGCGCGCCCGAATAGACCCGGCGGCCGGGCTTGGAGACGCGGGAGACGTGCTGGATCGCGGGCTGGCCCTCGAAATATTTCAGCTCGATGCGCAGGCCCGGATGGGCGCCGAGCATCTCTTCGCGATAGCCGCGAATATAGCCTTCGCGCTGGAGCACGTCGAGCACGCGGGCGCGCAGCTTCGACGCCGGCGAAAGGACGCTGTCCTTCCTCGCCTGCTGGCCGTTGCGGATGCGGGTGAGCATATCACCCAGGGGATCGGTCAATGGCATAGCTCTACCTTACCAGCTCGACTTGGTCAGACCGGGGATCAGGCCCTTATTGCCCATTTCCCGCAGCATGATGCGCGACAGTCGGAATTTGCGATAAACGGCGCGCGAACGCCCGGTCAGCTCGCAGCGGTTGCGGACGCGCGTCGGATTGCCGTTGCGCGGGATCTCGGCCATCTTCAGCCGCGCGATCAGGCGCTCGGTTTCGTCCTTCGACTTGTCGTTCGCGATCGCCTTCAGCTTCGCATATTGGCCGGCATATTTCTTGGCCAGCTTCTTGCGACGCTCGTTCTTGTTGATGGAGCTCAGTTTCGCCATGACTTAAGCCGCCTCTTTCTGGGTTTCTTCCACCTTCGGGAACGGGAAGTTGAAGAGGCGCAGCAGCTCGCGCGCCTCGTCGTCCGTCTTCGCGGTGGTGGTCACGATGATGTCCATGCCGCGCACCTTCTCGATGCGGTCATAGTTGATCTCGGGGAACACCAATTGCTCCTTGAGGCCCATGGCGTAATTGCCGCGGCCATCGAAGCTCTTCGGGTTCAGGCCGCGGAAATCGCGCACCCGGGGGAGCGCGATCGTGACCAGCCGGTCCAGGAACTCGTACATCCGCTCGCGGCGCAGGGTGACCTTGACGCCGATCGGCATGCCTTCGCGCAGCTTGAACTGGGCGATCGACTTCTTGGCCTTGGTGATCACCGGCTTCTGGCCCGCGATCAGCTCCATTTCCTGGGCCGCCGTCTCGACCTTCTTCTTGTCCTGGGTCGCCTCGCCGACGCCCATGTTGATGACGATCTTGTCGAGGCGCGGGACCTCCATCCGGTTCTTGTAACCGAACTTCTCGATCATCGCGGGGACGATCTTCTCGTCGAACTCGGCGCGAAGGCGCGCCACATATTTGGACTCAGCCATTGATCAGCTCCCCGGACCGGACCGCAATCCGGACCTTCTTTCCGTCGCGCTCCTCGAAGCGGACCCGAGTCGGCTTGCCCGTCTTGGGATCCTCGATCGCGACCTTCGACACGTGCAGCGGCGCCTCGGTGCGGACGATGCCGCCCTGCGGCCGCGCCTGCGTCGGCTTGGTGTGGCGGGCATGGACGTTGATGCCCGAGACGACGACCTTGCCGAGCTTGGGCATCGACCTGGTCACTTCGCCGTGGCGGCCCTTGTCCTTGCCGCTGAGCACGACGACCTTGTCGCCCTTCTTGATCTTAGCGGACGCCATCACAGCACCTCCGGCGCAAGGCTGATGATCTTCATATGCTTCTTGGCGCGCAGCTCGCGGACCACGGGGCCGAAGATGCGGGTGCCGATCGGCTCCGAGTTCGCGTTGACCAGCACCGCCGCGTTCGAATCGAAGCGGATGGTCGAGCCGTCCGGACGGTGGATGTCCTTGGCGGTCCGCACGATCACGGCCTTGTGGACGTCGCCCTTCTTCACGCGGCCGCGCGGCGCCGCCTCCTTGACGGAGACGACGATGATGTCGCCGACGCCTGCGAAGCGCCGCTTGGAGCCGCCCAGCACCTTGATGCACTGGACGCGCTTGGCGCCTGAATTGTCGGCGACCTCCAAATTGGACTGCATCTGGATCATCGATCCAATTCCTTCTCTTCACTTCAACCGGGACCCGCCCGGCGATCAGTTGAAACTCTTAGGCTTCGGCGGTCTCGGCTTCGGGCGCCTCGTCCTTGGCCTTCTTCGCCTTGGCCGGCTTCGCGTCGGCCTTGTCCGCCGCCGCGCCGCCGTCGACGCGGCCGAGCACGGTCCAGGTCTTCAGCTTGGAGATCGGCCGGCATTCCTCGATGCGGACGATCTCGCCTTCCTTGAACGCATTGGCCTCGTCGTGGGCATGGTACTTCTTCGACCGCTTGATGATCTTGCCGTAGAGCGGGTGCTTGACCCGCCTCTCGACGCTGACCACGACGGTCTTGTCGGTCTTGTCGGACACGATCGTGCCGGTCAGGACGCGCTTGGGCATCTTATACTCCTTAAGCCTGGGGCGCGGCGCGCGAGCGCTCGCCCTGAAGCGTCTTGATCCGGGCGATGGTGCGGCGCACCTCGCGGACCCTGGCCGGCTTCTCCATCTGGTTGGTGGCCGCCTGGAAGCGCAGGTTGAACTGCTCGCGCTTCAATTCGGCCAGCTCCTCGACGAGCTGGTCGTCAGTCCTGGTCTTGAGATCGTCTATCTGCGCCATGTTACGCGTCCTCGAGCACGGATTCGCCAAGGCGTGCGATCACCTTGGTCTTGATCGGAAGCTTCTCCGCCGCCCGCTCGAAAGCGGTCTTGGCGAGCGGGCCGGGGACTCCGTCCAGCTCGAACAGGATGCGGCCCGGCTTGACCCGGCACACCCAGAATTCGGGGCTGCCCTTACCCGAGCCCATGCGGACCTCGGCGGGCTTGGTCGACACCGGAACGTCCGGGAAGATGCGGATCCACAAGCGCCCCTGGCGCTTGATGTGGCGGGTGATCGCGCGGCGGGCCGCCTCGATCTGGCGCGCGGTAATCCGCTCGGGCTCCAGGGCCTTGAGGCCGTAGGCGCCGAAGTTCAAGGACGTGCCGCCCTTGGCGTCGCCATGGATTCGGCCCTTATGGGCCTTGCGGAACTTGGTGCGTTTGGGTTGCAGCATGTCTCTGGTTCCTTAGCGGCGGTCGTCGCGCGCCGGACGGACGCCGGACGTCTGCGCTTCCATCATCAGCCGGTCCTGGGCGAGCGGATCGTGGCCGAGAATCTCGCCCTTGAAGATCCACACCTTGACGCCGCAGACGCCGTAGGCGGTGTGCGCGGTGGCTTCGGCATAATCGACGTTGGCGCGAAGCGTGTGCAGCGGCACCCGGCCCTCGCGATACCATTCGGTGCGCGCGATCTCGGCGCCGCCCAGGCGCCCGGCGCAGGTGATGCGGATGCCCTCCGCGCCCAGCCGCAGCGCCGACTGGACGGCGCGCTTCATGGCGCGGCGGAACGCGATCCGGCGCTCGAGCTGGTCGGCGACGCCCTGGGCGACGAGCCGGCTGTCGATCTCGGGCTTGCGGATCTCGACGATGTTCAAGGAGACGTCCGACGAGGTCATCTCGCCGAGCTTCTTCCTGAGCTTCTCGATGTCGGCGCCCTTCTTGCCGATGATCACGCCTGGGCGCGCGGCATAGACGGAGACCCGGCAAAGCTTCGCCGGACGCTCGATCACCACCTTGGAGATCGCCGCCTGCGGCAGCTCCTTCATGATGAACTTGCGGATCTTGAGGTCCTCGAGGAGGAGCCGGCCGTAATCCGCGCCGTCGGCATACCAGCGGCTGTCCCAGGTCCGGTTGATCTGCAGCCGAAGCCCGATCGGATTGCTTTTCTGACCCATATTCCTAAGCTTCCTGCTGCTCGCGGACGACGATGCGCACCTTGCTGAACGGTTTGACGATGCGGCTTGCCCGGCCGCGGGCGCGCGGCGTGAAGCGCTTCATCGAGATCGACTTGCCGACGCTGGCCTCGGCGACGACGAGGCTGTCGACGTCGAGATTGTGGTTGTTCTCGGCATTGGCGATCGCCGAGGCGAGCACCTTCCTCACGTCCCGCGCCATCGCCTTGGGCGAGAAGGTCAGGATGTTGAGCGCTTCCTCGACCTTGCGGCCGCGGATGAGGGCGGCGACGAGGTTGAGCTTCTGCGCCGAGCCGCGGATCTGGCCGCCGACCGACAAAGCTTCATTCTCCGCCACGCGGCGCGGGGATTTCTGCTTGCCCATTATCTCTTGCCCTTCTTGTCCGACGCGTGGCCGGGGAAGAAACGGGTCGGCGCGAACTCGCCGAGCTTCATGCCGACCATGTCCTCGTTGACGCTGACCGGCACGAACTTGCGGCCGTTATAGACGTTGAACGTGAGCCCGACGAACTGCGGCAGGATGGTGGAGCGGCGCGACCAGGTCTTGATCGGGGCGCGGCCGCCGGCCTCCTGCGCCGTCTCCGCCTTCTTCAGCAGCGACAGCTCGACGAACGGTCCTTTCCAGATGGAGCGGGCCATGACTACCTCTTCTTCTTCGCGTGACGCGACCGGATGATCATCTTGTCCGTCGACTTGTTGGAACGGGTGCGGGCGCCCTTGGTGGGCTTGCCCCACGGCGTGACCGGATGACGGCCGCCCGAGGTGCGGCCCTCGCCGCCGCCATGCGGGTGATCGACCGGGTTCTTGGCGACGCCGCGGGTCAGCGGACGCCGGCCCTGCCAGCGGGTGCGGCCGGCCTTGCCGAAATTCTGGTTCTGGTTGTCGGGGTTCGAAACCGCGCCGACCGTTCCCATGCAATCGGAGCGGATGTAGCGCTGCTCGCCCGAATTGAGGCGGACGATGACCATGCCGCGGTCGCGGCCGACGACCTGGACGTAAGTGCCGGCGGCCCGCGCGATCTGGCCGCCCTTGCCCGGCTTCATCTCCACATTGTGGACGATGGTGCCGACCGGCATCTGCGACAATTCCATCGCATTGCCCGGCTTCACGTCGGTCTTCTTGCCGGCGATCACCGCGTCGCCGACGGCGAGCCGCTGCGGCGCGAGGATGTAGGCGAGCTCGCCGTCCTCATATTTCACCAGCGCGATGAACGCGGTGCGGTTGGGATCATATTCCAGCCGCTCGACGGTCGCCGGCACGTCCCACTTGCGACGCTTGAAGTCGACATAGCGGTACTTCTGCTTGTGGCCGCCGGCGATTCCGCGCGAGGTCACATGGCCCTTATTGTTGCGGCCGCCGGTCTTGCGCTTGCCCTCGGTCAGAGCCTTGACGGGCTTGCCCTTCCACAAAGACGATTTGTCGACGAGGACGAGGCCGCGCTGCGACGGCGTGGTCGGATTATATTTCTTGAGCGCCATGGCCTCAGATCCCGCTGGTGATGTCGATCGACTGGCCGTCAGCCAGCGTCACGACAGCCTTCTTGACGTCGGACCGCGTATAGGGGCGGCCCTTCCACTTCTTGGTCTTGCCCTTGACGTTCATCGTGTTGACGTTCGTCACCGAGACGTTGAACAGCGCCTCGACCGCCGCCTTGATCTGCGGCTTGGAGGCCGAGTTCGCGACCTTGAACACGACCGCGTTGTGCTCGGAGAGCAGGGTCGACTTTTCGGTGATGTGCGGCGCGACGATGACATCGTAATGGCTGATGTCGACCGCCGGTGTGGCCTGCTTCTTTGCCTTAGCCATTGAAGCGGCCCTCCAGCTTCTCGACCGCGGCGCGGGTCAGCACCAGGGTCTCGTGATTGAGAATGTCGTAGACGTTGGCGCCGACGGCCGGCAGCAGGTCGATCTCGGAGAGGTTCGACGAGGCCAGAGCGAAGCCGACGTTGAGCGCGTCGCCGTCGATCACCAATATGTTCTTGCCGAAATTGAGCTTGGCGAGCTGCGCCTTCAGGGCCGCCGTCTTGGCTTCCTTGATGTCGAGATTGTCGACCACGACCAGATTGCCGCCTTTGGCCTTGGCCGAAAGCGCCATCTTGAGGCCCAATGCGCGCACCTTCTTGTTCAGCGACGGATTGAAGTCGCGGACGCGCGGGCCGTGGGCCTTGCCGCCGCCGATGAAGATCGGAGCGCGGCGATCGCCGTGGCGGGCGGTGCCGCCGCCCTTCTGGCGGCCATATTTCTTGCCGGTGCGGGCGACATCCGAGCGCTCGCGGGCGCCGCGCGCGGTGCCCCGGCGCTTTTCGAGCTGCCAGGTGACGACGCGGTGGAGGATGTCGGCGCGCGGCTCGACTCCGAACACCTCCTCGTTGAGCTCGATGTCGGCGCCCTTGGCGGCCTTGCCGTCGAGGCTTTGAACCTTGACCTTCATGATTAGCTTTCCTTGCTCTCGTCGGCGGCCGGAGCCTCGGGCGCGGCGTCGGCCTCTGCGGCAGCGGCGGCGGCGCCGGCTTCCTGCTCGGCGGCGATGGCGGCGACCTCGTCGTCCCCGGGCAGCGCCGGAATCTCGTGCACCGCGGCCTCCTCGACCAGGCCGGCCGGAGCCTCCTCATGCTCGATCGCACGCCCAAGCTCCTTCAAGCCGGCGGGATAGGGGATGTTGTCGGGACGGGCGACCTTGACCGCGTCCTTGACCAGCAGCCAGCCGCCCTTCGAGCCGGGCACCGAACCCTTGACGAACAGGAGCCCGCGGGCGGCGTCGGTGCGGACGATCTCGAGATTCTGCTGGGTGCGGTTGCGGGCGCCCATATGGCCGGCCATCTTCTTGTTCTTGAAGACGCGGCCCGGATCCTGGCGGTTGCCGGTCGAGCCGTGCGAGCGGTGCGAGACCGAGACGCCGTGAGTGGCCCTGAGGCCCTTGAAGCCCCAGCGCTTCATCGCGCCGGCAAAGCCCTTGCCCTGGGTCACGCCCTGGACGTCGACGAGCTGGCCGGCGACGAAATGGTCGGCGGTCAGCTCGGCGCCGACGTCGAGCAAAGCGTCCTCGTCGACGCGGAACTCGACCAATTTCGCCTTGGGCTCGACCTCGGCCTTGCCGAAATGGCCGCGCTCGGGCTTGGTGAGGTTCTTGGCCTTGGCCGTGCCGATGCCGAGCTGGACGCTGTTATAGCCGTCGCGGCCCTGCTCGCGGCGGGCGACCACCTGCAGATTCTCGAGCGCCAGGACGGTGACGGGCACGTGGCGGCCGTCGTCCTGGAACAGGCGGGTCATCCCCATTTTCTTCGCGATCACGCCGGTGCGCATGACCAAACTCCTCATACAGAGGCCCCCGACTTGTCGCCGGGGGCGTGTTAGCCCGAAAAATATGCGTGCCCCGTCTGGGCTAATTCCCCGCCTGAGCGGGGAGGACGGGGGACGCAGACCACGGAATGTCCGTGCGGTATCCCTTGTCTTCCTGTTCCCCGGCGAAGGCCGGGGTCCAGCCTGGGTCCCGGCCTTCGCCGGGACACAGAGCTCGCTTAAGCGAGCTTGATCTCAACATCGACGCCGGCGGCGAGATCGAGCTTCATCAGCGCGTCGACCGTCTGCGGCGTCGGCTGCACGATGTCGAGCAGCCTCTTGTAGGTGCGAACCTCGAACTGCTCGCGCGACTTCTTGTCGACGTGCGGGCTCCGGTTGACGGTGAACTTCTCGATTCGCGTCGGCAGCGGAATGGGGCCGCGGATCATCGCACCCGTGCGCCGAGCGGTGTCGGCGATGTCGCCTGTGGCCTGATCGAGCACTCTGTGATCGAACGCCTTGAGGCGAATGCGGATATTCTGCGTTTCCATGTCCACTACCGATGCGAAAGAACCACCCCGAAGGGCTTAAGCTCACTACCAAAAACCGAAACCGCCCGAATCTCTCGAACCGGGCGGAAGCGGTCCCCTACTACTTCGTGATCGTTCCGACAACCCCCGCGCCGACGGTCCGGCCGCCCTCGCGGATCGCGAACCTGAGGCCCTGGTCCATGGCGATCGGCGCGATCAGCTTCACGTTGAGGCTGACATTGTCGCCGGGCATGACCATCTCGGTGCCCTCGGGGAGGACGACCTCGCCGGTCACGTCGGTCGTCCGGAAGTAGAATTGCGGACGATAGTTCGCGAAGAACGGCGTGTGGCGGCCGCCCTCGTCCTTGGAGAGGACGTAGACCTCGGCCGAGAAATCGGTGTGCGGCGTGATCGAGCCGGGCTTGGCCAGGACCTGGCCGCGCTCGACTTCCTCACGGCCGACGCCGCGGATCAGAGCGCCGATATTGTCGCCAGCCTGGCCCTGGTCGAGCAGCTTGCGGAACATCTCGACGCCGGTGACGACCGTCTTCTTGGTGTCCTTGATGCCGACGATCTCGACTTCCTCGCCGACCTTGATGATGCCGGTCTCGACGCGGCCGGTGACGACCGTGCCGCGGCCCGAGATCGAGAACACGTCCTCGATCGGCATCAGGAACGGCTTGTCGAGCGGACGCTCGGGCTGCGGGATCCAGCTGTCGACCGCGGCCATCAGCTTCAGGATCGAGCCGCGGCCGGTCTCGGCGTCGCCATCCTCGAGCGCGGCGAGCGCCGAACCCATGATGATCGGGATGTTGTCGCCGTCATAATCGCGCTTGGAAAGCTCCTCGCGGATCTCCAGCTCGACGAGCTCGAGCAGCTCGGGATCGTCGACCTGGTCGACCTTGTTGAGGTAGACGACCATGTTCGGCACGCCGACCTGCTTGGCGAGCAGGATGTGCTCCTTGGTCTGCGGCATCGGGCCGTCGGCGGCCGAGACGACCAGGATCGCGCCGTCCATCTGCGCGGCGCCGGTGATCATGTTCTTCACATAATCGGCGTGGCCCGGGCAATCGACGTGGGCGTAGTGGCGCGCCTCGGTCTCATATTCGACGTGCGCGGTCGAGATGGTGATGCCGCGCTCGCGCTCCTCGGGAGCCTTGTCGATGTTCGCATAGCTCGTGTAGGTCGCGCCGCCGGTCTCGGCGAGCACCTTGGTGATGGCGGCCGTCAGCGACGTCTTGCCATGGTCGACGTGACCGATGGTGCCGATGTTGCAATGCGGCTTGTTCCGCTCGAATTTAGCCTTACCCATTTTGCTTCTTCCTCGTCTTCTAACCACCGCCCTTTCGGGCTGATCCTGATCTATCCACTGCCCGTTCGGGCTGAGCCTGTCGAAGCCCTGTCCTTCTCCAGGAGCCCGAAGAAGGACAACCCTTCAACAGGCTCAGGGCGAACGGAGCGGGGCTCCTACGCCAGCTTCGCCTTGACCTCTTCCGCGACGTTCGCCGGCACCTCGTCATAATGCGAGAACTGCATCGAATATTGGGCGCGCCCCTGGCTGAAGGAGCGAAGCTCATTAACGTAGCCGAACATATTCGCAAGCGGCACCATCGCCTCGACGACCTGGGCGTTGCCGCGGCTGTCCGTACCCTGGATCTGGCCGCGGCGGCTGTTGAGGTCGCCGATGACGTCGCCCAGATAGTCCTCCGGGGTCACGACCTCAACCTTCATGATCGGCTCGAGCAGCTTGATGCCGGCCTTCTGGGCCGCTTCGCGCATCGCGCCGCGCGCGCAGATCTCGAATGCCAGCGCCGACGAATCGACGTCGTGATATTTGCCGTCGACCAGCTCGACCGAGAAATCGATGATCGGAAAGCCGATCAGCGACCCGGTTTCCGCGGTCTCGCGCATGCCCTTCTCGACCGACGGGATATATTCCTTCGGGACGTTGCCGCCCTTGACCGAATCGATGAAGACGAAGCCCGAGCCGCGCTCGCCCGGCGTGACCTTCACCTTCACCTCGGCGAACTGGCCGGAGCCGCCCGACTGCTTCTTGTGGGTGTAGGTCAGCTCGACCGGACGCCCAAGATATTCGCGATAGGCGACCTGCGGCGCGCCGACATTGGCCTCGACCTTGAACTCGCGCTTCATGCGGTCGACCAGGATCTCGAGGTGGAGCTCGCCCATCCCCTTGATGATGGTCTGGCCGCTCTCGATGTCCGACGACACGCGGAAGGAAGGATCCTCGCGCGACAGGCGGTTGAGCGCGATGCCCATCTTCTCCTGGTCGGCCTTGGTCTTGGGCTCCACGGAAAGCTCGATCACCGGATCGGGGAATTCCATCCGCTCGAGGATGATCGGCGCGTTGGAGGCGCACAAAGTATCCCCGGTGGTGGTGTCCTTGAGGCCCGCCAGCGCGACGATGTCGCCGGCATAGGCGACCTGGATGTCCTCGCGGTCGTTGGCATGCATCAGCAGCATTCGGCCGACCTTCTCCTTCTTGTCCTTGACCGAGTTGGTGACCTGGCTCGCGGTCTCCAGCTTGCCCGAATAGATGCGGGCGAAGGTCAGGGTGCCGACGAAGGGGTCGTTCATGATCTTGAACGCAAGCGCCGCGAACGGCGCATTGTCGTCGGCCGGACGCTCGTCGACGGTGACGCCGTCGAGCTTCAGGCCCTGAATGGCGGGCACGTCGAGCGGGCTCGGCAGATAGTCGACGACGGCGTCGAGCAAGGGCTGGACGCCCTTGTTCTTGAACGCCGAGCCGCACAGCACCGGCACGAACGAGAAGTTCAGCGTGCCCTTGCGGATCAGCCGCTTCAGCGTCGCCACGTCGGGCTCGTCGCCGCCGAGATAGGCCTCCATGACGTCGTCGTCCTGCTCGACCGCCATCTCGATCAGCTCCATGCGGGCTGCGGCTGCGGCGTCGGCGAGGTCGGCCGGAATGTCCTGATATTCGAACTTGGCGCCGAGCGATTCCTCGAGCCAGATGATCGCCCGGTTCTCGACCAGGTCGACGAGGCCCTTGAACCCGCCCTCGATGCCGATCGGCAGATAGAGCACGGCCGGGCGGGCGCCGAGGCGATCCTTGATCATGCCGACGCACATGTCGAAATTGGCGCCGGTGCGGTCGAGCTTGTTGACGAAGCACATCCTGGGCACGCTGTATTTCTCGGCCTGGCGCCACACCGTCTCGGACTGCGGCTCGACGCCGGCGACGCCGTCGAAGCAGGCGACCGCGCCGTCGAGCACGCGCAAGCTGCGCTCGACCTCGATGGTGAAGTCGACGTGGCCCGGCGTGTCGATGATGTTGATCCGGTGGTCGTTCCAGAAACAGGTGGTGGCCGCGGACGTGATCGTGATCCCGCGCTCCTGCTCCTGCTCCATCCAGTCCATCGTGGCGGTGCCCTCATGGACCTCGCCGATCTTGTAGGACTTGCCGGTATAATAAAGGATTCGCTCGGTCGTCGTCGTCTTGCCGGCATCGATGTGGGCCATGATGCCGATGTTGCGATATTTGTCGAGCGGATGGCTGCGGGCCATGACGTTTAACTCCAATTGCCGGCAAATCCGGCGATCAAACCCTAATGTTGCAACCCCAACCCGTTCGGGCTGAGCCTGTCGAAGCCCTGCCCTTTCTTGGGCGCCCGAAGAAGGAAGGCCCTTCGACAGGCTCAGGGCGAACGGTGGAGCTGGTTGCCCAGTTCCGTGAATTTCCTACCAGCGGTAGTGCGAGAAGGCGCGGTTGGCCTCGGCCATCCGGTGCGTGTCCTCGCGCTTTTTCACCGCGTTGCCGCGATTGCTCGCCGCGTCCATCAGCTCGCCCGACAGGCGGCCGGCCATGGTCTTCTCCGAGCGCGCGCGCGCCGCCGAGATCAGCCAGCGGATCGCCAGCGCCTGGGCGCGCTCGGTGCGCACCTCGACCGGGACCTGATAGGTGGCGCCGCCGACGCGGCGGCTGCGGACCTCGATGCCCGGCTTCACATTGTTGAGCGCGTCGTGGAAGATCCCGAGCGGGTCCTTCTTGGCGCGGCTCTCGATCGTCTCGAAGGCGCCGTAGACGATTCCTTCGGCGACGGATTTCTTCCCGTCGAGCATGATGTTGTTCATGAATTTCGAAAGCACGATGTCCCCGAACTTCGGATCGGGCAGGATTTCGCGCTTCTCTGGGCGGCGGCGGCGAGACATTGAATTCTTCCTTTCTCTTCAGCCTGTTCCGGCACGTAGCCGGGGCTTACTTCGGACGCTTGGCGCCGTATTTGGAACGGCTCTGGCGGCGATCCTTGACACCCTGGGTGTCGAGAACGCCGCGCAGCACGTGGTAGCGGACGCCGGGCAGGTCGCGAACGCGGCCGCCGCGGATCAGCACCACGGAGTGCTCCTGAAGGTTGTGGCCTTCACCGGGGATGTAGGAGATGACCTCGCGCTGGTTGGTGAGGCGGACCTTGGCCACCTTCCTCAGCGCCGAGTTCGGCTTCTTCGGAGTCGTCGTATAGACGCGGGTGCAGACGCCGCGCTTTTGCGGATTCTGCTCCATCGCAGGGACCTTCGATTTGGCCTTCTGCGGTTCCCGGCCCTTGCGGACCAGCTGGTTGATCGTCGGCATGAAGCCCTTCACCTTATCTAAGTTACTCTACTGCCATGCAAAATGCGCAAAGGAGGCTAGGCGGCCTTCCGGCCCCCCAGGCCTTTGCTTCACATGACAGCAGTGTTCAGCTCAAAAAACGCCCATGCGGGAAGCGTCTGGCTTGTCAGCCACCACCAGCCCGCGAGCGAGGCGGCCTATAACCGCGAGGCGCATATGGGTCAACACACCGCGTTTGTGAAGGGCGGCACGAATGGGGACAGTCACTTTTCCGCACGACCGATCCAATAAGGGAGCCGCCGCCGGGAAAAGTGACTGTCCCCATTGCTCACTGCTCCAGGTCCCTGGGGCAGGTGAAGGTGAGCTGGCCCTGCAGGATCATGCCGGTCGGGCCGCCGATGTTTCGGACGACCACGCGCAACGTGTGCACTCCCGGGCCGACCGGGGTGGAGAAGGGCGTGATGCTGCCCTGCAGGAAGCCGTAATTGGGCGTGCCCTGCGACGCCGCAATCTGCCCCGAGTCGAGGAAGACCCGGGCGCTGTTGTCGGCGCCGAACCGCCCGGACAGGATCACCCGGCCCGGGATCGTGCAGCGCGGCACGTAGATGCGGATGAAATAGGTGTAGTCGCCGACGGCCGTCGGGTTGCCCGGCGGCCCGACCCAGCCGGCCGGCGGCACCGGGTACCAGGAGACGTTGCCGGCAGCGACCACCGGCTGGACCCCGGTCGAGCCCGGCGACCCGACCTGCCAGGGCGCGGTGCGGGTGTTGATGTTGACAACCTGCTGGTGGCCGTCGAGGCAGCGGCAGCAAGGCACGCGGATCGCATCGGCCGGAATGTCGGGCCGCGGCTGCGCGGACGTCGGCGCGGGTTGCAGGCCGGCCAGCAGCAGCATCAGCCCGGCCAGGCGGCGAACGGAACGAATTTTAATCATCTGAAATTCTCCCACCTGAATTGTCGTCATGAACAAGCCGATTGCGCCGCCGACGATCGCGGCACAGGCGGCACGTCTGGCATGACGACCTCGGTGGGGAGCGTGATCCAGGTCACGCGAACGAAAAGGAAAAGGGGACAGTCACTGTGACTGTCCCCTTTTCCCTCAGCCTCCGCGCGCTTTCCCCGCCGCCTGCATCAGCGCCCAGACTTCGCCCGAGAAAGGCGGCTGCTGGTCGCCCTTCCATTCGTCCATGCGGTTGTAGAGGTTGGCGGCGCCGGCCATCATCGCCGGCGTCGCCACCGCCTTGAACGGGGCGAGCAGGGCCTGCCATTCGTCGTAAAAGGCCTGGGCCTGCGCGCCCGCCGGGTCGAGCGGCAGCGCCGCGGCGATCCGCCCGCCAAGGTCCGCCCATTGCCGGCTATAGGCCTCCTGGTCGAAGCCCGCCGGCAGCGCCTCGCGCCGCTCCGCCCAATGGGCCTGCTCCTCGGGGCTGAAATAGCGGTCCGCGACCTGTTTCCAATTCTCCTGTTCCATCACTGTGTCTCCTTGCCTGATCAGCGAGCAGAAGGTCGCGACATCGACGGGCTCGCCGCGGTCGATGCGGGACTTGACGGCGAGGAGCAGCGCCCGGGCTTCTTCGAGCCCCAGCGCCTGCGCCTCGATCGCCTCGATCTGCGCGTCGATCAGCCGGGGAAGGTCGATCGGCGCGCGTCCCGAGAGGCGCTGGATCTGCGCCAGCGTCAGGCCGGCGCGCTTCAGCGCGAGGATCTGGTTGAGCCGCTCGAGCGCCGCCGCGCCGTAGAGCCGCCGCCCGCTGTTCGTACGCAGCGGCGCCAGCAGCCCGCGCGCCTCGTAGAAGCGCAGCGCGCGCGAGGTCAGCCCGGTCCGCCGGACCACTTCCCTGATGTCGATCCATTCGTCCATGACGCGGCTGTAGCGCTTGACGCTGCGTCAACCGCAAGCGGTTTTTCGCCCCGACCGGGGACAGTTACTTTTCCGCACGGCATCGGAAATGGGGACAGTTACTTTTCCGCACGGCATCGTCTTTCTGGCACCGCAGTGCGGAAAAGTAACTGTCCCCCTTCAGGTCCCCCCTTCAGCGCCCTTACGGCCGCGGCGCGACCGAGGGCGGCCGCAGCGTGGGCTGGACATTGCCCAGCCGCACCGCCCGGATTGCGGCGTGGACCGAACCGAAGCTCGCCTCCCGCGCCGGCCGGATTTCGAGCTCGCCCGGCGCCGCCGGCGCCACGTCGAGCCCGCCGATCGCCCGCGCCCGTTCGGTCAGGCGGGCGAGATCGACGGCCTCTTCGTTCCAGGTCATGCGTGCCGCGGCGATCCGGACGACGATGGTCGGCGGCGGCGCGCCCACCTCGGTGAGCGGGAAAGCGGCGAGCTCCGCCTCGTTTTCGCCGGCGGGCGCCAGGATCACCCTCGGGAAGCCGGCGCGCCGCACGGCCGCGAGCATCGCGTCGACGCAGGCGAACCCCATCCCGGCCGGCGCCTCGACGCGGACGACGGGAATCGTCTCGGCGCTGATATTCTGGACGCCGCCGGCGGCGGCGATGGCGCGCTCGATGGCGGCGCCGGCCCGGTCGAGCAGCTGCGCGCGGGTCACCGCCTCGCCGTTCCACCGCGCCGCGCAGCCGTCCGCGCCCACAGCGCTCAGCGCCAGCGTCGCGCCCGCCTCCGGCAGGCTGGCCCCGGCCGCGGCCGCGTCGGCGACCGGTTCGCCCGATTCGTCAGGGCGCCCGCAAGCAGCCAGCACCAGGGCCAGGACCATTGCGCTCGCCCGCATCGCCCGTCTTTCTCCCTTCCCGCTCAGTCTGTCACCGCCCCGCGCGGGCGGCAAGCCGGTGCGCCAACGAAAAGGGACAGTCACTTTCACGCGCCGGCGCCTCCTGGTTGAGCGCGGCAGCCGAAAGTGACTGTCCCCGGCGACTGCCGCGTTTGGCGGCGGAAAGGGGACAGTCACTTTCACGCGCGGGTGTCTCCTGGTTAAGCGGGGCGGCCGAAAGTGACTGTCCCCGGTGACTGTCCCCGGTGACTGGCCCGTTCAGCGAAGCCGGTGCGCGGCGAGGCGGTCGTAAAAGGGGCGGCAGCGCTCGGCGAGGCGGCGGGCCGCGTCGGGCAGAGCGGCGGGCGGCGGGTCGGGCGGGCCGAAGCCGGTCGAGGCCTCGACCGCCTGATACCAATGCGGCGCCCAGGGGCCGTCCGTGGCGCGGCGCCCCGCCGGCCAGCGCAGCATATCCGGGTCCCAGCCTATGCCGAGCCGCGCGCACAGCGCGCCGAGCGTCGCTTCCGGATCGGCGAGCACGTCCGAGGCGTCGACGACGGGCGGCGCCTGGCCGAGCCGGTCCGCCTCGCGCGCGAAGAAGTCCGCCTGCCGCGCCAGCCCGAAATCCTCGAACGCGGCGGCCGCGCGCTTACGCAGATAGGAAGCGATCATCCGGGCCGGGTCGCGGATCAGGAAAGCATGGGTGAAGCCGGCGAAATCCTCATAGCCGACCGGGCCGACCATATGGTGCCACATATGTTTCTGGTACCAGATCGGCTTATTCTCGGGCACCGGCCCGGCGAGCGTCCGCGCCACGCTTCGCCAGTCGCAGTCCATCGCCGCGATCACCTCCGCCGCCATCGGATGGGGCGCGCCGCTCTCCTTCAGGAAGGCGCCGTAATAAGGCTCGTCGCTGACGAACGTGTCGGCGCGATTGCCGAAGCTGCGCATCATCGCGGTCGAAAGGTTGCGCGGCCCGGACCACATCGCGATGCGGAGGGGCGAGGGGGGACAGTTACTTTCAGCCGCCGCGTCTGTCATTCAGATGCCGCCGCGTGAAAGTAACTGTCCCTGCACGTCCGCCTCGATCCGCGCCTTGTAGAGCCCCTGCAGCCGCTCCACCATCGGCCCGCGGCCATCGCTGATCTGACGCCCGTCGACCGCGCGCACCGGCACCAGGCCGGCGAAGGTGCCGGTGGTGAACGCCTCCTGCGCCCCATAGACGTCGGTCAGCGAGAAATTCTTCTCGAAGACGGGCACGCCCGCCTCGCGGCAAATCTCGATCACGTTCGCCCGCGTGATCCCGCCGAGGCAATAATCGCCCGACGAGGTCCACACCTCCCCTTTGCGCACGATGAAGAAATGGGTCGAGTTGCAGGTCGCGACGAAGCCGTGCGGATCGAGCATCAGCGCCTCGTCGGCGCCGGCCTGGATCGCCTGGATGCAGGCGGTGATGCAGTTCAATTTGGAGTGCGAGTTGAGCTTGGGGTCCTGCACCGCCGGGTCACCGCGGCGGACATGGACGGTGAAGAGCGTGATGCCCGTCTCGACGATGGCGGGCAGCGGCGCCTTATATTCCGGGACGATGACGATGGTGGCGGGCGAGATCACGACGCGCGGATCCTGATAGGGCGTCGAGCGCAGGCCCCGGGTCACCATCAGCCGGATATGGACGCCGTCGGTCATCTCATTGGCGTCGAGCGTCTCGTAGAGCCGCCGGATCAGCGCCGCGCGGTCGAGGCCGACGTCCATCGCGATCGCCTTGGCGCCTTCGTAGAGCCGGTCGAGATGGCGGTCGAGAAAGGCGATCCGCCCGTTATGGACGCGCATCCCCTCCCAGACGCCGTCGCCGAGCATGAAGCCCGAATCGAACACCGACACCATCGCCTCGGCCCGCTTGCGAAGCGCGCCGTTCACGCTGATCAGGATTTCCGCATTGCGCGGATCGCCCGCGCCGTCGTGCATGCTCTGCGCCATGGCGGGAAGGTGAAGGCTCGTTCGGACCTTGGCAAGGGCGGGAACAGTCACTTTTCCGCACGGCGCAGGGAGAATGGGGACAGTCACTTTTCCACGCGGCGCACTCGACCTGGGCCTCGGTGCGGAAAAGTGACTGTCCCTCCAGCGCCCGCAAAAGTGACTGTCCCCATTCAGATGCCCCGGATAGAGAGCCGCACGTGACCGATTATCTGACCCTGTTCGCGATCGTGCTCGGCGTGAACCTCCTGCCCGCCTTCGGCCCGCCGACCTGGGCGATCCTCGTCCTCTACGTGCTCAACAGCCAGCTGCCGGCACTGCCGCTGATCCTCATCGCCGCCGTGGCCGCCGCGCTCGGCCGCTTCCTGCTCGCTCTGGCCTTCCGCATGCTCGGCGGCAAGCTGCCGGCCAAATACCGCCGCAACCTCAAGGCCGCCCGCGCGGCGCTTGAGAAGAACCGCAGGCGCGCCATCCTCGCGCTCGGCCTGTTCGCCTTGTCGCCGGTCCCGTCCGCGCAATTGTTCGAGGCGGCGGGCCTTGCCGGCGTCCGCCTGCTCCCGTTCACCGCCGCCTTCTTCCTCGGCCGGATGGTCTCTTATTCGATCTACGTCTTCACCGCCGCCGGCCTTCGCGCCACCAGCCTCGGCGACACCTTCCGCGAAGCCGTCACCAGCCCCTGGGGCATCGCGATCCAGGTGGCGATGCTGCTGGCCCTCTTCGCCCTCGCCCGGATCGACTGGGCGAAGCGGCTGGGTGGCGGGTGACCCTCATTCCGAATGAAAGGGGACAGTCACTGTGACTGTCCCCTTTTCCAATCATTCCGTCGTCCCGCCGTCCCAATGGTCGGTGTCGTGGTCGCGCTCGGCGTCCGCCTTGGTCTTGTGGACGATTCCGTCGCGATGCTCGGGCGGGCCGTAGATCGTGTAGAGGCGGAGCGGCGCGCTGCCGGTGTTGATCACATTGTGGCGGGCGCCGGCGGGGACGATGACGGCGAAATCGTCGGCGACCTTGTTGCCGACGCCGTCGATCCGGATCTCGCCCTCGCCTTCCTCGATGCGGAAGAACTGGTCGCGGTCCTCGTGCACCTCCTCGCCGATGTCGCAGCCCGGCGGCAGCGTCATCAGCACCAGCTGGAGATGCTTGCCGGTATAGAGGACGCGGCGGAAATCCTCGCCGGCGAGCGTCGCCGTCTCGATATTGTCGACATAGCCTTTCATGCGTTTCTGTCCTTCATCGGGTCGTGGCCCCGGTTCATCAGGCTGTAGCGCCAGCGCGAGGCGACCTCATTGTCCGGCCGCCGGGCGCGATGCCGGCGGATGAAGCCGACGCGCCGGCTCTCTTCGCTCTCCAGCCACGCCTCGAGCTCCGCCGCGCCCATGTTCACCGCGCCCGCGAAATCGCGATGGCCTTATCCTTGTCGAGGCTTTGGGGACAATCACTTTTCCGCACGGAATGGGGACAGTCACTTTTCCGCACTGCCTCGTCAAGCTAACATCGCGGCGCGGAAAAGTGACTGTCCGCTGGAGGCCCGGCGATGAACGAATGGAAGCTCCCCTGGGACGGCGGCTGCCGCTGCGGCGCGGTGCGGCTCAGGGTCACCAAGCCGCCCTTGCTGGCCGCGGCCTGCCATTGCACGGGCTGCCAGTCGATGAGCGCGAGCGCCTTCTCGCTGTCGCTCGCCATCCCCGCGGACGGCTTCGAGGTCGTGAGGGGCGAGACGGTCATGGGCGGGCTCGGCCGCGACATGCATCATTTCTGCCCCGCCTGCATGACCTGGATGTTCACCCGCCCGCTTGGGCTGGACTGGTTCGTCAACCTGCGCCCGACGATGCTCGACGCGCATGGCTGGTTCGCGCCCTTCATCGAGACCTTCACCGATGAGAAGCTGCCCTGGGCGACGACTCCGGCGAAGCACAGCTTCGCGACGCTGCCCGAGCTCGACGGGTTCCAGCCCCTGATCGAAGCCTATGCCGCGAACGGCGCGCGGCCCTAGCGAAAAGGGGACAGTCACAGTGACTGTCCCCTTTTGAGGTCAGGCCGACGCCTGGGCGAGCTTCTGACGCCGGTCGTGCCGCGCCATCATCCAGGCGCCCAGAGCGGCGACGGCGCCGCCGATCGCGAACAGGAAGATGCAGGCGCTCAGCGACAACAGCCATTCGAGCGCGCGCTGCCCCGCCTCCCACGACAGCCGCGGAGGCCCGATGCCGATCTCGGACAGCATCTTGCTGGCCGGATAATGGGGCCAGATTCCGAAGCGGATCAGCGAATAGAGGCCGAAGGTCAGGAAGCCGACCGCAACGACGATCAGCACCGCGCCGACGAGCAGCACGATCCCGCCGGTGATCGACGGCCTGGCTTCGGTCTCTTCCATGCGCGCCCTCTAGCACGGGCGGCGGGCGGGGACAGTTACTTTCACGCGCCGGCACGCCCCGTCCGGATATGATGGTGCGAAAAGTAACTGTCCCCCTTCATGCGCGGTGCGGGCGGGGACAGTTACTTTCACGCGCCGGCGCATCCCGTCCTGAGGCGACCGTGCGAAAAGTAACTGTCCCCCTTCATGCGCGGTG